>Ga0209040_10003223_pt1 | contig 12561 bp, 14 predicted proteins | sample BogFormECP12_OM3_FD_188240 | JGI IMG/M metagenome (GOLD analysis project Ga0209040, IMG submission 188240) | Bog forest soil microbial communities from Calvert Island, British Columbia, Canada - ECP12_OM3 (SPAdes) (version 2) | ecosystem: Environmental > Aquatic > Freshwater > Wetlands > Bog ... | reverse complement strand
CGGCGCGGACGGCGATCGTGCTACAGACTCGAGAACCTCACGCTGCCCTGGGGACACCAGCAGAGCCGGAACGGGTCGCCTCATGATGTGAAGCATACCCAAAAATCAGTACTTATTTGCAGGACACACCACTAGTTGCTCACCAGCGCGCGCAGGACACGTTCGCCGGCGTCCTTGCCAACGTCAGCCCTGACCAGCTCAGCGCGCCCACACCATGTTCGGAATGGACGATCGGTGATCTGATCGACCACGTCATCGGCGGCAACGAACTGGTCGGGCCGTGGGGTGGTAGCCCCGATGAGCCTGCGGCCCGGCCCGACAACATCGTTGCGGCCCACCGGGCTGCGGCCGACGCGGCTCACGAGATCTTCGCCAGGCCGGATGCGATGTCCACCACCTTCAAATTGCCGTTCGGGGAGGTCCCTGGCCAAGTCTTCATCGGGATGCGCACCAGCGACGTGCTGACTCACGCATGGGATCTCGCAGCTGCCACTGGTCAGTCCACAGATCTTGATCCCGAGTTGGCGACAGAGCAGCTCGCCGCAGTGCGTGCGTTTGTCGGGCCGCAGTTCCGTGGGCCGGGCATGCCCTTCGGCGACGAGCAGCCGTGCGCATCGGAGCGGGCGGTGGCCGATCAACTGGCCGCGTTCCTGGGCCGAAAGGTGCTGTGAAACCTGGTTCAGCTGCGGCGCAGCATTTCGATTACCGCGCTGAAGTCCTTGTCGGCGTGGTCGGCGGCGAACTTGGCATAGATCTCGGCGGCGTGGCTGCCCAGCGGTGCCGCCGACCCGGTCGCGGCCACCGCATCCATCGCCAGCCCTAAGTCCTTGTTCATCAGCGCCGACGCGAAGCCCGGCTTGAAGTCGTTGTTGGCCGGCGATGTCGGGACCGGGCCCGGCACCGGGCAATTGGTGTGCACCGCCCAGCAATTGCCGGTCGCGCCGGTGATGACGTCGAACAATGACTGCGCCGACAGGCCGAGCTTTTCGGCCAGCACGAACGCCTCTCCGATCGCGATCTGCTGCACCGCCAGCACCATGTTGTTGCACACCTTGGCAGCCTGGCCGGCGCCGGCCGCACCGCAGTGAATGATCTTTCCCGCCATCGGCTCCAGGACCGGCCGCGCCCGCTGTACCGCAGACTCGTCGCCCCCCACCATGAAGGCCAGGGTCCCGGCCACGGCACCCTTAACCCCGCCGGAAACCGGCGCGTCGAGCTGGGGCTGGCCGTGTGACTCGGCCAGTGCGTGGACTTCGCGGGCGTCGTTGACCGAGATTGTAGAACTGTCAATGAGCAACGCGCCGTCTCGCGCGGCGGGCAGAATCTCGGCGTAGCAACGCTTGACCACGTCGCCGTTGGGCAGCATGGTGATGACCACGTCGGCCTCGGCCACCGCGTCGGCCGCGCTATCGAACACCTCCACGCCCTTGGTGGCCGCGGCAGTCGCGGCCGCGGGCACGGGATCGAACCCACGCACGGTGTGGCCGGCGCCGAGCAGATTCGCCGACATCGGCCCACCCATGTTGCCCAGGCCCAGAAACGCGATCGAGGTCATTGCTGCCTTTCTAAGCGTTGGCGCGGAACCGTGCGGCCTCGGCCCGGCCGATGACCACCCGCATGATTTCGTTGGTCCCTTCCAGGATTCGGTGCACCCGAAGATCGCGAACGATCTTTTCCAGACCATACTCGCGCAGGTATCCATAGCCCCCGTGCAGTTGCAGGGCTTTGTCCGCGACGTCGTAGCAGGTGTCGGTGACATAGCGTTTGGCCATCGCGCACAGCTCGACCTTGTCGGGGTCGTCGTCGTCCAGTGCACTTGCCGCCCGCCACAACATCATTCGTGACGTCTCGAGCCCGGTGGCCATGTCCGCCAGGGTGAATCGAATGGTGGACTCGTCAAGTAGGGGAGAGCCGAAGGCCTGCCGGTCGCGAACGTAGTTGCCCGCTTTGCCAAAGGCTGCCTGCGCTCCGCCGAGCGAGCACGCCGCGATGTTGAGCCGACCGCCGTTGAGGCCGTTCATCGCGATGCCGAAGCCTGCGCCCTCACCGTCGGCGCCGCCCAACATCGCTTCGGCGGGTATCCGCACTCCCTCCAGGATCACCTGCGCGGTCGGTTGCGCATGCCAGCCCATCTTCTCTTCGAGCGCGCCGAAACTCAGCCCAGGAGTGCCCTTCTCGATGATGAAGGCCGAAATCCCACGCGGGCCCTCGCCACCGGTGCGGGCCATCACCACGTAGACGTCGGAGGCGCCCGCGCCGGAAATGAACTGCTTGACGCCGTCGAGTACGTAGTCGCCGCCTTGCTTGACGGCGCGGGTGCTCAATGCGCCAGCGTCGGATCCGGCGCCGGGCTCGGTCAGACAGTAGCTGGCGATGACATCCATCGGTGCCAGCCGCGGAATCCATTCCTTGCGTTGTTCGTCGGTGCCGAAGGTGTCGATCATCCACGCGCACATGTTGTGGATGGACAGGAATGCGGCGGTCGTCGGGTCGGCGATGGCCAATTGCTCGAAGATACGCACCCCGTCGAGCCGGCGCAGCCCGCTGCCTCCGACGTCATCGCGGCAGTAGATCGCGGCCATGCCGAGTTCTGCGGCCTCGCGCAACACGTCCACCGGAAAATGCTTGCCGGCATCCCATTCCAGGGCGCGCGGGGCAAGACGTTTGGCGGCGAACGCGGCTGCTGTCTCGGTGATTACCCGTTCATCGTCGTTGAGGTTGAGGAACTGCATCTCAGGCGCCGGGCCTAATTCATTGTCGGGATGACGAATTCGGCGCCATCTTTGATGCCGGATGGCCACCGCGAGGTGACGGTCTTGACCTTGGTGTAGAACTGGATCGACGCCGGACCGTGCTGGTTGAGGTCGCCGAAGCCGGAGCGCTTCCAGCCGCCGAAGGTGTGATAGGCCACCGGGACCGGGATCGGGACGTTGACACCGACCATGCCCACCTGCACTCGGGACACGAAATCACGGGCGGTGTCGCCGTCGCGGGTGAAGATCGCCACGCCGTTGCCGTACTCGTGCTCCGAGGGCAGCCGCAGCGCTTCTTCGTAGTCATGGGCTCTCACCATGCACAGCACGGGTCCGAAGATCTCGTCGGTGTAGATCGACATGTCCGGTGTGACGTGGTCGAACAAGGTCGGCCCGATGAAAAAGCCGCCCTCCAGGTTCGCGTCACCGAACGTGAGGTCGTCGCTGGTGCGCTCGCGGCCGTCGACGACCATTTCGGCGCCGGCGGCCACACCTTGATCGATGTAATCGCGCACCCGTGTCAGCGCCGCCTCGGTGACCAGCGGACCGTAGTCGGCTTTCGGGTCCAGGCTGTGGCCCACCCGTAGGTTGTTGATTCGCTCAACAAGCCTGGCGCGCAACCGTTCCGCGGTCTGCTCGCCGACCGGTACCGCGACACTGATCGCCATGCAACGTTCGCCGGCGCTGCCGTACCCGGCGCCGATCAGCGCGTCGACGGCCTGGTCCAGGTCGGCGTCGGGCATCACGATCATGTGATTCTTGGCTCCGCCGAAGCATTGTGCGCGCTTGCCGTGCGCGGTCGCTCCCGCGTAGATGTACTGGGCAATGTCGGAGCTGCCGACGAAACCGACCGCTTTGATGTCGGGGTGGTTCAGGATGGCGTCGACTGCCTCCTTGTCGCCGTGCACGACCTGGAAAACGCCCGGGGGCAGGCCCGCTTCGATGAACAACTCGGCCAGTCGCACCGGAACCGACGGATCACGCTCACTCGGCTTGAGGATGAACGCATTTCCGCAGGCAAGGGCCGGTCCGGCCTTCCACAGCGGGATCATCGCCGGGAAGTTGAACGGGGTGATGCCCGCGACCACGCCCAGCGGCTGGCGCAACGAGTAGACGTCGATGCCCGGACCGGCGCCTTCGCTGTACTCACCTTTGAGCAGATGCGGGATCCCGACGCAGAACTCGATCACCTCGATGCCGCGCTGGATGTCGCCCTGGGCGTCGGCCACCGTCTTGCCGTGCTCGAGGGACAGCAGCTCGGCCAGCTCGGCGTTGTGGTCGCTGACCAGCTCGATGAAGCGCATCATCACCCGGGCGCGGCGCTGCGGATTCCATGCGGCCCAGTCTTTTTGTGCCTTGACGGCCGATGCGACTGCAGCGTCAACGTCCGCCTTGCCGGCCATCGGGACTTTGGCCTGGACCTGGCCGGTGCTGGGGGTGAAGATGTCACCGGTGCGGGTTGACTGGCCGGCGGTGCGCTGCCCGTCGATGAAATGCGAAATCTGTCTGGTCATGGTTATCCATTTGGTCGGGAGAACAGGAAAACAGGAAGGTGATACTTGGATATCCTAGTAATTGCGCGCGGCGTTGGCAAGATATGTGACCGTTCGCACAGGGCTTATCAGGCGCAAACGACGCTACCGGGAACCGGCTGGCACGCCGCGCATGCCCAGGGTGTAACCCGCGCCGCTATTGATCGGTGAATTGGCGCTATTCTCGGCGGAGCCACGCTCGGCGGACAGGCAGGCGGTACGTGACGGCACGAAACGACCCCGTCAACCCGCGCCCCCTGCGCGCGGTACCTGATGATGGGTACCCGGACTGGGAGGCGGTATATCAGGACAACGCGACCTGGGTGTATCGCACGCTGTTCGCTCGGGTCGGCAACCAGGCGGATGCCGAGGACCTCACCGCCGAGGTGTTCCTCGCCGCGTTGCGACCGCTGCGCCTCACCGCGAGCGTCGCCGAGGTGCGTGCCTACCTGCGGGCCACCGCCCGCACGGTGCTCGCCGCGCACTGGCGCGAGACGCTGGGGCGCGAGATCACCTCGATCGAGGACATCGCGCAGCCACCCGAGAGCGAGGAAGCAATCAGCACCGCGCCCCAACGTGTCGCCCAGGTTCTCGACAGGCTGCCGGACCACTACCGACGGATTCTGGAACTGCGATTCCTGGAATGTAATTCGATCAAGGAGTCCGCCTCGGAACTTGGGATTAGCGTCGCCAACGCCAAAGTGCTGCAACATCGCGCTCTGCGACTCGCAGCGCAGGTCAACGACGGAGGCCAGTAATGAACGCGCGAGGGTTGCGCAAGCATATCGACGATCTGCTACGGGGTCGGCGCCCCAAGCCGTTCCAGCCCGACGACTTCGAGGCGGCGCAGATTCGAACGGCGATCGAACTGCGGGCGGCTCGGCCGGGGGGCGATGCTCCGCGCCAGGAATTCCTCAACGATCTGCACGCCCGCCTCGCGGAGCAAATGACCGGCACGCCACGGGAAGCGGTGCCGAGGCTGAACACGACACGCCGCCAGGTCATCGTCGGGACGTCAGCCGCGGCGGCAGCGGCGGTCACCGCGGTGTCCGTGGATCGACTCGTTATCGGCGGCCAGGCGGCCGAGGTTCCTGCCGCTTCCGGGCAACTCACGCCCAACGACGGTCGCTGGATGCGGGTCGCTGCCAGCTCGGAAGTGCCCGACGGGGTTATGCATCCTTTTGATCTCGGCTCGATCAATGGATTCGTTCGGCGGGTCAACGGCACGCCCGAAGCCGTATCCGGGGTGTGCACTCATCAGGGGTGCCGATTGTGGTTCGACGCACCTGACGACCGGCTGCGCTGCCCATGCCACTCGACTTCGTTCGCGCCCAGCGGGCAGGTGCTCACCCACCAATTGCCGATCGCTCCAAAGCCGTTACCCAAGCTAATGGTTCGCGAGGTCGACGGGACAATCGAGGTGTTCGCCCCGGCGTCCCCCGACGAACCGGCCTAAGCGGTGTAACCCACCGCCATATCTCTTGGCGACAGTTCCGGACGCTCACGGAGGCGGATCGCCATGTTTCGACATCACCGCGTGTACATCGCACTTGTGGCGGCAAGTGTGCTGCTGCTCGCCGGATGCTCTGCTTCGCGACCCACTGCGCAGCCGTCGGTAACCTTCGGATCGAATGCCAGCGGCACGCCCGGAATGCCGGGCATGAGCGGGATGCCCTCGATGCCGGGCGCACCGCCGGGCACCACGTCAGTAACCGGGTCGCCGGCGGCGGTCGCAGGCGACCAGGTCAGCATCGACAACTTCGCCTTCGCACCGGCTACGTTGACCGTCAAGGTGGGCAGCACCGTCACGTGGACAAACCACGACGAAGAACCACACACGGTGGCCGCGACCGACGGGTCGTTTCACTCGCCGGGGATGGGGACCGGCGCCACCTTCTCGCACACCTTCCCCACCGCCGGAAAGTTCGACTACGTCTGCTCCATTCACCCGATGATGCACGGCACCGTGGTGGTGACAGGATGACCCGCGACCCGAACACGATGAGTCGCCGCCAGCTCATCCGGCACACGGCATGGTTCGGAGCAGCGGTCGGGTTCTCGGTGGTCGGCGGCGAGGTCATCTCGCATGTCGCGGGCACAGCCGCAGCCGAGCGCGCTCACGCGCGACCCACCCTGCGATTTGCCCAAGTCAGCGACAGTCACCTCGGCTTCACTGGTGCGCCCAACCCGGACGTCACTGCCACGTTCAGCCACGCGATCGATCAGATCAACAACCTCGGCTACACACCGGATTTCGTCATCCACACCGGCGACCTCACACACCTGTCCAGCCCCGATCAGTTCGACCAGGCGAAGCAGATGCTGAGCAAGCTGCAAACCCCGCATATCTTCACGGTGCCCGGCGAACACGATTCGGTCGACGACGCGGGACAGAAGTACCGGAGCGTCTTCGGCGCAGGAACCCGCGGCGACGGGTGGTACAGCTTCGACATCGCCGGCGTGCACGTGGTCGCACTGGTCAACACGTTGAACCTGAAGAAGCTCGGGCGTCTGGGTGTCGAGCAGTTGGAGTTCGTCGAAAAAGACGTCGCGCGATTGTCGAGTGACACGCCCATCATCGTGATCAGCCATATTCCGCTGTTCGCGATGTACCCGGACTGGGGCTGGGGCACCGACGATGCCGCCCAGGCCTTAGGTTATCTGCGCCGGTTTGCCTCGGTTACCTGCCTCAACGGCCATGTCCACCAACTGTTTTCCAAGACGGAAGGCAACGTGACCTTTTACAGCGGGACGACGACCGCTTATCCGCTGCCCCATCCCGGCGACGGACCGGCGCCGAAGCCGGTCACATTGCCGGCCGGTAAGCTCCGCGACGCGCTGGGCGTCCGCGAGGTCAGCTACACCAGCGGACAGAGCGCGTTGGCTTTGAAAGAGCGGACACTGCAATGACTTTCAACGACCTCATGCTCCGAGTTGGCCTGGCGGCGTCCTTAGTCGTCAGCGCTGCCAGCCACGCCTACCTCTATGTCCATGGCTACCAACATATCCCGAGAATCGGCATTGCCTTCCTGATCCAGGCCAGCGTCTCCTTTGCTGTGGCTCTGCTGATCGTTGTCGGCGGCCCCGTTTGGCTGCGCTGGGCGGCGGCCGCGGTGGCGGGCGGCTCGCTGGTGGCCTTCGTCCTGTCGAGGACCATCGGGCTTTTCGGCTTTGCCGAGCGGGGATGGGACCCATCGCCCTACGCGGCAAGCAGCGTGGCTGCAGAAGTGGTGACGGTGCTGCTGTGGGCGGGTGCCTTGGTCAAGTGGCCCCGGCCAAAGCGCGTCGCGAGTGGACACATCTAGATCGAAGGTCCGCCCTCCTAGGAGCAGGTGACGTCGACGGTGAAGTCCTTGTTGACCTGCTGTCCCGAATTGTCCACACCGCTGGCCGTGCCGGTGATCTTGTAGTTGTTGCCGGTCTTGACGGCGGTGGCGCTGTTGCCGGGCACGCCCTCCGTGAAGCTCATGACCACTCCGTTGACGGTGCCGAGCCCGGCGTTGTGGACCGCTGATCCGTCCTGCTCCAGACCTACGATGACGCCGGTGACCATGTCGCCGATGGCGATGGAGAACTTGCCGTTTGTCGTCGAGCACACCACCGGGCCACTGACGTTCTGAGGCTGGCCGCCTAAGGTGACCTGCGGTTGTCCGGACGCAGCGGAGGTAGTGGACGACGCGGGCGTGGAGCTAGAACTCGATGCCACGCTGGACGACGACGCAGCACTGGATGACGGGCCGGAGGCGTTGTTGTTGCTAGAACAGCCCGCCATGCCGGCAACGATCGTCGCGACACCGACCGCGATCAACAGCTCACGCTTCACCGGATTCTCCCTTTATCGGTTTTAACCCGCGCCGCCGGCGGATCATGTCAAGCAGTATGTACGGCCGCCCGGCTATTTGCTGCGCATCCCGGCGATAAACCTCTGCGTCTGCTCCCAGGTCGGCAAGAGGCCGGACGCGCGCACTTCGTCGAGGCTGGGGGCCGCGGCATCGCGGTCGGACAAGCAAGGGGCGGCTCCGCCGACGAGCGGCCAGTCGATCGCAAGGGTCGGATCTGTTGCACAGATGGTGTGCTCGCGCTGCGGGTCGTATTCCGCCGAGCACAGGTACATCACCGTCGAATTATCTTGCAGGGCAAGGAAGCCGTGTCCAAGACCTTCGGAGATGTAGATCGTCCGGTGGTCCTTGTGGTCGAGCAGAACCGAATCCCACCGGCCGAACGTCGGCGAGCCCACCCGGATGTCGACCACGACATCAAACACCGAGCCGTGCACGCAGGTCACATACTTGGCCTGGCTCGGCGGCAGCTGCGCGAAGTGCAGGCCACGCAGCACGCCGGCCGACGACACCGAGCAGTTGGCTTGCCGGACGTCCAAATGGTGACCGGCGAAAGCGGTGAACCCGCGGTCGGTGAGCCATTCGAAGAACAATCCGCGCGAGTCGCCGTGGACGGCGGGCGTGATCTCCCAGGCGCCGGGGATGTCGAGTTCGCGAACTCCCATCTCACTGACCACGTTCTTCGTAGCGGGCTTCGGCGGCGTCTTTCAACGGACGCCACCACGATTCGTTGGCGCGATACCAGTCAATGGTGGCGCGCAAGCCTCCGTCGAAGTCGGTATGCTTTGGCGCCCAGCACAATTCGTCGCACAGCGTCGACGGGTCGATGGCGTAGCGTAGGTCGTGGCCCCTGCGGTCGGTAACGTGGTCGAAGTCGTCGGGTTCGCGGCCCATCATCTGCAGCAGCGTGCGCAGCACGGTCAGGTTGTCGCGTTCGCCTTCGGCGCCGATCAAGTAAGTTCGGCCGATCTGGCCTTTTTCCAGGATCCGCCGCACCGCACTGTTGTGGTCGTCGACGTGAATCCAGTCGCGGACGTTCTCGCCGCTGCCGTACAGCTTGGGCCGCCGGCCGGTGAGCACATTGGTGATCTGGCGCGGGATGAACTTCTCGATGTGCTGATACGGCCCGTAGTTGTTGGAGCAATTGGAGATCGTCGCGCGCACCTCGTAGGACCTCACCCAGGCTCGGACCAGCATGTCGGCGCCGGCTTTGGTCGCCGAGTACGGACTCGACGGGTTATAGGGCGTCGACTCGGTGAACCGCTTGGGGTCATCGAGTTCCAGGTCGCCGTAGACCTCGTCGGTAGAGACGTGGTGCAGGCGCACACCGTGGCGTCGTATCGCTTGCAGGATTGTGAACGTCCCGACCACGTTGGTGCGCAGAAACGACTCCGGGTCGTCCAGCGCGTTGTCCACGTGGGTTTCGGCGGCGAAATGCACGACCGCGTCGGACTCGGCGACAAGTTGCGAAACCAGCTCAGCGTCGGTGATGTCGCCCGCAACCAGCTTGATCGCGTCTTCGACGTCGGCCAGCGACTCAGCCCGCCCTGCATAGGTCAGGGCGTCAAGCACCGTCACCGCGTCTTCGGGATGCTCGCGCACCGTGCTGTGAACAAAATTGGTGCCGATGAAGCCGGCACCACCGGTGACCAGCAGCCGCATGGTCAAACCCTAACCGAGCAGTGGCCCTGCCAATTCGCCCAGTACGGCTACAAGCTGATCTTGCTGCGAGCCGCCCAGTACCTGGATCGCCACGTGGTCGGCGCCGGCGTCCAGGTGCTCGTTGAGCCGTTGCGCAATGGCTTCGGGGCGCCCGTAGGCCACCACCGCGTCGATCAGCTTGTCGCTGCCGGGCTTGCGCACGTCGTCTTCGGTGAACCCTAAACGCAGCCAGTTGTTCACGTAATTGCTCAGCCCCAGGTAGAAGTCGACGACCTTACGGCCGACCGCACGGGCTTCGTCGCGGTCGGTGGTGAGCACTACCTTGTGCTCCGGCGCCAGGAACACCGAGTTCCCCACCAGTTCGCGTGCCTTGGCCGTGTGTTCGGGCGTGGTCAGGTACGGGTGGGCGCCGGCACTTCGTTCTGCCGAGAGTCGCAACACCTTGGGGCCGAGCGCCGCGAGCACTCGACGACTGGTCGGCACCATTGCGGCGTCGAGTTCGTCGAGGTACTCGACGAGTGCGTCGTAGGGCTTCGTGTACTCCTCGGTGTGCTCGCGGTGCCCTGCCCCGATGCCGAGCAAAAACCTACCCGGGTAGGCGTTTTCGATGCGCTGATAAGACTCGGCGACGGCCGGTGCCGGTGCGGACCAGATATTGACGATCCCGGTGGCCAGTTGCAGTGACGTGGTCTGTGCCAGAGTGGGGTCGGCCCATGCCAGATCGGCGCTTGGTGACATCCCGATCCATGCGGCGCCGTAGCCGAGCGATTCGATCTGCCCCGCCAGTTCGGGGGTGATGGAACCCAGCCATACCCCAAACCGGCCGAGGTTGGGCTTGAGTGAAACTGCCTCAGTCATCCAGCTCCCCTCCGCGTCTAGCTCAAGTGCGATTCAGTCCAAGCGGTCCCGCTAGTTCGGCCAGCGCCGAAACCAGGTTTTCATTTTTGGTGAGGATCTGCACGGGGACGTGGTCGGCGCCGGCGTCGAGATGCTCATTGAGCCGGGCTGCGATCGCTTCCGGCGTGCCGTAGGCGACTACCGCATCGACGAGGCGGTCGCTGCCCGGCCGGGTGACTTCCTCTTCGGTGAAGCCCAGCCGTTTCCAGCTGTTGCGGTAATTGGCCAGGTTGAAGTAGACGTCGAGCGCCTTGCGACCTGCCGCGCGAGCCTGCTCCGCGTCGGTGGTCAGCACCACCTTGTGTTCGGGCGCCAAAAACGCCGACGGGCCCATCAGCTCACGGGCCTGCGCGGTGTGCTCCGGAGTGGTGAGGTAGGGATGCGCTCCCGCGCTGCGCTGTGCAGACAGGGCCAGCACTCGCGGGCCCAGCGCCGCAACCACCCGGCGATTGGCGGGCACCCCGTAGTCATCGAGCCGGTCCAGATACTCCACCAGCGCGTCGTAGGGCTTGCGGTATTCGCTGATCGCCTCGCGATGGCCGACGCCGATGCCCAGCAGGAAGCGGCCCGGGTAGGCCTTGTCGATCCGGTGGAACGACTCGGCCACCGGCTTGGCGGGCGCTGTCCAGATGTTGACGATGCCCGTGGCCACCTGCAATGTGTTCGTCGCCTCGAGGATGGGTTCAACCCAGGCCAGTTCGGCGGGCGGTGAGCCCCCCACCCAGACGGCCCCGTAGCCCAGGGATTCGATTTCTTTGGCTTGCTCAGGCGTTACGCCGCGTCCGAACGATCCGAACCGGCCAAGATTGGGTTTGCTAGCAGCAGAATCGGTCATGAAGTCTCCAACCGGGGGTGCGGCGACGCTATTCCGCGGCGGCTTCATCCACGATGGGCGGCATTTCCAACGGCAGCAGCACGATGAAGCGCGTATCGCCGGGCACGGATTCCACTCGCAGGTCCCCACGATGATTTTTGACGACGACGTTCCATGCCAGATCCAGCCCGAGGCCGGTGCCTTCTCCGAACGGTTTGGTGGTGAAGAACGGCTCGAAGATGTGCTCGCGCACGTCGTCGGGCACCCCGGGCCCGGTGTCGCAGATCTCGACTCGGGCCATCTTCTCGTTTTCCCGGCAGGTGCGTATGGTCAACGTGCCGCCCTTGTCTCGCATCGCGGCGATGGCGTTATCGATGATGTTGGTCCACACCTGATTGAGATCGCCTGGGAAACAAGGGATTTCGGGAAGCGATTGGTCGAACTCCTTGACTACCGTGATGGCTGGGTTCTCGCTGGAGTTCTTGCTTGCGTCTTTACTCAGCCGATCGGCGAACATCGTGAGCGTGCTGCGCAGCAGTTCATGTACATCCGCCACCTGGAACGGGGCCCGGTCCATCTGGGAGTACTGCTTGGCGTCGGCAACCAACGCCGAAATCCGCTTGCTCGCTTCAGAGATCTGCTCCATGAGGAGCTCGCTTTCGATGGTGTAGGTGAGCCAGCGGATCGCCTCGTCCAACGAAGTCGACGCCTCCAATTCCTCGGCGGCCGCGGCAATCCGCTCAAGCCAATCGGTATCGACGCCGCCTTCGACGAATGTCGGGGCCATGTCCCATCCGCCCTCGATCCCGTGGTCGTCCAGCCAGTCGCCGACGGCGTCCTCCCGGTCGGCGGTCTCGATGGCGCTCAGGTGCTGTGAGGCCGACTTGGCGACTTGCTCGGCGACCGCCTCCTGCAGCTGCACCAGGCCGTTGAGCGTCTCGGGGGTGACGGTGCCGTCGGCAAGCATCGCCAGTTTGTGCCGCATGCGGGCGATTCGGCCGCGCAGCTCGGCGGCGGCTCGCGCGATCGCCGCTGCGGGATTGTTCAGCTGGTGGGTGAGCCCG
>Ga0209040_10003222_pt1 | contig 12561 bp, 9 predicted proteins | sample BogFormECP12_OM3_FD_188240 | JGI IMG/M metagenome (GOLD analysis project Ga0209040, IMG submission 188240) | Bog forest soil microbial communities from Calvert Island, British Columbia, Canada - ECP12_OM3 (SPAdes) (version 2) | ecosystem: Environmental > Aquatic > Freshwater > Wetlands > Bog ... | reverse complement strand
AAAGTGCCAATCAGCCGGTAGGGCCGTTTGCTCCAGTGGATGTCTCCGTAAGGATCTGGACTGAATTTCCTTCGGAAGGGTCAAAGAGCGGTTCCTCCGGCTATGGAGCAGGGCCTACTCTGCAAGCGCATGAACGCGCGCACAGCCAGGGATGGCTTACGTTCCTTCAGAACAATCCGCCTCCCGCTTTCACCGGCACCAGCACCATGCTTCCCGCGCAGTTCAATGCGGCGGTTCAGCAATGGCAAGCCGCCATCAGAGATTACGGGAAACGCGCGGGGAACTTCGCGCTTCGGGCCGGCGATTGCGTGGGCAACTTCCCCACAGATGAGCAACTTCAGGGCACCGGTTTCACAGCCGCAATTTGTAATCAGCAATGAAGTCATGACAAGGCGCTCCCACTTGTCAATGGGCCCGCCTCAACCGGGCATGCAGTGTCTTGCAGTGTGATGATTGGCCGTCAGGATATTACGGCGAAAAACGAATCCAGTTTCAACTCTTGGTTCTTCCCGAACGCCTAACTTGCAATGGCTGCTTCCGCATCAACTCGAGTTTCTGTAGCCCCTGCACTCAAGGCGACTGCCCCGGCTGCTGCCGGAGTGCAGCGTCAGTGTGAGTGTGGCCAGCACACGCTGAGTGGCGAGTGTAATGACTGCAAGCAAAAGAAGATGTTGCTGCAGCGCAGTGCCAACGGGCGTTTTAGCTCTCCGGTCGTGCCACCTGTTGTACAGAAAGTCCTTGCTGAAAGTGGGTACTCCTTGGATGCTTCCGTGCGCGACCAAGTGCAAACCTACTTCTCGCGAAATTTCAGCAGGGTATCAACCGCGAATACGAGGGGCTCACTGCCACAGGTTACCGCTCTGGAACTTGGTCCCACGGATGATGAGTTTGAACATGACGCTCGCAAGCATGCAGACGGCTTCACGAAGCGCTCGTGGTGGCCCGCCGCAGCTGCCCCGAGACCACAATTCGATTTCAGCCAAGTGCGGGTGCACACCGGTCCAGTAGCGGCCGATGCCGCTCTCGCGGTGAATGCCAAGGCGTTTACCGTGGGACAGCACGTGGTGTTCGGAGCAGGGCAATATTCTCCGCGATCTGCCGAAGGCCGCGGATTGATCGTCCACGAACTGACGCATGTATTGCAGCAGCAACAAAATCAGACCGCTGGACTGCGCGTTCAGAGGGCCTCAGCCATAATCGAGGTTGGAAGATTCCTGCGCAATGTTTTTCTTTTTATTCCCTATCTCCTCGGCCTGGATATTCCGTTCAGCGACGATGAACTTCAAGAATACCTGAAAACCATCAACAAGAACGACCAGATTGAGGGCGGCTTCTTCAGCGACGACAGGGCACGAGCTGTAGTGATGAAGTGGAAGGCCGGCGACCCGGGATTTCGCTTGGGCCTGAACACCAAGAAGTTGCTCATCATGGAAATGCTGGATGGCACAGTCACCGATGGGGACCGCCAAGGGATTCTCGACCTCCTGGAGGACATGGCATCAGAAGGAACCGATCAGCTGGGACAGATTCTGGGACCAGGCAAGGTAGAACTCAAGGACCTGAATCAAGCCATGAAGAAGGAGCCACATTCGGGGCGGTTCAACATTATCCTGCTTCAAAGCTTCTCGCTTCCAACAGACTCACTTGCGCTCAAGATTCTAAAAGATATGCGGGATGTAAAGGACCAAAAGCAGTTTGACTTTGAGAATCTCCGGGAGATGCGCGATGAGATTTTCAAGCGCCTGCGCGTGTCGCAGTTAATGCAGGAATCCCAACGTGACAATGCGTTTGAATATCCCGAGAACATGACTCCGGACTGTCCCGGATACGTTGCAGGAACGGCGGGATATATACAAAATGCCCGGGTTAATCTGGCGGCGCGCGATTATTGGACCAGCGTCATTCCCGACCCAACGCTGAATTACTACTTCGACCTGACCCCGCTGGGGAAAGACAATGCCTATGATGCCCTGCTGAAATTGTTTACGTCGCAACAGAGGGTTTGCGACCGCACTTTGATCCATTGTGACTACCTGGTCAACGTTGTTGAATTTCGTGCCTACGCGGAAACCATTGGCCGAGACGAGTTCGACAAGAAGGTGAAGAGCGGGGCCATTGCCATGGTCTTGAGTTACAGCGGTTTCCCGAAGCCAGGGACGGTAGATTGGCGAAAGTCGCCGAAAGCGTTTGCCTACCAGAACGTGGTGCCGGCTTCCAAGGAAGATCTTGTGATTGGCGATCACGTGACGTTCTGGAACCACCTCGCCTATGACGGCCTCAACGTGGCAAAAATGCAGCCTTGGAGGCTTGAGAACGCGGTTCTGGTGGATAAAGACGAAAGAGGCAAAGATCTGTTTGAGGGTCATGGAACGTCGCCGCCTATCGTCAACGAACACGAGATGCTGGAACAGCTGGCGGATGGATATAACCCTTTCGCCCAGGAGGCGCTAGACCTTACCAAAGCTGTCGATGGGGGTGACCAGAGCAAGTTAGCCAAGTTGGACGCCGACTACCATGCCGTTAGCAAGAGGGATGACAAGTGGATCGTGACCGATCCCGGCATGGATCCGTTGCGAAGGGGGCGCACCTATGAACTGCGAACTGTCGATAAATCGCACCTGGAAGACGACCCACTGCTCATCGGGCTTCGAGATCCTCATGATCCCAACAAGATGGGGCCCGTCGAAAGGCCGATAGAGTCTGCTTCCGGCCCGGCGCCTCATCCATGACAGATGTAAGAACCTGCGCTACATAGCAACGCGAGCGGATGCTTCAGCAGAATAGAGGACCAGAACCGCCGTAGCTTCAGAGCGTGGGGGAAAATGGACGCATTCTTGTAAAGAGATCGATATTGTGAGCAAGTACAAGACATCCCAAAAAGGCGGGTCGCGCAATCCGGCCACCGCTCCAGCGCGCGGTGTTTTGCAGCGCAAGTGCGCCTGCGGCCAGCACATCACGGCCGGCAGCGAATGCGAGGAGTGCGGCAAGAAGCAATCCGCGCTTCAGAGGAATGCGCGCAGCCTCGGGGAGGCCCCCGCAATACCGGCAGTTGTCCAGGACACTCTGCACTCGCCGGGACAACCCCTCGATTCAAGTTCCCGTGCCTTTATGGAACCACGCTTCGGTCAGGACTTCAGCCACGTACGCGTTCATTCAGACAGCCGCGCTGCCGAGTCCGCCACCGCGGTCAATGCTCTGGCGTACACGGTGGGAAGCGATGTGGTTTTTGGCTCGGGGCAGTACGCGCCGCAAACGGACCCAGGCCGGCACCTGTTGGCGCACGAACTCACTCACGTGGTGCAACAGGCTAGCGGCGCGGTGGGGATGGACGCCGAGTCCAAGGCACAACGTTCCGCGGACCTGGTGTCGCGCGGCCAGACGGTCAATCAAGAGAAGGCCGGCAATGCGAAAGTTTCCCTGCAAAAACAAGGAAAGGAGGATACAGCCGCGACCCCTCCGGTCAAGACTAGCCCGAATCCTTCCGCAACCCCTGCTACGGCTGGTGGAGAAACCACCGAGCCATCCATCGATGAGTTCGAGTTCGATAAAAGCAGTATCCCGCCGCAGCACTTGGGACGTCTGGCTGCCTTACGGACCACACTTATCAATGCTCCTGGCGCCTCGGTCCTGCTCATTGGAAACACGGATACGGTCGGCAGCGAGAAATACAATGAGGGCCTGGGTAAGCGCCGCGCCGAGGCTGTGCGTGACTTCCTCACCCGGGGCAAAGGGCTGAACCCCAGCCGCATTCAGATCAAGACTATGGGAGAGTTGCAGCCTGCGGCCGGTCAGCCGCCAGCAATCCTGGATCCGGCCAAAGGTGAAAAGAATGCCAAGAATCGCCGGGTGGACATTCAGGTAACCGGTCTGCCCAGCACCGCTCCGCGGGCCAAGGGATGGTCGTTCGATCCCGTGGATCCAATGGCAAAGAAGAAGCTATTCAATCCTCTTTTACCGCCGGATTATCAGATAAGCCCAATCACGCCCAGTTCGGACAAGGACAAAGGTGCGGAGAAAGGCGACGCCGACAAAGATGATAAGGACAAGGCGGACAAGAAGGGCGGGCCGGAGGTGGAAGGCTCGGTGGTAGCCACTCCCGATGGCATCGAGACCACGGTCGAGATTACCTGGAAGGCCGAGTCCGGACCGGGCAAGAAACTTGGCAGCAAGATCAGCTTCACGGTCCACGTTGGTCCCAACGGCTTTAGCCAATTGGAGTCCGATCTCACCCTGCTGAAGAAAAAAATCAAGGACAGCATCTTGGGCGGGACGATCGTGGACATCAACTTCTCGATGGGTTTCAATCCTGCGCTCAACTTGGATAGAGACAAGGCCAAGAACCTGGTAACCACCTTCTCAGAAAAGTTCAAAGCCACCCTGGAAGCGGATCTTGTGATACCCAGGACGTCGATAAAGATTCCCATCGAGCTTTCCCCGAACGTCGATATTCGTGGAAAACCTGGATTCGAATTTAAAGTGACAATCTTCAAATTCTGACTCAAGAGTAGAAACGGTGCTCCCGCCACGGTTGACAGAATTCGCCGGCGGCCCCCAGCACTTTATCTGTGATCGCTCTAAAGATTTGCCCTCGTTGTCTGTTTGAGCAACTGATATGACAACTTTTCCCGGTTCACCCCGCATTCTCAAAGGCGGCCTTGTGCTGCTCGACCCTGACACCTTTACGGTGCTGCCTAATGGTGTAATTGTTTTGCAATACAACCCGGATACGCTTTCGCGCACGCTGAAAATCCAAGGCGCTGAGGAAGGCGGAGATCACTCTGAAGCATTGCGGTTGAAGGGACCACCGGTTGAGACTTTCAAACTGGATGCCGAGATTGATGCCACCGATCAGTTGGAATTTGCCGACCAGAATCCCAGCACGGTGCAGAACGGAATTTTCCCCCAGATTGCTGCTCTGGAGATGATTGTGTATCCCTCCAGCACAACCCTGCAAAACAATTTCAATTTGTCGCTGGCGGGCACCTTAGAGATCATGCCGATCCAGGCGCCGTTCACGCTATTTGTGTGGAGCGCCAAGCGCATTGTTCCCGTGCGAATCACGGATTTCAGTATTACCGAGGAGGCCTTCGATCCCACCCTGAACCCGATCCGTGCCAAGGTCAGCCTGGGCATGCGCACCTTGAGCATTGATGACCTGTCCTTCACCGACAAGGGCGGAAGCCTCTACATGGTTTATCAACAGCAAAAAGAATCTTTGGCAAAACTCTATCAGGCCGGCACCTTTGTGGCTTTGGGGATACAAGGAATTCCATGAGCAACGGAAATGGCACACCCACCGATCCAGTACAGGCACTGCTGGCGCAGACTGCGCTGCAAAGAACGCTCTTCATCCCAACCAGCCGGTACTACGGAATTGATACGGAGACGCTGGTCACCCCCGACGGAAAGACGATCATTTATCTCCAGCGCCGCTTTGTTCCTCCTCCCGACCAGTTCCAATTGCTTCAGCAGTACACCGTGACCCAGGGTGACAGGCTGGACAACATCGCTGCCAAGTATCTTGGCGATCCGGAGTTGTTCTGGCGGATTGCCGATGCCAATGGCGCCATGAGCCCGGAGGAGTTGGTCGAAACCATCGGTCGCAAGCTGCGCATCACATTGCCTCAAGGCATTTCCGGAACATCGCTATGAATCGGGGCTTTTATCTCACATTAATGATGGGTGGGTTCACTGCGAGCCCAGTTCCGTATCAGGTCATTGAAGCTTTGACCGAGGTGCAGGTGACTTCCACCATGGGAAGCCAGGGCGGGTTTCAGCTCAAATTCACATTGGGGAAGCAATCGCCAGTGCACCAGATGCTGGTGTCCGGGTCTTTTGATCCCCGGCAGCGCGTCATCATTGCGGTCACGGTCAATGGATCCACCGAGGTCCTGATGGATGGAATTATTACTAAGCAGGACTTGACACCCAGCAGTTCTCCCGGCAAGTCAACTCTAACCATCACCGGACTCGATCTCACGGCGCTCATGGATTTCATCGACCTCACCGGCATCCCGTATCCCGCTTTGCCGCTGTTCGTGATTGTGGAACTTATCCTGGCCAAATATCTGGTGCTCGGTGTGATTCCCTTGGCCCTGCCTACTATTCTGAGCCTGGTCTCGAACCCGTTGGACGGCTATCCCAAGCAAATAGGAACCGATTACAGCTATGTGAACCAGTTGGCCCAGGAAACGGGCGCAATCTTCTATCTCGACCCAGGTCCGTCGCCGGGGCAGAGCATGGCCTATTGGGGCCCTGATCTAACCAGGCTGTTTGGTGGGACGCAGCCCGCGCTGAGCATCAACTTCGATGGCACGTCCAACATTGATTCGCTCAGCTTTTCGTACGATGGGACTCTAGCCACGCAGTATCTGGTTACCATCATCGAGCCGCACACCGGAATCCCGATTCCGATTCCGGTGCCGAACATCGACCTGTTGAAACCGCGCCTTTCCTCCCAGGCACCTACGGTCCTGAAGACCCAGCAATTGACCCCACTTAGCGGCGAAGACCCGATCAAGAGCGCGTTGATCGCATTGGGCAAGCTCTTTGATACCGCCGATGTTGTCAGCGGCAGCGGCCAACTCGATGTGCTCCGTTATGGCCAGGTATTCAAGGTGCGGCAGCGTGCAGGCGTTCGCGGGGCAGGCCCCTACTATGACGGCCAATACTACGTGAAGAGCGTTACCCACAACATCAAGCGCGGTGAATACAAGCAGAGTTTCACGCTGGCGCGCGGCGGCGTCGGGTCCTCCGTGTCCACGGTGAACGTATGAAGTCAGGCCCCAAATTCTATGGCATCTATCGGGGAACGGTAGTCAACAACATTGACCCGTTACAACTCGGTCGCATCCTGATCACAGTACCGGATGTGGGCAGCGTCACGCCCAGCAGTTGGGCCATGCCCTCTGTTCCTCTCGCCGGCAAGCTGGAGGGTACATTCATGGTCCCGCAGATCGGCGCGGGAGTCTGGGTGCAGTTTGAGGCTGGCGATCCCGACAAGCCGGTGTGGACCGGCGGCTGGTGGGGTAATACGGCGGAAGTTCCTACGGCTGCGTTTGCTCCGCCTCCGGTTCCTCCGGGGCAGACCATCGTCTTCCAAACCACATTGCAACACCTATTGCTGATCAGCGATGCTGTGCCAATTCCCATGGAAGCTCCAGTGCCGGCTCCAGCTCCCCCGGGCACGGGAGGCATTGTTCTCCGAAGTCCAACTGGAGCCATGATTGTTGTGAACGATACCGGTATTTACATCAATAACGGTAAGGGTGCATCGATAGAGCTACTGGGACCGAGTGTGATGATTAACAAAGTGGCGTTGATTGTGACCTGATATGCCTGGATTCCTGGTACATGTGGGAGCAACCGTGTTGTGCGCGCACGGCGGACAGGCCCAGCCTACCGTCCCCAACCCGCGCGTCACGGTCAGCGGACAGCCGACGGTCACGGTAACCGCACCGTATATGGTTGCAGGCTGCGCTTTTCCGCCACCGCCGGCGGCGAATGGACCGTGTGTGAGCGCGGTGTGGATACCTGTTTCGGGTTCTACCCGCGTGCTTTCTAATGGCCAGCCGTTAGTTGTCCTTAGCAGCCAGGCCATCTGTGCTCCCACGGGCACACCGCTGGTGATCGGCGCTACCCAGATCCGAGTCACCGCAATCTAGAGCTGTTCCGGGATTGGTGTATCCGCTTGTACGGGTAGTGCGGGCCTTCAGGCCCGCGTAAATGGACGGACAGAAAACCGCTTCAGCCGCTGAGGTCATTGACCTCTGCGGCTGAAGCGAGGCATTTGACCGCAGTGTACGCGGCGCTAAAGCGCCGCACTACCCGTACGCGCCGAAGTACACCAATTGTGGAACTGCTCTAGTCAAATCGACTAAGCAACTAACTTCCACCAATAGCGCTGGGCGTTCGCATTCCTTTCATCAGACGAAAGATTAGGGAAAGTCTGATTAAGGTGGTCGTCAGTCCCTCGGCGGCTACAGCTAGGCTAATTTTGCAGGCAGTTACGGACGGCCTAAAGGCCGTCCCCTTCAAGCGATTGGGCTTGATCAGAGCTTCTTAAGGAAACATTTCTAGGCTTGGACAATATGAACATTGATTATCCATTTCACTTTGACGCGCGGGGCCGCACTGCTGCCAAGGACGATGATGACCACATCCGCGACATGATCGAGCAGTTGCTCTTTACCAATCCGGGCGAGCGGGTCAATCGGCCGGATTTCGGCAGTGGCTTGTTGCAAATGGTGTTCGCGCCCAACAGTCCGGAACTAGCCGCCGCCTTGCAGTTTACAACGCAGGCAGCGCTCCAGCGCTTCCTTGGAGACCTGATTGACCTGCAAACCCTGGAGGTCACCTCCCAGGATTCCTCGCTGAATGTAGTCGTGAAGTACGTGGTCAAGAGCACGGGCGACAGCCGCACCGAAAACTTTGTACGCAGCGCGCCCGCTTCGTAAGCGACACCGGCGTGGATGGAGTTTTTATGAACAATCCTGACATGACTTGCCGAGAAGAGCACCGGCTGGACGATGTGCGGGCCGCGAACCTCTTTGGCCTCGATTACGTCGAGGTGAGCGATAACCAGCTCATGCTTTACCTGTATTTCCTGGGCAAGGCCCCACAGAAGATTGAAAAGGCCAACTTGGTTCTTACCGGAGGTCGCCGCATCCTCGATGTCCAAATCACCGATCTGCGCGTTCAGAGGTCAAAAGATCCCACGCTCGATGACTACTTGGAGGTAAGCGTCAATAAGGCCGGCGACTTCTCGACTTACACCTTGAGCGTAGTTGGAACGGACGAGAGTGGTAATCCCACCGGCCAGCCGATGCAGGGTTTCGATTCTGCTTATAGCCAGGTGCAATTCAGCTTCAAAGCCGGATGCTCCAGCCAACTCGATTGTAAACCGCAGAACGTTTGTCCACCCCGCCAGCGAACACACCCGGATATCAACTATCTGGCGAAGGACTACGAGAGTTTCCGACAACTGATTTTGGACCGGCTGGCGCTGATCATCCCGGTCTGGAACGAAACTCACGTGCCCGATATTGGAATCACTCTGGTTGAACTGCTGGCCTACGCTGGCGATTACCTGAGTTACTACCAGGACGCGGTGGCTACGGAAGCCTATCTGGGAACGGCCCGGGAGCGTATCTCCGTCCGGCGACATGCCCGCCTGGTGGACTATCTCATGCACGAAGGCTGCGACTCCCGCACGTGGATCACAATCAAGACTGACCAAAGTGAGTTCCAGCTTGATCCCACCGAGATCTACTTCGTTACCGCTTATCCGAGCGCGCCCAGCAACCCTATCCTAACTTCGGATGATCTGGTTAACGTGCCGGCCTCCAGCTATGACGTTTTTGAGTCGCTGAGTCCAAACCCGGGCGCTGCTATCACCATTTACTCCGCTCACAATGAAATCCACTTTTATACCTGGGGCGACTGTCAATGCTGCCTGGCTCCAGGCGCTACCTCGGCAACTTTGGTTGATCAGTGGGTTCCGGTTTCGACGCCTCCAGTTGCCAGCCCGCCTCCGGCGGGATCTACGCCCGGCGGCACGCCTGCTGGGTCCGCAACTGGACCAACCGGAATCGTCGGCAGCACGCCCAGCACGACGCCGTCCGTGCCAACCACATCCGCCAGCCCAACCGCAGGGACGGCGGCGGCCCCGGTGAGATCGAGCGGTACGTCGTCTGCAGCTGGCGACGTGCCAACCGACGGAGCAACCAGCGACGGTCCGCCAGGAACCGTGCGCGCGTTGCAATTGAACGTGGGGGACGTGCTGATTCTTGAAGAAGTGCTCGGCCCCAATACTGGCAATCCAGCCGACGCAGATCCCACTCACCGTCAGGCTGTACGTCTGACGAATGTCACGCCGGCTGTTGATCCGCTATATCACCCTTATGGCACGGACTTCGGCCAGCCTGTCGTAGAAATCGAATGGGACACTGCTGATGCGCTTACTTTCCCACTCTGCCTCTCTTCCCAAGCGCCGCCGCCAGCGTGCAACTGCATGGAAAACGTAACCGTGGTGCGCGGCAATGTGATCCTGGTGGACAACGGAGGTAACACGGGTGAGCAACTGGGTACTGTTCCAACAAAGTCTGCGCTCCCCAAATGTCCTGGTTGCTGCGAGCCGTCTCAGATTGAAGTAATGCCGGGTTTGTTCCGCCCCGCGCTCACCCAGCAGCCATTGACCTTCAGTGAGCCGTTGCCGCCTCCATGCTCGGCCGAGGACCTCCTTGTGCAGGACCCGCGCCAGGCGCTGCCTCAGATTTCCTTAGTTAGCATTCCGCCTGGGCCTGTGGTCACACCGTCTGTACCGTCAAGTTCGCTGGTCAATGGAGCGGCGCCGCCTGCCGGGACGAGTGCTGCTTCTCCGCCGCCGTGCGCTGAGCCGCTCTTTGCGTTCAGCGATCTCACCGACCCCACATCCGTAGCCGGAAGGCTGTTGCATCCTAGTGACCCCAGTTCCCAGTCTCTACTGTCGCAGTTGAGCTCTTCCACCCAGCAACTCCTCGCCAGTTGGGACGGCACCATTCCGCTGCCGGTGCCTTTGCGCACTGGACTCATCGCAGACCTTACAGCCCTATTGCAAGCCTGGTCGCCGATGCTTGATTTGCTGGAAAGTGGTCCTGACGATCGCGTTTTTGTGGTGGAAGTGGACAACAACGGCTATGGCCACCTGCGATTTGGCGATGGTTCCTTAGGATACCTTCCTGATGCGGGCACAGCTTTTCGCGCCAACTACCGAATTGGCAACGGTACGTCCGGGAATGTCGGCCGGAAGACCATCACTTATATTGTCTTTCCACCGAAAAAAACCCCGAGTGGCGTGGTTCTGGCGCCGCGCAATCCACTTCCCGCTATGGGCGGTACTGATCCTGAACCGATCGAGGATGTAAAACTCTTCGCTCCCTACGCCTTCCGTGATCAACCCGAGCGTGCCATCACCGCCGCTGATTATGGCAGCATCGCTGAGGACAACAGCCGCCGCCTCTCCGTTCGTTCATCGCTCGAAAGCTCAGTCCCAGGAATATGTGGAACACCGTTTGTTCAGTTGCAGACCGCCAAGGCTGCACTTCGCTGGACGGGAAGCTGGTACACCATGCTGGTGGCACTGGATCCCGCCGAGACAGAAGATGCGGACCAGGAGTTGCTCGACGAAATTACCGCGTATCTCGCGCCCTTCCGCCGCATGGGATATGACCTGCTGGTGGCCCCGGCAGAGTACGTGCCGCTGACAGTGAGCCTGACGGTCTGCGTGCTGCCCAACTACTTGCGCGGGCACGTCGAATCCGCAGTGCTGGACGCCCTCAGCAACCGTGTACTCCCGAACGGCAGCCTCGGCTTCTTCCATCCTGACAATCTGAGTTTCGGCGATGGTATTTATGCCAGCCAGCTGATCGCCACCGTGCAAGCCGTAACCGGCGTACAAAACGTAAAACTCACGGAATTGGAGCGCTTCGAGATCAGCGAACCTACCTCCGATCCAGAGGCCTCGACTGAGGAAGTGCCTAGCAACTGGGTGTTGTCATTGGGACCGCTGCAGATCGCGCGGCTGGATAACGATCCCAATTTTCCGGAGAACGGTGTCCTCACACTGGATTTACGAGGTGGAAGATGAAACAACCCTGTGGCTGCTGCGTCGGCATTGAAGTGGTCACGCCGGTTTCGGAGGCCAATCGACTCGGTCTACCCGCGCTTACCTATCGCATGGGCACCTATGCCACGTTTCTAGAAAGCATGGTCGCGCGGCTGTCCACGCTCTATCTGGATGTGCCTGTAACCCCGGGAAGCGCGACTCTGCAAAGAATCTATCCGCTCAAGAACCTCACCACCCGCGAGCCAACCGATCCATCCATTGCCCTTCTGGATGCGTGGGCCACGGTCGCGGATGTGCTCACTTTTTATCAAGAACGTATTGCCAATGAGGGATATCTGGGCACCGCCACCGAGCGGCGCTCCGTCTTGGAACTGGCCCGCCTCATCGGCTACCGATTGAGGCCCGGTGTTTCCGCCAGTGTTTATCTGGCCTTCACGGTTGCCGACGGCTTTAATGGCACGATTCCCTCCGGTACGCGAGCCCAGAGTATTCCCGGGCCAGGTCAGACGCCGCAGTTCTTTGAGACTTCTGATGACCTGCCGGCTCGGGATGTGTGGAACAGTCTGCAACCCCTTTTGGTGCGGCCACAGGTGATTACGCTCAACAACGCGCCGGGGACGGATGCGGCCACCCGCGAGTCCGTGTACTTCCAAGGAATTTCTACCAGTCTCAATCCCGGCGACGCGCTGCTTTTTGTGTTGGGAAATGGCGACCAGCAGCAAGTGCTGCGCCGGGTGGCGTCCGTGGATGCCCAAGCCAATCAACAGCGCACCGAAATAACGCTCTTGCAAGCGCCGCCCCAGGTTGAAAAGGCTGGCGTCCAAGCTACTGTCACAACTGCGGTTCAGCCGTTCATTGATGAAGCGTCAGACATTTTTTCGGGCAGCGATACCGCCAACCAAGTGGCGGCCACCATGCAGACCGTTGTGGATCAACTCCAGTCCTCCACCACTGCC
>Ga0209040_10003221_pt1 | contig 12562 bp, 10 predicted proteins | sample BogFormECP12_OM3_FD_188240 | JGI IMG/M metagenome (GOLD analysis project Ga0209040, IMG submission 188240) | Bog forest soil microbial communities from Calvert Island, British Columbia, Canada - ECP12_OM3 (SPAdes) (version 2) | ecosystem: Environmental > Aquatic > Freshwater > Wetlands > Bog ... | reverse complement strand
TCGAGCGCCGGGATGATGCCCTCGAGTTTTGAGCAGAGCTGGAAGGCTTCCAGCGCCTCCCGGTCGGTGGCCGACAGATAGGTCACCCGGCCGACGTCGTTGAGCCATGCATGTTCCGGCCCGACGCCAGGGTAGTCGAGGCCGGCCGAGATCGAGTGTCCTTCGAGGATCTGGCCGTCGTCGGTTTGCAGGAGATAGGTGCGGTTGCCGTGCAGGACGCCGGGCCGCCCGCCGGTGATCGAGGCGGCGTGGCCGTTCGGCACGTCGAGGCCGTGCCCGGCGGCCTCGACCCCGAACATCTCGACGCCCTCGTCGTCGAGGAACGGATGGAACAGGCCGATGGCGTTCGAGCCGCCGCCGATCGCGGCGACCAGGCTGTCGGGCAGGCGGCCCTCCTGCTCCAGCATCTGCGCGCGCGCCTCATTGCCGATGACGCACTGGAAGTCGCGCACCATCATCGGGTAGGGGTGCGGGCCGGCGGCGGTGCCGATGCAGTAGAACGTGTCGCGGACATTGGTGACCCAGTCGCGCAAAGCCTCGTTCATCGCGTCCTTCAGCGTGCGCGCGCCGTTCTCGACCGGCCGCACTTCCGCGCCGAGCATCTTCATGCGGAAAACGTTCGGCTTCTGCCGCTCGACATCGACCGCGCCCATGTAGACCACACATGGCAGGCCGAAGCGGGCGCAGGCGGTGGCGGTGGCGACGCCGTGCTGGCCGGCGCCCGTCTCCGCGATGATGCGCTCTTTGCCCATGCGGCGGGCGAGCAGGATCTGGCCGAGCACGTTGTTGATCTTGTGCGCGCCGGTGTGGTTGAGCTCGTCGCGCTTGAAATAGACTTTTGCGCCGCCGAGTTTTTCGGTCAGCCGCTCGGCGAAATAGAGCGGGCTCGGCCGCCCGACATAGTGCTTGAGGAGATGGTCGAGCTCGGCCTGGAACGCCGGGTCGGCCCTGGCCTCGCCGTAGGCCTTCTCCAAGGACAGGATCAGCGGCATCAGCGTCTCCGCGACGAACCGCCCGCCGTAAATGCCGAACCGCCCGCGCTCGTCCGGACCCTTGCGGAAAGAATTGGGCTTCTCGAGCTTGGTCATTCAATGAACTCCTTCGCTCGCGCGGGCGAAGGCCGCGCGAGCCGCCGCGACGAAAGCCGCGATCCTGCCTTCGTCCTTGATTCCGGGCGCGCTCTCGACTCCGGACGAGACATCGACGCCCCGCGTCCCCGTCAGCGCGATCGCCTCGCCGACATTGGCGGGGTCGAGGCCGCCCGACAGCAGCCAGGGCGTAGCAAGCGAGAAATCGCGGGCGAGCCGCCAGTCGAAGGGAAGGCCGTTGCCTCCCGGAAGGACGGCCCCTTTCGGCGGCTTGGCGTCGACCAGCAGCATGTCGGCGACGCCGTCATAGGCGCGCGCGGTGGCGAGGTCTTCTGGCGCCGCGACCCCGATCGCCTTCATCGTCGCCCGGCCGAAGCGCGCCCTGATAGCCTGCACCCTCGCAGGGCTCTCCTGCCCATGCAATTGCAGGAGGTCGGGCGCGAGCGCCTCCACGATCAGGGCGAGCATGGCGTCGTCGGCGTCGACGCTGAGCGCGACGATCCGGGCGCGTCCGCGCGCCTGCTCGCCGAGCGCGTGCGCCGCCTCGAAGCCGACGTGGCGGGGGCTTTTGGGGAAAAAGACGAAACCGACCATGTCCGCGCCGGCGCGAAGCGCGGCTTCCAGGGTGGAAGGGGTCGACAGTCCGCAGATTTTGACGTTTGGCGCCATTCGCGCCTCTTTCAGACAAAGCGCCGCCGCTGTCAAAGGCGATGGCTCGCCTTGACAAGCGGAAAGCGGTTTTGTCTCTAGCCGTCCTGCATGCGGCCTCGCGCAACGCGATGCGATCGGCTGTCTCGCGCCACGAGCGGTCGCCCCGCTCCTAGAGGACGAGGAGTAACGCTTGAAGCGCTTGTCGGTTTCGGCGCTGTCTGGCCTAGGGCTTGTCGTCTCGGTCGGCGCCGCCTTCGCCGACGGGGATCCGGTGGCCGGCGCATCCACCTTTCGGGCGTGCAAGACCTGCCACCAGATCGGCGAGAACGCGAAGAACTTCGTCGGCCCGCAGCTCAACGGCATCGTCGGCCGCAAGGCGGGCGGCGTCCCCGGCTACAACTATTCGGACGCCAACCGAAATTCGGGCCTCACCTGGGACGAAGCAACCCTGACCAGCTACCTCCACAATCCGCGCGAAGTCGTGCCGGGAACCAAAATGGCCTTCCCCGGCCTGCCGAAGGACCAGGATGTCGCCAACGTCATCGCCTATCTCAAGCAGTTCGGCCCCGACGGGAAAAAAATGTAGGATGGGCTACGCGCTTGCGGTCTCGGCCGCGGGCGCGAGCTTGCCCTCGATGGCGCCGATCTCGCCCGCCGCCGCCGCTGCATTTTCGCTTCTGCGTCGCGGTAGAGAGCAACGATCCGCCGCCCCTCCTCGGTGAGCCGGGCGCCCCCACCCTTCGCCCCGCCGTGGTGCGCCTCGACGAGCGGCGCCGCGAAGAGTTGGTTCAGTTCGTCGACCAGCAGCCAGGCGCGGCGATAGGACATCCCGTGGCCCGCGGCCGATATCGAACCGGTCAAGTCAATCGATTCGAGCAGGGCGATCTTGCCCGCGCCGAGTCGGCGGCCGGCGTCGAAATCCAGCCGGATCGTCAACCGGGTCGGCATGCCTCCTTCCTCCCAGGTTCGCGCCGCTACCGGCGCTGTTCCTCATTCCGAATGGGCGAATCGCCAATAGAGTTCGCGCGCCCGGCCATAGAAGGGCCCCGGCTGCAGGTCGCGCCCGTCGATGCGCCGGACCGGCGTCACCTTGCCGAAGTTGCCGACCACGAAAATCTCGTCCGCCTCGTCGAAATCGGAAAAGCCGAGCGTCGTCTCGCGCGCCTCCCTGCCGTCGTCGCGCAGAAGCTGCAGCACCCGTTGGCGGGTGACGCCGTTGAGGAAGCTCCCGTTGGCCATCGGCGTCATCACGATCCCGTCCTTGGCCATGAACACGTTGGCGGTCGCGAGCTCCGCCACTGCGCCGAGCATGTCGCAAAGGAGGCAATTGTCGAAGCCGCGCGAGCGGGCTTCCGTCAACGCCCGTGCGTTGTTGGGGTAGAGGCAGCCCGCCTTCGCCTCGATTGGCATGGTGATCCCGAGCGGTTTGGCGTAGGGCGACCGGGTGATCGATATGCCGGTCGGCTGCGGCAGCGGCGCTTCGTAGACGCTGAGGCAGAAGCGCGTCGAGTCCGGGTCGGGCTCAACCGCCGTCGCCACCGCCCGTTCGGCCCAGTACATCGGCCGGATATAGAGTTCGGCGCCGGGGCTGAACTTCCCTACCCCTTCGACCGCGATCTCGACGATCGCCTCCTCCCGCATAAGGGGCTCAAGCCCCATGGTCCTAGCCGAACGGTTGAGGCGGGCGCAATGTTTGTCGAGGTCGGGCGTCACGCCCTCGAAGGCCCGCGCGCCGTCGAATACGCTTGAGCCCAGCCAGAAGGCGTGGGTTCGCGCGCCGATGAACGGGCTGTTGCCCTCGAGCCATTCTCCGTCGAGAAAGGTGAAGGTTTGCGACCAGACGGCCATTTTCGTACCTTGAATCAGAAAGCAGGGCCCGACATTCGCCGCTTTGCGCCCCTCAGTCCAGCGGAACGATGCCGGCGGCTTCAGCGCCGAGGCCGTTCGCGGCTTCGCCGACGCGCCTGCCGCCGATCACCCGCTCGGGCGCAATTTCGGCGAGCGGCAAGAGCACGAAGGCCCTGTTGAACAGTTCGGGGTGGGGCAGGGCGAGCCGGCCGGTCGACAGTCCGACGTCATCATAGGCGATGATGTCGATGTCGATGACGCGCGGCCCCCAACGCTCGGAGGGAACGCGGCCGAGTTCGACCTCGAGCTGCTTCACCCGGTCGAGCAGCGCCTCGGGCGCAAGAGTCGTCAGCGCCAGGGCGCAGGCGTTGACGAACCAGTCCTGGTCGGTCTTGCCCCAGGGCGGCGTGCGATAGAATCGCGAGACAGCGGCGAGCTCGATGTCGGGCGCGTCGCCGAGCGCGCGGAGAGCGCGGCGCAGCGCCGCCGCCTTGTCGCCGACGTTGCCGCCGAGCGCCAGCACGACGCTCGCGCGGGCGTCGGCGTCCGCCGCCGGAAGAGGGCGGGCCGACGCGGCGACCGTCTTGAAAATGTCGAGCGCGGCCTTGTTCTCCGGGACGTCGTGCACCCTCAGGACCGAGGCGCCGCGGCTGAGCGCGATCGCGTCGGCGGCGATCGTGCCGATCACCCGCTGATCGCGAGCGCCGCCGACAATTCGCCCGATGAACGACTTGCGCGACAGGCCCACGAGGATCGGGCAGCCGAGGCGGCGGAAACGGTCGAGATTCCAGATGCAGGCGTGATTCTGCTCCGGCGTCTTGCCGAACCCGACGCCCGGGTCGAGCAGGATGCGGCTGAACGGGACGCCCGCCCGCGCGGCCAGGGTCAATGAGCGCTCGAAGTAGCGCTCGACCTCGTCGAGGATGTCGATCGAGGCGTCGGCCGTGTCGCGGTTGTGCATCGCGACGAGTGCGGAGGCGGTCTCGGCCACGGCGTCCGCCATCCCAGAATCGCGCTGCAACCCCCAGACATCGTTGACGACCGAGGCGCCGAGGCGCGCCGCCTCGCGCGCCACCGCCGACTTGCTGGTGTCGATCGAGACCGGCTGATCGAGGTCGGGCCCCAAAGCCTCGAGCACGGGCGTGATCCGCCGAAGCTCTTCCTCCAGGCTCACCGGCTGGTGGCCCGGCCTCGTCGACTCGCCGCCGACGTCGACGATCGCCGCTCCCTCGGCGGCCATGCTTTTAGCGCGCGCGACGGCGACGGCGGGGTCGAAATTCTCCCCGCCGTCGGAAAACGAGTCCGGCGTCACGTTGAGAATGCCCATCAGCACGGGCGCCTGCCTAAGCGCGGCCAGAAACTGATCGCGCTTGTGCGCGCGGCGATCAATGGTCATGACCAGGGCTAGCGCCGGACCGCCGACTGCGCAAGCGCTCCGCTCACGCCGCCAGCGCCGCCAGGATGCGAGCCCAGGAGCGGGCCCCTTTATGGAACGATTCGCGCTCGTATTTCTCGTTGGGCGAGTGGATGTTGTCGTCCTCGAGCGCGAACCCGACGAGCAGGCTGTCCATGCCGAGTTCGCGCTTGAAGGAGCCGACAATCGGGATGGACGCGCCGCAGCCGACCAGCGCCGCAGGCTTCCCCCATTCGGCCTCGAGCGCCCGGCGCGCACGGCGCAACGCCTCGTTCCGGATCGGCAATGATATGGCGGGACTCGCGCCGTGGCTGATGAATTCGGCTTTCACGTCCGGGGGCAGGCGGGAGGTCACGAACGACCGGAACGACTCGACGATCCGTTCGGGGCTCTGCTTCCCGACCAGCCGGAACGAGACCTTGGCGCTGGCCCGCGCGGGCAGCACGGCTTTCGTGCCCTCGCCCGTGTAGCCCCCGACGACGCCGTTGACGTCGCAGGTCGGACGCGACCACAGCTGCTCGAGCGGCGTTCGGTCGCGCTCGCCCGCAGGCGTCGTCAGGCCGACGTCCCCAAGAAAGGCGGTGGCGTCGAATCCGAGCTCGCTCCACTGGGCGCGGATTTCCTCCGGTAGCTCTTCGACCCCGTCGTAGAAGCCGAAAATAGCGACGGACCCGTTGTCGTCGTGCAGGTCCGCCAGAATGCGGGAGAGCGCATGGATCGGATTAACGGCGGCCCCGCCGTAGAGGCCTGAATGCAAGTCGCGGCTCGCGCCGCGCAAGATGACTTCCTGGTTGACGAGACCGCGCAGCGCGGTTGTGATCGCCGGAGTCGACGGTCCCCACATTCCGGTGTCGCAAACGAGGGCGATGTCGGCTTTCAGGGTCTTGGCGTTCCTCGCGAGAAAGGCGGGCAGCGACGGCGAACCCGTCTCCTCCTCGCCTTCGAACAGCGCGGTGACGTCACAAGGCGGTCCGCCGAATTTCTCGAAGGCGCGGCACGCCTCCAGAAAGGTCATCAGCTGGCCTTTGTCGTCGGACGCGCCCCGCGCCACGATTCGCTCGCCACGTGGCCCGGCTTCGAGCTTCGGCTCGAACGGAGGATTGCGCCAGAGGTCGAGCGGGTCGACCGGCTGCACGTCATAGTGGCCATAGAACAGCACATGCGGCACATCGGGGCGGGCGGCCTTCATGTGTCCCACGACCATCGGCCGTCCCTCGGTCGGATGCTTCTCCGCCTCGAAGCCGAGGTCGGCAAGCTCGGCAGTGAGCCAGTCGGCCGCCCGCTCGCAATCGGGAAAATGCGACGGCACGGCCGAGATCGACGGGATCCTGAGAAAGTCGAACAGTCGCTCGAGCGCTGGCCCGCGATCGGCGTCGATTGCGGACAGAATGTCTTCAGTCGTGGCCATCGCGCTCCATCCTGGTCGATGCTTTCCCGTCATCCGTCCAGGGTTCTAGCAGGCGCGACCGCCCGCTTCCAACGGGCGTACGAAAAACCATACGGCTTTCGTCCTCTTGCCAAGCGCGGACGGGACCGGGACAATTTCGATGGCGACAGGAGGATGCGAATGGCCCAGCATTTTGACCCGAAGAACGCGCCTTTCGATCGGCTGAGCGCCGACGAGGTCGGGATGGTGCGAGACGCGCTCGACATCGCCTATTTCCGGCCGAACGAAACCATCATCGGCCGGCATGGCGCGCCCGACAGCCTGTACGTCGTCATCAAGGGTGCGGTCGAGGAACGCGACGGCGATGATCTCGTTGCGTTGCGCGGCCCCGGGGATACATTCGACACCCGCGCCATCGTGCAAGGCCACGGCTCCAATGCTTTCGTCGCGCGGGAGGAAACGCTGTGCAACCTGGTGCCGCGCGACGTCACCCTCAGGCTCATCGACCAGAACCCGCGCTTCGCCTCGTTCTTTTATCTCGACATCGCCCGCAGGCTCGACGCCGTCTCGCGCGAGGAGGAGGCGGCGCGCTTCGCCCCGCTCCTGGGCGCCCGGGTCGACGAGATGTTCCTGCATCCGGCAGTGTTCGTCGACGCGACGGATTCGATCGCCGCCGTCGGCGCGCGCATGCATGAAATCGGCTGCTATGCGGTGTTCGTCCGCGGTGACGGCGTCGGCATGGTAACGCGCTCAGACCTGCTCAACGCGGTGATCCTCGAGCGGCGCAGCGTCGAAAGTTCGATCGGGCCGCTTGCGCGTCAGCCGATCGTCTGCGTCGCCCCCGACGATCTCATCTCGACCGCCCTGCTCCGAATGACCAAGCACAACAAGCGGCGTGTCGCGGTGGCGGAGAACGGCGGATTTGTCGGCGTCCTCGAGGACATCGACCTCCTGAGCTTCCTGGCCGGCAATTCGCAGCTCGTCGCGGGGCGCATCGATCGCGCCTCCTCCGTTGCCGATCTCGCGCGCGCAGCGCGAAAGATCGACCCGCAAATCCGAACTCTTCGTCGCCAGGGCGTCAAGATCGACGTCGTGTGCGAGATCGTCTCCGATCTCAACCGTCATCTGCACAAGAAGCTCTTTGCCCTCGTTGCGCCCACCTCCATCCGCGAAAACGGCTGCCTGATCGTGATGGGCAGCGAAGGCCGCGGCGAGCAGACCTTTCGCACCGATCAGGACAACGGGCTCATTCTCGCCAGGCCCACGCCCGAGGCGGAAATCGAAAAATTCCGCGCCGACGTCTTCGACGCGCTTGCGCAATGTGGCTTCCCGCCCTGCCCGGGCGAAGTGATGGTGCGCAATCCCCTGTGGTCGAAGACGCTCGACGCGTTTCGCGACGATTTCCGCCGGTGGCTCGCGTCCCCCGACGAATCGGGAGTGATGAACATTGCGATCTTCTACGACGCCGAGGCGACGGCGGGCGACGGCGAACTTCTCCGTGCGGCCAAGCAGGATCTGATCGACCTCATGCACGGGGAGCGGGTGCATCTGGCGCGGTTCGCCCGCTCGATCGACGCGTTTCCAACCCCGATCGGGTTCTTCAACAATCTCGTCACCTCGAAGGCCGAGGGCGATGCGCTCGATTTGAAGAAGGGCGGCGTCTTTCCGATCGTGCACGGCGTGCGCGCGCTTTCCCTCGAGAAAGGGCTGCACGAGACGGGCACGACCGCGCGGATCGCAAAACTCGCGGAGTTGGGCGCGTTCGACGCCCAGTTCGCGCGCGAACTGACGCAGGCCCTGCATTATCTGATGACGCTGCGTCTCGATGCGCAGATTGCCGAATCGGCTTCGACCATCCTGGTCAAGCCCGGCGAACTGTCGATCATGGAGCGCGACCTTCTGCGCGACGCCTTCCAGATCGTGAAGCGGCTGCGCGACCTGCTGCGCCGGCACTTCAATCTGGCAATGTTCTGATGCTGCTGAAGCTCAAGCGCCGCCTGTACCGGCGCCTCTTGCGCGATCCCGTTTATGGCTTTCTGTTCGAGCCGCCGCCGCCAGGCGAAGCGGTCTCGATCGATTGCGAGACGACCGGCCTCAGCCTTCGGAAAGACGACATCGTCGCGGTCGCGGCAGTCAGGATCCGCGCCAACCGCATTCTGACGAGCGAGCGGTTCGAGGCGACTGTCAGGCCCAAAGCGAGGCTCAATCCGGACGCCATCAAGGTGCACTGGCTGCGCGAGCAGGACGTCGCTGGCGGACGGACCATGGAGGAGGTGCTGCCGGATTTCCTGCGTTTCATCGGCTCGCGGCCGCTGGTCGGCTTCTACCTCGAATTCGACGTCGCGATGCTCAACAAGCACGTGCGGCGCCTGCTCGGCATTCCTTTGCCGAACGAGCAGATCGAAGTGTCGGGGACCTATTATGAGCGCAAATACGGCGACGCGCCGCCGGGCACCCAGGTCGACTTGCGGTTCGCGAGCATTCTCGACGACCTCGGCTTGCCCATGCTCGATCAGCACGACGCATTTTCCGACGCGCTGATGACGGCGATGATGCACCTCACTCTCGAGGACCTGAAGGCGCGCGGCGTCCGCATCCCGCGTGTTCGCTCGCGGCCCGTCGACTCGTACGGCGGCAGTTGATGAGGCCGCGCCAAGGGAGCATACCAACTCCCCCTCCGTTGCGGACGCAGGCAAGCCGAAAAGCAAGGCGGTTGGCCGCCCTTGCCTTGCCCCAGCTCGACGGCTTCAGACTGCGCCGGCCGCTCCGACGGGCGCGAGGTCAAAAGACGTGGCGGAAGATGAAAAACAGGATCCCGGACAGGATCATCGCCGCCGGAAGGGTGAGGACCCAGGCCATCGCGATGCTGCGCACCGTCGACCATTGCATTCCCGAGCCATTGGCGACCATGGTGCCGGCGACGCCGGATGAGAGAACGTGCGTGGTCGAGACCGGCAGGCCCAGGCCGTCGGCCGCGCCGATCGTCGCGGCGGCGATGATCTCGGCCGCCGCGCCCTGGCCGTAGGTCAGGTGGGTCTTGCCGATCTTCTCGCCGACGGTGACGACGATCCGCTTCCAGCCGATCATCGTGCCGAGGCCGAGCGCGATGGCCACGCAGACCTTTACCCACAACGGAATGAACTTCGTCGCATAGTCGAGTTGCTTCTTGAATGCGCCGATCTGCTTCTTTTCGTCAGCGCTCAGTTCGCTCTCCTTGTCCTTGCTCAGGACGCGCAGAGCCTCGGAGGCGAGATACATGTCGTTTCGGACGTTCTCCACCTTGTCGAGCGGCGTTTTGGCGACCGAGCCATACTGCGCGACCGAGTCGCTGATCTGCTTCACCAGCACCGCGAGCGACGGATACGTTCCCTCTGAAATCTGGTGCGCGTGGATGTAGTCGGTGACCGCAGGGCGGGGGTCGCCAATGATATTGTATCCAGCGCCGTGGGCCTCGACGACCTTGGAGGCGTCGTGAGCGGCGGCAATGAATGCGTCGGTATGCCCCTCCGGCGGCGCCCGGTTCAGGGCATAGGCGGTCGGCACGACGCCGATCAGGATCAGCATGATGAGGCCCATGCCCTTCTGGCCGTCGTTCGAGCCGTGGAAGAACGAAACCAGCGTGCAGGTGAGAACCAGCAGGCCGCGGATCCACAGCGGCGGCGGGTCGCTCGTCGTCGGCGCCTGATACAACTGCGGCGCCCGGACGATGAACTTCATGAGCAGCAGCAGCAGCGCGGAGAGAACAAAGCCGAACAAGGGCGAGATCAGCAGGGCCTCGCCGACCTTCGTGACCTGGTCCCAGTCTACCCCGGAGGTGCCATCCTTGCCGCGCATCAGCGCGTTCGCGACGCCGACGCCGACGATCGAGCCGATCAGCGTGTGCGAGCTCGAGGCGGGAATGCCAACCCACCACGTGCCCAGGTTCCAGATGATCGCGGCGATGAGCAGCGCGAACACCATCGCAAAGCCGGCAGCGGAGCCGACCTGGAGAATGAGTTCGACCGGCAACAGCGAAACAATGCCGAAGGCGACGGCGCCGCTCGAAGCGAGCACGCCCAGCAGATTCCAGCAGCCGGACCACACGACTGCAATCTGGGCCGGCAGAGCGTGCGTGTAAATGACCGTGGCGACGGCGTTGGCGGTGTCGTGGAAGCCGTTGACGAATTCGAAGCCGAGCGCGATCACCATTGCGACGCCGAGCAGGAGAAACGGCACGATCGTCGTCGGGCCGCCGCCGGTAGCCGAGACATCCGAATAGATCGAATAGGCCATATAGAAGAGGCCGCCCGCGAGGATCGCGAGGAAGATCAGCACCGCGCGAGGATCGAGGGTGTGATCGAGGTGCGGCTTCACCGGCGCGGCCGCGTGCGGCCTCTGGAAATCAGTGGCGGCTGTCATGGGATCGGCTCCTTAGGCGCGACGACCCTTTCTCTATCGCGACGCCGCATGACAGGATTGTGAAGCCCGGCGCGTCTGCGGACGCGTCCCGGCGAAGGTGGCGAAAACAGCTATTGCCAACGAAACTTAGCTTCGCAAGTTTATACGGACGTCCGAGGGCGTTTGTCGCAGGCGCGGGCTATAGCGGTCGCCCGCGTCGGGAAGCGTGAATGCGCCGCGAACAGCGGGCGATGCTTGCTCATCCCGTTGAGCAACAATGACACGGGAGAGCGCTCTATGAGCGTCACATCGATACTGGACCGAAGCCATTCGATCGCCAGGCCCGCATTCTGGCGGGACTTCTGATTATCGGCTTGATCGCAAATTTCCTGATCAAGGCGGTCGACGACCGCCATCATATGGATCCGGAAACGGCGGACGACGTGATCGGCGTCGGTTAAGGGAGGCAAATATGTCCGACGACACCACGACAGCAATGGCGGCAGGACCGCCGTGCAGTTAATGCTCGCTGGGGTTTGGTCGCCATTCCCCTGATTGGGGAATCCACGGAACTTTGGTGAACGCCATGAAGCTCTTCCAGTAGCTTCACACGAGGGGTCAGCCGACTTCCGCCAGCAGCGGCAGGCGCTGATGTCCCGACTCGCTGTCCTTGTCGATCAGGCGGGTGGGATAGTCGCCGGTGAAGCAATGGTCAGTGAACTGCGGTTGGTTTGCGTCCCGAGCCGGGTAGCCCATGGCGCGGTAGATGCCTTCGATCGATAGAAACGCCAGGCTGTCCGCCCCCATGAACCGGCGCATCGACTCAAGGTCCATGCGCGCGGCGAGGAGCTTGTCGCGCTCGGGCGTATCGATTCCGTAAAAGTCGGGATAGGCGATCGGCGGCGAGGAAATCCGGAAGTGGACCTCGCGCGCGCCCGCTTCCCGCATCATCTGGACGATCTTGACGCTGGTCGTGCCGCGCACGATCGAATCATCGATCAACACCACGCGCTTTCCTTCGACCACGGCGCGATTGGCGTTGTGCTTCATCCGGACGCCGAGCTCGCGGATGGACTGCGTCGGCTGAATGAAGGTGCGCCCGACATAGTGGTTGCGGATGATGCCGAGTTCAAACGGCAGGCCGCAGCCGCGCGCGTAGCCGATCGCTGCCGGAACACCGGAGTCGGGAACGGGCACGACAACGTCGGCGACGGCGGGCGCCTCGCGCGCCAATTCAGCGCCCATTGCTTTCCGCGCGTCGTAGATCGACCGGCCGTGCACGATCGAGTCGGGCCTGGCGAAGTAGATGTATTCGAAAATGCAGGGACGCGCCTGCACGCGCGGAGACGGAAAGAAGCTCTTGACACCGTCGGCGTCGATCACGACCACCTCGCCATTCGCGACGTCGCGGACGAACTTCGCGCCGATGATGTCGAGCGCGCAGGTCTCCGAACAGAGGATCGGACAGTCGTCGAGCTCGCCGAGCACGAGCGGGCGGATGCCGAGCGGATCTCGCGCGCCGATCAGCTTCTTGTTGGTGAGCGCGACCAGGGCGTAGGCGCCTTCGATTTCCGCCAACGCCTCGACAAAGCGATCGACGATCTTCGCCCGGCGCGAGCGCGCCGCGAGCAGCAGCACGACTTCGGTGTCGGTCGTCGACTGGCAGATGGCGCCTGCGCGGATGAGCTCGCGCCTGAGCGTCAGCCCGTTCGTCAGGTTGCCGTTGTGAGCGACAGCGAGCCCGCCCGCCTCGAGTTCGGCGAATAGGGGCTGGACGTTGCGCAGTGCGGTCTCGCC
>Ga0209040_10003219_pt1 | contig 12563 bp, 15 predicted proteins | sample BogFormECP12_OM3_FD_188240 | JGI IMG/M metagenome (GOLD analysis project Ga0209040, IMG submission 188240) | Bog forest soil microbial communities from Calvert Island, British Columbia, Canada - ECP12_OM3 (SPAdes) (version 2) | ecosystem: Environmental > Aquatic > Freshwater > Wetlands > Bog ... | reverse complement strand
CCGTTCCTCTGGGGTCAGGGTAATCGCGGTCGCGCAAGGGATGGTTCGCATCCAAAGCTTGAATCACGACTCGACCTCCAGCGATAGTGGGTACTAGTTAGGCTACGCGTCTGCAACCGTCTTCTCGAACCAGCGGTGCGCGTAAGGATTGTCATTGAAGCGCGCGACCTCGCGGTAGCCTTCGCCTCGATACAAGGCATGCGCCTCGATGAGCGCTTTGTTGGTGTCGAGCCGCACTGTCCTAATGCCCATCCTGCGCCCCTCGGCCTCGAGCCTGCGGACGACGCGGCGCGCGACGCCGAGGCCGCGCGCATGAGGCGCGGTCCAGACGCGCTTGATCTCGCCGGCCGTCTCGCCGACGCGCTTCAAGCCTCCGCAGCCGAGCGCTTGCCCGTCGAGCCGCGCCACGACAAAGGCGCCGTTCGGCGGCCGCATGTCGCCGTCCGGGGCGGTGTTGTCTTTGCTCGGATCGTAGCCGCCTTCGAAGCGCGCCGCGAGCTCGCGAAAATAGACGGAAAGACAGGTGCGCGCGTCCGCGCTGTCCGGCGGCTCGACCGCGACCTCGATAGACGCGGCCTTGAGGAGCCGCTCGACCTCGCCCATCGCCGCCATCAGATGCTCCCGCTTGCGCGCGTCGAGGGGCGCGAGCCTCGCGGCCGCGAGCTTGTCCGAGAGCCGGTCGTAGGCGGCGCGCTCGGCCCGCCCTGAGCGCGTGAGCCGCACGCGGCGCAGCCGTCCGTCCGCCTTATCCTTGCCAATCTCAACGAGGCCCTGCGCCTTCAGCGACTGCAAGAGGCGGCTGAGATAGCCCGAATCGAGACCGAGCTTCAGCCTCAGGCTTCGCGCGTCCGCACCTTCGGGGCCGATCTCGTAGAGGAGCCGCGCTTCGCTCAAGGGCCGGCCGCGCCTGAGATAGCTCTCGTCGAGCGCCCCCACGCGCTGGGTCACGAGCCGGTTGAAGCGGCGCACCTGTTCAATTTGCGGATCCATTCTCTGACTTTAGTCAGAGAACTTCGCCGTTGCAATTTTAAGAGGCTCGCTCCTGCCTTGTCAGCATCGATACGCCCCAGGTGTCGGCGACCGTGTAGCCTTCGGGGAACGGATCGTCCGGGTCGAGGAAGTACGTCATCATACCGGTGATGAAGGCGCGCCCCGTGATTTCGGGTACGATCGCCAACCGTCCGCCGCAGTTCGTCTCCGCGGCGATGCGCCCGTCGAAGCGCGAGCCGATGATGGAAAGGTGGGAGAAGCTCTCGCCGACCTTCATGAGCCCACGGGCGTGCAGGACGGCGAGGCGCGCGGAAAGACCGGTGCCCGTCGGGCTGCGGTCCGAGCGCCCGGGGGACACGATGCAGGTATTGCGCGCGACCGTGCCGGGGCCTGTGAAGGGGGTGTGGAACTGGACGATGGAGACGCCCCGGATGTCCGGGTTCTCCGGGTGGACCACATCGAGCTGAGCGCGAGCGGCGAGGCGCACTTTTTCGCCGAGCGCGGCGAGGTCGCGCGCCTCGTCCGGCCGGATTTCGAAACCGAGCGCGGCGCCGTCGACGAGCGCGTAGAACATGCCGCCATAAGCCACGTCCACGGAAATCGCGCCGACGCCCTCGACCTCAATCCGGGCGTCGAGCCGGTCGACATAGCAGGGCACGTTGCGGATCGTCACTGAGCGTGCCTTGCCGGCCTCGCATTTCGCAGTCACGTCCACGGGACCGCCGGGCATGTCGAGTCTAAGCCGCGTTATCGGCTCGCGCATAGGGGCCATTCCCGTCTCGAGAAGCACGGTCGCGACGCACATCGTGTTGGAGCCGGACATCGGCGGATATTCGGTCGGCTCCATGATGATGGCGCCCGCGACGCAATCCGTCCGCTTAGGCGGGACGATGAGGTTCACGTGGCGGGCGACGCTGCCGCGCGGCTCGCAGATCAGAAAGCGGCGAATGTGGTCATGCTCGCGTGCAAAGGCCTGCATCATCTCGAAAACGGTGTCGCCTATAGGCGGCAGCACGCCGCCGACGATCACGTCGCCGATTTCGCCTTCCGCATGACAGCCGACGACCGTGATTTGGCGAAGCGATCTCATACGTCCTCCGACGGCTTGACTCCCTCGTCAGCGGGACAAGAGCCAGAGGATGAGAGAGAGCGCGACGCTGACGAGGATACCGGTCGTGACCGGTGCGTAGAAGGTGAAATTGTCGCGCTGGATATAGATGTCGCCCGGCAGGCGGCCGAGCCCGAGCCGCGCGATCCACGGCCAGAGGAAACCGATCGCCGCGATGGCGAGGCCGATGACGATGAGGAGGCGGGACATCGTTCGAGCGGCGCCTCTCACTTCGGCCATTGGTCGAGCCCGACGCCTCTGTTGACGAATCGCAGGGAGGAGGGCGCTTCCCTTCGACGGCGGACTCTATCGGACGTCATTGGCAATCGACTGTCGACGCGACCAGCTTCGAGGCGATCGTGTGGACGCGGAGATCCTTGCCCGGTTGCGGCTCGCGTCGCCGGACGAGGATCGTGTCGCCTCCCGCGAACAGCAGGTTGAGCGGAATTGTCCTGGCGACTTTGAGGTTCGAGGCGTCTCGATCCGGGAGCAGTTCTTCCTGCGCTTCCCTGGACAACATCGTTTTGTCGACATCCAGTTGGACGCAGCTCGGGCTCACACCTCCAAGCGCCTGCGGCAATTGAGTGAATGCCAGCACTCCAAAGACGAGAAATAATAAAGTGATAATAATAGATAAAGCAATTCCATACCACCTCCCCATAAATGAAACAACTAATGAAAAGGAGATGATGAACGGCGTCGCATATTTTGCGATTGTGTTGGCGCTTCGTAACCATCGCGGCGTTTCGTTGGCTTCGGTGCTGAAGAAGATCAACAAAAACGACGTAAGCAACATAGAGGGAAATATCGATACATCGGTGAATTTATAGGCGGTACGGTCCAGTAACCCATAAATAAGCATCGCAATAGCCGTTAGCTAGATAAAGCACGAACACCAAAATCCATCGTATCGTTAGCCGCACTTCTGTCGGCGTTTCAAGCCACGTGTGTAAACGCGACCGGGCCATCCATAAGCCACCGATGACAATCCAGGCGAGGCCGAGGAAGACTCCTATGGTGGCGCCCGCCGCAACATATTGCGCGCTCAAGACCGGCAAAAGACCCAGCCCCTCTAGCCCGGCGTAGAGCGACCAGACGACATAGCCGACTAGGTAGAGTCCGGCGCCGACGACCAGAGCGACATCGCGCAGCCCGACAAGTGGCGTGAGCCATTCCGTCAAACGTCCAATGGCGCGCTGGAACTCGCCTTTCGCCATGACGCTCCCCTGTTACGGCAGGATGACTACGTTCTTAAAGGTCGTCAAATACTTAGCGGCGCAACAATAAGCAGCAAAGCCCTTCGGAGCTTGTTTGACAAGTTGCAAAACGGCGAAGCAGCGCTTGAGAAGCTTATCGAGGCACGGACAGCGCCGCACATATCTATCGCTCGATCGGACTAGGCCCGGGTCTCAGGGCCGCCCAAGACGGGGTCCCTTACTTCGGCCGCAAGTCCAGTCCCACCCCCTTGTCCACGAACTCGAGGGTAAAGGCTTTCTTGTAGTCGGTCCTGGCCTCGACCATGCCGATCTGCACCATCTTGTCGAAGAAATCCTTCCAGCGCGCGTCCGTCATGGCGCCGACGCCCATGGTCAGCGCGTCGCCCGAATCGACGATGCCGTATTCTTTGAACTTCGCGATCGAGTAGGCGATCTGAGCTTCTGTTATGTCCGGATTGGCGGACCTGATGAGGTCGTTCGCCTTCGAATTGTCGCCGTAGAGGTAGTGGTACCAGCCGATCGCGGACGCGTCGACGAAGCGCTGGACGAGATCGGGCTTCTTCTCCACGATCTCGCGGCGGGTCACGATGAGCGTCGAATAGGTATTGTAGCCGTAGTCCGACAGCAGGAACACGTTCGGCTTGAACCCGCCCTGCCTCTCGATCTCGTAAGGCTCCGCGGTTACGTAGCCTTGTTGCACCGAGTCTTTTGCGGCGATGAACGGCGCGGAATTGAAGTTGTAGGGTCGAATCTTCTCATCCGTGAACCCATAGGCGAGCCGGAGCCAGGCGTAGAAGGTGTTGATCGAGCCGGCCCCGAGATAGATCTTCGACGCCTTTGGCAGGTCCTCGAATTTGTCGAGCCCGGCGCCCGGGTGCGACATGAGAATCTGCGGGCTCTTCTGGAAGTCGGCGGCGACCGCGATGAGGGGGAGATTGGCTTCCGCCGAGAGCAAATTGCCGATCATGTCGCCGCCCATGAAGAAATCGTACTTGCCGAACAGCAGCATCAAGCCGCCGTTCGCCTGCGGTCCGCCCGGAATGATCGTCACGTCGAGCCCGTATTTCTCGTACGTCCCGTCGGCCGCGGCCTGGTAGAAGCCGCCCGCCGCCGGGTCGGCGAGCCAGTTCGTGCCGAACTTCACCTTGTCGAGGGCAAGGGCGGGGGAGGCGAGGGCGAGGACAGCGGCGGCCGCAATCGCGGATAACGCAGCAGCAAAGCGCGGCAAAGGCATCGCGAGACTCATCGGCGGCGGGGTTGGCGACAACGCCTGATCCTCCGATGTTTGGGCGCGATTGAAAAGCCATCCAGCAAAAGGACAGAGATGAACGCCCGCATCGTCGAAACGAGCGCCGCCGACGTTCCCGCGATCCTCGAGTTCGTCATTGAGCTCGCCCGGTTCGAGAAGCTCCAGCGCGAGGTCGTCGCGTCGGAAGATTCGCTGCTGGAGTCGCTCTTCGGCGGCCGGAAATACGCCGAGGTCGTTTTCGCCGAGGAGGAGGGCGAGCGGGTCGGTTTCGCGCTCTTCTTTCACAACTATTCGACCTTCCTCGGCAAGCCTGGTCTTTATCTCGAGGACCTTTACGTCCGCCCGGAGAAGCGTGGGCGCGGCTACGGCAGGATGCTGCTCGGCCACCTCGCGAAGCTCGCGATTGCGCGCCGTTGCGGGCGCCTCGAGTGGCAGGTGCTCGACTGGAACCAGCCGGCGATCGACTTTTATCGCGCGATCGGCGCCGAGCCGATGTCGGACTGGACCGCGCAACGACTGTCGGGGGAGGCGCTGAACGCGCTGGCGGCGGCGAGTTGAGGGTCCGGCTAGCAGGGTCTTGAAAAAATCCGTTGTTCATGGAACGTCCAAGAACGAACGGGAATCGAAGCGGGCTCAATCCTGATTCAAAACGAGTCCGGATACGACCATTTCAACAGCCTGCCAGAGCGCGTGCGAGTCGGGATAGCCGTGCAGAAGGAGAACGTCCGGCCCCGATCCGGCGACCACGACGTACATCGAGATTCCGCTGACGAGGAGCATTCGCCCGGCCGGCGTCGGGGCCGGCTCGTCGCGGTCGCTTCCGTGGGGAGCAGCATTCATGACGGCCTCAGGCGGCGCAGGCCACGGCGAACACTCGAGGCGAAATCGCGCGCGACGGGCCGCCGGTGTGCGCCGCCGCCGACGCGACCGGCGCGCGGATCCTGCAGGTCCTCAGGAGGCAACCGTCGCTGGCGACATGATCCGCCTGCTCATCGCCTCCGGGAGGATTGGCGGCCTCGGTGAGGGACGCGCCATCGTGCGCCGCTCCGCCGGTCTTGCGACCTATCGGCCGCATGAGCGCTGCGCCTGGGAGACTGCCTATGCGGCCTATCGCGCGTCTGAAAGGGACGCTTGGTCCGCACTAGAGTAGTCGGCGGCGGTCGCATCGTTTCGTCTCAGCCTTTCCTTATGCGCGTGCTGCGATCCTCAGCCGAGCACGTATCGCGAAAACGCGAGAGCGCGTCGCGCCGCGTCGTCCATCTGGGCTTCGTCGGCGTTGTCGCTGAGATCGCGCCAAACCTTGATGTCGCTGCCAATGCCGCCGCCCATCTTCACAAAGGGCTCCATGACAACCGCGCCGCTGTAACCGATCTCGCGCAGCGCGATCCCGATCTCGTGCCAGGGCAGCCGGCCTTTGCCGGGAACGCGGCGATTGTTCTCGCCGGTATGGAAATGGCCGAGCAGCGGCCCGGCGATGCGGATCGCCTTGCCGAAGCTGTCCTCTTCGATGTTCATATGGAAGGTGTCGAGCATCACCTTGACGTTGGGCTTGCCGACCTCGCGAACGAAGGCGACCCCTTCCTCGGCAGTATTCAGAACGTGGTTCTCAAATCGGTTGAGCACTTCCAAGCAGAGGTCAATGCCGAGATTGGCTGCGAAATCTGCGAGGCTGGAAATGCCCTCAACGCCGCGCGCCCGGTCCCCCACCTTGTCGACAGGTCTGGAATAGTCGATCGGCCAGTAGGAATGGAGGGCGCCGCCGATCACATGAATATCGAGTTTGGCGAGGTTGGTGAGCGTCTCTTCGAAAAAGGCCCGGCCCGCTTTTCTGATCGCCGGATCGGCAGAAGACAGGTTCTTCTGAGGGGACGGACCCAACCCGGCGGTGATTGTGATGCCGTTGTCTCGGGCGGAGCGACCGACTTCGGCGATATGCGCGGGGCCATAGCTGTTCAGATGATGAGCGGCGATTTCGATGACGTCGAAGCCGAGCTTGGCGACCTTCTCGACGTATTTCAGGCAGTCGGCGCTCCACTCCTGTTCCCAGTACGAGTAATAAATGCCGAACTTCATCCGCGCCTCCATGTTGAAGAAAAGCGGCGCCCTCGCTCGGCGCGGTGCTACCTCATGACGCTTTCGAACAGCGACCGCAGCGTTGGCGTCGCAGATCGCACGACCATCACGGCGATCAAAAACAGGCCCCAGACCGCGGTGGACAGATGCTGACTGGCGCCAAGCAAATTGAGGCCCGACGACAGCGTCTGCAGGATGAGCAGCGACACGAACACCGGCGCTACGCGCCCGAATCCGCCGAACGGATCGACGCCGCCGAGGAAGCACGCGAGCACGGTGACGAGCAGCAGCGCTTCGCCGTGCCCCATGCGCACGGAGTTGAAGCGCGTCAGCATGATGATGCCCGCGAGCGCGCACATGACGCCCGAGAGGGCGTACACCAACGTCAGCGAGCGCTTGACCGGAATGCCCGAATATTCGCTCGCCTGCGGGTTTGAGCCGATCATAGCCACCGAGAAGCCATGGCGCGTTTTCGCCAGCAGCACGTGCCAGAGGATCGCCGCCGCGATGAACACGAGCATCGGCACGGGAAAGCCGAGGATCGAGCCGTGGCCGATCTCGCGCAGGAAATCCGGGAAGCCGGAAATATCCCCGCCGTGCGTCAGAAACTCGCCCAAGCCCCGCAGGAAGATCATCATCGCGAGCGAAGCCAGGATCGGATGGGCGCCGAAATAGGCAATCGTCGCGCCCATCGCCGCGCCCGAGGCGCCGCCGACCGCCATCGACGCCACGACGCCGACAACGAAGGCGAAGACGCCCGCCTGCGGTCCGCCGTTCATGTTGAGGATCCAGGCCAGCGTCAGGCCGCTGAGGTTCGCAGTGGAGATGACTGCCAGGTTGATTCCCCCGGACATGATCGGCGCGAGCATCGCCAGCGTCAGCAGACCGAGATCGGGCAATTGAAAGGCGATCGAATCGAAATTCGCGGCGCTGAGGAAGTGCGGCGTCGTCAGGCCGAAGCCGACCACGGTGAGCGCGAGCAGCCCGAGGAGTCCCGGCACCTCTCGCCCAAACACGCGGCCAAAACGCTCAGTGAGAACCAGCATGACCACGCCTCCTCGATCCGCCAGCCAGGAGCGCGGCCAGATCAACGTTCGAGAATGAAATGGCGGCGAGGATCGTCAGCCCGATCACCAATTTGAAGGCGTAGGGCGAGACGCCCAGCAGATTGAGCCCGTTCTGGACAACCGCCACCAGCATCACCCCGAGAAAACAGCCGAAAACCGAGCCACGGCCGCCCCCGAGCCTCGCGCCGCCGAGCACGACGGCGGCGAGCACATCGAGCTCGCGGCCGATGAGAGCGTTCGGAACGACCTCCTGCGCGAGATTGACCTGCATGAGCCCGCCGACGCCGGCCATCAATCCCATCCAGCCATAGGCGATGAATTGCATCTTCACGGTCGCGACGCCGGCGCGCCGCGCGCCTTCCGGGTTGTCTCCGAAGGCGTAGAGCTGGCGACCCGTCGTCGTGCGCGAGATCAAGAACCAGGTGGCCGCCATCGCCGCGACCATGGCGGCCACCGGCAAGGCCAGCGCTCCGCCCGCCCCGAGCGGAACGACCGCGACGCGATCGGTCCACCAGTCCGGCAAATCGTAGATCGACTTGCCGGATGTCGCGAACATGAGCAAGCCGAACAGCGCGTTGAACGTGGCGATGGTGACGACGATCGAGATGATCCGGAAGCCGGCGATCAGCGCGGCGTTGATGCAACCGATGGCGATTCCGAACGCTCCCGCGAAGAGGAGGCCGAGGATCCAATTGCCTCCGCCAAGGGCGAGCAACGCGAGCGCGGTGAGGTACTGCACAACGGACGCCGCGACGGCGAAGGAGATGTCAATACCCCCCGTGATCAAGACCACCAACAGTCCGACCGCCCAGATGACGTTGACCGCGCTATTGTTCATCAGCGACGCGAAATTCCCCGCGCTGAAGAAACTCGGCGAGGCGAAGCCCAGAAACGCCGTCAAGAGCGCGAGGACAACGAAGATACGCGCCTCGCCTTCGTGGGTCCGCAGATAGTCACGCATAGACGGCGTGCTCCAGTTCGGCGATCGAGATGCGACGGGGGTCGAATTCCGCGACGATTCGTCCCCCCGCCATGTGCAGGATGCGGTCGGAATTGAAGTAGACCTCGGGGACTTCGTCCGAAATCATTAGAATGGCGATGCCGCGTTCGGCGAGCCCGCGAACGATGCGGTAGATTCCGTCGCGCGCGCCGACGTCGACGCCGACCGTCGGACAGTCGAGGATCAGGACCCTCGGCGACGTGGCGAGCCACTTCGCGAGCACGACGCGCTGCTGGTTGCCGCCCGACAGTGTCGACACGGCGTCTTCCGGCTGGCCGATCTTGATGGCGAACTCCCCGACGCCCTTGGCGACGGCCGCCGATTTCTTCGCCTCCGATATCAAGCCGGTGGCGCCCGAGATCTCCTTCAGGGTCGTGATCACGGTGTTGTCAGCGATCGATTGCGGCTGCACCAGTCCGAGCGCGAGACGATCCTCGGAGACATAGGCGACGCCCGCACGAATAGCTTGGCGGTTGCTCGCGAAGGCGACGGGTGAGCCGGACAGGCGGATCGACCCGGAATCGGCGCGCGTCATGCCGAAAATCGTATGGGCGAGTTCGGTGCGGCCGGCGCCGATCAGTCCGATCAATCCGACGATCTCGCCGGCGCGCACGGTCAAGTTCACGTCTGCGTATTCGCCTTCGCGCGTCAGGGCGGAGGTTTCGACGACGGCGGGCGCGGCGCCGACGTCGCGGGCGGTCACCGCCATGTCGAAACGCTTGCCGGTCATCAGCTCCGTCAACCGCGACTGGGTCATGCCCGCGGCGTCGAACACGCCGACCAGCTTTCCGTCACGCAACACGGTGACGCGGCTCGACACCTCCAGCACTTCCGCCAACCGATGGCTGACGAAGACCACGGCGACGCCCGACGCGGAGAGCGTGCGCACGACGGCAAGCAAGTGGTCCGTCTCGGCCTGCGTGAGCGAGGCGGTCGGCTCGTCCATGAAGACGAGCTTCGCGTCGCTCGCGAGCGCGCGTGCGATCGCCACCAATTGTCTGCCGGAAATGGGCAAGCTTCTCAGCCGCGCTGCGAGGTCGAGCTCCACGCCGAGCTTGGCGAGCGCGGCGTGGGCCGTCTCCCGTATGGTGCGGTAATTCACGAGCCGCGGCGCGCCGACGAGGCCGTCGAACGCGATGTTCTCGGCGACTGTCATCTCGGGGAAGAGCGCCAGGTCCTGCCAAATCACCGCCACGCCCTTGGCCCGCGCGAGCGGCGGGGTCGGCGCCGCAACGCTCTCGCCAAAATAGTCGGTGCGGGCGCCGGGAGCGGCCTGGTAGACCCCGGCGATGACCTTGATGAGCGTGCTCTTGCCGCTTCCGTTCTCGCCGGCGAGGCAATGAACCTCCCCGCGCCCGACCGAGAACGAGACGTCGTCGAGCGCCTGCACGCCGCCAAAACGCACCGACACGTGCTCGAAGCGGATCGCCTCGGAGGTTGGGATTGAGGGATTTGGCGATGGTGCCGTCATGGTTGCCTGCGCGAGTTCCGGATTGTCGACGTAATCTTCCGCTTCGCGGGGTGCGGGCCTCTCCCGCTTTCGCGGGAGAGGTCGATCGGTCAGAGCCCGAGATCGGCGAGCTTGTCGACCGTGCCCTTGTTGATCGGAAGGAGGTTGTCGGTAATGATGTTGTGGGTCTTCGAATCGGGATGGACGACGCCGAGTCCCTCGATCGTCACGCCGTCCTTGACCTCCTGGCCGTTGGCCAACATCTTGCCCATGCGGACGAACACCCGGCCCGCCTCGGCAGGATTCCACATGAACCCGCCCAGGATGGCGCCCTCCTTGATGAGCTTGCGTCCCTGGCCGGGCGACATCGGCCCGACCACGAACACCTTGCCCACGAGGCCTTTTTCCTCGATCGCGCGGCCGGCGCCGATCGGACCCTGGCTGCCAAATGCGAGGAAGCCCTTCAGGTCCGGGTGCGCCGCCATCAGGTCGAGCGCGGTCTTGCGGCTGTCATCGACGTTTTCCGCGACGCCGTAGCGGTCGCCGACCGGCTTCATGTCCGGATATTTCTCCTTCAGGTAGGCGATGGCCGCGTCGGCCCAGGCGTTGTGAAGCGGAACGGTCAGCGAGCCGACATAGACTGCATATTCCCCCTTGCCGCCTACGGTCTTCGCGAGCAACTCCGCATGCGCCTCGCCGAAACCCTTGGCCGAGGCGAGCTCGAAATCCCAGTCCTTGTTCTGGATGCCGGGGCCTTCGTGCGCGATGACCTTGATGCCGGCCTGGCGCGCCTTTTCGAGCACGGGCTCCAGAGCCTTTTCGTCGTTCGGCACGACGCCTATGACGTTCACTTTCTTGGCGATCAAATCTTCGATCGCACGCACTTGCAACGCCGGATCAGCGCTGGTCGGCCCGATCATGGTGGCGTCGACGCCATCTTTGGCGCCCACTTCTTTGATGCCGGTCTCCATGGCGTTGAACCACGGAATGCCGCCGATCTTCACGACGACGCCCATCGTGGGCTTGTCGGCTGCGAAAGCGCCCGTGGCGAGCACGGCGGCGAAAGCGACGCCCGCCAGCAGGGCGCGTCTGGTTGTAGTATGTTTCATCATAACCTCACTTACCTCCCATTGTTTGCCGCGCGGGCAAATCGCGGATCGATAGATCCGACTGCTCTGGGTCAGATTGTGACCCAGAATTCCGTATGATTCGTCGTCAGCCGCCCGCCATTCCGGCAGACGGCGAGATCGTCTCCTTTCTGGGACGGCTATCCCGATGCACCTCGGGGACAGGGCCGGTCGACGCGCGAATCCTAAGCTCGCACGGCAGTCGGACGTGTTGCGCCGGCGAGAGGTTGCCTTTGATCCTTGCGCTCAACCTTTCCCAAAGGATCCGGCCCATCTCGCGCACCGGCTGGAAGATAGCGGTCAGGGGCGTCGCCCGAGCCTGCATCCAGGTGTAGTCGTCGAAGCCGATCAGCGAGATATCGTGCGGCATGCGAAGGCCGCGCTCAGCCATCGCCGTTAGCACGCTTAGCGTCGTGACATTCGTCAGCGCCTGAATCGCGGTCGGCTGCGGATTTTGATCGAGCCATTCCGAGAGCCTGCGGGACGCCGCGTCGGTCGCGAAGCCGAGCTCGATGATCGCTGGCTGAGGCAAAACCCGCGCCCGCAGGGCCTCGCTGGCGCCACTGCAGCGTTGCCGGATGTTGGCGAGGCTTAGCGATGAGGCCGCGATGAGCACATCTCTGTGGCCCAGGTCGATCAAATGACGCGCGCCGATGGCCCCGGCGCCTTCGTTGTCGACCGAGACTGTGTCGGCGCTCAGATTGCCCGTCACCCGGTCGGCGATCACGTAAGGAGTCCCGGAGGACTCGATGAGCTCTCGGCCTGGAAAGCCGTCAGAGCAGGGAATGACGACCAGTCCTGCCGGGCGCCACCCAAGGATCGCCTTCAGCCGCGAGTTCTCCACGGGTTCCTCGCCGCGGGAACTCGCGACAATGGCCTCATAGCTGTCCTGTCCGACACACTGTTCGACGGCCGAGACGACGGATGTGAAGAAGGGATTGTCGAGATCGGGAACGAGGATAGCGACGATCTTGGCCTCCCCTGAGCGCAAGGTCGAGGCTAGCGGATCGGCGCGGTAGTCGAGCGCCTTGATCGCGGCTTTGACCTTTTTGACGAGCTTGGCGCTGACCGGCTTCCGGCCAGTCAGAACGTTCGAAACAGTAGCCGGGGAAACGCCGGCAATCCTCGCCACATCATTGATCGAACTAGTCTTTTCGACCATTGCCCTTCGGCCCCTTCGCTCCCTGTAAAACGATTTACTGTAAATCGTTTTACAGAGGCGCCGGACGAATTGCAAGAGAAAAAAACCACGGCCGTGCTGGTGACGACCTTTCCTCCCAGC
>Ga0209040_10003218_pt1 | contig 12564 bp, 14 predicted proteins | sample BogFormECP12_OM3_FD_188240 | JGI IMG/M metagenome (GOLD analysis project Ga0209040, IMG submission 188240) | Bog forest soil microbial communities from Calvert Island, British Columbia, Canada - ECP12_OM3 (SPAdes) (version 2) | ecosystem: Environmental > Aquatic > Freshwater > Wetlands > Bog ... | reverse complement strand
TCAATGACCTGCGGAAACGCACAATCAAGGTCTAATTTCTGGCTCTCTCACGCCGGAACATCACATCGACTTTCACACCATGTCAGGAGTCCTGATCCCGGGACCGGAAGGGGTCGGCGTAAACGACCGGCCCGCACCCGGGCAAAGCTCATGGGCTCTTGGCCCGTGCGAGGCAGGTGCTCCGTGGACCGAGAGCCGGTGAACGTCAGCGAAGTCAAGGCGCCGTGAGTATGCCCAAGGAACCCTCAGTGCCGCGGTCGGCCTGCGGGTACCTCCCCGGCTTCTCCTAACGCAGAGGTACCGGCCTGACTCCGATAGGCGGCACGCAGGCAGCCCGCATGACCGCGCGGCGAATACACGGGCCGAAGTTTCAGCAGTCGACCACATAGCAGCAGTTCAGGGCAGGTGTGGCAGCGGTCTGCGGGACCGCTCCGTGCGGCGGGGAGATGTACGGCTACCTGCCCGGGGAGCTGATCGGCCAGCCTGCCGCATCGCTGGTCCCGGACGCCGCGCGGGCCTGCACCTCGGTTCGCCCGCCGTAGTAGTAATTCTCGCCGGCCCGCGAGAAGTAGACCACCAAGATCTTGCTGCCGGCGGATGTGGACCGGACCGCTCCGGGTTCGGGCTTGCCCTTCGCTCAGCGCGGTGACGACTCCGCGCACCCGCTCATCGGGATACCAGCGTCCACAGCGGCGACCCTGAGGGCGCCGCGCAGGAACGAGCGTCGCCCCAGCGGGATCGAGTGGGTGTCACTGACCAGTGATTCGACATTAATCGGTCAGGCGCCGGTTGCCGAGCTGGCTGACGATCGCGGGATCCCGGTGGTCGAAGAACAGTGATGCGCCCGTGTCCAGGCCGGCGATGCGGGCCATCTCGTCGTCGCTGAGCTCGAAGTCGAAGACGTCGAAGTTCTCCGCCATCCGGTCCGCGCGCACCGACTTGGGGATCACCACGACTCCCCGCTGGATGAGCCAGCGCAGCATGACCTGGGGCACCGACTTGCCGTGGGCCTCGGCGATCTCGGTCAGCACCGGATCGGTGAACAGGTTGTTGCGGCCTTCGGCGAACGGTCCCCAGGATTCGATCTAGACGCCGCGTTCGCGCATGAGCTGCTGCTCGGCGGTGCGCTGGAAGAACGGGTGGGTCTCGATCTGGTTCACCGCGGCTGGCACGTCGTTGTGGTAGATGAGGTCCACGAGCCGGTCGGGGTAGAAGTTGGCCACCCCGATCGCCTTGACGCGGCCCTCGCGGTAGAGGCTCTCCATCGCGCGCCACGAGCCGTAGACGTCGCCGAATGGCTGGTGGATTAGATACAAGGTCGAGGTAGTCCAAACCGAGCCGCTGCAACGACCTCTCGAAGGCCCGCGTGGTGTTCTCCTCGCCGGCGTCGGAGACCCACAACTTGGTGGTGACGAACAGCTCCTCCCGCGGGATGCCGCTGCTCTTGATCGCGTGGCCGACGGCCTGCTCGTTGCCGTACGCGGCGGCGGTGTCCAGCGACCGATAACCGACGGCGAGGGCATCGGTGACGACCCGCTCCGTCTCCCGGGCCGGGATCTGGAAGACGCCGAAGCCGAGGATCGGCATCTGCACGCCGTTGTTCAAAGTGACTGTCTGCACGAGGGTCCTTCGCTCACGGATGTTCGTTGCGGTCGGCCGGACGGGTCCGGGGGGATCGCCAGGCCCGCGGCTTGGGTGGTGGGTCTGTGCTGGGCGGCCTAGCTGGCGAGGAAGGACAGCTTCTCCTCTGCCGGGCTGCCGGGGGCGGCGCTGTAGGCGATAACGATGAGCCCGTCAGCGGGCAACTGCATGGCTTCGCCGGTCAGCTCGATATCACCGACGAGCGAGTTGTGCAGGGTCTTTCGTGCGGTGTTGTGCAGCCGCACGTTGTGCTGGGCCCAGCGCGTGCTGAATGCGCCGCTGCGCGTGGTGAGTTCGCCGGCCAGGTCGCTGAGGGCGCGATCGGCGGGCGAGCGGCCGACTTCGGTGCGCAGCGCGCTGACGAGGTCGTCGGCGATGGTGTTCCAGTCGCCGAAGAAGTCACCCGACCGGTCGTCGAGGAAGACGAACCGGGCCAGGTTCACCGGCAGTGTCTGCGGGTCGAGGATCCCGTCGTACAGGACGGTACACAGGTCGTTGGCCGCGAGGATGTCCATCCGGGCGTTGCGGACGTAGGTCGGCGTCCCGGTCATCCCGGCCAGGATGCCGCGCACGCTCTGCCGGACCGGATCGCGTGGTGTCCGTGGGGCCTTCGCGGGTCGTGACCGGCCGGTGGTCGTGGCGTTGGCGGCGCGGGCGAGGCCGAACAGGTGGGCGCGTTAGGCATCGTCGAGTCGCAGCGCGCGCACCAGGGCCTCCAGCACCGAGTCGGAGACACCACGCAGGTTGCCGCGCTCAAGACGGGTGTAGTAGTCGACGCTGACCCCGGCCAGCGAGGCGACCTCTTCACGGCGCAGACCTGGCACGCGGCGTTTGTCGTCGAAGACCGGCAGCCCGGCCTGGGCCGGGGTGATCCGGGCTCGCCGACTGGCGAGAAAGTCGTGCACGTCCTTGCGCTGATCCACACCTGCGACGCTAGCCGGTCACTACTGGCGGTGGAAGGTACTGCCAGTACATGTCTCAGCCGGTCCTTTCGGCATGGGCGGGGACGTCCCTCGGAGTGGCGATGCTCCGGTTCTTCGTGGTCGCTTGGACGCGCAGGTCGTCAATGTCGCGCTCCCGGACATCCGTGCCAGTCTGCGGGTGGCCTGGCAGGGTTGCAGTGGGTCGTGACGATCTACGATGGCGAAATAATCATGCCGATTCACGCATAATGATCCGTGCCACAAACTTGCTCACATCGGCTATGAGCGGGAGTAAAGGCGACGCAAGGCAGCAGGGGCAAAAACTTGGCGGTGGCCAGGGCGAGATCGGCCTAGTCTCGTCGCATGTCCTCCGACTCCTTCGCTGACCTGATCGGTATAGCTTGACTGGTGACCGCCGAGGAGCCGCCATCCGTGCAGATCGGCTGTTCGCGCTGCTGAACGGGATTGGCTCTGTCACGCTCTGCGCAGAGTGGGCCAGCGAACTCGCTGAGCAGACAGTGGCGGCCGGCATCAGCGCGTCGGTGTGACCGGGTGCCATACCTGACGGCTGCGGGCAGACCGGCGTTGGCGTAACCCAGTCGGGGTGCGCCGCCGGTCGGCACCAGCACGTTACGACGGAAGAATTGGCCCGTGTCCCGTATCTTCATCACCGGCTCTACCGACGGGCTCGGCCGCGCCGCCGCCAGTGTCCTGATCCGTGAGGGCCATGACGTCGTCCTGCACGCCCGCACCCTGGAGCGGTCGGCGGCGCTCAGCGACCTCGCCCCGGACGCCGCGGGTGTCGTCATCGGCGACCTCAGCAGCACAGCCGAGACCCGAGAACTCGCCGATCAGGTGAACGACATTGGCCGGATGGACGCCGTCATTCACAATGGCGGCGTCTACCTTGAGCCGTCCCGCTCTGCGACCGCCGAAGGCCACGCGAAGACCCTCGCTGTGAACACTCTCGCCCCCTACATACTCACCGCGTTGATCGACCGCCCGGATCGGCTGATCTACCTCAGCAGCGGACTGCATCACGCAGGTGCCGGGTCACTGCGGGATATCGACTGGACCGGGCGGAGGTGGAACGCCGCGCAGGCCTACTCCGAGAGCAAGCTGCAGGTAACCGCGCTCGCGCTCACTGCGGCCCGTGCGTGGCCGGAAGTGCTCAGCAACGCCGTCGACCCGGGCTGGTGTCCCGACCAAGATGGGCGGCACCGCAGCAACCGACGACCTGGAGATGGGATACCGCACGCAGGCATGGCTCGCCGTCAGCAACGACGCAGCCGCGACCGTGAGCGGCGGCTACTGGTACCACCGGCAGCGGCGGGAGCCCGCGCCAGAAGCCCGTAACCCGGCTTTCCAGGATCAGCTGATGGACCGGCTGGCCGAGCTCACTGGTGTCGCGCTCTTCTAGCGCCGCAGTTGCCTTCAGCGAGATCCGGGGCGAGCCTTCGGCCCCGGGACCCCGAGGCCAAAGAGCGCCGCGATGCATAACACCGGGTTATGCACTTCTCCTGATGGCGGACATCGCCGGGGATGCCAGCCCGAGCGCGGCGGCTGGCCGCGCGCGGCCTGCACTGGATCCTCCAGCGCCGCATCGTCCCAGCTCTCGGGGCAGAACAGCCGCCAGTCCGCTGCGCACGAGGCGTGCTCGCACGCCAGGTGCACGCTCACCCCGATCTGGCAGCTGCCGGTCTTGCCCAGCGTCCCTGAGTACTGCCGCGCCACGCACGGCGATGCATCCCCGTCCTCAGGAAACCCGGTGTCATCGACGACCAGCGCATCCACCGGCCGGCGAACCACCGCGCCACGTTCCGCCGGACCGCCGCGTAATCCCAGGTCGAGGACGTGATGAACTGCTGCAGCCGCTGATGGCCGGTGCCCAGCCGCGCCGCCATCGGCTGCATCGACTTGCGCTGCCCATCGGTCAGCAGCCCGCGCGCATACAGCTCGCCCGTCGCGCGCTGGTCCTTGCGCCGAAGGTCACCGAGCATCTCCGCAGCAAAGCCCGCCAGCCGCGGCCGGACCCGCGCGATCTCCTGAGGGGTCATCCCGGCATGACAGTACAAAGTTCAGCGCAAGAACGGGAAACACGCCGTACAGACTTAACAAAGTCCTACTAGGACATTTATTGCCGAACGGCCGCGATGGTGCGTGCCGCCTGGCCGACTGGTCAGCCTTTTTCGAGGAGGAACACCGTCAGGCTTGGCACGTGCTGCAGATGGCTGAGCCGGTAGTTGGACCGCAAGACCGCTGCCTGGGCCGAGGTCAGGTCGCCATAGGGATTTGTGGTATCGCCGCTGACAACGACCCAGGTCCGAGGTGCGTGGCCCAGGCATGCGGCGGGATCGTGGCAGAAGACCGGGTACAGGTGCTGGAGTTGGGCGGCCGCCCCGGCGAGGAACAGCTGGTGCGGCAGGGCGCCGTGCCCGAGATCCCGTTCCAGGTAGTACTGAACTCCAAGGTTGATCATCTGCCATCCTTGGCCGCCGGCCGGGTAGACGATGCCGTCACCGGCCCTCGCTTCTCGCGCGATGATCGCCGCCGCGCCCGCGAAGTCGGGGTAGGTAGCGCCGGAACCGACCGGGTAGTACGCCCAGTTGTGGGCCCCCGGCAACCGGATCACCTGCTGGTCGCCCGCGCCGAGAAGGGCGAGGGTGAGGACGACGGCCGCAGCGGCCCGCGCGTCGACCCGGGCCAGCCCGATCCCGGCCAGCATCGCCCACGCTCCCACGGTCGGCAGCAGCAACCGGGGAAAGAAGAACGCGTGCGGGCCCTGCGATACCAGCCATACCGCGGCCACCGGCACGACCGCGAAGGCCGTCGCGAACGCGGCGGGCCGCCGGTCCACCGCCCAGGCCAGGATGGCCAGCAGGATGAACGTCGTAGCGACGGAGGTCGAATAGAACAGGTTCCTGACGAAGAAGGAGAACACCCGCAGGTCCACGCCGGGCCGCAGGATCCACCCGACCTGACCGCTCTCCTCGTGCCAGCTGATGACGGCGAGCGGGAGCCAGGCCGCGAGCCCGGCCAGCGCGGCCGGCACGAACCAGAACAGGCGGTCATCCCGGTCCCGCCACCAGCGCATGGCCACCGCGGCGGCGTGACCGGTGACCGCGGCCAGCGCCACAGGGTCGAGGTAGCCGAGCGCCGCCAGGCACGCGCCGTACGCCGCCCAGCGGCGCACGGCCGGCTGGTCCAGGGCGCGCAGCAGCAGCAGCGTGGCCAGCGTGGCGACCAGTACCTCGAGGGCGTATGACCGGATCTCCTGGGCGAACCGGGACACGCTGGGCACCAGCGCGAATACCAGGCCGGCCAGGAGCCCGGCCCGGGTGCTAGCCAGCCTGCGGCCGGCCAGCGTCACGCAGGCCGCCGCCCCCGCCATGGCCAGCACGGACAGCGCGCGCATCGCGTCGGGCGAGTCGCCGAACGCCGCGATCCAGTAATGCAGCAGCAGGTAGTAGACCAGATGATTGGCGTCCGCGTGCCGCGCGGTCGTGATCAGGTCTGGTACCGGCCGGGTCGCGAACGCCCAGCTGGCCAGCTCATCCCGCCACAGCTCGGGTCGGCCAAGCTGATACCAGCCCAGGATGGCGGTCAACAGCGCCGGCCACAGCCACGGCACGCGCATGGCCCAGTCGGACATGGCGCCGAAGGGCGGTCCCGCGGCCCGGGCGCCGTCCCGCCTCGGGTCGCTGCGCGCGGCGCTGGCGCGTTCGGGCACGTCCTCGGTGACGGTCATCGGGTACCTGCTGGCCTTCGCATCGGATTCAGCCCGCGCATTCGTGGAAATCAGCCTCTCCGCCTCGCGCCGTTACCTTATGTGCAGAGAGAGTAGCCACGCAACATACGGTGTCAAATGGTTCGGTCAAGCGTGGCTGACCAGCAGGAACACGGTCAGGCTCGGTACGTGCCTGACGACGACGAGCCGGTAGGCGGCCGCAACAAGGCCGCCCGAGCTAGTTTCACAGCCGGGTCGGGTTCCACGGGAAGTAGCCGGCGACGATCCAGATCCTCGGTTCGGCGCTGGTAAACTGTCAAAATATTTCGGGTACGCGTGCGACCGCGAACACGGACTGGCCGAAGGGCGGATGCACCAGGCGTTCGGCCGCGCGCGTGACGGGGAGCACCAGCCGGTCGTAAAGCTTGACCATCGGCCCTTCCCTGGGCGCCAGCCGGAACACGCTGGTGGCCGCGTAGTACCCGATGAGGCCGAGCGCGTTGATGTAGTGCAGCCGCTCGACGCTGAGCCCAGCCTCGGTCAGCGCTGCCCGCATGCTTTTCTTCGTGTACCGCCGCACATGCCCGGTCGCGATGTCCACCGGGCTCATGGCGAACGGGAACGCCGGCACGATCAAGACGATCCGGCCGCCGGGCCGCACCAGGCGCGCCATGCTGCGGAGCGCCGCGACGTGGTCGTCGATGTGCTCGAGCACGTTGTAGGACACCGCACCGGAGTACGTGTTCACCTCGTCGGTCGGCAGCAGCATCTCCCGGATCGCCACCCTGCCGTGCCCGCCGAGCCGCTCCTTCAGCGCCACCAGGCGGCCGGGATCGGCTTCCGTCGCGGTGAAGCGGGCGAAGTGCGGAGCCCACTCCAGCGCATAGTCGCCCAGGCCGCTGCCGATCTCGATCGGGTCGTCGCCGAGGTACGGTATGGCCAGTTCGACGAACCACCGGCGGTGGTTCACAGCTGTAGCGAGGCCCTCTAGGACCTCGGACTGCACGTACTGGTTTCCGTTGATTCGCGTCATATGTGACTCCACAGGACAGGAGCAGCGTCCTGGCAGCTGCCGCCCGGCTCGGTACATGCCCGACGGTAATGGACTGATTCCGGAACCTTAGCGAAGAATGATGGCGGACGGAGCCCAAGCCGCTAGGCGCACCTGCGTGTCCGCGTCGAGTGCCGCCGAGACCGTCGGCCAGCAGAGCACGGCGGAACAGTCCGTGGCCCAGCTGATGCCCCGATGGGCAGATCCTGCCGCCGTAGCATTGTACCTTGCACTCGCCCTCTGGGTGACTCCGGACTGTGGCGGCACATCGGCGCGTTGGCCCTGGTGAACGGCGGTTCGGACGTCCCCTTCTTCGAGTGGACGCTGGTCCACGCGACCCGGATCTTCACGCACGGCGAGAACCCCTTGTTCACCCCGCAGCTGAATGCGCCGGACGGCGTGAACCTGATGGCCAACACCGGGCTGCTCGGCCTGACCGTGCCGCTGGTCCCGGTGACCCTGCTGTTCGGGCCCGCGGGCCCCGAGGCCAAAGAGCGCCGCGATGCATAACACCTGGTCTGGGATATTCACGCAAGCGGAGTGGACCTGGTCGGGATACAACATGCAGAGGCTCCAGATCCGGCCCGCCACCAGATGTTGTGGTCACTCCGGTTAACTGAATACCCCAAAACACCTGGTTATGCACCGCTGCTCATCGGCAGTTCAGCTCAGCGCCGAGCGCGCCTAACGGCGGATCCGGCGCGTCAGCAATGCCGAAAGGCGTGTCACGGAACGTGACGGCGTCGTCGTCGGCCCGGAGCGCCGCGGTGTGCCGGGTCTGCGGCGCTAACGACGGGTCAAGGCCTGGCCCCGGAGCGCCTGGCTGCGCCGACGCAGCAGGTCATGCGGCGCGCTATGAGCAGCACGGGGAGCAAGAGCCACAGGATGCCCCACCGGGCGTGGGCGGTGCCGGCTGACATGGCGACGGCGATTCCGATGCCCGCCAGTACGGCGATCGGGACCAGCGCCGTGCGCATGAGGGGCCGCTGCGGCGGGGCACCGGTGGTCGCGGTCACGGGGACGTGGGGTCCGGCTGGGCTGGTGGGCAGGTCCTGCATGAGGTCCCTGAGCTCGCCCCAGGTCCGGGCGGCCAGGGCCCGTCCGGTTCGGTCTTCGAACTCGTCGGCCGTCAGCCGGCCCGCCTGGAAGTGCTCACTCAGGTCCGACAGGACCGCGTCGCGGTCGGCATCGGAAGCCTTCATCTGGACGGAGGGGTCGTTCCCTGGCCTGGCATTCATGTCTCTACTGTGCGAGGTGGCGGGGCACCGGCGCCAATGACGGATGCCACCGGCTGGAGGTGACATCTGTCATGGCTCCAGGAGCAGCGCGAGCAGGCTCTCGCGAGGTGCACTGACATCGGCATGCAGAAGAGGACGAGTATGGGTGCCGCAGACCAGAACAACCAGCTCTGCGCGCAGCCGGCTCGGCGCCTTCGCCGTCTACGGCATCGGCCTTTACGCGACATGGTGCCGGCGGTGGCGGATGGCGAGGGCGGCCACGCCGGCGACCGCCGCGCCGGTCACCCACCGTCTGGGGTTGCGGGCGTCGGGCCGTTTCTGGAATGAGAACAGATCGATCAGGAGCCGCGGGGGACTTACCCCGTCTTCGGGCGCCTGGCTGAACAGCACGCGCTGGCTCATGCCGAACCCGGGGAGCTCGGCCCGGAACACCCGCGGGTCATCTGGATCGTCGGAGTGCAGGCGCAGGCCGCGCCGCATGGCCGGGACCGGGGTCAGCGGCTTGGCTATCAAGTGGCCGCCGTGCACGGTGACTTCGATTCCGGCGCCGAACAGCGGCCGAGTGAACAGGTTGGTGACCGGGCCGGGGTCGGGGCCGTACCAGCCGCACAGTTCGCTCCAGACCTCCGGCCGCGGGGGGATGCCGGTGCGGATCGCCTCGCCGGGAAGGCCGAGCACCAGGCGGAGCAGCGCCGGGGCGAGGGGCGCTGGGGCGCCGCGGCCGCTGAGCCCGCCGGTGTTGCCGAGCGCGAACACGCCGGTCCCGTCGCCTGGAGCCAGCACCATCGCCGACAGGAACCCGGGAACGATGCCGGTTTTGCCGGCCGTCTGGCGACCGCCCTGCTCACCAAGCTCGAAGCCCAGGCCCATGCCGGGCAGGCGGGGATCGGGCTGGAAGTGCGGCTGGAACATCGATGCCAGGGTGGCCGGCTTGAGCACCGGGCCGTGCTCGCCGGCGCCGCCGCGCAGCAGGGCGGCGAGGTAGCGGGCCATGTCCGCGGGGGCGGAGTACACCCCGCCACCACCCGGGGTCGGCACCTCGCGGTCGCCAACCTGCTTGAGGCCACCGGGGCCCAGCACATACCCGGTGGCCAGGCTGGGCTGGACCCGCCCGGACCGGATCAGGTCAGTGTGCTCCATCCCCAACGGCCCGAAGATGTGGTCACGCAGGTACCGGTCCAGCGGCTGGCCGGTCACGTCCTCGACGATCTGGCCCAGGACAGCGAACCCGTGGTTGCTGTAAACCCACTTGGTTCCCGGCTCAACCTCCACCCGCAGGCCGTTGCGGTAGTAGTCCGCCAGCGGCGACGCCCCTGATCGCCCGGCCCGGACGCCCGACCCCACGCCCGGCTGGAGCAGGTCCGCCAGCCGCCGCCAGTAGCCGATCCCGGCGGTGTGGGTGAGCAGGTGCCGCACGGTCGCGGGCTGGAAGCTGGCCTTGGCCGGGATCAGCTGGAAGGGGCGCAGGTAGTCGTTAGCGGGCGCGTCAAGGTCCACCAGGCCCCGCTCCTGCAACTGCATGATGGCGATGGCGGTGAAGGTCTTGGTGATCGAGCCGATGCGGAAGACTGTGTCCCGCGTGATCGGCTCCTTCGACTCGACGTTCGCGACGCCGTGGGCTGTGAACCACTCCAGGCCGCCGCCGCGGACCACCCCGGCGGCCAGGCCGGCCGAGGGCCAGCGGTCCAGAACCTCGGCCACCGTGGCCTTCAGGTCGGCCTCATCGATTCCAGGCAGTGCCTGGCCCGCGTCCCCGGTCGCGGTTCCGGTGGGTGACGCGCTCATCACGGCCTCCCCTTCTTACGTCATCGAGACGCCTGCACGGCCGCCTATCTCGGATCGATGGGCGTGATGACGCCGGGCCGAGCAGCCGGAACGCGCCTTTGGGCTGCTCTGGTCGGCGACATAGTCGAACACCACATCGACGGGCCGGCCGATGACGATCCCGCCTTCAATCCTGGCCATTGCCTTCCCCAGTTGCGGATCTGCTTCCATCAGAGCCAGCCGCGCGCGCAGAAGGTGGAGGCAAAGGTCACCGGTCCACGGCGCTGTTTGCGGACGGGATGCACGGCTCCGGGGGCTGGCCGACAGCCAGGCGGCAGGGCCGACGCGTATAACCGCCAGCTGCCGACGCGGTCTGCTGGTTCAGCGAACAGCGCGCGGGCGCTGGTGGACGAACACATCTCCGGCGTCGATCGGGCTGGCCGAGGACGTGTGGCGTGGGGGACGGAACGGGGCGAGCCGGTCCGGCGAAAGCGCTGAGGTAAGGAGTCAACGGGTCGGAGTTCGGCGGTGATCCAGCCGAACTCCGAAGCGATCCGGATCCCGGCACCGGGGGTATGCAGGGGTTCGATCACCTCCCGCAGCGCCTCGCAGAACGGCCCGAACCCGGCCGCCTGGATGGCGGGGACCGAGGGGCCGGCTGCGGCCAGCGCCCGGGCCGCGAGCCCGGCATCGGGCCACTCGTTCATGACCGTCACGGTCCCTCGCTCGCGCGGCGCGAAGCCCGCCGAGACCAGCATGTCCTCGATCACGCCGGGTTGCCCGGTGTGGCCTTGGCGGATGGTGGCTTCACCGTGGCCGGGCGGTGACAGCTCGATGGTCTTGAGGAAGTACGGCATGAGGCCGACATGGTCCAGGCGGCCCCAGAAGGTCAGGCCGAGCCGGCTGACATTCATCGGTTATCCACTTTTCCACAGCCCCGTTTGTCCACAGCTACACGATGGCTGACCAGCGTGTTTGCGTGAATCATCCACAGGCTTATACACAGGACGCTAGCCTTGCACCCCCGGGGCTGGCGTGATAGGAGCATGCTCTCATGCTGGTCCCGGGATCCTTCGCGTCTGGCGAGACAGTCGGCCTAGGCGCGACAGCGCAGCGCGTCGTGAGCTTCAGACTGGCGGATTGAGGCCAGTGACCCGCACCAACGTCACGCTGGGCCGAGTCGAACTGTCAGGTATCGGAGATGCCGTCCATGACTACCACGCTTGCGGTCGATGAGCGCAGCCGGACCTGGCGGGCCTTCTGGTAAGCGTCGGAATCATAGAAAGCCAGGGCGGCAGCATACGTCGGAAACTCAACCAGGATGACCCGCGAGCGCCACTCACCCTCAAGCGGCTGCATCGCCCCGCCCCGGACCAGGTAGCGGCCGCCATGATCGGCAATGGCGGCTGCTACCAGGGACTTGAACTCCTCATAGCCGTCTGGATCGGTGACATCGGCATGCATGAACACGTAACCAGGCATCTACGCCTCCCTCATGCTCCATTGCATCTCTAGCATCCGGCGTGGAGCGTCGCCCTGTCCGGCGAACATCAGGCTGCTAGGGCCCTGCCCGCGGACCTGGTCACGGGGCCGGCGGCAAATGACAAGAATCCGCCCGCCTTCGACGCCGGACGTTACAAGGAGCGCAACACCGTCGAGCGCTGTTTCGCCAAGCTAAAGCAGTTCCGTGCCGTCGCGACCCGCTACGACAAGCGCGAGTTCATGTACCAGGGCACCGTCGACGCCGCGCCCGCCCGCTTGAGTCAGGCCGCAACCTGATGCTCGGCCAGCGGTGTCACGCGTTCAGGGTCCGGCGGACCCTGCTTCACCATCCAGATCCCGGCTACCAGCACCCACAGCATCGTGGCCAGCAGGCCGAAGAACCCGACGGGACCGGCCAGGCAGGCCAGGCCGAACGCGAACATGACCCATCCCGTCCATTTCGGCAGGATCCGGCCCACCACGACGGCCAGGCCGGTCAGTATGCCGAACAGGGCGAACCCGACGAGAATGGGCAGGAAGAAGTCGTTCTCGAGCAGATTCAGCGTCTGGGCCGACGCGATCGTCAGATGGTTGTGGTCCTGCGCGAGGACCGTGTCGAAACCGACGGAGGTGAGGAAGCCCACGCCGCCGAAGACGGCCCCCGCGAGCGCCCCGTGTGCCAGCCAGCGATCCCCGGTCCGCACCTGCCGGGCCAGTGCCACCGCGAAGAGCACGAGG
>Ga0209040_10003217_pt1 | contig 12564 bp, 9 predicted proteins | sample BogFormECP12_OM3_FD_188240 | JGI IMG/M metagenome (GOLD analysis project Ga0209040, IMG submission 188240) | Bog forest soil microbial communities from Calvert Island, British Columbia, Canada - ECP12_OM3 (SPAdes) (version 2) | ecosystem: Environmental > Aquatic > Freshwater > Wetlands > Bog ... | reverse complement strand
CAAGGGAGTGCCCGTGCTTAACGGCCGCGGACGGGGCGACCTGCACATCGAGGTAAAAGTGCAAACTCCCGCCAAACTCAACCACCGCCAACGTGAACTGCTGGAAGAGCTGCGCGCCTCGACCTCTGTGGAGAACAAACCCGTCAGCCGCTCGCTGCTCAACAAGGTGAAAGAGATTTTCCAGTAGTGCGGCGCGAGCTGTGACTCTTCGAGCCTGTTTGCACAAAGGCTGTCATCCCGAGCGAGCGCCGCGACCCGTTTTTTCCGCGCCTGCACTTGGCGCGGTCGCGGCCCGAGTCGAAGGATCTGTTTTCCTTCCGACGGCATTCATGAAAACAAGCTCTAAGATTGTGACCTTGCTACTCTTTACTCGATGACCCGCCGCCGCTGGATTGCCGACGAGTTCTCCGACGAGCGTGCCGCCTTAACCGGCGTACACGCTACGCATCTCTCACGGACATTGCGGGCGCACGTCGGACAGCAGTTCGAGGTAGCCTGCGGCAACCGCGTACGAAGAGCTACGGTCACCAGCGTCAGCGAAGATCGCGTGGAATTCGTCCTGGGCGAAGACGTCGCGGCGAGTGTAGTCGTGCCCATCACATTACTGCTGGCCATCTTCAAGTTCGATCGCATGGAGTGGGCCGTCGAGAAATGCACCGAGCTAAACGTAACGACAATCGTTCCCGTTATCGCGCGCCGCACCGAAAAGCACCTGGCGCTGGCTGCCGCCAGGCGCGTGGAACGCTGGCGACGCATCGCGCGCGAAGCCTCCGAGCAGTCGCGCCGGGCATCGCCTTCCGAAATTCGCGAACCGCTAAAGGTGAAAGACGCCCTCCTTTTTGTCATCCCGACCGAGGACTTCAGTCCGAGCGGAGGGATCTGCGGTTTTCCGAAATCCGATCTGCGCATCGTCCTCTCCGAAACCGAGCGCGATGCCACCCTCAGCGACATCCTACGCACACGAGATAACCTAACCTCGTTGTCACTCGCGGTTGGTCCTGAAGGCGGCTGGACTGCCGATGAGTTGCAAACCTTCGCCCAATCACACTGGCTCGCAGCCTCGCTAGGCGAAACCATTCTCCGCGCCGAAACCGCCGCCATTGCCGCGCTGGCGATCGCGAGAGCAGAGGTGTAACAGGCAGAGGCTCACATTGGGGCACCCGTTTTTTGATGACCAGAAAAAAGAGTGGAGTTAAATCGGAGACCTGGGCCACTCGCCGAATATGCCCGGCGCCTTAGCCGTTCGCCCTCTCCGCCACCAGCATGGACTGAAGGATCTGGTCGGAAATATCCTTCACGGCGGCGGGCGAGTGAGCAAGAAACAACGTATTGGTTTTGTCGCTTTCGCCGATGGACTTCAGGGTGTCGAAATACTGCGTGACCATTACTAGCTGCATGACTTCTCTTGCGGACGCCCCCTCCACCACCTTCTGGAACTGTTCGATCGAGACCTGCAGTCCCTCGATGATGGCCTTCCTCTGATTCGCTATCCCCTGTCCCTGGAGGGCCTTGCTCTCCGCTTCGGCCTCGGCCTTCTTGACCACCAGAATCTTTTCCGCCTCGCCCCGGGCGTTGGCGGCCACCTGTTCGCGCTGGGCCGCGTTGATATCGTTCATGGCCGACTTCACCTTGGCATCGGGAACAATATCGGTCACCAGTACATTGACAATTTCGTATCCGAATGTCGCCATGTCCGCATCCAGTTCCTGCTTGACTGCCGCGGCGATACTGGACTGCGAGGCGAACACCTCGTCCAGCGTCATTCCCGGGACATGCCCCAGGATCACCTGCTCGACATAGGACTTGATCTGCGCCACCGGATCGGACAATTTGTAGAAGGCGTCATAGACTTTTTCCGGACGAACGCGATTCTGCACCGAAATGGGAATGGTGACGAATACATTGTCTTTGGTCTTCGTCTCCATGGTCAGGGTGATCTGATTCACCCGCAGACTTACGATGCCGGCCACGGTATCGAAGAAGGGCCGCTTCCAGTTCAATCCCGGCTCGGCGACCCGAAGGAACCTGCCGAATCGCGTGATCACCGCGACTTCGGAGGTGTTCACGGTGAAGAAGCTTGCCAGAATCAGGTAGAGCACGGAGAAAGCTACGAGCCCGAACGCAACCCAGTACATGACATCCATTTGGTTTCCTCCCCGCGGCCCCTTCTTGGAGCATGCGAATTATATCGGGTATATGAAGATCGAGAACGTCTAATCCCAAGGGCTGCCGGGTACCCCACTCATTCGCGGTTTTCGAATGAGTGGGATTCGGACATCACAACGCTCGGTGTGTCTCATCACCGACTACACATCTGACCGATAACTAAGCTGAGAGTGTGACGAAAGGTCTGGAACGCTGGTACGGTGGGCACGATCTTCATTTCATAACCTGTAGCTGCTACCAGCGGCGGCCTGAGCTGGGAACCGGCGCGCGCCGCGATCTCCTCCTGCGCGTTTTGGAGCGTGCACGGCAGAAATATCGATTTGTGGTGATCGGCTACGTCGTCATGCCCGAGCACTTTCACCTCTTGATCACCGAGCCGGATGTGGGCGATCCTTCCGTTGTACTGAAAGTCATCAAGGAGCGATTTACAAAGCTGCTTCACCGTCAACCCACTCATCCGAAAACCGCGGATGCGTGGGGCACCCGCACTCTCACCGGGCCGATCTGGCAGAAGCGCTTCTATGATTTCAACGTCTCGACTTCGAAGAAGCGGATTGAAAAATTGCGTTACATGCATCGGAATCCCGTGAAGCGGGGCCTGGCGGAAAAAGCGGAGACTGGGCCTGGAGCAGCATCCGGGCGTACGCCTTCCAGCAAGTAGCGCCGGTGCGAGTAAATTGTCAGGAATGGGCGCTGACCATCAGTTATTCCCCTTCTCGCGCCCACTCATTCCTGATGTTGGAATGAGTGGGTGTCGTACCGACCAGCCTCGGCGAGGTCGCCTCCAATTGATCCATGGTCTCCCACACATTCGAAAAGCGCGAATGTGTGGGGCACCCGCACCCGCCACCCAGCATCCACTGCTAAATTGTTGATTCTACGTACGAAGCTTCGCGACTTCTCGGTGCGGTGATCCCATTTCGGTAATCTTTACAATTCTTAACAAAAAATCCTGTAACGCTTTTTGGCCAAATTGCGTTTATTCTTGTGGCCCCCATGCTAGCGGCTACAGAGTCCTGGGTCGCTCGGGATGACAGCGTAGTGGATAGTGGTCAGTGGCTAGTGGCTAGTATTGCCAACTTGAAGTTTGAGACCTGAATGCCATCTGCCAATTACCAATTGCTTTCCCTCACCAATTCGACGGCAACGAATCGCTCAACTCCGTGGTCAGTGCCCACTCGATGGCTCGCTGATGCTCACGGGTTAGCTTCTCGCCGTTGCTGGTGAGGTAGAAGACGTCATGGGCGACGGCGCCTTCGGTATCGATGAGCGCGACCTCGATGCTGCAATTCTCGGCGGCGAGGGTTGAGCTGATGGTGTAGAGCAGTCCGGGACGGTCCTGCGTGATCACCTCCAGCAGCGTGCTGCCGGGCGACGATTCGTCGTCGTAGCGTAGCTTGGTCTCGACCTTCAGCCTTGGCGGCTTGGTGTCCGCCTTCAGGCGTGACTCCAGCAGCGGATCGAGCGGCGCCTCACGCATCAGGATTGCTATCACCGACTTCTTGAAGCGCTCACGCTCCGGAGGATTCAACTCCAGCGTGTGGAAGCGGTCTTTGAAGTAGAAGCTGTCAACGATGACTCCGGCGCGATTGGAGAACGCGCTGGCTTTGGTGATGTCCATGCCCCAGCCGTAGAGAATGCCGGCGAGCGTGGAGAACAGGCCCGCGCGATCCGCGGTCACGACGGTGAGTTCGTGCTGCCCGCTGACGCGTCGCACGCCAAGCTGTACCGGCTCTTTGCGCAGATGACTCGCCATCTCGAAGTGCAGGATCACCTGCTCGGGCGAATGTGACATCAGGTAGCGCTGCGGCAAGCCGTCAAGGAACTTGAGGAGTTGCGAACGATGTTTGGGCAACAGCGCAGCAACTCGCTCAACCTGTTCGGTACAGGCGTTAGCGTGAAAGCGTTCTTCGTCCACGCTGCGGTCGAAGTAGCTGGCCGTGCCTGCGTACAAGCGCCAAAGGTTCTCGGCCTTCCACGGCGTGAGCGCTTCGGGATTGACCGACTTGATGTCGGCGAGGGTGAGCAGCGTCAGCATCTTCAGCCGCTCCGGCGTGCCCATCTTGCTGGCCAAGTCACGAACGGTTTCGGGATCGTAGATATCGCGACGACGCAACGTGGACGACATCTCGAGGTGAGTGGCAATGAGGAAGCAAACCGCCTGCGCGTCTTCGGTTGCAAGGCCCATTCGTTCCACCGCAGCCGCCGCCAGTTGCAGACTGTTGTGAACGTGGTCTGTGCCTGCGAGGCCTTTGCCGGTGTCGTGCAGCAGCAGCGCGAGAAAGAGCAGTTCAGGCCGCTCCAACTCCGACAGGAGCTCGCCGAACGGCTGCAGCCACTCGACATCGTTGTCCTTCAGGCGGTGCAGCACTTCGATGGCGAGAAAGCTGTGTTCGTCAACCGTGTAGCGATGGTAGAGGTCGCGCAGCACCAGCGAGTCGATGGTCTCGAACTCCGGAATGGCGCGCGTCAGCAGGTTGAGCGAATGCATCACGCGCAACGCTTCCGCCGCATGGGGCAGAGCCAGCAGTTCCCGCAGATATTCCCACAGACGCGCGTCTTGCGGCATGGCGTCGGCGAGGGCGCGATGCGCGTTCTTCAGCCGCCGCTCGGTTTCGGGGCTCGGCGCGACTCCGTGCCGCGCCAGGAACGTGAACAGCCGCAATACGACCAGCGGATCACGCGCGCCGGCTGACTGCTGCAGATAAACGCGTCCGTTCACCACCGAGAAGTCCTCGTTGGAGACGCGCGAGCGCCAGCGCTGAAACGAGCGATACAGGGAAGATCGGTCGCGCGGAACTTGCTCCAGGAGTTGGTTCGTGCTGCGGTAGATCGTTCTGGCGTGACGGAAATACAGCCGCATCCATTCGGCCGAAGGCAACGGCCCGTCGCTGGCGCCGATCCCACGAGCTGCCATTTCATCCTGTGCCTCCCACGAGATGACATTCTCGTCGCGGTTGCTGCGGTAATGCAGATAGCAACGGGTACCGGAGAGAAACTCCATCGCATCCAGCAACTCTCCGTCCGAGTCAGGTTGCGCGTTGAGCGATTCCGGCCACCTATGTCCAAGATCGAGCATGGCGACGGCGTTAAGCCATCGCATGACGTGCGTGTCGCGCAGTCCGCCGGGACCGTCCTTGAGGTTGGGCTCGAGGTGGAAGATGGTATTGGCGAAGCGCAGGTGCCGAGTACGCGTGACTTCGGCCAGCCGTTGCACCAGCACGTCAGACTCGCGGGTCACAAGCTGCGGCAGGAGCTTGTCGTGCAGGCGGTCGAACAGCGCCGCCTCGCCGATGAGGAAACGGCCGTCGAGCAGCGAGATGGTGAACTCAACGTTGTCCTGATCGAAGCGCGCGCAGTCGTCGAGGGTGCGCGTGGTTGGGCTGACGCGCAGACCGATGTCCCACATCTCCTGGCAGATGCTGCGGATCGGTTCCTTCATCTTGCCGCGCAGGGCTTCGCTCTCGGCGAGGAAGAGCAGGTCAACGTCGGAGTGAGGAAACAGAGTGCGCCGGCCGTATCCGCCCGATGCAACCATTACGAAACCGGAGCCGATGGAAACGTGCTGGTCCCAAAGTTGGGAGGTCAGTCTATCCACAAGTGCGGTGCGATCCCGCACCGATGCTGCCCCCGAGCCGTTGGCCCCGAACTCAGCTCGCAGCCGCTCGAACTCCTGCCGGTAATGTGCGCGCAAAGTGGAGTCGGCCGCTTGGCTGGACATGGTTCTTAAGGCGTCTTCCGGGTTGTTGTTTGCTTGAGGGGCACAGCTTTAGCTGTGCCGTCACAAGTCCTTTATTTTTGTCATCCCGAACCGACTTTAGTCAGTGGGGATCTGCTTTTTCGACTTTTTCAGCGGCCCCTGAACGCGTGCCCCTTCAAAGCAACCGCTTAGTCTCGCGGAGCCTGGTTTCACCGGACTACTCGTCACTTGAACCCGCCTGGCCGAACCTACTCGGTGCGCTTACAACGCGGTTTCGCCGCGCTCGTCGTTGCGAATGCGAATGGCATCGTCGATGCGCGACAGGAAAATCTTGCCGTCGCCGATCTTTCCGGTGCGGGCCGCATTCGTGATCGCCTGTATCGCAGGATCCACCAGGCGATCGGGAAGTACGGTCTCGATCTTCACCTTGGGGAGAACGTCCACCGTGTACTCGCGTCCGCGATAGAACTCAGTGTGTCCCTTCTGCCGCCCGTGTCCCCGCACCTCAGTCACCGTCATGCCTTCCACTCCGATTTCGAGCAGCGCATCTTTGACGGCCTCAAACTTCGAGGGTTGAATTACTGTCTCCAGCTTGGTCATAAATTCGCCTTTATAAAGTGGCTAGGGGTCAGTGGATAGTGGCCAGTTTTTCTTGCCGCACCATTGCCCCTCGCCAAACGAAAACCTATCTTTTCTTTGAGACTGCATCCCTTGTAGCCGCTAGTTCTTACTAGCCACTAACCACTAACCACTAGCCACTGACCACTGCCTCATGGCACCGAAACTTCCCAGTAATAGCCTTCTTCGCCATGCTGCGTGAGGTCGAGCCCCTGCACCTCTTCCTCGGCTGAAACGCGCAGCCCGATTGCGAAGTCAACGATCCGGAGAATGACATACGTTCCAACCACCGCCAGCACAATGGCGATCACAACTCCGACTGCCTGGTTCAGGATCTGGTGGAAGTTGCCGTCGATCATTCCCGATGGCAGCACGTTACCTTGCGCATCCTTGAAGATTGGGTTGATAAGCTTGGACGCGAAGACTCCGGTCAGCAGAGCGCCGATGGTGCCGCCGACGCCGTGTACGCCGAAGGCGTCGAGCGAGTCGTCATAGCCGAGCGCGGCCTTCACCCGCGCCACCATCAGGTAACAGCCCACTCCGGCGATCAAGCCGATGAGCAGCGCGGGCATGGGACCGACAAATCCCGAAGCCGGCGTGATCGCCACCAGTCCAGCCACGCATCCCGAGATGGCACCCAGAGCGCTGGGCTTGCCGTTGCGGATCCACTCCGCCCCTGCCCAGCCAATCGCAGCGGTTGCGGCGGCGAAGTGCGTAGCCACGAATGCGCTGGTTGCCAGCGCCCCTGCGCTCAAGGCGCTGCCGGCGTTAAATCCGAACCAGCCCACCCACAGCAAACAGGCCCCAATAAAGCTGAGAACAACGCTATGCGGCATCATCGGTTCCTTGGGATATCCGATGCGCCGCCCAAGGTAGGTCGCGCAGACCAAGGCCGAGACGCCTGACGTGATATGCACCACCGTGCCGCCTGCGAAGTCGAGAGTAGGGAAGCGTCCGCCGAGGCTGGCGTTCAGGATTCCGCCTTTGCCCCACACCATATGCGCCATCGGCGCATAGACAATCAGTGACCACAAGCCCATGAACAGCACCATGGCGCTGAACTTCATACGCTCGGCAAACGCGCCGCTGATGAGCGCTGGAGTGATGATGGCGAACATCAACTGGTAAATCATGAACGTCTGTTGCGGAATTGTGGCAGCGTAATCGGGATCAGGCTGCGCGCCCACGCCGCGCAGAAAAGCGTGACCGATTCCGCCGATGAAACTGTTTCCTGCTCCGAAGCAGAGGCTGTACACAACGATGGCCCAAAGTACGGTGATGAGCGCCATCATGGCGAAGCTCTGCATCATGGTGCCCAGCACATTCTTCTTGCGCACCAGTCCGCCGTAGAAAAGCGCCAGGCCCGGACCGGTCATCATCAGCACCAGAGCGGCGCTGGTCAGCATCCAGGCGTTATCCGCCGAGCCTTTCGCGTCCGCGATTTGCTGCTGCAATTGCGCGATTTGTGCCGCAGTATCTGGCGCCTGCGTGGCTTGAGCAGCCAATGTGCAGGCCATCAAAATCAGGAAAAGAAATGGCAAGAACTTCCGAACCGACTTCATGAAGTACTCCTGTTAAGAAAGCTGATATCCATCGAACTCTCGGTACCTAAAGGAGCGTCTTTGGGCGCGGCGCAACAAATCCGGCCCATGAAAAATCGGAGAATCAACCAGACCCTATCGCATAAATCGTTCTGTATCAGGGCACGGCTTCAGCCGTGCCGCAACCGGTCGACAAAAACTGGGGCTTCAGCCCCTGAGGAAGCATGTTTTGTGGGTGCAGGGGCTAAAGCCCTGAGCTTTTGTCACACCCGTTCGGCACGACTAAAGAGATCGCTGAAAAAGTCAAAAAAGCAGATCCCTCACCGACTAAAGTCGGTTCGGGATAACAAAACTAAAAGACTTGCAACGGCACAGCTAAAGCTGTGCCCTTTCAAAACGCTGCTGAAACGACTTTTTCAGCGGCCTCTAAAGTCGTGCCCTGATACAAAGCGATTTGTGAGATGAGTTCGAGTCATGCATCGGGCCGGTCGTAACCGCTCCGTGCGCTTAACTGTAAGAATTGAATATCTGGTTTTGCGGCGAATGAGAAATTCAAACTATTTATGGAGGGTATTAGTTACGGTTATCAGTCCGATCAAGGGGCAAAAGCTGCATGCCGATGCGCTTCATGATGAGCAGCGCGTGCGGGTTGCGCGGGGCAGCCCATTTTGGGAGCAAACCATAGGGGATTCCCCGATGTTCATATGTCACAACGGGCTGTGACTTTAGTCGTTGCCAGTGGCCGGGAAAGAGTTAGAATAGAGTTGGAATTGAAAATGATTTTCAACTTCATATTCGGACGTCATAAGAAAGACCGCAATCCCAAGGCCAGCGCCTTGGCCGATCTCCACGTCGGAGAGAGCGCCATCCTCGCTGAACTGCAACTGTCTCCGCCGGTGGCGGAGCATCTCATGAACCTCGGCTTCGTGCCCGGTCTGGAAGTTACGGTCGCGCGCAGCGGCCCCGGCGGCGATCCTCGGGTGTACCGCGTCGAGGGCACCGAAATTGCCATGCGCCGCGATGTGTCGCGCCACATTGCTGTGGAGCTGCTCGGTGCTCCGGCCTTTGGAGACTAGCGCATGAGCGCTTCGGCGGCGAGCTGCCATGCGGTAGCGCGATCCACCGACGATGCGGTGGGCACTGCCTATCGCACGGTCGCGGTTGTCGGCCCTCCCAATTCCGGTAAGACCACGCTCTTCAACCGGCTCACCCGTCTGCGTCAGAAGGTGGGCAACTTTCCCGGCGTCACCGTCGAACATCACACCGGATTCGTGCGCGACTCCGAAGGGCAGGAGATCGCCCTCATCGACCTCCCCGGCGTGTACAGTCTCACTCCCAAGTCCGAGGACGAGAAGGTCGCGGTGGATGTGCTGACCGGGCACATGCCCGGCACGCCAAAGCCGGACGCCATCATCCTGGTCCTGAATTCTACGAACTTGCATAGTCACCTGGTGCTGGCGGCGCGCGTGATCGCGCTGGGAACGCCGACGCTGGTGTTGCTGAACATGGCCGACGAACTGCGCAAGCAGGGCGGCCACGTGGATGTATTGTCTCTGGCGCGGCAACTGGGCACCCCGGTGGCCCTGGTGAGCGCGACAACTGGCGAAGGAATTGTCGCGGTGCAGAATTTCCTGGACTCCGCCGGCGCCAGTCCTGAGCCTCTGGAGCTACCGGTGGTGGGCAGCACACGCGGTTATCGCGAATGGGCGGTTCGCGTGGGCGAAAATGCGAAATATCGTCGCCCCGCCACGCCGGTGTGGACGCAGCGGCTCGACTCCGTGTTCCTGCACCACATCTGGGGATCGGTGATTTTCGCCGTGGTGGTCATCGCGGTATTTCAGACGATCTTCGCGGTCGGGCAGCCTCTGTCGAATCTGTTGCAACGGTTTCTTGACGTCAGCGGCGCGCAGATCGGATCGCACTTGCCGCAAGGCTTGTTCAGCTCACTCATTATTAACGGCGTGTGGAAGGGAACTGGCTCGGTGCTGGTCTTCCTGCCGCAAATCCTGCTGCTGTTCCTGGTAATCGGAATTCTCGAAGACTCCGGCTACCTGTCGCGGGCGGCGGTGATCGCGGACCGCACCATGTCACGCGTGGGACTGAACGGCAAGAGCTTCATCCCGCTGTTGTCGGCGTACGCATGCGCGGTGCCGGCGATCATGGCGACGCGCACCATCGAGAGCAAGCGCGACCGCATTGCGACCATCCTTATTGCGCCTTTCATGACCTGCTCGGCCCGCCTGCCGGTTTACACCATGGTGATTGCGGCCTTCCTGCCGAACCGCCCGCTGCTCGGGGTTTTCCTGGGAACGCGCGCGGTGGCGATGCTCGGTTTGTATGTGCTTGGCTTCGTCATGGCTGTGCTGACGGCCCGGCTGCTGAAATCGACCATCCTGAAAAGCAAGGATGCGCCCTTCATTCTGGAAATGCCGCCCTATCGCTGGCCGACGCTTGCCTCGCTGGGATTACGGCTGGTGGATCGCGGCAAGGCGTTCCTTTATCGCGCGGGCACCGTCATCATGCTGGTCACGCTGCTGCTCTGGGCGGCAACCAACTTCCCCATGCATCACGGCCAGCCGCCTGCGGTGCAGGACAGCATCGTCGCCAAGCTGGGACATGCCATCGAGCCGGTGATTCGTCCGCTGGGCTTCGACTGGCAGATCGGGGTCGGACTGGTGACCTCGATGGCGGCCCGCGAAGTGATTATCGCCACGCTAGGCACGCTGAACGGAATCGATCCCCAATCGCACTCCATGGATTTGCAGGCCGCGCTGCGCCAGGAACTCACTCCCGCGGCCGCCGTGGCATTGCTGGTGTTCTTCGCGCTGGCCATGCAGTGCATGTCCACGATTGCAGTGGTGCGTCGCGAGACCAACGGATGGAAGTGGCCTGCCTTGCAGTTCGGCTACATGACGGTGGTCGCCTACGTCGCCTCCTTCGCGGCGTACAACATCGTCGGGCATTTTGTGCGATGAAAGGTGCAGCCCGGCGCCGAGTGTAAAATAATCGAATCGGGGATTCGCACATGGCAACCCTCCAGACATCACTGACCGAGTACCTGCGAACCAGTTACCACCCCGACTGCGACTACGTTGACGGAGAGGTGCAAGAACGCAACTGGGGCGAGTTCGATCATGCAGCGAGCCAGGGTTTTGTAGGTAGTTGGTTCTGCCAGCATCGTCAGGAATGGCAGTTACACGTCCTGCTTGAATTGCGGATTCGGGTGTCAGCGGCACGCGTAAGGATCGCCGATGTTTGCCTGGTTTCGCGAAGCCAGCCGATCGAACAGGTTCTGACGACACCTCCACTGGCGGTCATTGAGATCCTATCTCCCGAAGATCGCATCTCACGTTATGGCGAAAGACTGGGCGACTACCGCCGAATGGGCATTCAGAATGTTTGGGTCATCGATCCTGCCAATCGAGTGGGTTACGACTGCAGCACGGCAGCGTGGTTGCCGGTCGAGGAATTCCGCGCAGCGGATTCTCCAATATTTCTGCGGCTCGCGGATCTATGGCGTGAGCTAGAGTCGAACGGGTAAACTCCCTCTTATCTGGCGCGTGCGCCGCACATTTTCTCGACCAAGCCCGGCAATACTTCTCCCGCCTTCCCCAGCACCACCTCATCGAAGAACCGGCTGTTGGCGGGCTCTTCGGGGCCGATATAGATTGCCTTGGCGTGATTCATGCGCGCCATGCGAACGAAGCTGGCCGCCGGTTCGACCACTCCCGAGCTTCCTATGGTAAGCAGCACAGTAGAAATTCTCAGCTCTTCGAAGATGCGGTCCATCCCGAAGGGCACTTCGCCGAACCAGCAGATATGCGGTCGCAGCAGTGCCCCGCATTTCGGGCAGTTGGGGATTTCCGCTCTGGTCAGATAGGGGCGCTCATCATCGAAAGCAGCGGTGCGACAGGTCTCGCGCGAGCAGCGGGTCTGCATCAGTCGTCCGTGCATGTGGATGATGCGCTGCGATCCTGCCAGTTCGTGCAGCGAATCGACGTTCTGTGTGCATAAGAAAAAGCGATCGCCGAGCGCGCGTTCCAGTTCGGCCAAGGCACGATGCGCAGAATTTGGAGTTACGCTGGCGTGACGCTTGCGGCGCTCGGAGTAGAACTGCCAAACCAGTTCCGGATTGGCGTGAAAAGCTGCGGGAGTTGCGACTTCTTCCACCCGATGGCCGCGCCACAGGCCATCGGCGCCGCGAAACGTGGGCAAGCCGCTCTCCGCGCTGATCCCGGCTCCGGTCAGCACAAACACGCGATCGTCCAGTGACAGCGGCTTCGTCATAAGGGCTGTAAAGAAGTGGCTCCTGCGACCAGCTTACGCAAGACGGAAACGTTTGGTTATACTAAATAATTCGGGCGCCACTTGTTTCCGGCTCAGGAAGCGTGCTCGCAACCGTCCAGCCGGTAGGGAATCTATAACTATTGCCTGCTTTTTAGCAAATGCCGCCGCCCCGGGAAATCGGGCGCAACGGCCCGCGGAGCCATTCATCCTTGTCCACTGTAATGATGAACGTTGACAGCGAAAAGCAGGAAC
>Ga0209040_10003216_pt1 | contig 12565 bp, 8 predicted proteins | sample BogFormECP12_OM3_FD_188240 | JGI IMG/M metagenome (GOLD analysis project Ga0209040, IMG submission 188240) | Bog forest soil microbial communities from Calvert Island, British Columbia, Canada - ECP12_OM3 (SPAdes) (version 2) | ecosystem: Environmental > Aquatic > Freshwater > Wetlands > Bog ... | reverse complement strand
ACAATTTGCGCCTGAACGGCGCCGGGGACGTCGACCACGTAGACGCGGCGGCCGCGCGGATTGCCTGGGGCGGCGGGAGCGGGGATTTGCGGCTTGGCACCCTGCCACGCGCCGAAAACGTTTTCGATGCTGGCTAACATCGCGGCGGGATCGAAATCGCCGACCATTACGAGCAGGGCGTTTTCCGGAGTGTAAAACTCGCGATAGGTTTGCACTAGGTCGTCGCGCTTGTAGGCGGCGACTTGCGCTTCGCTGGCGCTCACGGTGCCGTAGGGATGCGCACCGAAGAGAACTTTGCGGAGGCGTTCGCTGGCGAGGAATCCCGGCGAGGTGCGCTCGAGTTTTACTTCTTCGAGTTTTTGGCGGCGCTCGCGCTCGAACTCTGCCTCGGGAAAACTGGCCTCGCGAGCTAATTCGTTCACCGCGCTTAGGAGCGGTTCGGAAAATTCCGATAGGCCTGCGAAAGCGATGGCGCTGCTGTCGGCTCCAGCGCTGGAGGAAAGATCGGCGCCGATGCGGCGCAGGTCTTCCTCGATTTGGCGGCTGGCATGTTTACTGGTGCCGGTGCGGACGACGGATGCGGTGATTTCCGCGAGGCCTGGCGCGCGATGCAGAGCGGCAGCGTTGCCGGAGCGAAAGATGAGTTCGCCGTGGAACTTGGGGATGGAATGGGCTTCGGCGAGCACGATTTCGAGACCATTAGCGAGTTTCGCGCGCGTGCGCTTGGGCCAGGTAACCGGGCGCTCGGGCGCTAGATCGGGGACGCCGACGGCAAGTGCGGTAGAGAAGAAGGCCATTATGCGGCCTCCTTTGCGCCGCTCTTATCGGCAGTGACGACGGGCGTACGGAAGACGATGGCGCGCTGCGAAGTGCGCAGATATTTTTTGGCGGCGGCTTGCACGTCTTCGCGGGTGACGGCCAGGAAGCCGTCGAGGATGGTGTTGACCAGTTGCGGCTCATTGTCGAAAAGGGTGAAGCAGGCAAGCAGATGCATCAAGCCGTATTTGGGCATGTAGCCGCCGCGCCCGCCTTCAAGCGTGGCGTAATAGTCGGAGCGCCACTTCACCTTGAGCTGATTTAGTTCGTCTTCGCTGATGCCGTGTTCCTGAACTTCGTGAATGACGGCTTCGAAGGCGGAGAGGGTGGCATCGCTGGAAATTTCCGGCTTGTGCATGATGCGGGTGGTGAGTTGCGTGGGCCCGTTGTAACCGAAGAGGTCGTCGATGCCGCCGTCGGCTTCGACCGCAACTTGTTTTTCGAGAACGAGGTCGCGATAGATGCGGCCGGCGCGGCCGCCGTGCAGGGCTTGATCGAGCAGGGCCATGGCGTACCAATCCTTAGTGCGGCGCTTGGGCATGACGTAGCCGATGGCCATGGCCGGGAGGGTGCCGAATTTTTCTTCCACGTGACCGCGGCGCTCTTCCTTCTGCTCGGGTTCGCTGGGATCGGCAAAGGGCGGGGGCGGGCCAGCGGGAATGTCGGCGAAATATTTTTTAGCGAGGGCGATTCCCTCTTCGGCTTTGACGTCGCCAAGAATGAGGAGGACGGCGTTGTTGGGCAGATAGTAGGTTTTGAAGAACTGCTGCACGTCGATCAGATTGGCGGCGTCGAGATCCTGGAAATCGCCGTAGAAATTGTGAGCGTTAGCCCAATTGCGAAAGGCCACTGGAGGCATATCGAGCCACGGGAAGCCGCCGTACGGCTGGTTCATTACATTGACGCGGACTTCTTCTTTCACGACATCGCGCTGATTTTTGAGATTTTCGTCGTCGACTTTCAGGGCGCGCATGCGGTCGGCTTCGAGCCAGAGGACGCGTTCCAGCGCATTGGAGGGGACGGCCTCGTAATAATTGGTGACGTCATAGCTGGTGGAGCCGTTCAGCACGCCGCCGCTGGAGTTGATGAGCTTGATGTGTTGCATTTTAGGGGCGTTGGCGGAGCCTTGAAACATCATGTGCTCGAAGAGGTGGGCGAAACCGCTGCGGCCCTGCGGTTCAAGGCGAAAGCCGATCTTGTAGTAGATGCCGACGGTGACTACCGGCGCTATGGAATCGGGCGCGATAACGACCTGCAGGCCGTTGGCGAGCTTGGTGCTGGCGATGGCTACGTGCAGTTGCTTGACACTTGCTTGGGTCACGCTTGGTCTCCAGAGCTTCCTATGTTCATAAACTTTTACGAATCCGACGCCGCGAGTTTATCCAGATGCGCCAGCGTTGACCGCGTGTTGGTGGCCAAAACGCGTGCGGCCAGGCGGTTGAGGGCTTCGTACGCGGTGGTGTATTCCGCGGGCAGTTCGCTCAACGCCTGTTCATGCGCGGCGATCACCCGGTAATCGCCGCGGGCCAGCGGGCCGGTCCACGCAGCTCGAGAGCCGAGGCGTTCGAAATTGTCGAGCACCTGGCGGGTCAAGCTCAACAGCGCACGTACCGCTTGCTGGCGCGGCATGCCCGCGGACATGAGCATGCGCGTGGCAGCTTCTTCGACGGCGAGCACATGACCAGCGGCCAGTGCCGCAGCCGCGTGGTATAAAGACTTTCTTCCAGCACCGATGTTCACGGCCTTTCCGCCGAGAGCCCGCACGATGGTGCGCGTCGCGCGCAACGCCACCGGATCGCCCTCGATAGCGAAATACTTGCCTTCGAGCGGCGGAACCCCGACGCCGCTGAAGGTTTGCAGCGGATGCATGGAGCCAACGGCGGCGCCATGCTGCTGCAAGGATTTTAATATAGTGGCATCTAAAGCGCCGCTGGTGTGAAGAACAATTTTCCCATGCAGTGCACTGTTGCCGACGGCTTCGAATAGCTCCGCGATCTGGCGAGCTGCCGCGGCAATTTCATCGTCCGGCGTAGCAATAATGATTATGCGCGCGGCGAGCACCTCGCGAGAAATTGCCGCGCAGGCTCTACCTCCGCCGATGAAGCGCACGGCGTTGCGGGCGCCGTTCTGGCTGCGCGTGACCACCGCGCCGATGCGCCAGCCTTGCTCGCGTAAACGCTTGCCCAGTGCGCGGCCAACACGTCCCGCGCCGACGATCGCCAGGCTCTTCAGCATGCCGTGCTAGGATAACCTGAGGCTCGCCGGCACACCAATCCCATGCATCAGTTCCTCTATTTCACGGAGCTATCGATCTTCTGCTTCGTCGCGGTTTTCTGGGTTATTTATGGGTTGCGCGTGGCTTACGGCGCGGTGCGGCTGCCGTGGGTGAAGGATTTTGCTTGCGCGGGGGATGCGCAGTGCCCCCGCATTTCGCTGCTGTTTGCGGCGCGGGATGAAGAAGAGAAGCTGCCGGCGGCGCTGGCGAGCTTCGCCGCGATTGACTATCCCAATCTCGAGATTATTGCCGTGGATGACCGCTCGACGGATGCCACGGCGCGCATTCTGGACGAGTTCGCGGCGGCGCATTCGCGTTTTCGCGTGGTGCATGTGGCGGAGCTTCCCGCGGGATGGCTGGGGAAGCCGCACGCTTTGCAACGGGCGTATGAGGCGTCCAGCGGAGAATGGCTGGTGTTTACGGATGCGGATGTGCGCTTTGCCAGTGATGTTCTGCGGCGATCGGTGACGATTGCGCGGGACAAGAAGTTGCAGCACCTCACGCTTTTTTGCGACATCGAGATGGTGGGTTTCTGGGAAAAAGTGCTGATTACTTTTTTTGGCTTGTGGTTTCATATGGCCACCGATCCGCATGGGGTGAGCAACCCGCATTCACCGGCGTATGTGGGTGTCGGCGCATTTCAGATGCTCAAGCGATCAGCTTACGAGGCTGCGGGGACGCACCGCCGGCTGGCGATGGAAGTGGTCGATGACATGAAGCTAGGGAAGATTGTGAAGATGGCGGGATTTCGTTCGGGAGTGGCGGTGGCGCGGGATTTCCTGGCGGTGCGCTGGCATGCGGGAGCCGGAAATTTAGTACGCGGAGTGACCAAGAACTTTTTTGCGGGGGCGTCGTTTAGTTTGTGGCTGGTGGGACTTTCGACCGGGGGGACGTTGCTGCTGAACGTGCTGCCGTTTGTGGCCTTGCCCTTTGTGCATGGATGGGCGCTGGCGTTTGCGCTGGTGGCGGTGGCGATTATGTTAGGGTTTCACGCCGGGGTGGATGTGGTGATGCGGGTTTCGCCGCTGTATGCGCTGACGTTTCCCTTGGGTGCGTTGATTTTGGCATATATGCTGCTGCGCTCGACGGTGGTGACGTTGCGGCAGGGCGGGATTTTTTGGCGGGGGACGTTTTACGCGCTGGAGGAGTTGAAGCGCGGCGCGGTTTAGGTGCTCCGAATTAGGCCTCGGCGCTGGCGGCGGAGGGTTCCGGTTCGCTGGTGAAGAGGCCGGCGACGTCGCGTTGCTTGAGGCTGCGGATGCGGTCGCGCAAGGTGGCGGCTTTCTCGAACTCGAACTTTTTGGCGGCTTCGCGCATTTGGGTTTCTAGCTGCTTCAACATCTCCGCCATTTGTTCTTCGTTCTTGATGCCTGCGGTAGCGCGGTCTAGATCGTCTTCAGCTAGCGGGACCATTACGTAATCGGCTTCCACGATCTTGGCTAGTTCCATGTCCACGCCTTTGATGATGGACATGGGCGTGATGTTGTTTTCGGTGTTGTATGCCAACTGCTTGTCGCGGCGGCGATTGGTTTCGCCGATGGCGGCGGCCATGCTTCCGGTGATGCGATCGGCGTAAAGAATGGCGCGGCCCTCGACGTGGCGGGCGCAGCGGCCGATGGTCTGAATGAGGGAAGTTGTGCTGCGGAGGAAGCCTTCTTTGTCGGCGTCGAGGATGGCAACGAGGGAAACTTCCGGTAGATCCAAACCTTCGCGCAACAAATTGATGCCGATGAGCACGTCGTATTCGCCGCGGCGCAGGTCGCGCAGGATTTTAATGCGGTCGAGAGTTTCCACTTCAGAGTGCAAGTAGCGGCACTTTACGCCGATTTCGCCAAAGTACTCGGCTAGATCTTCGGACATGCGTTTGGTCAGCGTGGTGACCAGGACGCGCTCGTTCTTTTCGGAGCGGATGCGAATCTCTTCCAGCAGATCATCAACCTGGCCCTTGACGGGACGGATTTCCACCTGCGGATCGACCAAGCCGGTTGGACGAATGACTTGCTCGACGACTACGCCGCCCGATTTGGTCAGCTCGTAGGACGCGGGCGTGGCGGAAACGTAGATGGCTTGATTGACGCGATGCTCCCACTCTTCGAAGGTGAGGGGGCGATTGTCCAGCGCTGAGGGCATGCGGAAGCCGTAGTCCACCAGCGTTTGTTTGCGCGAGCGATCGCCTTTGAACATGGCGCCGACCTGCCCGACGGTCTGGTGCGATTCGTCGACGAAGAGCAGAAAATCCTGCGGCAAATAATCGAAGAGCGTTGGAGGCGCTTCGCCGGGCAAGCGGCCGCTGAGGTGCCGTGAGTAATTTTCAATGCCGTGGCAATAACCCACCGTGCGCATCATTTCGATGTCGAACATGGTGCGCTGCGTTACGCGCTGGGCCTCGACGAACTTTCCCTGCTTCTCCAGCTCTTTTTTCCACCACCACAACTCTTCCTGAATGGTGACGATGGCGCGTTCGCGTTTTTCCTGCGGCATTACGTAGTGGGTTTTGGGATATACGCGCACGGAAGGCAAATCTTCCTTCCCGGCGCGGACTTCGCCGGTGAGCGGATCGATCTGGCGGATCACGTCGATCTGGTCGCCCCACATTTCCAGGCGATAGGCTTGATCTTCGTAGGTGGGATAAATTTCGATCATGTCGCCGCGCACGCGGAAGGTGCCGCGGCGCAAGTCCTCGGCGCGGTCGTATTGCACGTCGACCAGGCGGTGCAGCAGGGCTTCACGGGAAGTTTTCTGGCCTTTTTCGAGCGGCACAACCATGGAGTAGTAGGCTTCCGGCGAACCCAGTCCGTAGATGCAGGAGACGGAGGCTACGATGACCACGTCGCGGCGTTCAAAAAGCGAACGTGTGGCGCTGATGCGCAGCTTATCCAGTTCGTCGTTGATGGTGGCTTCTTTTTCGATGTAAATGTCGGCTGCGGGAACGTACGCCTCCGGCTGATAAAAATCGTAGTAGCTGACGAAATATTCGACAGCGTTTTCGGGGAAGAACGATTTAAATTCGTGATAAAGCTGCGCGGCCAGCGTTTTGTTGTGGGCCATTACCAGCGCGGGGCGGCCGGATTGCTCGATGACTTTGGCCATCGCGAAAGTCTTGCCGGAACCGGTTACGCCGAGCAGTACCTGGTGCTTGTCGCCGGCCTCGAGACCGCTCATCAACTGTTCGATGGCGGCGGGCTGGTCGCCGCGCGGCTGATAGTTGCTGTGCAGTTTGAAAGACATACCCACGATCCTTTGCGGGCGCTCTACAGTAGCAACGCCCATTTTCCGCGCGGTCTGCGTAAACCTTGATTATACCCCTTGGCGCAAGTGAAAGCGGCTGGGCGCCTTCACTGCAGGAGGACTACTTCCGCGTGGCTGCTGGCGTCGATATTGAAGTGCGCTTTGTTGGACTCGTCGGCTTTGGCAATTAAAACGTCCAGCGTTTGCGCGGAATCTTCGACGGCGCGCTCGACGAAACCGCTTTGCAGGGAGATGAAGGTAATGATCTCGATTTTGCCCTGCGCGGTGCCGCTGGTTTTCAGTTGGTGCACCCGATAATCCTCGGGCGTGGCGTCGTCGCGGGGCCCATGCTGCTTCATCGAGGTAGTGGTGACGATCACGGCGCACTGCCCCCGCTGGGCAATGTTTCCACTATCTCCGCGTTGCGGACAGGCTTCGTTGCGCACGTACTCGTACTGCTTGTCCCACTCCAGTTTATCGAGCGGGATGCCAACGACCGGCTCCTGTTTCTTCCATTTTTCGCCCGGCTTGATTCCTTTGGCGGGGAATGTCCATCCCAGGGCGAACTGTGCCACCCATTGTCGCCAGAGAGCTTGCTCGTCGGCGGAAAGCGCGTCGAACCCTTGTAACTCACTGGCACGCCCGTCCTCGAGCAGCGTGAATTCCACCACGCGATCTTCCTCCGTTGTTTGCGCGGTACCGCCTGCGGGCAGCAAGTGGGTGCGCATGGCAACGCGCGGTCCGCCTGGGGTGCTCTGCACGTTTCTGATCTCGACACTTATCCATCGCTCGGTGTCGCTGTCTTGCCCTTCGGGACCGAGCGGGGTGGCGATGTGGCTTTCCGCGCGCGTCACTTTCTTGACTTGAAAGCGCACGCGGTAAACAAATTGCTGCCCCGCGTGCAATTCCGGCACGCGCAGCAACCGCGACGCCTTACCGACCGTCGCGGGCTGCAGAAAAACAAGCGGTACAAGCGCGATCGCCATCAGCCACATCGGGCGTCTCATGGCGCGGCGACGCTCGCGGAATCGCTGGCGGTCGCACCTTCGAACTTGACGGTCGGCGCATCCAGCAACCCGCTTATCCTGAGCGTGCGCCCGGCAAGTGGTCCGCGGCTCGCTAACCGGGTGCCATCGGCGACCGCGATCGAGAGGTCTACCTGCCGTGCAAAATCGATGGTGCCATTAATCAAGGTCGACTCTGTGCCGCCATTCAGGCGCAGGTTCTCCAGTTGCACCGTTCGGTGTTGCAATGCGAATGCGCCGGAACCGCTGCCCCAGCTTGTTGAGCCCGCGCGCACCGCGGACTCCGCGACCATGGCTCCGACATCCCATCCGCGAAACTCGATATTGCGCAAGGTGATTTTTCCCTGCCCAGTAAGATTTTGCAGCAGCTCCACGCGGCCCACGCCTTCGGTGGTGAGATGCATGCTTCCGCTCGCCGTGCCGCTCCAACGTTCGGAAATATTCTCCATCGCCGGCAGTTGCGCCAAGTTGGCGCCCTCTAGTTGCGCCATGACGTCGTAGATTGGGCGCGGCGAGAATCTGGCGTTCAGGGTTCCGTGGACTTTTCCGCCGGCCCACTGCGCGGAAACATCCCCGGCTTCGAGCTGCAGTCCGTGCAGCCGTCCCGTGGCCCGCACGTTCTCCAATTTGAGTTTCTCGATGGTCAAGCGCTCCACGCTTACATCGCCCTCGGCGTCCACCTGGCGCAGCAGTTCGCTCCCAGACACGCTCGTCGCAACGCTTAGATTGCGGGCAGCGCCATCCTGCGCCGAATTGCGCGATCCGCCGCTCAGCGAGCTCAACAGCGTGCTTAGCCAGCTTGGACGCGCGCGCGATCCCGCCCAGCGGTCAATGTCCGCGGCATTCAGTTCCCCGCCGTGCAGACTGAAACTCCAGTGCGCCTCAGTATTGCTGTCCGCCGGTGGATTCTCGCGTATCGCTCCATTCCATGTGGTTCCGAATCCTTCTACCGCGCCCAACAGAACGCTATGCCTTCCATGATCCAATACGCAGGCGGCATTTCCCACCTGCAACTGCTGATTCAAACCAGCAACGGCCAGACGCGCTTTCGACACTACGATTTTTCCGCTCCAGCGCTGCCCGCGCGGGCGGTGCCAATCCCACTGCACGGAGCCGAGCGCACGCCCATCCAAATCCCACCCGTGATTGATAGGCCGGCCGATGGCCGCGGCCGCGCGTAACACGGTGGCAATTTTCTCCACCTGCGCTTCCAGGACTGCGCCACCTTCATGCGCGTTAAAATCCTCGCTGGCGGTAAGTTCCGCGGCGTCGTGCAGCGGCGTGGATAACGCCGTGGAGCGGCGCTTCGCAATCGGCGAGACTGCACTTCTCTCCCCACCCAACTGCAGACGCACCGGCTCCATCACCAATTTGTCCCGTTCGCGCCCGCCACGCAGCGCGCCAATCCAAAATGGCTCCGCCACGCCAGGAATTTTCGCGCTGCCGCCATTGCTCGAAAACGCCAGTTGCTCGATGCTGGGCGGCCAGCCGCGCAAGATCGCAGAACCCGTAAAATACTGCTCGACCACCAGGCCTTCTTCGACGCCCGGTTCGAAGGCCCGCCACCAGGCCAGCAAATCGCCGGCTTGAATGCCCGCCGAATCCACGTGCAGTTCCGGCGTCATCCCGGCAACCTGCAGCGTGCCGCGCAAATTGGAAGCCGGCGACGTCAGGGCCACCTCCGAGGCTTCCAGCGTGCGCGCGGCGATGTTCGCGCTGCCAGCGATTCTCAAGCCGACGCGCGGATTATCGGCCCGCTCGGTCAAATCCCAGCGATGCACACGCGCGGCCCGCGCTTCCAGCGAGAATATCCAGTCCGAGGGCAAATTTTTGGCGCCTCCGCCCGCGCTGGCGTTGGTCACTCCAGCGGCCTGCAGCGCGCCGCCAACGCTGTCGTCACCAGCACCCGGAACCCCGCTCTGCGCCACGGCATCCAGCGTGAAAGACCCGCGCACGCCGTAATCCTGCCCGCGGAACAAGCGCAGCAAATCGGCCAGGGACGCTTCGCTCCAATGCACTGCGAAGCGCGCCGGCTGCAATCGCGCCGAAGTACCCGCAATGTCACCACGAATTTGCAGCGTGCCCGCCGATTGCAGCGCCACCCCGCTGCGCCAAGGTTGCGCCTCGAGTTGCAACTGCCAGCGCCCCGGAGAAATTTGCTCCACGCTCCCACTCACGGCGATAAACGCAAACGGCCGCTTGTCCTGCCCGGTCTTGAAATTTACCCGCCCGTCGTCGAACTCAATTCGCTCCAGGCGATTGGCCCCTTCTGCAGCCGCCGGCGGACCGTAGATTCGTGGGCCCGCGGGCGAGCCGCTTTTCGCCGGAGGCAGCCAGTCCTCCAGATTCCAGCGTCCCTGCGCGCTGCGCACCAGAATTAGACTCGGCCGGCTCAGGGAAAGCGTCCCAAAATCAAAATGGCCGCGCAGCAAACCCGCCCAGCGCAAGCCCGCGCTCAACTTTTCCGCGCGCAGAAAATATTCGTTGCCGAACGCCGGATCTTCGGCTATGGTCACGCCGTCCGCGTCCAGCCGCAGACTGGGAAACACTTGCGCATCGAAGCGGCGCACTTCCACCGGCCGCCCAAACGCGCGCTCCAGATGAGCGATCAGATAGGCATGGACCCGCCGCGTACGCACCAGCAAGCCCACCGCGAACTGCGCCAGCACCACCAGTGCCAACACGCCAATCGCTACCTTCAACCATTTCCGTCGTGCGCCCATAAGTGCCAATGACAAACCACCACCCACACTGTACGACACCGCTCCAGCGGTGTCTCAACCGTTTGCGAAAAAACGCAATTTTACACTTTGAAAAAAATTCTGGATCTTTGTGGGTCGGAACTCTAGGCCTGACCTCTGTCAATGCACGGTGCGCAGCATGCGGCTCCAACGCGTGCGCGCCGGCAGGTGTGCGATGTTGTCAAACACGCTCGAGAGCCGGCTCCAAAACGTCGTCTCCTTGGCATAGTCCGCGCTGGTGGCGTCCACCGACCAGTAAATCAAAAACGGCCGCCCCATGATGGCGTCGCGGTCCACAAATCCCCAGTAGCGGCTGTCGGAACTCTGGTCGCGATTGTCGCCCATGGCAAAATATTTCCCCGGCGGCACCACAATTTCATCGCCCACGGTGTACTTCGGCAATTCCGCCACCCATTCGGGCAGCATTTGCGACGAGAGCATCAGCCTCGCAGGCAGCGGGAAATAAGAGTTCAAGGGATCGCCCAGTCCCAGCGGATTGTGCTGCACGTACGGTTCATTCAGTAATTTCCCGTTGACGTACATCTCCTGGTCCACCAGTTTTAAATGATCCCCGGGCAACCCGATCACGCGCTTTACAAAATGCTGGTGGTCCGCATAGGGATATTTGAAAACAATGATGTCCCCGCGTTGTATCGGGCGGTACGGCAGAAATTTGTCGTACCACGCCCCCGTTCCGCCAAAGACAAATTTATTCACCAGCAGGTGATCGCCCACCAGCAACGTGTGCTCCATGGAAGCCGAAGGAATCTTGAACGCCTGCACCACAAAGCTGGTCCCAAAGAGCGCCAGAATCACGGTGACCAGCAGCGATTCCAGATACTCGGCGATGGTGGTCTGCTCTTCGTGGTGTTCGTGGTGCTGCTCGGACGCCGGCGTCTCGGCCGCGAGGTGTTCCTGAGGGATCGGAGCTCCTGCCGGGGTTACTGCCAAGGTCACTTCCGTGATGGTTCCTTCCGTAAGCTCATCTGCCATTCGTTTCGGGCCTCGGCTGCTCCATCGTAACCTGCTCCGTAGCGGGCTCCGTAGCAGGCTCCTGCTCGGGCGATTCCAGCAACGTGATGCGCGCCAGCGCGCTGCGTGCCGCGCGCTGCTCGGCCTCTTTCTTCGAACTGCCCGTCCCGCTGGCTACGCACTTGCCCTCGACCCAAACCTCAATCTCAAAGGTCTTCTGGTGATCCGGTCCGGTCTCCCGCGCCACGCGGTATTCCGCGGGCAACTGATGCCTGGCTTGTAGGAATTCCTGCAACGCGGACTTGCGGTCGGAGTCCGCGATACTGTCTCCGCGCTCTTCAATGGCGTGCGCGAAAAGTACGCGATGCAACACATCCCGCGCGCTGTGCAAACCGGCATCCAGGTACACGGCCGCCACCACTGCTTCAAACGCATCCGCCAGCAACGTCTGCTTTTCCCGCCCGCCGGTTTTCTCTTCACCGCGCCCCAGCCGCAAGTGCTCACCCAAGCGCAGACGCCGCGCCGCCGATTCCAGCGTGCGCGCGTTCACCAGCCGCGCGCGGCTTTTCGAAAGCTGCCCTTCGCTCCAGTCCGGAAACGTCAGCACCAGGTATTCGCTGGCCAGCAGCTCCAGGACCGCGTCACCCAAGAATTCAAAGCGCTCGTTGTCCTCATGTAGCTCGCGGCCCGCACCAGGGCGTCTTTCCGGCGCCGCCGAACTGTGCGTCAAAGCCCGCACCAGCAGCTCTGGGCGAAGAAACCTGTGCCCCAGCTTTTTTTCAAGTGCCGCATCGGAGCCGGGCTTGGTATCTTCCATGGTGTTTGCAGCTCAGGCCATCGCCGCTTTATGTCCGCGGCTCTTCAGCACCGGAGGCCATTTTACTTGGGAATGCTCAGCTGCGTGTTCCCCAGCTTCTTGGCTTCCTCGGCCTTGCTCTTGCACGTGGCCTGCATGCTGCTTTGCAATCCCGCGCATTTCGCGAATGCGTCCGCGGCATCCGCAAAATGCGAGGCCTTCTCATTCGCCACTCCCAGCAAATAATAATTCACCGGGTCCGGGGTGGGGTCCAGCTTCACCGATTGGTCCAGCTCCGGAATGGCCTCGGCATATTTTCCGCGCCGCACATACACCAGTCCCAGCCCGCTGTGGGCCATCGCCAGCGTCACATTTTTTGCGGTGGCGAACTGTTCGTCGGTGACGTTCGCCGGCTTGGGAATCGTAGGCGTTACTTCGATAGCGCGCTTCGAGTAGTCTTCTGCCTTCGCCAATTCCTTCAGCTGTTCCGCGCTGCTGGTGCTGCTATTCATGGCCCGCGGAATGGTCTGCCCCAAAATGGCCATGGTCTGCACATCCGTGGGCGTCAGCTTCACTTCCTTGTCTCCTACTTCCTCCATCTTCTGCACCTGATTGGTATTGAGGTACAGCATCGTCAGGCTCGAATAAATCACCGGTAAATAACGGCTCTGGGGATACTTCTGTGCAAACGCTTCGCCCAATCCAATTTTCT
>Ga0209040_10003215_pt1 | contig 12567 bp, 12 predicted proteins | sample BogFormECP12_OM3_FD_188240 | JGI IMG/M metagenome (GOLD analysis project Ga0209040, IMG submission 188240) | Bog forest soil microbial communities from Calvert Island, British Columbia, Canada - ECP12_OM3 (SPAdes) (version 2) | ecosystem: Environmental > Aquatic > Freshwater > Wetlands > Bog ... | reverse complement strand
CGAGCCTGTGGACAACGCCTCGGTCTCAAAGTAGTTTCCCTGACCAAAGTGCTGCCGTTTTCGGCCGGTGCGCGCTGCTGGATTGGACCGGTGTTTACAGGGACAACGAGGGTAGGCTCGGTGCCGCTCGGTATACCCGAGAGAGCCATGGCCATTGCATCGGCTGGCGTCGGACATGGACGACTCTACACCGACACGACCCACATCCGCGAGCGCCAAAGAGCTGAGCTTGGCAGTTCAACCGACTCTGTGCATCTGCGCTCGCATCGCCTGAGAGCTTATGCTCCCCTTTGGCATGGACGACTTTCGGGTTCCATACCCGAAAGTCCCTCAGGCTCCAGCTTAGGAGCGCACTTCCACCGAGTGGCTTTACCCGGTACCGGTAGATTCACATCGGTGGCGTGTTCGGGTACTACCCGTGATCGCCAATCGACACCCAAACAAACCGGCCACACTGCAGCCACAAGGCTAGTTTGTGATGTTGCCGAGTTCCGTTATGCGAGAGTCCGGGAGCTTCATACCGGCATTGACCTGACCGTCATCAACGGAGTGCCTTTGGGATTGGACGAACCCGACAACTAGCGGGCCTGTGGCTCTCGCCGACAATGGCAAATCGTCTCTTCATTTGCTGCTTGACAGTTTGCCTGTCGACTGGTACGCAACACCTGCTGACACAGTGACCGAACGAGGAGCAAAATAGTGCGACGACTGGGAATCGGCTTGAAGGACATTCCCGTCAGTCGGGCGGGTAACGCACTATCTGGCGCCCAATCTCCACCACGATGTGTGCGTCTGCCGATTAGTTCTGCCATCTTGGTTCGCCTCATTGGCCCAATTAGAACGACTCCCGGAGCCTTTACCTCCACCGGAGCCTCGCAACCTGGCGCTCCTCTTGGGCACTATCAGAGGGCCACCGCCCGTACCTTCGTACTCCTGATCGCTGCAGTGCTCCTCACGTTGAGCGCGACTGTTGCGATTGCCACCTTCGGGACCCTTCCGGTAGGTGCCCAACTGGTAACGACGTGGACACCCCAGAATGCCCCCTCAGGGACATCCGTCGTGTACCGCGTGGCTTGTCCTACAACCAATGTTTGCTTCGCCGCCGGCTGGAATGGTCCCAATACCAACCGGTCCGGAGCGATCGTCTCAACCCCGAATGGGGGCTCGACGTGGACCGATGACTCATTGCCGTCCGGGGCCGGCTACTTCAACGACATTGCGTGCCCTTCGACCAACGATTGCTTCGCGGTCGGAGTCAACAACGTAGACGGTGGAACCGGCGATAGTCCGTTGAGCGCGGGCGTGATTTTCGGCACTGTCAACGGGGGGTCGACGTGGACCAGTCTTGCAATTCCGGTTGTTCGGAGCCTTGCCGGAATCGCGTGCACATCCACGGTTGACTGTTACGCCGTCGGTTTAACCGGATCTGTTGCCACCGTTCTTGCTACCACCAATGGTGGGTCGACATGGTCCAATCAGGGAGTGCCCTCCAGTCTTCCCTGGGGAGCCGAACTCACGGGCGTCGCGTGCCCGTCAAGCGCAGATTGCTACGCCGTCGGTGGTTACAACGACGGGACCACCATTGGCCCCGTAATCATCGCCACGACGGATCAAGGTTTGGTGTGGACAAGCGAGACTGCTCCAGCCGGACTGACGTGGCTCGACAACGTGGCGTGCCCGTGGACGAGCGTCTGTTACGGCGTCGGCTTCGACAACACCGGGAACAACGCGAGCGGATCCATTATTGGTACAACTGACCAGGGTTCGACGTGGACCTCCCAATACAACTCGGGAAGTCCGGGCAACTTGTTTTCGAGTGTGGCGTGCCCGTCAAGGAGCGACTGTTATGCAGTCGGGGGGAACAACTCAAACGGCATCATTTTCGCCACGGACAATCAGGGGTACAACTGGTCACCCCAAACCATTCCGTCGGGTGCGATCGGCTTGGGTGGAGTCACGTGTCCTTCCGCGAACGACTGTTACGCCGTAGGAGGCGGGACGGCCAACGGCGTCATCCTCAACGGAGTGGCGAACGTGACGGGCCAGCCCAATTGTTCCGCAACAGCCGTTGGCTCCCCGGCTGCACCGGCTGGTTACTGGTTGGCGGGAGCGGACGGCTCGGTTTATTCATGCGGTAATGCCCCGTTTTGGGGCTCACTCGTGACATTGGGATCGCCGCCCGCCCAACCAATCGTCGCGATCGCGGGTTGTCCTGGTGTCGGATACTGGCTTGCCGCATCCGATGGGGGGGTATTCGCATTTGGACCGACTAGTTTCAACGGTTTCTACGGTTCAATGGGTGGACAAAACCTCAATGACCCCATCGTGGGCATCGCACTAACCCCTGATTGTCGAGGGTATTGGCTCGTGGCCTCTGACGGAGGCATCTTCAGCTTTGGGGATGCCCAATTCTTCGGATCCATGGGAGGCCAGCCTCTAAACGCTCCGATCGTCGGGATCACGTCCGACCCGTTAACTGGGGGCTATTACGAGGTCGCCTCTGACGGAGGCATCTTCTCGTTCCCGAGCGGGCCGAGTGGGCCGCCTTTTTACGGTTCAATGGGTGGACAACACCTAAACAAGCCGATTATCGGAATGGCGTTCGACCCGGTATTCGGTGGCTATTGGCTCGGCGCGTCTGACGGAGGGGTTTTCGCATTTCCACAGGTGAATCCGTTTACCGAGCCATTCTACGGTTCGGTTCCCGGAGCCGGTGTGGCCACCAACAATGTCGTTGCCATTGTTGCCACGGACACCTACAGCAATGGCGGCACCGGATACTGGTTGGCCGATTCCCTCGGTGGAATCTACGCCTTTGCTGATGCGTATTACGTTGGTTCGCTCCCAGGCTCAAATATTGATGTCGACGACGTTGTTGGCATGGCGAACGCGGATTAGCTACCCAGCTGGCCCTCGCCATTGTGCCTCGGGCTGAGCGGCGTGGGTGGCGTTCCGCACCCTACGGTTAATGGGCGCTTGGGTGCTATAGCCACTACCAGCAAGAGGCTCGGCGTGGCCATCGATTTTGGGCCGTTTCCCAAGTCAAATGGGGCACTGCGTAATCGAAGAGTTTGGTTCCTCCTGCGCCCCATGAGGGTGTTTAGGTCTACTGACAGGAAGTGTGTCCTGCGTCAGACTTTCTTGGACACCGAGGCCTTCGGTCTTCGGGTCGCGCACCCGAACCTTTGCAGCGAGGCCACAGATCGCGATTTTGGCAAACTGCGCTGAGTCGGCCAGCAGGTCCCGTCGTTGGGGCGTTGAGCACGTCTTCCCGCAGCTCAAACGTGACATGAGGAGCCGGATCGTTGGATCCCGGCTCGTCGGAGCGCGCGTACCCCACGTTTTGTAACCGAAATTGTTGAGAAGCCTCTTGAATTCGTCATCTAGCCGATCAAGGATGTAATGGTCGAGGCGGCGATTTCAGTTCTCCGAAGGAGAAGAGTGAAACCTCTTGCCGCACTTAGCGATGTAGCACCCCAGCTACTCGTCGATATTCTCGTCGATATTCCCGCCTCTAGCCTGCCCGCCGCTTACCGCGCCGGCGTGAAAGAGCCTGCACGGGCATTGGACCCGCTTCCGCGGAAATGCCAAAGAATCCCTGCCCGAAACAGTTCGCGCTGACCATTGGATCCCTCACAGCGGGAGCGAAGCTCGCTGAGTGATCCGGGCAACGGGGCCACATCTCCAATCCACGCACCGGGAAGGGGAAGATAATGAGTGAGATAGCGATGATTGAGTTGCCGGAACAGATTGTTGAAGGGAAGCGCCTCGGCAGGCACGTACAGCATGATCCACAATCACGCGAGTTCCAGGCGGAGCTGGCCCCAGCAGTGGTGAGCGTGACACATCAGGCTACGGGGCTGCCTTTAAACCAGGGCCAAATCGGGTCGTGCACAGCTAATGCTCTTTGCGGAGCACTGGATTCAGCGCCGGACTCCCAGGGCGCGACGGTGCTCGAGGAGCCGGATGCGGTAAGTCTCTACGAAGCGGAGACGGCATTGGAGGGGAAGCCGTATCCCCCAAACGACCCTGGAGGAAGTGGTCTGTTGGTCTGTAAGGCTGCGAAGCAACGAGGGCTCATTACTTCCTACACGCACGCGTTCGGTATCGATCAAGCGCTTCAGGCGCTAGTCGTGCGACCCGTGATCACCGGAATTGCCTGGTATACGAGCTTCGACTCCCCGGACCCTAAAACCGCGCAAGTGGCGATCGCGGCCGGTGCAACTGTGCGTGGCGGACATGAAGTTGTCGCCGATGGTATCGATGCACCTAACAAGCTGGTGTGGTTCTGGAATAGCTGGGGAACCGAGTTCGGACTCGCTGGCCGATTCTGCATGTCGTTCGACACGTGGGATCAGCTCCTACAGCAGCAAGGCGACGTCACCGTACCCCTCCGATGACGAACTACCCGGGGAAATCTGGAACTGCTGGGGCAGACCCCAAGGACAACGGAATGGAGGTGAGCGGACTACTCTCGAACCAATCAATCAAGGATGAGATGTATGCGCTCTAGTCGGCGACCAACCTTGCCTTCGTGGGATGGGCGGCAGGAGGAATCGAACATTTACGGGATGAACCGGTCAAGTAACGGTAAAAGGAGTTCAAGTAAAGTGAGGGCGCACTCGTAGCTTGAGCCAGTATGTCCTGCGTCGGACCTGCTTGGACACATCATCAGGGCAATAGCCGGCGTGACCAGCTGTCACACTCCCTTGAGCCATCCAACCTTTCGTTGGTCGGCGCGGTCGTGGATATCAGAAGCTGAGGACCGGCACATCGGGTTTTATCCCGACTGCCGCGTTCTGACCCACTGGAAGCGCTCGTCGAGCGGGGCTGCCGATACACCCCGTGAGTACCTTGGCCTGGTGAAGGTCGGGAGATCGCCTTGGAGCCGGAGGACGACGGCTGGGTGCAAGTACGTTAGGTCGGCAGCCACCGCCAGCCAACGTCAGGGAGATATCGGCAAGGAGAAGCCAATGTCCTCCGCCTTGCTCTTCCATAGTTACCTCCGCGTCCGGAGTACGACGTTGCGAACCGCCCCTCTCATGATGCGACCAGAGCAACCACCGGGGTCTGACGTTCCGCGGATGGCAGTGGCATTAGAAGCATTCGATCCTTACAAGAAGGTAAGATTCTTTTGAGCCTCACTACCGAACGGAGCCGCAACGATGCTTGCTTTCACGTATCCGCTCGCTGACTTATTCGGGACAATTTTCGGGATCTTCATCTTCATCATTTGGCTCTGGCTTCTCATCATCGTGTTCTCGGACATCTTTCGGAGCCAGGATTTGGGCGGATGGGCAAAGGCCTTGTGGGTGATCTTTGTCATCGTCCTTCCCTTCCTCGGCATCTTTGTGTACTTGGTCGCCCGCGGCGGGAAGATGCACGAGCGCGCTGCGGCCCAGGCGGAACAGCAACAGAAGACATTCAATGTTCCGACCACGACACCGCAGAGCCCCCAACCCCAACAAGCAAGGCAAAGTATTCTCTCCGGGAACGTCATCCGAGAGCTATCGGCCCTAGCTCTTCTCGGTGCTGCTCTGGGGTTCTGCTTTGGAATCAGTCAAACCACCAACCGTTGGTCGGCTGCCATCTTCGCGGTACTCATCGTGCTGGCCAGTACTGCAGTGGGGGCACTATTAGGGCTGTTGTTTGGGATTCCGCGAGCCCTGGCGAATTCCACCCCCAAGTCCAGCGCACCAGATGGCACCTCGGCCGAGCAGGCCGGCGGATCTTCGACTGCGCGCGGCGGATATGCGCCCAACACAAACCTTGAGCAGGTTTCCGACTGGCTGACAAAGCTTCTCTTGGGAGCCGGTTTAACCCAACTGGCTCGCCTCCCTGGGGCGCTCAACCATCTCGGTTCATACTTGGCGCCAGGACTCGGTGGCGACAATGCCGCCTCGTTTGCTGTTGCCATGGTTGTATACGGCGTGGTGGTGGGATTTCTTCTTGCCTTTCTCGCGACCCGCCTGAAGCTGGGAGCTCTCTTCAAGCAGGCCGACCAACTCGCCGCAGAAGCCAGTGCCACGAACACAGCGATTGGACTGTTGCCTGCAGCCCCCGTTGGGCCGACCATGTTGCAACAAGTAGGCGAGAAGACCGCTCCTGCTGAACAACGAGCGGCGCTTGATCTATCGCAGACGGTTCAGCGGATCGAACAACAGACAGCGGTGCCAGCATTTAGTTCGGAGGCCTACCGCCGCGTTGCTCAGGAGCTTGTGGCAGCGAAGCTGTTCCAGCAGGCGCTTCAGATCATTGAGCTGGGAATGAACCAGCATCCGGATGATCCCACTCTTCCCATCTACGCCGGTGCCATCTATGGCATGTATCTATCTGACAACTCGTCGGCGGAAAAGTATTACTTTCAAGCCCTTGCCATCAAGCCAAATTTCGCGCCCGCCTACTACGACCTGGCGTGCAATGCGGCGCGTCGCCACGACATTACGGCCGCCAGCGCGTACCTGCAGCAGGCCTACAGTCTCGATCCTTCGCTGCGTCAACAGTCTCAAGAGGACCGCGTCTGGGATCAGTTGAACCTTCGCACCAATCCCGAATTGGCCGACTTGCTGACGCCCGAAGTAGGGGCCCGTAAGTTACCGCAGGCTCATGAGAACGCGGAAGAGGCAACCACTCCGGATTCGACGCCGAAGCCGTTACCGAGTGAAGGAGAGGCAACCACTCCGGATTCCACGCCGAAGCCGTTGCCGAGTGAAGAAGAGGCGAACCCTCCGGATTCGACGCCAGAGCCGTTACCGAGTGAAGGAGAGGCAACCACTCCAGATCAAGCGTTACCGAGCGAGGGCGACGACTGAAAAGCCGATTTGCCCGCCTGCGCAGACTTGAAACCATGCCATCGTTTAGGAAGTCCGAGCGCGGAACCTGACTCGAATTCGAACCAGAACTCTCCGTTGCCCTCTACTTCGCCGGCTCCGATGCTTCGATCGGTTTGGCTCTCGCTCTCCGCTCAGTGGCCCTCCCCATCTAGGTGTCTCTGTGGCGGCAGGAGCCAGCGTGCTCCCCGCTCCGCACGATACGGGCCGTTGGGCGCGAAGTCCCGAGCAACGGCCCAGCCGGCTCAAGTTCCTGGTCGCCTGATGAGCTGCAGCAGACCAATTTCCCGCTAGGCCACTGAACTGGAGCAACGCAGCGGTATCAACGAGCGTCCGCCTGTCCTTCTCACTCATGTATCTCGGGCTGCAGCATGAGAAACCAAACCAGCCGAGTCAACTGAAAGCTGGGGCAGACCCTGGACGCCACCCTGCAGAGGAGCGTAACGTGGAAGAGGCGAACGACGCTCACCTTGAATTGGTGCCATCTAGAGCCAGCCCTCCAGTCCTTCGATTCAAGCGGTGCTGACAACATGGCCGATGACGTCGAACGTCATAGCAGCACTGATGGGGTAGGTAATTCTGGCCCTGATCATGGTCAACCTCCGGGGAACGGGAAGAGCGTCAACGGAGGGCTTGGCTTGACGCAAGACGACGTTGAACTGCTGGCCCAAGCGATCCGAGCCGGTACCGCCACCCCACCTCCGACAGGCACGGACGCCGTCTTGGGTCTCGTCAAGATCATTTTGGCCATCTTCCTGCTCTTCGCCGCGTGGGAGGCATTCCATTCGTGGCATCCCGATGTGAGCGCTTCCTACAGCACAACTACTAGCGGGACATTGACATCGTTCACACTTGGTGCTTCCGGCAGCACCGTCGGTTGGAACATCCCAGGCGTTTATGCCGGGCGCGTCGACCTGAGGGGCCCTGCCAATCAAGACGCACGCGTGGTTCTCCCGGTGCGTGCCCTCGCATGTCCAGCACTTGCCACCCATCTCGCCCTGACGTGTCAAAACGGTAAGCTGATGGAGCCAGAAGCAATTTCGATTGATTGGAACTCACCCCAGCTGCTCTACCTCAACCCCGAGGCTCAGTCCCGAAGAGGAGCTGGACTGCAGGAATCGGCCGTTGTAAGCCTTTGCCTTTCTTCTGCCTCGTCGTCCACCTGCCCCACAGTTGAAATGCCGCCTGCCCGCCTCGGCGCTTCGGTCCCCAGCCAGGTCGACCTCACAGTGACAGGCACTGGCCCCCTTGACTGGTGTTACGCCACACCCACACCAAATGCGATTCTGACTCTTCAGAACGGGCCGCAACGTTTCACAGTTCCGGCAGCTGACATGGGCGTGCTCGGTTGCAATCAAGGGCTGACCCTCGATGTCGAGGGAAATGCCCAGTTCGCCAGCCAGCGCCCACCGGAGATGACATTCGGCGACACCAGCGCGTTTACCCTGGAAGCGACGAGCGACGAGCTCAACGCGCAGGACCTGAACGGGACTCTGAACTTGGGGAGCGCTGGAACGGATTCGCTGAGTCCGGCTGCGAGTGTCGTCCTCGACGCGCCTAGGCAGAACCCCATCCATGCCATGCTGGTGATCGACAAGAGCCTTGACAATCTCGAACTCTCCTCTTCCCAGTTGGCCAGTGCTTCGAGTGACGGAACCCAACTTGTCTCATCTTTCTGGGATAGGAACGCAACGCTTTTGACTACCGTCTTTGGCGCGTTGATTCTGACTGTGTTGGCCTTCATCCCGTCAATGCTTGGCAAGTCCTCGAAGTGGTGGACCTCTCGAAGTAAGAGGAAGCACAAACAAGCATAGGGAGACGGCGTGATGAGTGGGCATTTACCGTTACGATCCGCTGTACGTCTCTGGGTCTCCGCGTGGGTCATACTCATACTCGGCTGCGTAGCTCTCTGCAGTTGCGGGACCCCTCCCCCACAGCGATCGGCGATGCCTGACAACCTTTCGGCGGCTGGCACTGGAGTTGCCTCAACAGTTACTCTCAAGTCAGGCACAGGAGCGGCGCTCACGGTCACATCTGCTGAATCGATGCAGCCGGGTTCGGAGGTTTCCAGCTCTGGGTCGGCGGTAGCCAAGATGACCTTTTCTCCAGGTACAAGTCACGAGAGCGCATGCGCCCTGCAGTCAGCCAGTAGTGGTGTGGGACAGGCGACCAGCCGTGTCCCCACATCGGCACTTCTCGAACTCACCCAGGGAACGGTTAGTTGCACCGTGCCAGCATCACCAACGCTGTTACACCTGTGCGGACCGGGAGTTGTCTATGCCACTGGGCAAAGTCAATTCGCTGCTACCTGTGACAGTGATCCGGTCTTCGCAGTCGCCGTGCTCCACGGTGCAGTGCACGTCGTGGATCCGAGTGGAGTAACCAATGTGGTGACGGCCGGAGAACGGCTTTCCTGCAACCCGGCCACATGTGGCGCCAAACTGGGCTTGGCTGTATTCACCGACCTTGAACTCTTGATCTTTGGATATCAGGCCAAGGAGCTCAGCCTGTCATGGCCTCCGCCAACGACCACAATCCCCCCAACGACTGTTCCGCCGACCACGACCAGCAACTCTTCTACTGATAACCCAGGGTCGCTGGCCAGCGCGACCGCCGCCGCTCAGGCCTGGTACGCACAAAGCGCGAACTCCTGCGCGGAGAATGGACCCGTCACGGGCCCGGACGCCGTATCACCGACCACCTTCTCCCCCGGTCAGATTGACGTGAGCTGGAGCCAGTTCACGCCTGGCCACGGCGGAATGGGCCAAGCGGGTGAGGCTTCGACCGGAGGGCCTGGCTTATTCACGGCCACGTTCCAGAACGGCACCTGGACGTTCACGCCGCAGTTCAACTTCTGCTGAACTATTCCGAGCACTTGTACTGAAGGGACTCCCCCAGGGCATCTCGAAACTACTCGTTACCAGGGCAAGTTGTCCAAGAGGTGCGCCGCATACTCCAGGCGAAGCTGCTGAGCCGAACCCGGTGTCATCCATGTGAACCACATGTCGTCATCGACGACACCGCTTTGCGGTTTGCCCGCCCAAGCCTGGAGTGACTTGACAGAACTTTCTGTCAAAGGGCCGAAGATGCCATCGATCGGTCCGTTGTAAGCATTGAAGAACACGGCGACCGCGTCACCGTGAAGAACCTGCTGAAGCCACGCGACAACTGGTCCCTCCGACCCGGATTGCACGGTTGGGGAGGCTTCCCGGTAACTCGGCACCTTTGCCCACGTTGCGGGTCCACAGATACCGTCCACCGTGAGACCATTCGCCGTCTGGAATGATTCAACGGAGATCTGAAGCGACGCATCAAAGTCACCGGTAATCGGTCCCCAAGGGTTCCATTCAAGAGCTCGCGCCAAGGCCCGTTGCAGTCGTTTGACGTCTGGGCCCGAGGAGCCGAGACTGATTGTCGAAGGCATGTTGTTTCCTCCTTCAGAACGCGCCAAGACGGCACGTCACGCATAAGTGTTTCAGGTCGGTGAAAATCATCCACTTGCGGTCGATTCTGGACCTAGCGCAGTGAATGTCACTTGTGACTAGGCTACTCGGCGGCTGTGCTGCAGTCCCGATCGATGGTGCTTCGGACGTCGGCCCGTCTTTCCTGGGAATGGATAACCTCACATCTCCGCTAAGGAGCGACGCCAAGGGAGAAATGGCAACTCCACAAATTGGCACACGCTCTAGCCGATTCGAATCCTAAGGGAGGGCGCAAGAAACGTCAATGGAATATCGAATGATTCTCAATCATGTCCCAGAGTAGTGGGTCCGGCTTTCGGTGCGCGGACCAACTCGATCGGCCATGAATCCAAGGAGTTCATGTCGATGACTGAGATTGTTTGCACGTTCCTTCTGAATTTGTCAACCCTCTAGTTTCGGACCCAGTCATTAGTTCTTCGAAACCACGAGGTGAGAACTATAGGGTTCCGCCGCCCGTGGGATAGATTCGCACTCTCGTGATCACCGCCCTATGGGAAGCGTGAAGGTCTTTACGGCGATTGAAGTCTCATCTGTGACGTCGATCTTCAGTCTGTGGAACCCCGACTCCGTGGGCGTTCCGGAAAGAATCCCGTTCGGAGCTAGGGCGAGGCCGGGCGGCAATCGACTCCTCGGACTGAAGGTCCGTTGTTGACCCGCGCCGCCGAGCGAACCGATTGCGACGGAGTAGGGCTCGTTCTTCCGCGCCCTGGGTAAATGACCAACCGAATGGAACCGCAGCCTAGAGGCATTGGGTCCCGCCGGCCGATGCGATGAGCCGTAGCTGTAGTGGCTTCGCGCAATGTAGAAGCCGAACATGATCAGCCAGATCACCTCCGGATAAGCGGCCACTCGCTCCATTCCGCCGGGACCGAATCCGAGATACTCATGTAGTGCGTAGAGGAGAATGGCCATCAGCGCTACGGGCATCCACAACATAAAGAGTCGGATTCGACCGGGCAAGCGAGGGAGAGACAAGCCGAGAAGGAAGACGCCCAACGTGCCGATGGCGATTGCTAGTCCCGCTCCGATCTCGTGTCCGAGGCCGTTCACGTTCTCCGGTATGAGTCCCACCGTGATAGCTCCGCCACCCGCAAGGACCTGAGCCGCAAATCCGATTCGGGCAATCCAGACCTTCGCGGACGTCGTCTCGTTGTACTCCTGGTAGATGAACGGTGCACCCATGATCATCACCGCGCCCAACACGATGAAAGCAGCATTCATCCACCCGTGGTCAGGTGACCACATTGCCGGCGTTCCATAGGTGAACTTGCTCGTCTCGCCCAAATCGCTAATCGTGTTGGCGAAGAACCCGTAGGGATGATCAGGGACGGTTCCACTCGGCAGTCGTGCCCTGGACTGCCAGGTGTACGCCACCCCCACTTGTGCAACGAAGAAGGAGATTGCAGCCATCCAGAGGACTGGGCCGAAGAACGGATAGCGATCCGTAAACCGCCCGATCACCGGGCGGGTGGGCGATGCTGGCGGAGGTGTCATGAGCAGGCAGTCTGACAGCAATGATGTGCTGACTGTCGGTCGTTGCGTGCGTGACGACGCTGCTGACAATTATCGCTATGGATGGCGGCTGCGATCCCTGTCATTTCGGGCCAATCGATCGAGAAGTGCCGCTATGTGCGGTATGGCCACCGAGTGACCCTTCCTGTATCACCAGGCCGGAGGGTCCTCTGGGCGGTTCGGTCCGATCTGGCCTCTGGGCAGGCCGCACAGTCCGGGCATTTGAACGTATCCGAACGGCACCCAACAGCCTCACGGGCCCCTCGTTATCCGTACCTGTTCACCGGTGACAGGCGTTGTGATTCTCTATCAGGTAACGGCCGGTTAGGAGGCGTCGGTCAGATTGGCGTTGTTAGATGTCACAGCAGCGGCGACTCCCACTGGCCCACCAATCTTCCACAAGTCAGGCATACCGGTGCATGGAAACACGATGAACCCCAGCCGGTCGTGAAGCGACCCTCGTGATGGTTCGAACCAGTAGCCTTGGTCGGCGAGATGGAGTTAGATCCCCGTCATTGCGGACTTTGCACCGACCCTGACCCGCCGCCCTGGTGGTGCAGGCTGTGTGGACATACGGCCTTCGGGTTTATGGCGCGGATAATCCCTTCGGACCGACGACCGAGAACCACGATCTTCGGGTTCAGCACCGGAAGTCCCGACCCTTGACACGCTCTGGCCTTAAGTTACGCACTCCTAAGGGGCTTGATCTCATCAAGGGTGCTCAGGAGCTGGTCCCGCTCGAT
>Ga0209040_10003212_pt1 | contig 12576 bp, 6 predicted proteins | sample BogFormECP12_OM3_FD_188240 | JGI IMG/M metagenome (GOLD analysis project Ga0209040, IMG submission 188240) | Bog forest soil microbial communities from Calvert Island, British Columbia, Canada - ECP12_OM3 (SPAdes) (version 2) | ecosystem: Environmental > Aquatic > Freshwater > Wetlands > Bog ... | reverse complement strand
CACGCGCGCATCGACGTGCGTGCGCTCATCGATGACCAGCGTGTAGGTGCTCTGCGCGGCTGCGACGTCGCCCAACGCCGCCACGACGTCGCCTTGCCGCTCGCTGACGAGCGCGCGCAGCCAGCCGATGGCGGCGTCCGCGCCCGCCTGCGCTTGCCGATTCCATTGCTCTTCGGTGACGCGCCGCAAGCCCGAGGTCCCGATGTGGACCAGAAATGCGAGCAGCGCCAACAGCAACGTCGTGGCGAGCAACACGGAGACGAGCGCGATGCCGCGCCGAGCCCGCATCTCAGCGCCCTCCAAGAGCTGACCACGCAGGGGTCGGCGTCGGCGTGGGCGTCGGGATGCCCGAGCCGCCCGTGGGAGGAGCCGGCGGCGCGGGGCCCGCCGGCGGTGTCGTCGAGCTGCCTGGCGGCGGCACCGGCGGTCCGACCGTTGTCGCCAACTTCGCCAGCACGCGCCCCGACGAGTCGCTGGCTGAGACCGCAACGTCGCGGGCGTCCGCCAACGCATTCGCGCTGACCACGACGGTGATCGTCAGATCACCTGCGCTGCTCGACGTGGTGCCGGTCGGCAACACGGTGCCGTACGCGCAGGCCGTCTCCTCATCGGTGAGCGCGTTCGAGACGGCAAGCAGCGCAGCGCGCTTCTGCGCGGCGACGTAATCGGCGCGCGCGACCGCTGTCAGCGCCGGATAGACCGCGGCGACGATCACCGTGGTGAAGAAGGCCATCGACACCAGCGTCTCGATAAGGCTCAAGCCTGCCGTCGCCCGCCGCGCGCGTTCGGGTCGCGCAGCGATCCGCGGCAAGCGGCGTGGCAACACCATCGCCCTCGACACCCCTGGCGCGCTCACGCGCACGAACAGAGCGGAATGCTGCACCTCGACGGCTCGCGCAAAGAACTCCGGCCCGACGCGATAGTGGTTGCCCTCGAGCGTGAGCACGCCGTCCGGGCCGACGTACGCGGCGCTGGCGATTGCTTTCCAACCGCGCGGATCGCGCGTCGCCCGATCGCACAGCCGCATCGAGAATGCGTCGCGACGCAGCCATGCGACGATCGCCACGGCCAGAGCCATCAACCCGAACGCGCCGAGCACGCGGCTCCACGGAAAAGGCGCCGAGACGGCACCGGATGCGCCCGCGGGCACCACCGGCGCGGAAACGTCGCCCGCCGATCGCACAGGCGATGAGACCGTGGTGTCGCGCGCTGCGGGTGCGCTCTCGAGGGCGATGTCGAGACGGTCGATCTGGAACGTCGCGTCCTGTATCCCCGAGCGCAGGCGCACGATGCGCGTCGGCACCGGCACGCCCGAGACCTCGCTCCATCCGGCAAAGACATACGCGAGCCGCGCGTCGTGCGCGGGCGCGATGCCGGTGATCGCATCGCCGACGCGATCGACATAAACCACGACGTCGCGAGGCGCCTCCCACGACAGCGCGCTGCGCTCGCGCAGGCCGCCCGCGCTCAGACGAGCCAGAGCGACAAGCCACGGGTTCACCAGTACGTCTGAAGCGAGCGGATCGCTCGCCCACGCGCGGACGGATCCCGCTTGGATCTCCACACCGTTGCGGTCGGCATGGACCGCATAGCGCGCCGAGTGCTCGTCCACGGAAAAGCCGTCCGCGCCGATCTGCGCGCTGCCTTGGATCTCCGGTGCATGAGGCACGTCGGATCGATGTCCGGCGTACTCGATGTGGCCGTGAAAGCCGCGCAAGCGTGCGAGCACGGGTGGGACGGCCGGCGAAAAGGCGGCGGAGGAGGCGCTCGCGCCGAAGGCGGGAGCGCACAGTGCCAGGATGATGAGCGGTGCGACGCGCAGCCCGCATAAGGATGGATGCGGCATGCGGACCAGGCTCCTCGAAACGGCGTGTGTGGCGATTGTAACGGAAGACCGCAAGTAGCGCAATGCGAATCACGCGTTCGGGTGCTCGCGTAAAGGGTCCCCGACTTCGCTGCGCGGAAACAAACCCGCCCGGCCCTTGTCAGTACTGTGGATGGAAGTACGAAGAGGCGTTCGATGACCGATTTCAACAAGCTCACACGCAAGGCGCAAGAAGCGCTCGTCGAGGCGCAGCGTATCGCCGGCGAGCGCCACGCTGCCGAGATCGATGCCGAACACCTGCTCGTGGCGCTGCTCGGCGACGCCGAAGGGACGCCGGCCATCGTGCTGCGCCAGCTCGGCATCAACGTCGATCAGCTGCGCAAGAGCGCGACAGCCGCGCTCGACGCGCGCCCGAAGGTCTACGGCGGAGCCGAACCGCGCTTCGGGCGCGAGATGAGCGAGCTGCTCGACCGCGCGACCAAAGAAGCAGAGAAGTTCAAGGACGAGTACGTCTCGACCGAACATCTGCTGCTCGCCATCGCCAATGCCACCGGCCGATCCGAGGCCAAAGATCTGCTCGCGCGAGCGGGCGCCACCTACGACAAGATCCTCGCCGGCCTGGCGCCGGTGCGCGGCAGCCAGCGCATCACCGACCAAGATCCGGAAGGCAAGTACCAAGCGCTCGAACGTTACGGGCGCGACCTCACGGCGCTGGCCAAGCAGAACAAGATCGATCCGGTCATCGGGCGCGATGAGGAGATCCGCCGCGTCATCCAAGTGCTCTCGCGGCGCACCAAGAACAATCCGGTGCTCATCGGCGAGCCGGGCGTGGGCAAGACCGCCATCGTCGAAGGCTTGGCGCACCGCATCGTGCGCGGCGACGTGCCCGAAGGTCTCAAAGACCGGCGCATCATCGCGCTCGACCTGGGCGCGCTTATCGCCGGCGCGAAGTACCGCGGCGAATTCGAAGACCGCCTCAAGGCGGTGCTCAAAGAGGTCCAGCAAGGCCAGGGCCAGATCATACTGTTCATCGACGAGCTGCATACGGTCGTCGGCGCAGGCGCGGCCGAGGGCGCGATGGACGCCTCGAATCTGCTCAAACCGATGCTCGCGCGCGGCGAGCTGCACTGTATCGGCGCGACCACGCTCAACGAGTACCGCAAGTACATCGAAAAGGACGCCGCGCTCGAGAGGCGCTTCCAGCCCGTCATGGTGTCGGAGCCGACCGTCGAGGACACGATCTCGATCCTGCGCGGCTTGCGCGAGCGTTACGAGACGCACCACCACGTGCGGATCAAAGACTCCGCTCTGGTCGCGGCCGCGGTGCTGTCCAACCGCTACATCACCGACCGCTTCTTGCCGGACAAAGCCATCGACTTGGTCGACGAATCGGCTTCCAAGATCCGCATGGAGATGGATTCGCGGCCGGTCGAGCTCGACGAGGTCGAGCGGCGCAACAACATGCTCAAGATCGAGCGCGAGGCGCTCAAGAAAGAGACCGACGCGGGCTCGCGCAAACGCCTGGCCGACATCGAGAAAGAGATCGCCGAGCTCGAGTCCGAGTCGACGCGCCTGCGCAAGCTATGGGAGTCGGAGAAGAACGCGATCGGCGAGGTCAGCAAGATCAAAGAGCAGATCGAGGAGGTCAAGACGCGCATCACGCGCGCCGAGCAGGGGTACGAGCCCAACGTCAATTGGGAAGAGATCAGCAAGCTGAAATATCAGACGCTGCCCGAGCTGCAGCGCAAGGCCGGCGAGATCGAAGAGCGGTACGCCAAGTCCCATGAGAGCAGCGCCAAACTGTTCAAAGAGGAGGTCGACGAGCACGACATCGCCGAGGTCGTCGCCAAGTGGACCGGCATCCCCGTCTCCAAACTGATGGAAGGCGAAGTGCAGAAGCTCTTGCAGATGGAGGAGCGGCTGCACGTGCGCGTGGTCGGCCAGGAAGAGGCGGTCAAGGCGGTCGCCGCCGCGGTGCGCCGCGCGCGCGCAGGCCTGCAAGACCCCAACCGTCCGCTCGGTTCGTTCATCTTCTTAGGTCCGACCGGCGTCGGCAAGACCGAGCTCGCCCGTGCGCTGGCCGAATTTCTCTTCGACGACGAGCACTCGATGATCCGCATCGACATGTCGGAGTATATGGAGAAGCACTCGGTCGCGCGGCTCATCGGCGCGCCGCCCGGCTACGTCGGCTACGAAGAGGGCGGCCAACTGACCGAAGCGGTGCGCCGGCGGCCCTACAGCGTCATCTTGTTCGACGAGATCGAGAAGGCGCACCCCGACGTCTTCAACGTGCTCTTGCAGATCCTCGACGACGGCCGGCTCACCGACGGCCAAGGCCGGGTCGTCGACTTCAAGAACACGGTCATCATCATGACCAGCAACCTTGGTTCAGCGGCGATCGCCGAATACGCCGGCAACGAGGAGAAGATGCGTGAGGCGGTCATGGAGACCATGCGCCAGCACTTCCGGCCCGAATTCCTCAATCGCATCGACGAGATCATCATCTTCCGCAATCTCTCGCTCGCCGACATCAAGCGCATCGTCGACATCCAACTTCGCATGCTGCGCAAACGGCTGGCCGAGCGCGGCGTCAATCTTGAGCTGACCGACGCCGCCAAGGAGCTCATCGCCAACCGCGGCTACGATCCGGTCTACGGCGCCCGCCCCCTCAAACGGACGCTGCAGAAAGACATCGTCGACCCGCTCGCGCTCAAGGTGCTCAACGGCGACTTCGTCCCGGGCGACACGGTCGTCGCCGACGCCAAGAATGGCGAGATCGTCTTTCACAAGCAGGCGGCTGACGGCAAGCCCGCCGCTGACGGCGAGCGCGCCGGCCGCTCCGCACGCTCGCGCGCTTGAGCGAGGCGCGCCTGCGGCCTCGCCGCCCCGAGCGCGCGCGCCATCCATGGATCTTCGCGGGCGAGATCGCGCAGCTGCCGGATGCGCCCGACGGCGCGTGCGTGCGCGTGCTCGACCATCGCGGGCGCTTCTTCGCGGTGGCGTATCTCAACCGGCGCTCGAAGATCTCGTTGCGCGTGCTTTCGTGGCGCGACGAGGGGGTCGACGCGCAGTTCTGGCACCGGCGGCTGCAAGCGGCGGTAGGTCTGCGCGCGCCGGTGCCGGCCGACGGCGGCCGGCGCATCGTCAACGCCGAGGGCGACGGCGTGCCGGGCTTGATCGTCGACTGGTACGCGGGTTTCGTGGTGATCCAGATCTCGACGCTGGGCATCGACACGGCGCGCGCCGACATCGTCGCCGCCCTCGAGGACCTGCTTGCGCCGCGCGGCATCTACGAACGCAGCGACGTGCCCGAGCGCTCGCTCGAAGGTCTCGCACCGCAGATCGGCGTGCTCGCGGGCGCGCCGCCGCCTGAGCTCGTGGAGATCGTCGAGGAACCGGCGCGCCTGCTCGTCGACGTCGCGCACGGGCAGAAGACCGGCCTGTTCCTCGACCAGCGGCTCAACCGGGCGGCCGCGGCGCGTTACGCTGCCGGCAGGCGCGTGTTGAATTGTTTCGCATACTCGGGCGGCTTCGGCGTGCACGCATGCCTCGCGGGCGCAAACGAGGTCGTCAACGTCGACATCTCGCCGGAAGCGTGCGAGCTGGCACAGCGCAACTTCGAGCACAACGGGTGCACGAATGCGTCGTTCGTCGAGGCCAACGCGTTCGATTGGCTGCGCCAGGCCAGCGACGGCGACGAGATCTTCGGCATGGTCATCTTGGACCCGCCTTCGTTCGCGCGCGGCAGGGGCGCGCTCGAAGGCGCGCTGCGCGGCTACAAAGAGATCAATCTGCGCGCGCTCAAGCTGCTGCGCCCGGGCGGCATCCTCGTCACGTGTTCGTGCTCGCGTCCGGTCACGCGCCGGCTTTTCGGCGAGGTCATCGCGGATGCGGCCGCCGACGCGCGGGTCGAGCTGCAGCTGCTCGAAGACCGGGCGTTGCCGCCGGATCACCCGATCCTGATGTCAGCGGCCGAAACGGCTTATCTGAAATGTCTGATCGTGCAGGTGGCGGTCGAATAGATTCGACCGCTCCAGAGACTACTGGTTGGTGCCGACCATCATCGTGATCTTCACGGTTCCGCCTGATTGTGCGATGATGATCCCCTTGTGAACCTTGTCGGCGGGTTTGCCGATGGCGAACTGGGCCGTTGCGGCGCTGCCCGAGCCCGTCAGCGCGCTCTGCGTACCCGCAGGCATCTTATCCTTATAGAACGCGACGACTTTGTCGAACGGGTCTTTGGTCTCGATGGTCAAGATCTGTTCGCTGCCCTGCGGCGCGGTCATGGAATATGAACCGGCCTCGCTCGGCGTCGCGCCCGGATACACCGGCAGGCCGAGGCTGTTGGGATCCACGGCGCCCTGGCCCATGGTCACTTTGCCCTGGGTGGTGACCACGGTGGCGCGCTGCACCGAGGTTTGCGGCGCCATAGCGCCCGGCGCGGTCGTGGTCTGGCTCTTCTTCGCGCAGGCCGGGAAAACGGCGAGCAGCGCAGCGAGCATGAGAACCGGAACAAGACGCATCAGAGGACTCCTTTTACGAGAGGTAAGGCGCGACGCTTTCGCCTTGCTGCGCTGCATCCATCACCAGTTCGCTCACCGTCGGGTGGGCGTGGATGACTGAACCGAGCTCGTCCATGGTGAGCGCGTCCGACATGGCGACGGCGATCTCATGGATCAATTCGACCGCGTGGATGCCGATCAGAGTGGCGCCGAGGATGCGGTCGGTCTTCGCGTCGGTCACGATCTGCACGTAGCCGTCGGGCTCGCCTTCGGCCAGTGACTTGCCGTTGCCGATGACGCGCGCGGTCCCGAGCTTGACCTCGTGCCCGGCTTCTTTCGCCGTATCGGCGTTGAGGCCCACCGACGCGATCTCCGGATGCGTGTAGATGCAGCTGGGGATGACGCTCCAGTCCATCGGCATCGGGTTATGGTCGAGCGCGTTCTCGACCGCGCGCCCGCCTTCGGCCGAGGCCTTGTGCGCCAGCTGCAAGCCGCCGCGGCAGTCGCCCGCCGCCAAGATCTTCGGGTTTGCGGTGCGCAGATAGTCGTCGGTCTCGACGTAGCCGCGCCCGTCGATCTTGACGCCCGCGCCCTCGAGGCCGATATCGCGCGTCTGCGGCAGCCGGCCGACCGAGACGAGCAGCTTCTCGGCGTCGATCTTCGTGCCGTCGTCGAGCTGCGCCACCAAACCGTCGCGCCGGTACTGCAGGATCTCTTTGACGCTGCGGCCGGTCAGCACGCGCACGCCCTCTTTCTCGATGATCTTCTGGAATTGGCCGGCGGTGCGCGCATCGATGCTCGCGAGCAGGCGCGGGAGGATCTCGACGATGGTGACCTCGCTGCCGAGCGTCGCGAACAGACTGGCGAACTCGCAGCCGACCACGCCGCCGCCGATGACCAGCAGCGTCTTGGGCACCGACTCGAGACGCAGCACGCCATTCGACGTGATGACCGCGGGCTGCTTCATGTCGAGCATCGGCAGGCCGGCGGCCTCGGTGCCCGTCGCGACGATCAGGAAATCGAACGGGTAGCGCGTGCCGTTGACCACGACCGCATCGGACGCCACCGTGCCCTGGCCGTGCACGACTTCCACCTTCTTGCGCTTGCAGGCGGCCTCGACGCCGGAGCGCTGCTTCACCACGATGTCCTCTTTGCGCGACATCATCTTGGCGAAATTGACGCGCGGCTCGGGCACGTCGATGCCGAACTCGCCGGCGCGCCGGATCTTGCGCAGCAGGTCGGCGCTGGCGAGCAGCGCCTTGGTGGGGATGCAGCCCCAGTTCAAGCACGTGCCGCCGAGCTGCGCGCGCTCGACCAGCGTCACCTGCGCGCCCAACTGCGCCGCGCGCAGCGCCGCCACGTCGCCAGCCGGACCGCCGCCCAGCACGACCATGCGCGTGCTCACTGAGCTTCCTTATAGACCGGTTGCGACAGCGCTTCGCGCACGATGCGCTCTTGCTCGACCGCGTGCGCTCCAGGATAACCCTCGCTCGGGCTGGCCCGGTCCGGCCGTCCGACATAGCCGAAGGCGATGTTCTGCGGCGTGAGCCGTTCGCGCAGCCGGCGCGAGACGAACGCGCGCGCGCCCATGTTCTTTGGCTCCTCTTGGACCCACGCGACGGTGGTCAGCGACGGATACGACTTGACCAGCGCGAGCACGTCGTCGAGCGGGAACGGCTCGAGCAGTTCGACGCGCGCGAGCGCGAGGTCGGTGGCCGCCTGGCGCAGCGGATCGAGGCTCAAGTCGTAATAGATCTTGCCGCTGCACAGGATGAGGCGTTGGATCTTGGAGCGGTCGCGCACGTTGGGATCGTCGATGACGGCCCGGAAGCCGCGATCGGTGAAATCGGTCAGCGTCGAGCTGGCGGCCTTGAGACGCAGCAGACTCTTGGGCGTCATGACGACGAGCGGGCGGGCTTTGGCATTGAGCGCCTGATCGCGCAAGAGGTGGAAGTACTGCGCCGGCGTCGTCGGATCGGCGATGCGCAAGTTGTTGTCGCCTGCCAGTTGCAAGAATCGTTCCAAGCGCGCGCTCGAGTGCTCGGGTCCCGCGCCTTCGTAGCCGTGGGGCAGCAGAAGGGTGAGCCGCGGCGATTCGCCCCACTTGGCCTGCCCTGCCGAGATGAACTGGTCCATGATGATCTGCGCGCCATTGAAGAAATCGCCGAACTGGGCCTCCCACAGCACCAGCGCATCGGGTGCCGCGGCGCTATAGCCGTATTCGAAACCGACGCACGCGTACTCGGACAGCGGGCTGTTGTGCACCTCGAACGACGCGCGCGCTCCGCCAAGGTGCTGCAACGGGGCATAGCTCTCGCCGGTCTTGGGGTCGTGCAGCACGATGTGGCGGTGGCTGAACGTGCCGCGCTCGGTGTCTTGGCCGGTGAGGCGCACCGGTGTGCCGCTTTGCAGCAAGGAGCCGAACGCGAACGCCTCGCCCAGCGCCCAGTCGATGTCCCCGCCGGGCGCGAGCGCGCTGCGCCGCCGTTCGAGCTGTCGCGCCAATTTTGGATGGACCGTGAATCCGTCGGGCACCGCCAGCAGCTGGTCGTTGAGCTTGCGCAGCGCCTCGGCTGGCACGCGGGTGTCCATCGGTGCAGCATCGGATGCGCCGTTCTTGCCCGGCTCGACGGCCGGTTGGCGCTGCTGCGCGCCCTTGACGGCCGCATGCGCGCCCTCGATGCGCCGCTGCGCATCCTCGACCAGTCTTGTGGCGTCGTCCTCGGAGATGATCCCGCGCTCGATCAGCCTGCGCGCGAAGATCTCGCGCACCGTCGGATGGTTCTTGATGCGTTCGTACATGATCGGCTGCGTGTACGCCGGTTCATCGGTCTCGTTGTGCCCGAAGCGGCGATAGCCGACCAAGTCGATCAGGATGTCGCGCTTGAAATGTTTGCGGAAGGAGACGCACAGACGCACCGCGGCGATGCAGGCCTCGACGTCGTCTGCGTTGACGTGGATGATGGGGATGTCGAAGCCTTTGGCGAGATCGCTCGCGTAGCGCGTCGAGCGGCCTTCGCCCGGCGTCGTCGTGAATCCGATCTGGTTGTTCGCGATGATGTGGATCGTGCCGCCGGTCGTATAGCCGGGCAGCGACTGCATGTTGAGCACCTCGGCGACGACGCCTTGCGCAGGAAATGCCGCATCGCCGTGGATGAGCAGCGCGGCGGCCTTTTGCGCGTCGACGACCGCGATGTTGTGCGTGCGATCGGTCTGCGCGGCGCGCGTGCGCCCCTCGACGACCGGATCGACGGCCTCGAGGTGGCTCGGGTTCGATGCCAGGACGACGCGCACGTTCTTGCCTGCCGGCGACTGTCGCACGCCCTGCGCCCCCTGGTGATACTTGACGTCGCCGGTCACGTCGCCCGGCAGATCGCTGTCGCCGCGCTTCTCCGCGACCTCGAACTCGCGCAGCGCCTCCTCGAACGGCTTGCCGACGACGTGCGTGATCACCGCCAGCCGCCCGCGGTGCGCCATGCCGAGGTCGACTTCGCTGACGCCGTCCGCAGCCAGTTCGTCGGCAGCCTCTTCCAACATCGGGATCATCACGTCGAGGCCCTCGATGGAGAACGTCTTTTGGCCGAGGAACGACTTGCGCAGATAGCGCTCGAAGGTCTCGACGCTGCTGAGCGCGCCGAGCAGGCGCAGCGCCAGCTCGCGCGTGAGCGGTTGCCGGTGCGCACCGGATTCGATCTGCTCGCGCAGCCAGCCGCGCTCCTCGTGGCGCGAGATATGCTCCATCTGATAGGCGATGGTGCCGCAATAGGTCTCGCGCAGGCGCGGCAGCAGCTCGGCGAGATTGTTCCCCGGCAGGTGGATGCGCAGCACCGAGGCGGGGACCGACTCCATCAGCGGCAGCGTGAGGCCCAGACTCGCGGGGTCGAGCGCCGGATCGCCCTCGGGCGGCTCGCCCAACGGATCGAGCATGGCGGCGGTGTGGCCGAACGTGCGGTAGCGTGCGACTAACGACGCGCCCGCGGTCGCGGCGCGCAGCAGGTCTAACGGCGCTGCGGGCGCGGCCTGCACGCCGGGGGCGCGCGTCTCGATCTTGGAAACCGTGGCGGGCCTGGGAAGCCCCAAGCTCGTGAAGAGCGCGTCGTAGAATCCGTCCGCGCCATTAAGCAGTTCTTCGATGCGTCGCAGGAACTCGCCGGATTGCGCGCCTTGGATGATGCGATGATCGTACGTGCTGGTGAGCGTCATGACTTTGGCGACGCCCATCGCGCGCAGCGAAGACTCGGGCACGGATGCAAGACCCGGCGGATAACCGATCGCGCCCGTGGCGATGATCGCGCCCTGGCCAGCCGTGAGGCGTGGAACCGATGCGATCGTGCCGATGCCGCCCGGGTTGGTCAGCGTGATGCTCGTGCCCGCCAGATCGCCGGGCATGAGCTGGCCGGAGCGCGCCTTTGCGACGAGCGCTTCGTACGTCTTGTGGAACGTCGCGAAATCAAGTTTGTCGGCATCGCGGATGACGGGCACGACCAAGAAGCGGCTGCCGTCTTTACGCGTCATATCGACGGCCAACCCGAGGTTGCACGCTTGATCGACGCGCGCTGGCTGGTCGCCCTCACGCCGGAACGCAGCGGTCATCACCGGCACCTGATGGGTCGCGAGCGCGATCGCGAAACCGATGACGTGCGTGAACGAGACTTTTTCGTCGCGGCCCGCGGTGCGCAGCGCAGCGTTGAGATCGCGCCGGCGCACCTCGAGCGTATCGACCGCGATGGTGCGGAAGCTCGTCGCCGTCGGGATGCGCAGGCTCTCTTCCATATAGCCCACGAGCGCCGCGGCCGGTCCTTTGAGCGGCACGATGTTTGGAGCGGTCGAATTCACTGGACTCTCGGGAGGGGATGGAGCGTTCGAATTCATTCGACCGTCCGCCACGTCGCCCGCTGCGGATGGAGCGGTCGAATTCATTCGACCGTCCACGGCTTGACCGTCCACGTCCGCGCGCCGCACGATGCCGCCTGGTCCGCTGCCCGCAAGCGCGTGGAGCTCTATGCCGCGCAGCGCTGCCGCGCGCTTCGCGAGCGGCGATGCGGCGACGCCGGCAGATGATTGCGCGCGCGGTAGCGTAGGAGTCGCGACGGCGGTACGGACCTGTTCGACGGCCGGAGCGCTCTTGCCGGAAGAATCGATCTCAGCGAGCGGACCGCCGACTTTGACGGTCGCCCCTTCGTCGGCGACGATCTTGACGATCACGCCGGCGGCAGGCGCCGGCACTTCGACGTCGACTTTGTCGGTCGTGACGTCCACGAGAGGTTCGCCGCTCTTCACGCTATCGCCGACGTGCTTGCGCCAGCTGGTGACGGTGCCTTCAGCTACCGATTCGCCCAGCTCCGGCAGGGTCACGATCACGCGATTATCAGGCACAGCGTACGGGTTCGCCCCTGCCCAAGCCGACCCTGGCGCGGCCTGCGACCAAAGGCGGACCTAGGCGTTGAGGTGACCGCGCATAACGCGCATCCATGACGCCATCCTGGCATCGGCTTGCGCGCTATCATGTGTTCCGCGTCGCGTGTACAGCACGATGACAAAGCGGCGCCCATCCGCCGTCTGTAAGATCCCCGCGTCGTGGTTCACTGCGCTCGTCACGCCGGTCTTATGCATGAATCGATCGCCGCGCGCCACGCCGGCCGCAAGCTTCGCGCCGTCGGTACAGCGCGCCAGCAACGCACGTTGCTCGACCGCGCCCGGAACCGCATCGTCTGCGATCAGCCGCAGCAGCTGCGCGGTCTCGGACGGCCGCATCGAATTGCGCTCGCCGACGTCCAGACCCTCGACCAGCGGCTCCGAGCCCGACAACTTGCGACCCAGGCGGAACCGTGCGAGACCGAGCGCGCGCATCGCCGAGGTGACCCGTTCGCGGTCGAGCACGTCGATGAGCTGATTGGTCGCGATGTTGTCGGAGCGCTCGATCATGAGCGCGACCAGCTCGCTCACGCTCGCCTGCGCGCCTTCGACCAGCGGGCTCGGCTCGGGGTTGGCCGTGATATTGGATCGCGCGACGATGATCGGATCGTCAGGAGACAGCGACCCCGAAGCAAATCGGTTAGAGGCCTCGGCCATGAGCGCGAGCTTGACGATGCTCGCGGGATAGATGTCCTCGTCCGCGCGCCAATGAGCGCTGCTGCCGCGATCCACATCGATGACAACCGCGGCTGCGTCGTCGCGCAGCTCCGACGCCTCCAACGCGTCGGCCACGGCGCGCGAAAGCGTGTCCTCATCCGGCGCGCGCGGCGCGAC
>Ga0209040_10003211_pt1 | contig 12589 bp, 10 predicted proteins | sample BogFormECP12_OM3_FD_188240 | JGI IMG/M metagenome (GOLD analysis project Ga0209040, IMG submission 188240) | Bog forest soil microbial communities from Calvert Island, British Columbia, Canada - ECP12_OM3 (SPAdes) (version 2) | ecosystem: Environmental > Aquatic > Freshwater > Wetlands > Bog ... | reverse complement strand
GCACAATTACGTTCGGGCGCCCGTAGCTCAGCCGGACAGAGCAGCTGCCTTCTAAGCAGCGGGTCGCGGGTTCGAATCCTGCCGGGCGCGCTGACCAGCTACCTGACCTGGGGAAATACCTTGGCCTTCGGCGCTAGCACATCACAGCGGAAGCCAAGGCAGCCGATCACGTCCGGCCGCTAAGCGCACGCCCGGGAAACGGCGTGCTAGCTGCGGGAACATGTCCCAGTCCGGTCTCGTCATTGTCAGCTACAGCGCTCCCGCAGCAGATAACTAGGTAACTTCTTGTGTTGCCGTCGAACCCAAGGCGGACACTGGCAGGCAGGCTGCCCCAGGCTCTCCCCCGAGCCGGGCGTTGCGAAGGTCAGCGCTGTCCAGGGGCGTCGCGAAAGCCAGAAGTCGCGGCTAGCCACGTCGGCTGTGAACCACCCGGCGGAGCGGCGGTCACGGGCACCAGGGCAGCCCGTGCCAACCCTTACCACTCCACCGATTTGCCCAACTGAGGCTCGGTCATGCCGCTGACGGCGCGCCGGGTCAGGCGTGATGAAGGCACCTGCAGGCCTGGTGGTTGCCGACGGCCGGCAGCGCTCTGGGCGGAGCGATCCTGCGGTCGGCAGTCTCCGGGACGACGCCGTTCGCTAACGCGACGAAGCAATGACCGCTCATGGTTGTTATGGAGGTGATCGTGGGGCATCAGGATCGGGGCGCGCTGCGCCTCGATCACCTGCTGCCCGCAGCTGGCATGCCCATCATGACACCGTGGACTTGGTTGCTGACTTGCGGATTACCGCCCGCCAGCGGCCGCCTCCGAGCGCGCCGCCAGTGCTGGAGTCACCATCACGCCGGCGGCGGCCGCCGACCTCCCTGCTGTCCTGGCCTTCGAGACCGCCACGTTCCCTAGCTGGCCCCGCTGGTTCCGGGTCGGCCACCGGGACATCCTGCTCGCCCGGGACGGCGCGGGATCGATCGTCGCAACCTTGCTGTTCGACGGCCCCGGCGCAGACACCATCTTCGGGCCGATGCTCGGACCGGCAGCCGCCACCATCGGATGCGTCGGGGTCGCGCCCCATCTGGAAGGACGCGGCATCGGCACCGCCCTGGTAGCTCGCGCGTCGGAGATACTGCACGACCGCGGCGCCGGCGCCTGTCACATCGGCTAGACGGTCCGCGAATCTATTTCTTGCCCGGGCCAGTTCGGCCACCGATGTATCAGGTGCGGCGCCGGCCCCTCCGGGGTACATGAGGACTGCTCGGCCAGCCCTTGGCCGGGTGTGCGACAGTCCGAGACCGGCAGTCAGGATCAGAGCCGACAATGACCCCTGCCCCGGCTATCTGCGAAGGCGCGACCGGAGCCACGGTCAGGTGGGCGCAGTACCTTTTGGCCGGCCTGACCCTGAGCTACAAACCAGATCACGCCTTAGGCCCAGCGTTGAGTAGCCGGCCGGGCGCTAGGCGGGGATGACGACGGCCAACGCGCCGGTTAGCTCAGCGCTCAGCTTCGTGGGATGAGCTCATCTAGCACGTCCGCCAGGCCTGCCAGATCGGGCAGTTCCCGCGTTGGCGCAGGCTCGGCCCGCTCGCCGAGCCGGTTGATCCAGATCGAGCGGATGCCGAGGTCATGGGCGGGCACGATGTCATGGAAATGGCTCTGAGCGACGTGGACATGGCGGGACTTGGCGGCGCCGGTCGACTCGTAGAAAGCATGCCAGTGCCCATGAGCGGGCTTGTACGAGCCCATCTCCGAAGCCACGATCGCCCGTTCGAACGGAACGCCGATGGCCTTAAGCGAGGCCTCGATCAGGCCGCGATCGCTGTTGGAGAGCGCGGCCAGCTTCCAGCCTCGCTCATGGGCCTCGGCCAGCGCGCCCGGCACCTCGGCGAACGCCGGCCAGCCGGGAAGGGAGCGCCCCAGCGCATCTTCCTCTTCGGCAGGAAGCGTAACGCCGGCCTCGGAGGCGAGCTCTCCGAGTACGGCCGCCATCACATCCCGGTAGCTCCACCCAGGGTGCTCGCTCTGGACCCGCGGCTCGATCTCGTGGTAGCGCGCAAGCAGCTGCTCGCGCGCCGGTGAACCAAAAAGACGGCCAAGCTCGGCCCCGATGCCGGCATTCCAATCGACCAGCGTCCCGTAACAATCGAACGTCGCCCACCGCGGCAGCACCGGCCGAGCATACATATGACGCTCGCGGCAGCACAAGCCCATCGTCGCCCGGCCGGATACGATTACCCGCTCCAGCCGGCTCTTTGCTGACCCCTTGAACGCGTTGGCAAGGCGCGGCTTGATAGTGCGGCTCAGGAAGCGGTAGAGGCGAGCAGCTCCTCCTCGGTGACCTCGAGCAGATCGGCGACCTTGAGCGCGATAGCCGGGATCGCGGGCAGCGTGGCATGAATATCATCGCCGGCTACTCGCGGTCCGAAGCTCCCCGTCCGCACTCGTTAGCGGCTGGGCTGGTGACACATTTCTTATTGCTTACCCTGGTGGAGCGGTACGCCGGCTGATCTGGCCCGTCTGCCGCAGGCACCGGCCGACGGCGCGGACGCCCACGACGTCGGCCAGGGCATCGGGCTGCGCCTGGTGGGCCAGCTGGACAAGATCCGCGATCCGGCCACGCTCTGGCTGGCGGTCAGCTGCCGGCTAGCCGGGCCGTGGCCGCGCCTTCGAGCATGGTCTCGGCGACAAGGTTGTAGGCGAGGGCCCATGCCTCGCGCGTGGGGGCGTCGAAATCGTCGCCGAGGGCGGCTGCGAGCGCGGCCAGGAGGGCGTCGCCGAGGGTCTGGTAGTGGGCCGCCCGTACCCCGTATCCGGCGTGCCGGGCGCCGAGGGCGCGAGTGTGGGTGAGAAGTTCGTCCAGGCGGGGCATGGCCCGCACGATCTCGGTGAGTTTGTCGGCGAACTTGACTTCCTGCTGGGCCAGGGGGGTGGTGAACAGGGGGCGCACCGCCGGGTCCCGCGAGAACAGTTCCTGGTAGAAGCGGGTCGCCATACCCGGCAGTTGCGGGCCGAGCCGCTCGAATGATGACTGCACCAAGGTGATCTGCTCTGGCGTCATGGGGGGCTTCCCAGGGCCTGGGCCAGGCCGCCGCGGCCGCTGACACCGAGCTTGGTGTAGGCGTGCTGCAGGTGATTGTTCACCGTCCGCACGGACAGGTAGAGGCGCTCGGCGATGTCCTTGCTGGCCATGCCCGCAGCGGCGAGCATCACGATCTCGCGTTCGCGCCCGGTCAGCGGGACCGGCGCGGCGGCGTGGAAGAGTCCCGGGGTGACGGTGCCTTCGCAGGCGGCGGCCAGCGCGGTTGACCGGTGCGCCGCCGCAGTCGCGGCCCGCTGGTCGCCGTCCCGGCGGAAGGCCTCGGCCGCGCCCGCCGCGGCCTCGGCCGCCAGCAGCAGGGCGCCCAGGGCCTCGAAGTCGGCGGCTGCGCCGGCCAGCTCCCGGGCGTCGCGGGCCCGGGCGGCGGCGCCATGGCGGGCCCGGGCGGAAACCAGCGGCGAGTCGCACGCGCCGGCCAGGTCGCGCAGCCGGGCGGAGGTGTCCTGCCCGCTGGTGCGCATCAGGTCGTGCAGTAGCCACGACTCGGCGGTCCGGTGGCCGGTGGACGCCGCCTGCGCGGCCGCGTCCCGCAACTGCTGCGCCGCCTCGGCGGGCCGCTGCGATGCCACGGCGGTCCACGCGTCGGCGAGCTGCTGCTCGGGTCCGCGGAAGCCGAACGCCGGCCCAGTGGCACGCTCGGCCAGCGCCTGGGCGGCGGCGTCGGCGTCGCCGAGCATGGCATCCGCCAGGGCCAGGCCGGAGAGGGCGACGCGGCGCGGGCCGGCGAAGTGACTGGCCTGAGCCACGCCGACGGCCTCAGCGTAGTAGCGGCGGGCGGTTGCCATCCGGCCTTGCAAGGTGGCCACCCGCCCGAGGTTGACGGCGAAGAAGATCTGGGCGATGGGCACGCGGCTGGAGGCGGCGACCTCGGTGCCGGCCCGGGCCAGTTGCTCGGCCTCGGCGAGCCGACCGGCCTCGGACAGGGCGAATACCTGGTTGATGAGGTGCATGGCCGGGTGGGCGATGGCCAGCTCGTCGCCGAGCGCGACGTGGTCGGCGTAGCCGGCCTCGGCCACCGTCACCGCCTCGGCGGTCCGGCCGGTGACCGCCAGGGCGGGCGCCGCGGCGATGGCCCGGACGACCCGGGTCCGCCGGTCGCCGCCGGCGAGGCGGTCGAGCACGGCCAGCGCCCGGCCGGGGTGGCCGGAGAACGTCAGCACCGAGGCCTCGTCGGCCACGAGCTCTTCTGCCAGCGGGGCTGAGGTGATGACCGCCCGGGCGGCGGCGTTGATGGCCAGCGCCGCCTCGGGCTGGCACAGGCCCCACTGGGCGTTCTTGGCCCGGGTGACGGCCAGCCGCAGAGCGACGTGTTCGCTGCTCGGTAGCTGCTGCCCGCGGGCCAGGATCCGGTCGGCGGCGTCAAAGACGCCGAGCTCATACAGCGCCTCGCCCAGCAGCAGCGCCCCGGCCGCATCCAGCTGGTCGCCGGGCACCGCCTCGATCAGCCGGCGCACCACGCGGAAGTCGTGCGCGTAGCGAGCCAGGTGCGCGCCGCGGATCAAGACCGCCGGGTCGGGCCGCCCCCCGGCGTCCAGCCGCCACATCGCGACCCGCAGCGCCGCCGGACCGGGGACGGGGGCCGAGGCCTGCAGCCGGTCGGCCTGGGCCAGCAGGATCGCCCGCGCCCGCGACCGGGGCATGGCAGCGCGGACCACCTGGCCGTGCAAGGGGTGGGCCAGGCGCACCTCCTGGTCGGCGACGGCGATCGTCACCAGCCCGGCCCGTTCCAGCGACTCCAGCACCCCGCAGGGGGCGGTCGCCTCGAGATAGCCGAGGTCCAGCGGCTGGCACAGGGCCAGCAGCTCGACGACCGAACGGGCCTCGGCCGGCAGCTGCCCGATCCGCTGCCCGACCAGATCCAGCAACCGGGTGGTACTCGGCAGCCGGCCCTCCAGGTGCCACACCCCCGACCGCTCGGCCAGCGCCCCGGATTCCAGCCCGCCCAGCACCAGTTCGCGCACGTACAGGGGGTTACCTCTGGTCACTTCCCAGAACTCCCGCCCGGCGCCGGCCTCCAGCGGGCCGCCCAGCGCCAGGTGCAGCAGGGTATCCAGATGAGCGCGGCTGAGGTCTTCCAGGTCGACCCGCTCCAGCCGGCCGTCCCGCCACAGGCTCGTCACCAGGTCCGGGACCGGCTCGCCGGTGCGCACGGTGGCGACCAGGAAGATGGTACCCTGCCCGGCCAGGTACCCGACAAGCGCAAGCGAGGCGGCATCCAGCAGCGACACGTCGTCGGCGACGGTCACCAGGCGGCGGCCGTCGTGGCGCTCGTGCAACCCCCGGCGGGTCTGCTCGAACAGCGCCACCGTGCCGGCCTGCCCGTCGGGGCCGGGACGGCCGAGCCCGCCGGCCAGCAACGCGGCCACGGCGCCCAGCGGCACCAGCGCGGTGGTCCGGCTGCCCGCCACCCGTTCGGTCGGGTGACCGGCAGCCGCTGCCTGCTGCCGACATTCGTCGGCCAACCGGGTTTTCCCCACCCCGGCCCGGCCGTGGATCACCAGGCCCGCGAGCTCGCCCGAGCCCAGGGCCCGCTCGAACACCTCGAGCTCCGGTCGGCGGCCGACGATCGGCCACCGCGGCAACGTGACCGCCACACCCGCCAGCATGACAGCCCAGCCCCTGGGCAGACAACCGGCGACGGCGGTCATCCGAAGCGTTACCATGCGCCACGCGGTCACGACGGCCGACTCGAGCCTGGCCGCGATCCCGGCGATGCGGCCGGCCAGGCGGCGGGGAACGCCCAGCTCATCGCGGTAGCGGCGAGGTGGGCAGCGGTGCGCTCAAAGCGGGCGACACCGATGCCCAGGCCGCGGTGGGCGCCGGCGATGCCGGGTCCCGGTAGCGTCCGGGACCGCGCAGCGCCCGGCTCGGGACCGTCACGACGTACGCCCGGCCGCCGGCCGCCGCATGGACGCTGACCGCCTCCGCCGCGGCGGGAGAACAGGAGCCGGGCCAGGCGGTCATTGTCATGGAAGCTCTCCTCGGTGAGGTCATCTACCGCGACGATCCACCGGGCCGGGCGGCCCGCGCCTGAGCAATGACTACTCATCGGGCGCCGACGCGGCGCCGGCCAGGATCCGGGCGGTCATCACCCAGCGCGGCGGGCGAGGCGCGCCGGGCAACTCACCGCTATCTGCGGGGACGTCAAGACCCTGGGCTATCGCCCGGCACGGGCCATCGAGCTGACACCCTCGGGGAGGTGGCAGGGATCGCGCACCGGCCGCACCGGGCCACCGGATCGCCGCCAAGGGCCGTCCTGTCCGCGCGGACCGCGGACAACTACCGCCAGGACGCCCGCACGCCAGGACGGCCCGGCCGCCCCGAGCTAGCGTCCCGGTCTCGAGTTGTCTTGAGTTGTTACGGCACCACGTGAGGCGTTTTTGGTCCCAGGAGGTCCGGCTCTGTGGCCGGGGGTTTCGGTCGGCCGGTTCGTGCAGTCTGCAGCGGCAAACGAGCCCGGCCCGGCCAGCCTGCGGCCGGGCACCGGCCGGCGCGTCCAGCCGCAGGTCCGGCGAGAACTGCCGCGATCCCGGCCGGTGATTTCTCCCGCAGCGCGGGGCTCTGAGCCCGGGATCTCCCCGGCCTGCCGGGCGCCGGCCCAGATGCGAGTCCGGCGGCGTGCAGTGGCTCGATCCGGGCCGGGACTCGCTGTACCCGGACCGAATCCGCCGCGGGTCCGCCGGGCGCCGATTCCGCCGACCCGGGGAACCACTCTGGCACGGGCACCGTGGACCTGCGGCTCGCCCAGGCTTGCCAGCAGGCGTTTCCGCCACCTGGTCGACGGCACCGTCGGGCATACGACTCCTGGGACGCGGCCTGCCGCACCGCACTTCCCTGCCATCGACCTGGCGCCGAGGTCCTCCGTGGCGGCCAGATCAGCCCGCCCGGCTCCCGTCACAACTCCGGCGGCGGGCGACTGCGGGGCTGCAGCCAGGATCCTGCTCAGCTGGGCCCTCCGGAAAACCTGAGTAGCCGTTGCTCAAGCGCCCGGCAGGGCTGGCCGGAGACCGTAGGCATGCAACCTAAGGGGGAACAGATGAACTCAGCGACAACGTCAGCTGTCCAGGAAGTGGCCTCCGGCGACACCCTGCTCAGCAACCTCACGACCTACCTGGAACGGGCACAGCCACTGCTATCCGCGGGCCCCGCCGCCAGCGACCCGGTCAGCACAGAGCCGGAGTGGCCGCCCTACGGCCAGGACCTGCGGGACGTGGCCCTCCGGCTACGGCTCATACTCACCAGCGGCACCTCGGTCGCGATCGCGACGGTGGTAGGCGCAGGCGGAACCGCGCTGCGGCGGCCTGGGACGGTGGTGGTGGTCAGCGAATCAGGAGAAACCCTCGGATTCAACCCCGCCGGCCCGCTCGACGGGGCCATCAGGGATCTGGCCGACCAGGTGCTGACGGCCGGGCAGGACCGGCTGGAACGGCTGGACATCGACCACGAGGCGGCCAGCTACATCGGCCTGTCCGGCGAGGTCAGCCTGGACATCCACGCCACCCGGGTGCGGGCCGGCGACCCGGCGTTCGGCAGCGCGCTGCGCTACCTCGACAGCGGCGCCGCGACCGTGCTAGCCGTCGGCACCCGCGGCGTATCCGGCCACGCCGTGATCGGCGCGGACCGCGTCGCCGGGCGGCTGAGCTGGCCGGAACTGCCCGCGCAGGTCATCACCGACGCCCGGTCCATGCTCGGCTCCCACCTGGCGGTGCGCAGAACCTACTGCCCCGGCGGCGGAACAGGAGGTGCCGGCGTCCAGGTCTGGATGCAGTCCCACCCCGGAAGATGACACTCCTGGACCGGGAAACTCGGGCTTTGCTGGTACGAGCTCATCGCGCTCTAGGGGTCCTGCCATTAAGGCGCGGCCGCGCTTACCGAGCAAATCACCAGCACGCATTACCCGCCCAACGAAAAACGCACTACTCATCCAACAGGAGAGGAAAGACGAAATGAACCTGCGAATCGGCGACACTGCGCCGGACTTCGAGGCCGAGACCACAGAAGGGACGATCCGCTTTCACGACTGGATCGGCGGCTCCTGGGCGGTGCTGTTCTCGCACCCGCGGAACTTCACCCCCGTGTGCACTACCGAGCTCGGGTACGTGGCGAAGATCAAACCCGAATTCGACCGCCGGGACGTGAAGATCATCGGGCTGTCCGTCGACCCCGTGGACAACCACGCTCAATGGGCAGACGACATCGAACAAACCCAGGGGCACGCGCTGAACTACCCGCTGATCGCCGACGGCGATTTCCACGTCTCCAAGCTCTACGGGATGCTGCCCGCCGCCACCTCCGGCGATCCCGGGCGGCGCACCCCGGCCGATAACGCGACCGTGCGCAACGTGTTCGTGATCGGTCCGGACAAGAAGATCAAGCTGATCCTGGTCTACCCGATGACCACCGGCCGCAACTTCGACGAGGTGCTGCGGGTGGTCGACTCGCTGCAGCTGACCGCCGAGTATCGCGTCGCCACTCCGGTCCAGTGGGTACCGGGCGAGGACGTGATCATCGCCGGATCGGTCTCCGACGAGGCAGCCAGGGGCATCTACCCGAACGGCTGGAAGGCGCCCCGGCCTTACCTGCGGATCGTGCCCGACCCGCGCGGGCGCGATTCCCTGGCGTCCTGACCTCTAAAGTCGCTGGTTCTCAGGCGGCACCCCGTGCCGCCTGAGAACCGCGGAGTTATACGGAAGAATCATGCAATCCCCTGCTTACCTACCTGATCGCCCCACGTCATCTGCGGGACATGCTGGCGCCGCGGCAGAACCTGGCCCGGAGATCGTGGCCATCGACACCCCAACGCTCGGCGACCGCAGCTACCTCGCCCACGACGGGCGGGTAGCCCTCGTCATCGACCCGCAACGCGATATCGACCGGGTACTGGACCTGGCGGCCAAGCGCGGGGGCCGGGTGACCCATGTCTTCGAGACGCACGTGCACAATGACTACGTCACCGGCGGGCTGGCTCTGGCGCGGGCCGCCGGGGCCGCCTACCACGTGAACGCGGCCGACGCGCTGGCCTTCGCTCGCGTGCCGGTTCACGACGGCGACGTCATCGACGTCAGCCCGGCTATGCGGATCCGGGTCATCGCCACCCCAGGGCATACCTTTACTCACCTGTCGTACGCGCTGGAGACCGCGGGGCGGCCGCGTGCGGTGTTCACCGGCGGGTCGCTGCTGTACGGGTCGACCGGGCGGCCGGACCTGCTCGGCGCCGCGCACGCCGCCGAGTTGGCGCACGCCCAGTACTCTTCGGCGCATCGCCTGGCGGCCGCCCTGCCGGAGGAAGCGGACGTCTATCCGACGCACGGGTTCGGCAGCTTCTGCGCGGCCACCCAACCCGAGGGCAGCGTCCCCTCCTCGACCATCGGGCGGGAGCGGCGGGTCAACCCGGCCCTGACCCTGGATGAACAGCGGTACGTGAGCGAACTGCTTGCCGGGCTGGACGCCTACCCTGCCTATTACGCGCACATGGGCCCGGCCAATGCGTCCGGCCCGGCCGGCCCGGATCTGAGTCCGCCGCATCGCGCGGAAGCCAACGAACTGCGGCACCGCATCGAAGCTGGCGAGTGGGTGGTGGACCTGCGCGCCCGCCGGGCCTTCGCCGCCGGGCACGTGGCCGGCACGCTCAGCTTCGCCCTCGATGGCAGCCTCGCGACGTACCTGGGTTGGCTGATCCCGCGGGGGACGCCGTTGACGCTGCTTGGCCAGACGCCGCAGCAGGTCGCGCAGGCCCAGCGGGAGCTGGCCCGGATCGGCATCGACCGCCCGGCCGCGATGGCGGCCGGCGACCCGGCGCAGTGGTCTGGCGGCCGCGCGCTGCGCAGCTTCGGCGTCGCAGCCTTCACCGACCTGGAAGCGGCCCGCCACCACCGTCCCCTGATGATCCTGGACGTGCGCCGCGACCTGGAGTGGACGGAGTCCCACATCGACGGCGCCATCCACATACCCCTGCACGAGCTTCCCTTCCGCCTGGCCGAGGTGCCGGACGGAGAGCTGTGGGTGTATTGCCGGTCCGGATACCGCTCCTCGGTGGCCGCCTCCATTCTGGACGCGGCGGGCCGGACGGTCGTCGCCGTCGACGACGACTACGACCAGGCGGCTGCGGCGGGCCTGCCGACGGTTTAAGAGTGACCGAGACGGCCCCCGAGATCCTTAAGCTACAGCCCGACGAGGTCCCGGCCAGCTTGGACCGCAGCAGCGCCCGGGTCTCGGGGCTGTCATCGGTGGCCGCCTCGAAGATCAGCACAACGTCGAACCCCGCCGCGTACAGCACACGCAGCCAGTGCGCCGCGCCGCGCAGCCGGGCGAGGGGGTCGGGCTCGGCGAGCACCTGGCCGACCAGCTCTCTGGCGTCGGCTTGTTCCAGCCAGCGCTGGCAGATTAACGACAGGATCTCCCGCTTGGTCCCGGAAGGCGGTGTACACGGTGCGCGGGGCCATGCCTGCCTCGCGGGCGATGGCCTCCATGCCGGTCGCGCCGTAGCCGCCGGGTGGAGGAAATCCATCCCGGGCGCTCGATGGCCCGGACGACCCGCGCGAGGCCAGGCATCCTGACCGCCGGGCGCCAGCCGCTCACCTGACCAACCCTGATGCACCAACGATGACGGCTGAATAGGCATCCGACGAGGTGCTCCCCACCGTGTGGCAGCCGACGCTGAGGGAACCGGTCAGACAGCGCACCCAGCTACGACGGTGCCGCACCCATCCTCCATGTATAAGAAATAACCTCTGAGTTCCCTCGGGTCTCAGGCGCCTGTCTAGGTCCCAGATCTCCACCCTGGGATACGTCGCGTTCCAGGTGTTCACCGTCGATTACGTCGCCGCCGGCCAGCACCAGGCTTCCGCCTGGAACGACCACGTGCCGGCATTCCTGGCGCAGGCGCTCCCCGGATCTGGCCGCCGCTTCTCGGGTAGCCGGAGATCTCCTGGCCCCCGCAAGCCTTCGCCGCGCCAGGCTGGGACCGGCTCGTCACCTGGGACGGTGCCCTTCGCACAGGCACGCGCGGCCTCACAGGACAGCCGTAACCCGATCGGCGCGATAGCGGCACGGGCCGCTGGCTGCCACCGTCGGAGCCGGGGCAGGGCCCCGGGCGGAGATCGCCGCGGCCTGCGGCACGACGGGCGCCGGAGATGGGGCGGCGGGCGCGGCCGAAGCGTCATCGATGACCTCGGCGGTCATGACGGCCACGGCGTCTTGCACATGGCTTCTGGCTTCGGCGCACCAGTCCCGGTACGCGCTCAGCGGCAGCACGCGGTAGGCGCCGGGCTGGTGGTTGTACTGGCTGCGCGCGCACTCATCGCAGCTGAGGATCAGGGCGCCGGACCAGATGCTCGCGAGCGTGACGGCGACGGGCCGCTGGCGCCTGCGGATCAGGCAGCCAGTGTTCTCGCAGTACAGAATGTCCTGCCGCTGCGGCCATGGTCCTAGCCGCGGTTCTGGCTCTTGTCCTGGCCTTAGCGCTATCTCTGTCATCGTGGCTTCTTGCCTCCGCCCCTCCCGCAAGGCGGCAGCGCCACATCAGGGACGCGATGGTCCGGCACGTGGTGTCGTCCCACTGAGCCAGCCACGTTACGATCCGGCGGTCGTAAGCGCCCATCTCGACGCCATCCAGGACGGCGCAAAACGCCTCCGGCCGTACCTCAGGCGGGCAGTAGCCGAGATACGGCGTAGCCTCCACCGGACCAGTGGGCATGTACGGGTGAGGCGCGGTCATCAGCACACTTCCCGCCGTGCCAGTAGCCGGCTGTGCCGGGGCCAGCTTGTCGACGACGGATAGCAGGTCAAGGAGGAGCTTCTGCGCGGCGCCGAACCCGTCGGTGGCGTAGAACAATGCGGTGTCTTCCACGGCACCCGCGTCCAGGTGCGCGGCGAGGGTTCGCGGTCCTGCCGCCGCTGCCCGCAGGAAGTCGCGGGCACGCTCGATCGCGCGCTGCTGGTCGCGGCTCAGGGAGGTGGCTTGCGGCTAGGGGCGGGTCACGACTCCCCCGGATTCGGCTGGACACCGAAGGCGTGCAGCATGTCCTTGGCCGCCTTCACGGACGGGCCCACGTTTTCGGTAGTGATGACGATCTCGCAGTCGCCAGCCGCGAGGATCCTTAGGACGTTGTGGAGCAGCATGTTGATGCTGTAGGAAGGGCGTGGTTGGGGTGGATCGAGAGGCTCGGCTGGCATGGTTCCTCGTCTCACTATGCGGGAGCAGATAATTATTCGGATCTCGCTCCGAGACGAATGTGCCCTTACGCTGGTCGTCCTGCGGGAACTACAGCGCATCCTGGCCACTGCCTTCTAAGCAGCGGGTCGCGGGTTCGAATCCTGCCGGGCGCGCTGAGAGGTCTTCACGTTTGACCTGGACTTATCTTCACGTTTCGGTCTGACATTCCGTGCAGGTAGCCGCCGTGGGTGGTTTTTGCGATTGCGGCGTGCCTGGCGGGCTGTTCGGGGCAGGGCCGGCTGGTCTGGCGTGCCTGAGCTGCGGTGATCTGGTAACGGTGCGGGGT
>Ga0209040_10003209_pt1 | contig 12592 bp, 12 predicted proteins | sample BogFormECP12_OM3_FD_188240 | JGI IMG/M metagenome (GOLD analysis project Ga0209040, IMG submission 188240) | Bog forest soil microbial communities from Calvert Island, British Columbia, Canada - ECP12_OM3 (SPAdes) (version 2) | ecosystem: Environmental > Aquatic > Freshwater > Wetlands > Bog ... | reverse complement strand
CATCCGTGGTTTCAAATCACTTCTTCCACATCAAAGGCCCGACATGACCACACGTTTCGACATCGTCGGCATCGGCAACGCCATCGTCGATGTGGTGGCGCAGGTGGATGACACGTTCTTGTCGCGCCACGACATGCGCAAGGGGTCGATGACGCTGATCGACGCCGATGCAGCCGAGGCGCTGTACGCAGCAATGCCACCGGGTCAGGAGAGCAGCGGCGGTTCGGCGGCGAACACCTGCGCGGTCGCCGCGACGTTGGGCGCGCGCGTCGCCTATCTCGGCAAGGTGGCGAACGATCAGTTGGGCACGGTGTTCCGCCACGACATGACGGCGATCGGTGTCCACTTCCCATCGGCGCCACAGTACGGTGGCGCGCCCACGGCGCGCTGCCTGATCGTGGTGACTCCGGACGGGCAACGCACGATGCACACCTATCTCGGCGCCTGCGTCAGCTTCGACGAGGCGGACGTGTCCGAAACGTTGGTGGCGGATGCGGCGGTGACCTATCTCGAGGGCTACCTGTTCGATCCGCCGGCGGCGCAGCGCGCGTTCCGTCGCGCCGCGGCCGCCGCGCATGAAGCGGGACGGCAGGTCGCGCTGTCATTGTCGGATGCGTTTTGCGTCGATCGCCACCGCGCGGCGTTCCTCGAACTGGTGAACCAGGACGTCGATATCCTGTTCGCCAACGAGGTCGAGGTGACCAGCCTCTACGAGGAGAACACCTTCGAGGCCGCCGCCGAACGCGCCCGCGCCGATGTGGCGCTCGCCGCGCTAACGCGCAGCGAGGCGGGCAGTGTGATCCTGCGCGGCGCCGAGACGGTGGAGATCGCGGCCGAGCCGACGCGCGTGGTCGATACCACTGGTGCGGGGGACGCGTACGCGGCCGGGTTCTTGGCTGGACTGACGGCGGGAAGGCCGCTGCCGGCGTGCGGACGGCTAGCCTCGATCGCGGCGGCTGAGGTTATCAGCCACTATGGCGCGCGACCGCAGGCGGACTTGAAGAAGCTGACCGAGTGGCTGTGAAGCAGCCGACTGTTTACGTCATGGCAAACCAGCGCAATGGTACGCCGTACACCGGAGTCACATCGAATCTCGTGCAGCGGGTTTACCAGCATCGCGAGTCGATCATGCCTGGGTTTTCATCGCGGTATGGTTGCAAGTTGCTTGTGTGGTATGAACAGCATGACGATATGGCAGGTGTCATAGCGCGCGAAAAGCAGGTCAAGGGAGGCTCGCGCGAGGACAAGTTGGCGCTCATCGAAGCTTTGAACCCCGACTGGCGCGACCTTTACGAGGATTTGTTGTGAAGAGCCCCCTCGTCATTGCGAGGAGCGAAGCGACGAAGCAATCCAGCTAGGGCGCGCACCAACCGGCTGGATTGCTTCGTCGCTTCGCTCCTCGCAATGACGAGGGGGCCTCTCGAATATCCATTGCGCCACTTCAATCAGCGCTCGATCAGTGCCCAGACCCGACAGGAGTTGCAGACCAAGCGGTAGCCCGTCTCCGCTCCGCCACATCGGTATCGTGATCGCGGGCACATGGAGCGCGGTCCAGAAACGATTCATGACCGCATCGCCCGTATCCGCGACCGGGGGTGCAACGCCCGTAGCCGCCGGCAACATTACCGCGTCATACCCTGCCACCAGCGCTGTGAATTGTGCCCGATACGCACCACGACGACGCCTGGCTGCCGCGTATAGGGCGACATCGCGATCGCGGTAGGGTGCGAGCAGCGCCTGCAATTCCGGAACCGGCCGCACGCGGCCGGGCGACAGCAGGATGCGTGCCGCCTCCCAATAGCAAAGTTCGCTTTGCAACGAGCGGAAGTCGTCCATAGGGAATGGCAGGTCCCGCGTGTTCACCTCGATCGCCTCACCGCGCAGCGTATCCGCCAATGCCTCCAAGCGCCCGACATAATCTGCCGACACCGGCAACTCCGGCGGAAATCGCAGCACCAGCAGCCGGCGAGGCCGGCGTGCCGTCACCACTTCGGCTTGCGGCATGATCATCGCACTCGCGAGATACCAGGCGTCGCGGGGCGAGTGCGCAAACAGGCCGAGATGATCGAGCGTGGTGGAAATCGCCTGTACCCCGTCGAGCGGCATCAATCCATAACTCGGCTTGAAGCCGGTGACGCCGCAATACGATGCGGGCCGTATCGTCGATCCGGCGGTCTGCGTGCCGAGCGCGAACGACACGAACCCCGCTGCCACCGCGGCCGCCGATCCGCTTGAGGAACCACCGGGCGTACGGGTGACATCATGGGGATTGGTGGTCGGACCCGGCAGCGGGTAGGCGAACGCGGTGCACACCGTCTTGCCAAGCACCGTGCCGCCGAGCTGCCGTATGCGTGCGACACACCAGGCGTCCTCGCGCGGTCCGGCATCGTCCACATCCATGCCGTAGCGGGTGGGGAATTCGGCGGTGGCGATGATGTCCTTCACGCCGATCAACACTCCGGCGAACGGGCCCGTTGCCGCCAGCGCGCGCCGTCGCGCACCCGCTGCATCAAGGCAGACGAACGCTCTTACAGTGGAGTCACGCCGCGCCAGTGCGGCGAGTTGCTGATCGACAACAGCCTCGCGCATCAATCGAGCGGGACCTCGACGCCGAGCAGCGGCCCATATTGCTGACTGCCAAAGACATCGGCATCGCCGAGGCTGCCACTCGGAAGCTTGCGATACATGGTGAACTTGATCGCCAGCCCAGGATCGAACTCCACGTGATCGCTGATCCGCGAGTCGGGAATACCGTACAGCTTGCAGATCGCCGCGCGGCTCAGCACGCCACTGCGGCGCACCAGGTCGTACGCCGCCTTGTCCTGGAAGATGATGTCGAACGTGATCTTGTCGACACCGGCATTCTTGCTGCGGATCGTCTTGGCAATATCGGCCAGCAGCGGCATCGCTCAGACTCCTGCCTCGACCATATGCACCGGGAACAACTCCATCGGATCAGCCACCCGTATGGTATGGTTCATCGTCCAGCGATAGGCGGCGCTCGCCGGCATCACCTCGTCCAGCATGAACGCCACGCCGCCGGCAGTGCCCTTCACATTCGGCAGCCGCGCATAAAACATCTGCCGCGTGCCGATCATGCACACTTCCTCGGCGATCGCCTTGGTCGGCGCCACGCCCTGCACCACGATGCACAGCTCATGCGCCGGCTGGTGACGCAGCGGTTCAAGCTCGCCCAGGATGCCGTCGCGGCCGTATACGGTATAGCTGAGCTGGTAGCCATTCTTGCCGAAGCGCTCGCGCACCTGCGACTTTGCCCAGCCGATCACGTCGTCGATGCGCGAGATCGTATACGGGTCGCGTACGCCGACCATACCGACATAGCGTTCGCCGACCTTGCCGGCGCCTTCCAGTTTCACCCGCAGCTCATCCGCCGGAATGAAGCGTGGGCCGGTCACGCGCGTGGTGCGTTCGTCGAACTGCTCGTAGACGCACTGGCTCATGTCGATATGGCCGCCGAGAAAGTACTCGTAGTAAGGATTGCTGCGTTCGTACATCGAATGTCCGGCGACCGACGCGATGGTGCAGCGCTGCTCGGGCAGCATCGCGGTGACCTTGACATCCTCCATGGTGATCTCGCCGATGATCGATTCCTTGGCGCCATACGGTTCGGCGCAGAACGAGGCGCACTCCATCACCTTGCCGTAGAAATACGCCAGCGCCTGCGGATAGCCCGCACGGATGGCAGGTGCGGCGAATATCGCGCAGTCGCTGCTGCGTCCGCCGATGATCACATCGGCGCCCATGTCGAGCAGCTTGATATACGGATGCACGCCGGCCACCGCGACGATGCGGTCGGTCGCATCGAGTTCCGCGGCGGTGAGGTCGGCACGTCCGTCCAACCCGCGCACCGTATCGCCGGCGGCCATCCTTGACCGTACCGTGTCCCTGGTGAGCTCGGAATAGAAATAGCCGAGTTTGAAGCGCGGGATGTCGTGCTGTTTCGCCAAATCCCGGACGATGCCGATATAGCGATCGACGCGACTGTTGGTACCGGTGTCGCCCGCCGACCCGATCATCATCGGCACCGCGAGCTTGCGGGCGCCGACCAGCATTGCCTCGATATCATGCGTCTGCCAGGCAAGCGGGCTTACGCTGTTGTCGGAACCGAGCGGCACCGGTCCGCAATCGCAACTTCCGGAATCGCAGGCGATCATATCCGGCTCGGCTGCGACGCCAAGTTCGAAGCTGCCGAGCTTGGTGGGTGCGAAGCCGAGATGTCCGTTAGGGCAAAGAATGCGCAGGCCCCGGTTGGAACGACAGTGCTCTGTCGTTTGGGTCGCACTCATGAAAGCCTCCTAAGTCGCTGTCTCCCCCGTCATTGCGAGGAGCGGAGCGACGAAGCAATCCAGTGCCAGCAGGCTGGATTGCTTCGTCGCTTCGCTCCTCGCAATGACACACTACTCCCGCAACAACAAACAACGTTCGGGCGGGACGCGCCATCGTACTCGGCCGCCCTCGGCAAATTCGGCGCGCGGCCCGGCGTGGGCGGTGATCTCGATCGGACCGGACCGGATCGTATAGTGTGTCACGTCGCCCAGATACAGCGCGCGTGTGATCACGCCCTCTACGCCGTCACCGTCCGGTGCCACCTCGACATCGACCGGCCGAAAACCGATGCCTGCGGACGCAGGAACCATGCCGTTCGGCCAGGGATCGCGCGCGCGCAGCAGGATATCCGGCGCAAGCCGCGCCTCGACCTGCCCCGTCGCGACGGCTGCGATGTCGGCGGCAAGAATGTTCTTCATCCCCAGGAAACCCGCCACGAAACGCGTGCGCGGCGCTGCGTGGATCTCGCTCGGCGTACCTTGCTGCTCGATCCGGCCGGCGCGCATCACGATGATACGGTCCGACAGGGCGAACGCCTCCTCCTGATCATGCGTCACATAGATCGCGGTGAAGCCCAGGCGGCGGCGCAGCTCGGCCAGATCGTCGCGCATCGCAATGCGCAACTGCGCGTCGAGATTCGACAGCGGCTCATCCAGCAGCACCACCTTGGCGTCGCAGGCCAGCGCGCGCGCCAGTGCGACTCGTTGCTGCTGACCACCGGACAACATGGTTGCCGGTCGGTCGGCAAATCCGGTGAGGTCGACCAACGACAGTGCGCGTTCCACGGCGGCGCGTGCGGCTTCTCGGCGGACACCACGCACGCGAAAGCTGAAGCCGACATTGTCAAACACCGTCATGTGCGGCCAGATCGCGTAGGACTGAAACACCATCGACAGCCCACGCCGTTCCGGCGGCACATGGCGATGTACCGCAGCGTCTGCGACGGAGACGCCGTCGATGACGATGCGGCCGCCGATCGGCGTCTCCAGGCCGGCAATGGCACGCAGTGTCGTCGTCTTGCCGCACCCCGAGGGACCGAGCAGCGTTACCTGCTCTCCTCGATCCACCCGGAACTCCACGCCATCGACGGCAACCACCGGGCCATAGCTCACCACCAGCTTTTCGACAGCAACAAAGGTGTCGGTCACGCCGGCACCGCCTGGTCGCGCGCGCGGAACAGGACCGCCAGCGCGACGAAGGTGATGGCAAGCTGCGTCACGCTGAGCGCGGCCAGCGCGTTGACGTTGCCGGCCTCCCACAAATCGAACACCGCGACCGACAGCACGGTGGTGCGGCTGGTGTAGAGCAAAATGGAGGAGCTGACCTCCTGCATCGCCAGGATGAACAACAGCGTCCAGGTCGCGATCAATGTCGGCCAGGTCAGCGGAAGCACGATCCAGCGCATCGTCCTGGTCCAGTTCGCACCAGCCATTCGCGCGGCATCTTCCAGTTCGGCATGAAGCTGGCGCAAGGCGGCGGAGCCGGAGCGAACACCGAATGGCAGGTAGTGAGTCACATAGGCAATTAGCAGGATCCAGATCGTGCCGTAGATCGGCAGCGCCTTCAGGCCGACATAAGCCCACAGCAGCCCGAGCGCCAGCACCATCGACGGCATCGCCAGCGGAACCATGCTGAGCTGGTCGAGCCACGGGCGCATCCAGCTCCGCGTACGCACGATGACCCAGCTTATCGCCAGGCCGAGTGCGCAGACACCGGCCGCGCTGAGAGCGCCCAGCAGCACGCTGTTCCTCAACGCAAGATAGGTCTTGGGATACTCGAACAACACGTAGCGGAAGTGCCGCAGGTCGAACGTCATCAGGTTCGGATCGACGGTGATGAACTGCACCAGCGCCGCCCAGACCAGCGTTCCGACCGGCAGGACGACCGCGGCACACACATAGGCCCAGGCGATCGCGGCCAGCAGCCAGCGCACCGGCCCGATGTCGAGCACGCGGGGGCGGAACGCCTTTCCTGTTACCGTCACGTAGGAGCGACGCCGCAGCAACCGCGCCTGAAGCCAGACCAAGGCGGCGGTCGCGACCAGCAGCAGCAGTCCCCAGGCCGCCGCCTGGCTGACTCGCGGCGGATAATTGTTGAGCAGCCGGTAGATTTCGGTGCCGGCGACCTGAAATCCGCTGGGCATGCCCAGCACCGCCGGCACGCTGAACAGTCCTACCGCCTGAACGAACACCAGCAGTCCGCTGCCAAGTATCGCGGGCAGCACCAGCGGCAGTGTCACCAGTCTGAGTGAAACCAGCGTCGAAGCACCGTGGACGCGCGCGCTTTCTTCCAGCGACGGGTCCATCCCGCGCAGGGCGGCGCCGATCAACAGGAATGGCAGCGGGACATAGGACAGCGCGGACACGAAGATGACGCCGCCCGGCGTGTGTAGATTAACCAGGCTGTCGATGCCAAACGTCTGGCGCGCGAACAGGTTGATCAGCCCGCCGCGCGGCGATCCCAGCCACGACCAGGCGATCGCGGTCAGCAACGGGGTGATGTACAGCGGCAGTGTGACCAGCCGTGACAGCAGAGTTCGCCCAGGCGTCCTGATGCGCGCCAGCATGAGAGCGAGCGCGGCACCCGCCGCAACCGCCAGCAGGGTCGCGCCGACGCCGACAACGAGCGTGTTGCTGATGATCGTGGCGGAGCCAAGTACCGTCAGCAGCGGCCGCACGCTGAATGCGCTCGCTTCGCGCGCAGCACCGAACACGACGGCGGCGAGCGGCACGAGCACCAGGATCGCGACCAGCAATCCCAGTGTGACAGTGGCGGCGGTTTCGACCGGGACGGTCGGCGCCACGCGCATCAGCGTTCTGTCAGGCCTTGAAGAAGGAATCGAAATGCTCGGGGAACTTCGCCGATGCCTGTTCGTAGTCCGCCAGATCCTGCGGCAGCAGGGGCTTTGTCTCCGCGTACGGCAATTGCCGATCCGGCGTCGGCACGTCGGCGCGCGGAGAATAGACGTTGAAGATGTCGTGGGCCAGCAGCGTGTTGCCCGCGCGCGACAAGGTGAAGTCGATGAACAGACGGGCGGCGTTCGGGTGCGGCGCGCCCTTGAGGATCGCAACGGGCGCCAGCGCAACCGGCATGCCCTCGCTCGGATAGACCCCGACGATACCAGCCTTCATTGCATCCGGTTCGAACGCGCGGAAGTGATCGACCGTGGCGCCCACCAGCGCCTCGCCGCGCACCAACAGGTCGATCAACTGCGCGGCCGTTGCCACCACGATCGGCTGCTGGGCGCCCCATGCGCGCATGAAATCGACGCCCAGCAGCTTTTCCAGGATGTACATCTGGTTGAATGCGGTGCCGGCGGCCGAGTCCTGGATGATCAACTTGCGGCCCTTGAACTCCGGCTTCAGGATGTCGATCCAGGCCTTTGGTGCCTTGTCCGGTGACAGGACGGTCTTGTTGTAGGCCATGATCACCCCGATCACCCGGGCCGAGGTCCACAGGTCGCCGCCGTGGGCGCTGTCGGGGAAGGCGGCAAGCTCGGGCGAATGGTGGGGCTGCAACTGCCCCTTGCGCGCCATGGCCAGGTAGGGGGCAAGGTTGGCGACATGCAGGGCGTCGAAGCTCAGGTTGCCGGCGTCCATTTCGGCGTTGAGCCGCGCCAGCACGCGGCCCGTCGGCGCCGAGTAGTAGCCGCTCGTCACGTCGAGGAACGAGTACTTCGCCTTGAACGCGTCCATGAAGGTCGGGAAGCTGGCGGCGGAGACGGAGGTCGCGAGCCCGAATGCGCCCTCTTTCCTGGCGCCCTCCTCGGCGGCCTGGCGTTCCTGCGCGGTGAGCCGTCGAAAGCGCAATATCAGCCCGCTGCCTAGCAGCCCGGCAATGAGGCTCCGCCGCATAACGTTGCTCATATCGTTCCGTGCCTCGGTCCGTTACCGATCATGCGGCCAGTATGTCGGGGACGGCAAACAAGAATCGTCAGGGAATTCCAGTCGATGCGTTTGGTGGCAGGGATTGCGTTGGGCGCCGCGGTGGGCCGGTTCGAGGGCTTTCCTTCCGACCATATTGGACCATATATCATGGTCCATTCGTGGGGGAGCGAGATGATGCCCGGAGCCGATGCCGAAACCGCCATCAACGTTACTGCCTTCAAGGCCCAATGCCTTGCGCTGATCGATGCCGTCGCCGCGGGTAAGGCGAGCCGCGTGGTGCTGACGCGGCGTGGTCGCCCCGTCGCAGCGCTGGTTCCCTACGGGCAGAGGCTACCGGAGCTGTGGGGCGCCCTGCGCGGGACTGCGAAGATCACGTCCGGTAGCGACCTGGCTCGATCGACGGACGAGGTCTGGAAGGCGGATGCCTGAGGCGGCGGCACCGCCGGCAGTGCTGCTCGACACCTGCGCTGCTATTTGGCTTGCCAACGGCGATCCGATGTCGTCGGAGAGCCGCGCCGCGATCGGCATGGCGCAGGCTGGCCCGGGTGTTTTCGTGTCACCGATCTCGGCATGGGAGATCGCCACTCTGGTCGCGCGCAATCGCCTGCAGCTCGCGCTTGCGCCCGATGCCTGGTTCGCCAGACTGACCGCGCTGCCTGGTGTCCGGCTGGCGCCAATGCCGCCGGCGCTGTTGATTGCATCCGCCTTCCTGCCTGGCCGCCCACCGCGCGATCCGGCCGATCGCATCATTGCGGCAACCGCGCGCGGCCACGACCTCGCGATCGTGACGCGCGACAGCGAGCTGATACCGTACGGCGAGGCAGGGCACATCCTTACGATAGCCTGCTGAGGCGACTTCCCCATCAACGCATCTCGACGCGCCACCCAATATGGGCAAATACTGCCGGTGTATCCATCGGCAAGCCGCTTCGGACCTTGCCATCGATCAAGAACGCCAACGGGAGGCAGCAGTCATGCGCTCGGGTCCATGGGCGGCGGCATTCGGCGCCATCATCGCTTCGGTCGTCGCCATCGCGCCTGCAGCCTCCGACGAGACACCGAAGCGGGGCGGCATCCTCACCTACATGATCCCGGCGGACGCACCGCCGAGTTTCGACGGCCATCGTGAGACCACCTACGCCACCGTCCATTCGACGGCGCCGTTCTACAGCGTGCTGATCCGGCTCGATCCGGAGCATCCCGAGGACGTGACAAAATTCGTCTGCGACCTCTGCACCGAGGTGCCGACGCCGACCGACAACGGCACCACCTACACGTTCAAGATCCTGGAAGGCGTGAAGTGGCACGACGGCTCACCGCTGACCGCGGCCGACGTGGCGGCGAGCTGGAACCACATCATCCACCCACCGCCCGGCTACAACAGCGCGCGCGCGAACTGGTACGCGATGGTCGATACCATCGCGGCGCCGGACCCGACGACGGTGGTGTTCCACCTGAAGTTCGCCACGCTGACCTTCCTGCCGGCGCTCGCCGATCCGTACGCCTACATCTACAAGCAGGACAACCTGGACAAGGACCCGAACTGGTACATGAAGAACATCATGGGCAGCGGACCGTTCAGGTTCGTCGCCTATGACCTCGGGCAATCAATCAAGGGCGAACGCAATCCCGACTACTACCATAAGGGTTTGCCCTATCTCGATGGCTTCGTCGGCATCTACGCCGAGAAGCAGGTGGTGCGCACCGAAGCGATGCGCGGCGACCGCGCGACGACCGAGTTTCGCGGCCTGCCGCCGGCAGCGATCGATCAGCTCAAGAAGGAACTCGGCGACAAGATCACCATTCAGACCAGCGACTGGAACTGCGGCAACCTGATCACGCCGAATTCCAAGCGCAAGCCGTTCGACGATGTGCGGGTGCGCAAAGCGCTGCTGCTGGGGATCGACCAGTGGCACGGCGCGCCGGCGTTGTCGAAGATCGCCAACGTGCGCACCGTCGGCGGCATCGTGTTCCCCGGCTCGCCGCTGGCGGCGACCAAGGAGGAACTGCAGCAGATGGCCGGCTTCTGGCCCGACATTGACAAGTCGCGCGCCGAGGCGAAGCGACTGCTGAAGGAGGCGGGGCAGGAGAACCTCAGCTTCGAGATGCTGAACCGCAACGTCGATCAGCCGTACAAGTATGTCGGCACCTGGCTGGTCGATGAGTGGAGCAAGATCGGGGTGCACGTGACGCAGAAGGTGGTGCCGACCGGTCCGTGGTTCGAGGCGATGCGCACCGGCAACTTCGATGTTGTCGTCGAGGCCAACTGCAACGGCGTGGTCAATCCGGTGATGGACACGCAGAAGTACCTGCCGAAGAAGGTGTTCGTGGAGAACTACGGCGGCTTCGACGACCAGGACCTGATCGACATCGACGCCAAGATGGTGCGCGAGACCGATCCAGCGAAGCAGCGGCTGCTGATGCGGGCGTTCGAGACGCGTGTGGTGGACACGATGGCGTATGAGTGGCCGATGCTGTGGTGGAACCGCATTCTGCCTGAGCGGTCCTACATGCACGGCTGGAAGATCGGGCCGAGCCACTACGTGAACCAGGATCTGGCGACGATCTGGCTGGACAAGTAAGCGCTCGACGCCGCAGGAGAGGGTGCCTCACGAGGCGTTTGCGCCAGTTGCCCTCTCTCCTGGTGCCCCGGCTGGCTCTGTCAGTGTCGGTTCGCTCGGCTGTTTTTCAACACGGAGGACGATGGAGGGCCACTGAGGGCCACGGAGAAGGGTAGATTGGTGTGCTTCGCGCCGACCGACTGGCCCTTATTGCACGCAGCGCCGAACGCGCCGCACGAACCATGCAGAGCTACCGTGACACTGGTGTGGTCCAGGCCAAGGTTTCCGGCTGCGTTTCATATCGCGTCGCATCGTCAGGGATTTGCACCCACTTCTGTGCGCTGCGCGTCCAGAAATGCACGGTGGGTTTGAGCCAGGAGGTATCGTCCAACGTGCCCGGCTTGATGTTGCGGTTGGGATAAGCGGCGCCGCCGGGCACGTGGTAAAGCCGGGTGCCACAATCCGGGCAGAACCAGCACTCCATCGTTTTCACCGGACTGGTTTGCCGAGCGAACATCTTTGGCTCACCTTGCGTGATATGGAAATGCTCCCCCGGTATAACAGCAGCAAGCGCAAAGGCTGCGCCGGATTGTCGCTGACACTCGGTGCAATGGCAGGCGTACACGACCAGCGGTGGACCAGAGATTTCATAGCGGACCGCGCCGCATTGACAGCCTCCGCCCTGGGGAAAGTTCATGACCGATGCTCCTTTCGTCGCTGCTATGCGCCGGATGACCGGCTACGCGTTCATGTCCTCGTGGACCTCGATGACATTCCCCTCGGGATCATAGAAGAAGATCTGATGCCAGCCGTTCATCGCCCACTGGCCATAGTCGGAATAGGGGATGTTCTTCGCCTCGAGCCGTCGCTTGAAGGCGGCGATGTCGTCGGTGCGGAAGGCGATGTGGCCGCGCTCGAGCGGATTGACAATGTGGTTGGTGCGGAAGGCGACGCCAAGGTCCTTGGTGGACCTGGGTCTGGCCGTCGGTCACGAAGGCGACCGGGGCGGCGTAGCCCTGCGTGGTGTCGCGTGCGCTGTTCAGAGACGACTCGGGCTCCAGGTCCAGAACCGAGCGGTAGAGCGCCTCCATGCCCGCAACATCCTTCGAGCACAGGTTCAGGTGGTGGAGCTTGATCTTCATGCGGTTCCTCCTGGGGCGGGTGGGAAACTTTCGCACGGAAGCTGGCGTGCTGATAGCAAGCGCTTCTCCGGCCTAGAATGGAGAGCATTGCCGCGCTGTCTCGCAACCGTGATTCGTGGTGCCCGCCCATGCTGCTGGTCGATCGCAGCAATCCCGGGGCGACGGACTTCGCCGCGGCGCTGCTTGCGCAACTCGCGGACTTCGCGGCGGTGACCCTGCGCGGCGATGATCCTTTCGTCATCATGTTCACATCGGGAACCACCGGCAGTCCGAAGGGCGTGCGATGGCCGTTGCGTATCCTGCTGGCGCTCGCCGTGTACATCCTGGATGCCATCGATCTGCGACCGACCGACCGGTTCTGGTGCGTCGCCGATCCCGGCTGGGCGTACGGAATGCTTTGCACGGTGACTGGTCCGTTGCAGATCGGTCATGCAACGACGATGTACGATGGACCATTTACCGTCGATTCCACCGTCCGTGTCGTCGCCGCGCAGCGCGTCACAAATCTGGCCGCGGCACCGACCGCTTACCGACTGATGATGGCGGCGGGCGACGAGGCGATGGCACCGATTTCGCGGCAGTTGCGGGTGGCCAGCAGTGCGGGAGAGCCGCTCAACCCCGAAGTGGCGCGGTGGGCGGACAGTGTGCTGCATTG
>Ga0209040_10003208_pt1 | contig 12594 bp, 9 predicted proteins | sample BogFormECP12_OM3_FD_188240 | JGI IMG/M metagenome (GOLD analysis project Ga0209040, IMG submission 188240) | Bog forest soil microbial communities from Calvert Island, British Columbia, Canada - ECP12_OM3 (SPAdes) (version 2) | ecosystem: Environmental > Aquatic > Freshwater > Wetlands > Bog ... | reverse complement strand
CGAAGCGCTGGTGTCACGACCCGGGCATTATTCGCCGGAGGAGATCTACGAGCAGGTAAAACAAGACTTGCCGTCGATCTCACTCGCGACGGTTTACAAAAACCTTAAGACATTTGTGCACGCCGGCATGCTGCACGAAGTCAGCCCTCATCATGGCTCGTGGCGCATCGACGCCAACCGCCATCCTCATCATCATCTGGTTTGCACGCGCTGCCGTTCCATCACCGACCTGCCCGTCGACTCCCTCTCTCCAGTGAAGCTGCGAGGCACCATCCCTTCCGGCTTCAGGGTGGAAAAGTTTAGTATTGAGTTGCAGGGCATCTGCAAAGCCTGCGCGGCAACTGAATTCAAACATTCTTAACTTACATACGAAACGGAGAACGACATGTTAGGCATAGGAGAGCAATTTCCTGATTTCAGTCTTACTGCCACCGTCACCACCAATAAAGACAACGCGTTCAAAACTATTACCAATGAGGATTACGAGGGCAAATGGAGAATTTTCTTCTTCTGGCCGAAGGACTTCACCTTCGTTTGCCCGACCGAGATCGCCGCGTTCGGCAAGCTGAACAAGGAATTCCACGACCGCGACGCTCAGATACTGGGCGGCAGCATTGACTCGGAGTTCGTCCACCTGGCGTGGCGCAACAATCATCCCGACTTGAAAGATCTGCCATTCCCCATGCTTTCGGACGTCAAGCGCGACCTGTCTTCGACGCTTGGAATCCTTGATGAGAAGGAAGGTGTGGCCCAGCGCGCGACGTACGTAGTCGATCCGGACAACGTTATTCGCTTTGTATATGTGACCGACCTCTCTGTCGGCCGCAACCCTCAGGAAGTTCTGCGCGTGCTCGACGCGCTCCAGACCGATGAACTCTGCCCGTGCAATTGGCAGAAGGGCCAGGAAACGATTCAGGTCTAAGCAATCTTCATGCGGCTCCGCTCGATTGAGCGGGGCCGCTTTTTCTGCTGTACGACCCCATAGCGGTTCCGTGTTGAAGTGAGGTCTGCGATATGCATCAGCCGCTCAGCGACGAAGCGCTCGATCAAATCTTCCGTCAGGCGCGCACCCATAACGCGTGGCTGGACAAACCTGTCAGTGACGACACTCTTCAGCAGCTTTACGACCTGATGAAGTGGGGGCCGACGAGCGCAAATACAAGTCCCGCCCGCTTCCTGTTCCTGCGCACGCCGGAAGGCAAGCAGAGACTTTTGCCGGCGTTGTCGCCCACCAATGTCGACAAAACTATGCAAGCCCCCGTTACCGCGATCATCGGCTACGATGCGCGCTTCTACGACAAGCTACCGAAGCTGTTTCCGCACAACCCAAAGATGCGCGACCTGTTCGCTAACAGCCCGGAGCTGGCCGAAGTCACCGCCAAGCGCAACTCGAGTTTGCAAGGCGCCTATCTGATCATCGCCGCTCGCGCATTGGGACTCGATTGCGGGCCCATGTCGGGCTTTGACAACGCGAAAGTAGACCACGAGTTCTTCGGAGCTGGACGCGAGGAACACGGCTGCGATCAGGAGTTCTTCCCTACGACACATGTGCGCTCGAATTTCCTTTGTAACATCGGATACGGCGACCCAGCGAAGCTGTTTTCGCGCAATCCCCGGCTGGACTTTGAGGAAGCCTGTGTGTTGTTGTGACTCACATTGGCACAGCAATTTTGTAAGGAGCGTGACATGAATTTTGACGAAGTCATCGAAAGTCTGCCTTCTTATGCGAAAGACCTGAAGCTGAATTTCTCCAGCGTGGTGAGGCAACAAACCGAATTGAACGAACAACAGCTCTGGGGAACCGTGGTTGCATCGGCCATCGCCTCGCGCAATGAGCGGTTGATTGCGGCTGCTGTGGATGAGGCCGCCGCGCATCTGACGCCTGAGGCGCTCGATGCGGCGAAAGCTGCGGCGGCCATCATGGGCATGAACAATATCTTTTACCGCTTCAAGCACCTCACTTCCAACGAGAAGTACAGCACCATGCGTTCCGGATTGCGTATGAACGTGATGCGGACCCACGGCATCGATCCCCTCGATTTCGAACTATGGGCCACGACCGTTTCGGCGATCAACAATTGCGGGGCCTGCGTTGACTCCCATGAAAAATCGCTGCGTGAGAAAGGTATGAGCGAGGAGAAAATCGTGGCGGCAGTGCGCATCGCGTCGGTATTACACGCGATTGCAGTAGTGCTCGATACGGAAGCGGTCAGCGCGCGGCAAGCTGTGCAAGTTTAGTAACCAGCCTTGCGATGCCCGTCCCGTGCCGATGTGCAGTGGAGGCTTGGCCTCTCACCCTTAAGCTTTTGGCCGTGGCGCAATCCGCTTCGTCTCTTTATCTCTTATTGCCTCGGTGATTGACCGTCAGATCCGACCGAACTTTAGTAACCACAGCCTGACAAAACATGGTTACTTTAGTAAGTTGCAACCATGTTACCAGTAAGCTATTCTGGAGGCAGCACAATGAAGTAAGGCGGCATCCACCGCCTCCTGGCCCAGGAAGCCCGCCCGCGCGGGGGGCACGCCCGGCCGTGACACGCGGGATGCCATGTGAAGGTACAGGGGGTCATCGTGCTTACACCATATGGATTGGACATCCTAGAAAGCTGCCTGGCTCGCAAGATGCGGGCAGGGCATTGTTTCTGCGATCTTCAGCCAGCTGCACTGCAAACGTTCGAATCCATCAAATACGCGACCGCGTACCCGAAGGGTGTCGTCTTGTTTGTCGAGGGGCAGACCCCGCGGGGGATTTTTGTCTTGTGCCAAGGTCGCGTGAAACTGTCCATTAGCTCCACCGAGGGCAAGACACTGATCCTGAAAATCGCTGAACGGGGAGAGGTGTTGGGCCTGAGCGCCACCGTGAGTGGCAAGTCCTACGAGTTGACGGCGGAAACCTTGGCCCCGTGTCAGGTGAACTTCGTGAAGCGCGAGGATTTCCTGCGTTTTCTGAAGGAGCACAGTGATGCCTGTCTGCGGGTCGCCGAGCAACTGAGCGAAAGGTACAACAGCACTTGTCACGAGGTCCGGGCGCTTGGGCTTGCACACTCCGCGGGAGAGAGGCTGGCGAAGCTGCTGCTGGAGTGGAGTGCCAAGAACGGCGAAGCCGCCAAGGCGGAGCCGCGCGTGAATCTGACACTCACGCACGAGGAGATCTCGCAGATGATCGGCACCTCCCGCGAGACAGTGACTCGCCTGTTAGCTGATCTCAAACGCCGGCAAATTGTGCAGGCGAAGGGCTCGACGCTGCTGATCCGAAACCACGCAGCGCTGAAGGCGATGGCGATCACCCAGTAGTGCTGCTGACGCCCACGGCATCTGGCCGAGCCGCGCCCACGCTTGGCGACGGGCATTCCCGTCTTGACCGCAAGCCCTGAAGTTCTGCCCCCGTCGGTCACGAATCACAGGCCCTTGTGACGTATGTACTTGTTCCATGTGCGGTGTGAGTGTTCCGCTGGAGTGTATCTGGAGTAGAGCCTCGAATGCCGCAGCCTGGCAATAAGCCACGCAAGCCGCTATTTACGGGCACTCCCCGCAAATCATCGCATCACTGCGGCAGGTGACGGCGGGCACGTGGCGAGGTTCACGAAGCACCCGCTGCGGCGGTTTGAGGGTTTTGGCCCCGGAGGCGCGTCGCACACACGCTCCGGCCGTAAGACACGGGGATACGATGTGAAGTACAGGGGGTCGTCGTGCTTACACCTTATGGTCTGGACATTATAGAAAGCTGCCTGGCTTGCAAGATGCGGGCAGAGCATATTTTTTGCGATCTTCCACCCACCGCACTACAGGCTTTCGAAAATATCAAGTACGCCACCGCATACCCGAAAGGCGCGGTCCTGTTTGTCGAGGGGCAAACACCGCGGGGCATCTTTGTCTTGTGCAAGGGTCGGGTGAAACTTTCCATCTGCTCCACCGATGGCAAGACTCTGATCCTGAAAATCGCCGAACCGGGAGAGGTGCTGGGCCTCAGCGCCACCGTGAGCGGCAAGCCCTACGAGTTAACGGCCGAGACCGTGGACCCGTGCCAGGTAAACTTCGTCAAACGCGAGGATTTCCTACGCTTTTTGAAGGAGCACAGTGACGCCTGCCTCCGGGTTGCCGAGCAGCTTAGCGACAAGTACAACAGTGCCTGTCGCGAAATCCGCGCGCTGGGGCTTTCTCACTCTGCGGGCGAGAAGCTGGCGAAACTGCTGTTGGAGTGGAGTGCTAAGAACGAAGAGGCCACCAAGAGCGAACCTCGCCTGAAGTTGGCGCTCACTCACGAGGAGATCGCACAGATGATCGGTACCTCACGGGAGACCGTCACGCGGCTGTTTGCGGAATTGAAACGGCGTCAAATTGTGCAGTCGAAAGGTTCAACGCTGCTGATCCGCAATAAGGCCGCGCTACGGGCAATGGCCATCGTGCCATAGCAGGAAGGGCGGCGTTCCGACCACCCGGACGCCGATTATTTTCCGTCGCACGTCTATGCCCATTTTGGGTCTGCTCCTTATTTGGCAGTGTTTAAGCGGACCTCCGTCGCACTCCTGTGAACAGGGTCACGGAAAAGGGTGACTGCAATCACAGCATTGAGCCGGTCAACCGCGGTATTACCGCAGTATGGAGACCACGGTGCAGTCGAGTTGCATGACTTGCGATTTCCGTCCCGACCGGTTTTTTTGTGACATGCCCGCGGAGTCGCTGAAAGCCTTCGACAAGATCAAATCGCTCGCGTTGTGCCGCCGGAACACGGTGCTGTTCGCCGAGGGAAGGCCGGTCCGCGGCATCTACATCCTGTGCGACGGTCGCGCCAGACTCTCCATCTGTTCCGATGCCGGGAGACGCCTGACCCTGCGGGTCGCAGGCCCGGGAGAGGTGCTGGGACTGGGCGCTGCCCTTTCCAATACTCCTTACGAGATCACTGCTGAACTACTGGACAGTTCCCAGGTCGTCTTCGTCCGCAGAAAGGAATTGATGAAGTTCCTGCGCGAGCACCGCGAGGTGTGTCTGCAGGTGGTGCACATGCTGAGCCAGGATCTGCACGGCGCGTACGAACGTGTGCGTACCATCGGCAGCATACGCTCCCACCATCCGCGCATTGTTTTCCACCGCCGCGCCCTGGTGGTTTGAACACTGTCACCCTACTGCAACAGCAACGCGTCGCCCCTTTGTAGACTCATGTCAAATAGCACAGGCGTGGTATTCAATTTGCGCCTAAATTGGTGTATTGTACAGAAATCATCGGGCGACTGGCCGCGCTTTCAAGCTGTCAACTAAGGCTAGTGCAGATTCTGGACTATCGCGCAAAGAGTTGTTCAGGAGCAAGGATGACGCTCACCAGCCGTAAAGCGGTTCTGCTATTGGTGGTCGCGCTCCTCTCGGTTAGCTGCCCGATTGTCAGGGTTCGAGCACAGGAGCACCCGAGCAGCGCAACTCCACAGACATCCGGCGCGCTTCCCGGCGCGACAAGTGGCCAGTACGCCGAAACCGACATTTGCAAGACGTGTCACCAGGAAGTCTGGGACAAGCACTTTGCGGGTACGCCACACGTGGCATTGCTCAAGGGCAGTCAGCATGGATGCCAAAGCTGCCACGGCCCGGGACAGGCCCATGTGGACGGCGGTGGCGATCCCACCAAGATCATCCGCTTCGAAACCCTGAGTCCGTTTGAAACCGCGAAGATCTGTGCCGGATGCCACCAGTCGAGCCTGGAGACGCAGAACTTTGCCAGTTCTACCCACCTTGCCAACGGTGTGAGTTGCACTTCTTGTCACAGTCCGCACAAGTCCAGCGACGTGAACTTCATTCTGGCAAAGCCTCAAACCGATCTCTGCTACGGCTGCCATGCCGCGCAGAAGGCCGAATTCGCCCGACCCTATCGTCATCGCGTAGATATCGGGCTTATCCAGTGCAGCGATTGTCATAATCCTCACGGAACCGAAGTGGGCCACCAGGTGCGCGCAGCCGCCGGTCAATTCGCGGTCTGCACCAAGTGCCACACCGACACCATGGGGCCGTTCGTCTTCGAGCACGCTCCCGTGAAGACCGATGAAGGTTGCCTGTCGTGCCACACGCCGCATGGCTCGACCAATCCGCGGCTGCTTCAGGTGAACAACGTCAACTTCCTCTGCCTGCGTTGCCATACGCCAAACATGAACGGAGCGGCGGGCCGGCCAGTGGGACCAAATCACGACCAGACCACCAAGTATCAGGCGTGCACCATGTGCCACACGCAGATCCATGGTTCGAACTTCGATCCGGTGTTCTTCCGGTAGTTGAGAGACATGCCAATGGGTGTTCGAAGGAATCTCGGCGCTTATTCTCCTGGGCTGGCTGTGGTCATGGCTTGCCTGTTCCTGCTGAGTGGGTCATTCGCGCAGAGTGCGGGGCAAACACCGCCTTCCGCAGCCCCCCCGCCAGCTTCAGCAGAGGGCAAGGAAATTGGCGGCTTTCAAGTTACGCAGTCGGTTGAAATCGGCGGCCGCATCGCGGAGGTGAACGGCAGCCAACCGATGTATGACACTCTGGTCAACTACCAGACCGGCGCGCGCATTCTCGAGCAGTCACTCACCATGCGGTCGCTGACGCATGAGGACATCTTCGATACCCTCACTTTCAACAGCTTCGGATGGGGCGGTGATCCCGAACAGGCGGCTCGTCTGCGTGTGGCCAAATACCGCTGGTACACCTTGAACTTCAGCTACCAGCACATGCAGAATTACTTTGATTACGACCTGTTTGCCAACCCGCTGAATCCGCCCACCGGCTCACCGTTCATTCCCATTCTCAATTCGCCGCATGCTTACTACGACCGCCAGAACCTGTACAACTTCGACCTCGTGGCTCTGCCCATGCACCGCCTCTCGTTTCGCGTGGATTACAACCGCAACCGCATCGTCGGCCCGTCGTTCAGCAGCGTTCACCAGGGCACCGACGCCCTCACCAACCAGAACTGGGACAACACGCTGAACGGCTGGCGCTTCGGCGCCGACTTCCGCGTGAACAAGAAGACCACGCTCAGCTACACGCAAATGCTGCAGTATTATTTCGGCGGCGCCACTTACGGGCTCAATAACTTCAATTCGTGGCCGCTGTCCAATGGAACGCCGGTGACCTTCGGGCTTCCCTGGTTCAACAGCGGCAGCCCGTGCAGCGCTCCCCTGAAGAACGGAATCGCCAACCCTTCGTGCAACGGCTACTTCACCTACGGCCTCAACCAGCACGTCAACACGTTTATTCCGACCGAGCAGGTCAACCTGAAGTCGTCATCGCTGAAATGGCTGGACTTCAGCGGCCAGTATCAATACAGCCATGCCAGCTCCAGCACGCCCCTCTACGAAACCTTCACCGGTTTGACCACGCGCAGCAGCAATCTTGCCTTCAACACCGGAGGCAGCAGCTCCAGCGCCAGGTGGAACTCGTCCTCCGCCGACGCCTCCGCGACCTTTCACATCAATGACCAGCTTCGGCTGGTGGAAACCTTCCGCTTCCGCAACTTCAGCGTGGCCGGTCAGTTCCTGGACTTCACGTCAAGTTACTTCACCGCTGCCAGTGCCGGCTCCGCCACGCTGCTGAGTCCCATCGCCCTGTTTCCACCAACAACTCTTCTGCACGGCTCAAGTTCGGCCGCCGACATCATGAACGAAATCACCATCAACATGATCGGCCAGAACATGAAACAGAACGACTTCCAGTTGCAATTCGACATCACGCACTCCTTCGGCGTGCGCGTCGGGTTCAACTGGACGCGCCTCACCATTCAGCCGGGCAACACCTATCAGGCAGCTCTGGGCGATATCTATTACCCGAACAATCCGAATCGCGGCAACTGTGCCGGACTCCCGCTGAATCCCGATGGCAGTTGCACGTTCAGCGGAGTGATCACACCGTGGGGCAACCCGACCACTGAGATCAACCGTTATTCCGAGGTTCTGGGCGCTTGGTTCCGCAAGGGAAGCACCTTGCACGCCAATGTCAACGCTCAAGTTGGCGGCGCTGATAACTGGATTTATCGCACCGATCCCACCAGTTTCTTCAACATCACCGGCAACGTCTCCTATGCTCCACGCCCGTGGCTGACCGTCGGCGGCAACCTGATTTTCCAGCAAGGCAAGAATGGCAACGGTGACATCAATTACAACCAGCACAACTATAGCGCCGTATTCAACGCTACTATTACGCCCAATACCCATTGGGGACTTGATCTGGCGTACAACTTCGACGCCCTTCAGCAGAACATCTTTCTCTGCTTTCAGAGTTCGGCGCCTCCGCCGGGATCGTCCACCTGTCTCGGCGATAACATGCTCCTGGAGACCTACGGCACTTATCACACCCACACGCAATATGGTTATTTTGCGTTGACGTTGACGCCGATTGAGCGCGTCACCATGCGTCTGGGCTACAACATCGTGGACAATCAGGGCAACACCACACCCTTCAATAGCTTGCAACCTCTGGGGCCGCTTTCCTCCAAGTATCAGACGCCCCTGGCCGCTGTGGACATCAACGTTTACAAAAACGTAACGTTTAAGGCCGGCTACAACTACTACCAATACAGCGAGGGCTCGTTCGTCGGGCCGACCGCTCCCCGCTACTTCCATGCCAACAACACCACGCTGGCGATCAAGTACGCGTTTTGAATTGAAATTCGTTCCTCCTCCATCGTGGTCGTTTCCTAACCGCGGATTTGCTCAGATGAACACGGATATTGGGAGGAAAAAATCAAATTCCGATCCGTGTTTATCCGTGTCAATCCGCGGTTTTTTCTCCGTACCCTCTGCGCCTCCGTGGTGAATTCATCACGTCTCACCAGCAATTCAGCAACTAGACGAGCACGTCAGCGTGACCGATGTCACACCCGCGTGTGAGCACACTCATTGCCCCTTCAGGCCCTCATCAGCCATCGTTGAGTGTTACCCTGCGCACCGGTTGCGCAAGGCGAAAGTGAGGATTTTCGTGAAGCGTTGCGGTCTGGTTCTGTGTGTTGCCTTGCTGCTCTCAGCGGTGGCGTTGGCCAAGTCCGCCCCCAAGATGAGCAATGAGGACTGTCTGGCTTGCCATAACGATTCCAGTCTCACGAAAGACGAGAACGGCAAACAGGTCAGCTTGCATGTCGATGAGGCGAAGTTTAAGGCGTCGATTCACAGCGTGTTCGGTTGCACCGATTGCCACTCCGACGTCAAAGCGGTTCCGCACGATCCAACTCCTGTCAAGCCCGTTTGCGCCACCTGCCACGCTGACCAGCAAACCGCCTACGATCACGGGGTCCACGCCAAGGCCGCCTCAGCGGGCAACACCAACGTGGCGAAATGCCAGGACTGCCATGGCAACGTACACGAGATACTCTCGTGGAGCGATCCTAAATCGAAGGTCGCCCGCGCGAACATTCCGCAGACCTGCGGCGCATGCCACGGCCAGAAGTTCGTCATGGCGTCGTCCGGGGTTAGCTCCGCTCCCTTCACTTCGTACCAGCAGAGCGTGCACGGTAAGGCCGTAGCGGCGGGTTCCGGCACAGCCGCGGTTTGCACCGACTGCCATGGCGAACACGACATCCTGGGCGCAGGCGATCCCAAGTCGCCGATCGCCAAGCTCAATGTCCCGGAGACCTGCGCCAAGTGCCATGACAGCATCGAGCAGGAATTCGTGCAGAGCATTCACGGACAGGCAATTGCTCGCGGCAATTGGGCAGCACCTGTGTGCACCGATTGTCACGGTATTCACAGCATCAAGGCCCCCAGCGACCCCAGGTCTGCGGTCGCTTCCGGCAATGTGGAGAACACCTGCGCAGCCTGCCACGCCAGCGTCAAACTGTCAGCGGAATTCGGCGTTCCCGGAGGACGCGTGAGCTCCTACTTGTCCAGCTATCATGGGATGGCATCAAGAGTGGGTTCAAGCACAGTGGCCAATTGCGCCAGTTGTCACGGTGTACACAACATCCTGCCGTCGTCGGACCCGCGCTCCACCATCAACCACGCCAACCTGGCGAAGACCTGCGGCCAATGCCATCCTCGCGCCAACGAAAAGTTCATCAGCTTCAAGGTGCATTCTGGCGGTCCGGCAAAAGCTGATTTCGGCAGCAAGGTCATCGCCTACATAAGCAAGTTTTATATCTGGCTGATTGTGGCCGTTATCGGCGGCATGGTGCTGCACAATTTAATCGTCTTCCGCAAGAAGATGATCCTGCGCCGCATTGGGCAGCCGCGAATCCTCTTCCGCATGACGCTGGAGCAGCGCATCCAGCACGTTCTTCTGCTTACGAGCTTCCTCATTCTTGTGCTGACGGGCTTCGCACTGCGCTATCCGTCATCGTGGCTGGCCGTGATGTTCGTCAACGAGGCGGTGCGCCGCGTCGTGCACCGTACCGCTGGCGTCGTGATGATTGTGGTGAGCCTCTACCACGTCTGGTACCTCATCACCAACCTCGACGGCCGCCGCCTGATCAAGGACATGTTGCCCGACTGGAAGGACGTTACGGACGTGCGTGACGCATTCCGCTACTACCTGGGTTATAGCGAGGAGCGCCCGCTGTTCCGCCGCTTCACGTATGCCGAAAAGGCGGAATACTGGGCACTGGTGTGGGGCATCTTCGTTATGGCCACCACCGGATTGATGGCCTGGTTCAAGGTCGGTGTGGGCGATCGAGTGCCCGGATGGTGGGTGGACGTTGCACTCACGATCCACTGGTACGAAGCCGTTTTGGCCACTCTCGCTATCGTGGTGTGGCACTTCTACGGCGTGATTTTCGATCCCGACGTCTATCCCATGAATTGGGCTTGGTATGACGGCAAGATGTCCATTGAGCACTACGAGCATGAGCATCCGTTAAACCTGCTCGCGATCGAAAAGGCGAAAGGCTGTGAGGAGGAAGCAGAGCCTGCCGATGTGGAGGAGGAAGCCGAATCCGTCGGCAGTCGCAAGTGAAAACGGCCAGAGCGGTTCCAGTGTTCGTGTGTCCGTCCGTACGGGTAGTGCGGGCCTTCAGGCCCGCGTATGGGGACATGGAGAAAATTCGCTTAAGCCGCTGAGGTCGTCGACCTCAGCGGCTTAATTAAGCGGGGCGTTTGTCCGCGGCGACGCGGCGCTAAAGCGCCGCTCTACCGTACAAGCCGGAACCCATTGTGGAACCGTTTAGCTAGAGATCTTCCTACAACTTTGGGGTGAGGGTAAGCCTCACGTCGGTTTTCTTGGTTGCAATACGGTTGTATTGTGGTAATTTGCAACACTGAACGTGCGTGGCTTGCACTGGGTGAGGCGAAGAAGGGACAATCAATAAATGACTGAGGACACGCAGAGGGATCCTCTACGCGATCATCCGCCGGTTTCGCAAAATCTCATTAGAAATCCAATCAGCCTGATCGGTCTGGCGCTGGCTGGCGTTGCCTTCGCCAACATCGTTCTGCTTGTTCTCATTGACCTCCTCGCCAACCACCCGTCTCCCTACATCGGGATTCTCGCTTACATGGTGGCGCCGGCGATCCTGGTTTTCGGGCTCATCCTGATCCCCATCGGAATAATGATTGAGCGGCGGCGGCGGCTTCGCGCAGTGGGGGTGCCATTCCATTTCGCGAGGCTCGACCTGAACAATCCGGCGCAACGCAGCACGGTCGCTTTCGTGTTGAGCTTCGTGGTGATCTTCTCGCTGATAAGCGCGGTCGGCAGCTACCAAGCCTACGAATTCACCGACTCGGTGGATTTTTGCGGCCAGTTGTGCCACACCGTTATGCACCCCGAGTTTGTGGCCTACCAGGCATCGCCGCATGCCCGGGTGGCGTGTGTCGATTGCCACGTCGGATCGGGTGCCGGTTGGTATGTGAAATCCAAGCTTTCGGGCCTTCGGCAGGTTTATTACACGGTGCGCGGCACCTATCCTCGTCCCATCCCCACCCCGGTGGAGAACCTTCGCCCCGCGCAGCAAACCTGCGAGCAGTGCCACTGGCCGAAGAAGTTCTGGGGCGCGCAACTCAAGACCTTCACTCATTATGGCAACGATGAGCAGAACACGCCGCGTGTGCTCCGCCTGTTGATCAAAGTCGGTGGCGGCGATCCCAGACTCGGACAGGCCGGTGAAGGCATTCACTGGCACATGAACATTTCCAACAAGATCACCTACTTTTCAACCGATGAGCAGCGTCAGATGATTCCCTGGGTGCGCATGGAAGATCACACTGGCCGGGTGACCGAGTACGTGATCAAGGATGGCGCCCCCACTCAGGCTCAGATTGACAAGGCCGAGAAGCGCCGCATGGACTGCATCGACTGCCACAACCGCCCGACGCATATCTATGTACCACCAGATGTTTCCGTGGATCAGGCGATTACCGGGCGCTCCCTCGATGCTACGCTTCCCTTCATCAAGAAACAGGGTGTCGAGGTGCTGACGGCGGACTACAAGACCTCAGACGAGGCGCAACAAGCCATCGCCGAAAAGATTCCCAAGTTTTACCAGGACAAATATCCGCAAATCGCGGCGGCCAAGGCGGACAGTGTCAAGGGTGCTGTCGTAGAGCTGCAGCGCATCTACGGCACTACGTTCTTTCCCTACATGAACGTGAACTGGAAGACCCATCCCAACAACATCGGGCACATGTACTACCAGGGCTGCTTCCGTTGCCACGA
>Ga0209040_10003207_pt1 | contig 12597 bp, 10 predicted proteins | sample BogFormECP12_OM3_FD_188240 | JGI IMG/M metagenome (GOLD analysis project Ga0209040, IMG submission 188240) | Bog forest soil microbial communities from Calvert Island, British Columbia, Canada - ECP12_OM3 (SPAdes) (version 2) | ecosystem: Environmental > Aquatic > Freshwater > Wetlands > Bog ... | reverse complement strand
CGTCGCTGCACTGTGTGCGGGGCGTTGACCAAGTCCAGTTTTGCAGGTTCAATGAGAGAACCGCTGACGGAGAGAGCTGCTATCGATGAGCGACAAGATGGGAATTCCGGCCCGCACCTACGGAGCCCTGGAAGTGCAACTGCGCGAATCGTTATTTACCCGCGCACTGGTCCTCCCCATTCAGGAGTTCATTCACATTCAGGGAATCAGCAGCATTTTGCTGCTGGCGGCCGCCGTTGCCGCGCTGATCTGGGCGAACTCTCCGTGGCATGATTCCTACCATCATGTCTGGGAGTTGCAGCTTACGCTCTCGGGCATTCAGCTTCCGGTGCACGCCTGGATTAACGACGCCTTGATGGCGATCTTTTTTTTCCTGGTGGGCATGGAGATCAAGCAGGAGATCGTGCACGGGGAGTTGTCCGACATTCGCAAGGCTGCGCTGCCTATCGTTGGCGCCCTGGGTGGCATGGTCCTACCGGCGCTCCTGTTCGTTGCCTTGAATTACGGCGGTCCCGGCCAACATGGATGGGGTGTCCCGATGGCCACCGACATCGCTTTCTCCCTGGGCGTGTTAGGCATGGTGAAAGGGATTCCGTCCGAGCTGAAAGTCTTTCTCCTGACGCTGGCAATCGCCGACGATATCGGCGCCATCATCGTTATCGCGTTCTTCTACACCGACACGCTGCATGTGCAGGCATTGTTCGTTGGCCTTCTCATCCTGCTGGTAATGTTCGGCTTGCGCCGCGTCGGCATTTCGCGGACGATCGTATTTGTGGTTCTCGGCGTTGCGTTCTGGGTCGCGATTCAGGAATCGGGCATTCACGCTACCATCGCTGGCGTGATTCTTGGCTTCATGGTTCCCACTTCACCTCGCCTGTCGCTTCAGCAATTTGAGGAGATCGGCATCGACATGATGCAGCGATTCCGCACTGCACAAGCGGAAGGTGACATGGCGACTGCGTATCGGCTGCTTGGGAGTTTCGAACAACTGGTGAACGCCACCGAAGCAGACTCCGAGCGCCTCACGCGCAAGCTGAACGACTGGGTCTCGTTTCTCGTGCTTCCGTTGTTCGCGCTCTCAAATGCGGGGGTGACGTTCTCGGGAGGCGCAGTCAAGGAACTGCTGGCCAGTCGGATTGCCTGGGGTGTTTTGCTCGGCCTGGTGATCGGGAAGCCACTCGGGATCGTAGGCTTCTGCAAGCTGGCAGTGAGACTGGGACTGGCGCGGCTTCCCACCGGCGTAACTTGGCTGCAAATGGCCGCCGTTGGCACTTTGGCGGGGATTGGGTTCACGGTTTCAATCTTTATCAGCTCGCTGGCTTTCGAAGACCCTGCCCACTTAATGGAGGCCAAGACCGCGGTACTGGCTGCCTCGCTCATCGCGGGCGTAGCGGGATACTTTGCGCTTAGGCATGACGTAAAATTGGAACCTGTGGCTGAGGTGGTTGGCGTGAGCGAATAAAAAGCTGGCTCTGCCCCGGAATTCGGCTCCAAGCAGGAGCGAGGAGCGGGAGTTTTTGTTTTGAGTTGAACCACGCGGCTGCTAATCTAGGGGGTGCGGGAACGTACAACCTGGAAGTACTGAACCGACCGCAACCAGCGGACGTGCTGATTCCGATTTATTTCACACCAAGGAGAAGTTTATGCGTTCTCGAATCGCGATGGTTTTGCTTGGCGCATTGCTCATCATGAGTCTGGCGGGATGCAAGAAGAAAGAGGAAGCTACCCAGGCGCCGCCTGCGTCCACCGAACAACCCGCCCAGCAGGCGCCAGCGGCGGCTCCCCAGGCCGAGCCGAATCAGGCCGCGCCCGGACAACAGGCCGGGGCTCCCGCCGCCGCACCTGCCCCCGAACCGGCAGCCGCGGCTGCACCCGCGCCGGTAGCTGAACAGGCTCCTCCTCCTCCTCCGCCTCAGCCGATTGTCATCGCGGCTGGAAAAACCGTCACCATCCGCATGGGCAACTCGCTTTCGTCTAAGACCACCCAGGACGGCCAGACCTTCACCGGCACACTGGCCAACGGAATCGCCGTCAATGGAAAGGTCGTGATTCCCGCGGGCGCAGGCGTTACCGGGACCGTGTCCGAAGCCAAATCGGCTGGCAAGTTCAAAGGCGAGGCGATTCTTGCCATTCGTCTCACATCCATCAACGTCAAGGGCGTTCCGCGCAACGTGAGCACCGACGAGTATGTGGTTACCCAGAAGGGCAAGGGTAAGCGCACGGCCGTCATGGTTGGTGGCGGTGCAGGCGGAGGCGCACTCATCGGCGGAATCGCCGGCGGCGGCAAGGGCGCGCTCATCGGAGGCCTGATTGGCGCCGGCGCTGGCACCGCGGGCGCGGCGTTCACCGGCAATAAGGAATTGACCATTCCGGCCGAGTCGGCCGTCAGCTTCAAGACCACCTCGTCGATCACCCTGCCACCCGCGGCACCCAAAGAGTAGTCGCAGATCAAGGCGGAACCTGCGAAACGCAACCCAGGGAGGCTTCCGGGCCTCCCTTACTTCTTGTTGCTGGGCATATTTTGAAGCCGACGGCACGACAGGCTGCCGGTCCAGCGGTTCGACGGCGGTCTCTCCTTTTTGTGTGCGCAGGTCTGACCCTCTACACTTGAATGGAGAGAGCCGTGAGCAAGAGCCTGCCGCTGAAGCTTCGCCACGCTATGTATAACCTGCGTGGCGGCTTTTTGATTCGCCCGCTGACCATCGCACTGGTGCTGGGGAGCGTAGGCGCATCTTTGTCGTGGTTGGAAGAAGAGTATCCGGCCGCTAGCGCCTGGGTGCCCTCCACCCTGTTTCCCTCGCACGCCGACCCGCAAGTTGCCCAGGTCATTCTGGCGGGCATCGCCGCCTCCATTATGACGGTGGTGTCGATCGTGTTCGCCATCCTACTGATGACGCTCACCCTGGCGTCGATGCAGTTCTCCCCGCGTATCATCGTCAGTTTTTCCAGGGACCGCGTGACGCAATGGACGCTCGGTATCTTCCTCGGCACCTTCGCGTACTGCATGGCGGCGCTTCCGGCGGCACGCTCGTTCCCTCATCCCTTCGCCCCTGTGGCCACTGTCCTGGGCGCGATGGTGCTGGCGCTGGTCTGCGTCGGCTTGCTGCTCTTTTTCATTCACCACATCTCCCAGGCCATCAGCGTCAATCACATCGTCGACCGGATCGCGGAAGAAACGGAAGCCATGATCGATGAGATGATGCCCCGGCCGCACCGGCCGCACCGCATGGAGGAAGACGAACCGCTCCGACCCAACCCGAGCGAGGTTGTCGTTTCGAGCCATGATTCCGGCTACATCCGCTTCATCGATACGCGACGCCTGGTCGCCTTTGCGAAACACCATCACGTCAGCATCCGCGTTCTGCGGCGCGTCGGGCACTTCATTCCGGCGGGGGTACCACTGATGATGGTTTCGAAGGGAAACCGGCTGCCTCCCGAAGGAACCGCCGAGCTGCTTGCCGCGTTCGACATCGGGCCGACCAGAACGTTGCAGCAGGACGTGGAGTTCGGCGTCCTGCAAATTGTCGATGTTGCATTGAAGGCGATCTCGCCTGCCGTCAACGACCCCACCACGGCCATCACCTGCGTCGATCAGTTGAGCCGCATTCTGATACGCTTCGTGTCTCGAGAGCCGCCGGAGGAGTTGCTCTACGATCCGCCGGGCATCGTTCGCGTCAGCATTCGATGGATCCACTTCGAGCGGCTATTGGAGGCCGCCTTTGAGCAGATCCGCATGTATTCGAAGTCGGACGTGGCTGTCAGCTTGCGGTTACTGCGAGCCCTCGGTGACATCGCTACCTCGACGCCCGATCCGGGGTACCGCCGGGCACTCGTCGAGCGTGGAATGCGGATAGTGGCAGGCTGCGCCGAACAGCTTGGCGACGAGGAGTTGATAGAGTTGCGGGCCCGACAGGCCGCGCTGGAGAGCTTCACCGCAATCGCGCAGCCGCAGATTGAAACCGCTGGCGGGGGCTAAAGCGGTTTCACGATTGTTATATCCCTGAATTCTTCGGGTAGTTCGGCGCGGATTCCGCTGGCGGCGATTTTCAAGAAGTCACGACGACTGCGCGAATCAAGCATGAGTGCTCCAGGAAAATAGGATCGACGACCATAGCTTGCCGAAAAAATTGCTTCGCATCAGTTCCCCAAGCAGATTCGCGATGGATTGTACTCGTCTTGAGCTTGCAAAGTCTGTGGCACGTCTTACAATGATTCCGGAATCCAATTGGTCGACCATCGTACGACCCAATCGCCCAGCTCATGGCAAGGAGACAAGAAATGTCAGCTTCGATCCCTGAAAGCCACAAAGACCTCTTTCAGAAACCCGCGTTTGGCAGCTTCACCACCCTGATGCCCGACGGCAGTCCTCAGACAACGCCGGTGTGGGTAGACTTTCAGGACGGAAAGGTGATCGTGAACACCGCTCTTGGTCGTCAGAAGGACAAGAATGTGCGGCGCGATCCCCGGGTTGCCATTACCCTGATCGATCCCGAGAACCCGTATCGCTACCTGGAAGTTCGGGGCAAGGTCGAAGAGATTACGCAAGAAGGCGCCGAGAAACACATCGACAAGATGGCAAAGAAGTACCTCGGGAAGGACAAATATCCTTTTGCCCAGCCTGGGGAGCAGCGCGTCCTGATCAAAGTCTCGCCGGAGAAGTTCAGCGCGATGGGATAGATTTCTGTATTGCTGTGGGTTAAAGAAGCGGGTCTTGCGCTCGCTTTATTTTTGTGCTCGCTGCTTGCGTTCGATAGGTACGTCCGCGGAGTTCTCGCGCTCGAAACCGTATGGACAGTGCCGGCAGCCCGACGTGCAGCAATAGCCCCGATCGCGCAAATACTGGACTGTAAATACCATCAGCCCATTTTCCAGGTAATAGTCGATCCCTTCGATGAGTTCGCGGTCAATCATTGTGCCCCAGCCTCCCGCAACAACGAGTTGCGTTCCTCCGGGTCAACCGCAACTCCATCGCGAAACTTCACATACCTTCCAGAAATCGCCGGTACCCGCTCTCCGGGAACAATGAATCCCACAAGATTCAGCGGATCGGCAGCGGATACGATCAGGGTCTCTCCCGTCGCCGGCAGGTTTCGCATCGCGCGCAACGATTCCACCGCCTCTGGCAATGCAAACTGTTCGCCCAGAAATCCGCTCACAAAGCGCCCGCCACGCACCTCGCCCCGGTCTTCCAGACGGCGGAAGGTGAGGAGCAGCTCGCGCCACTTGGGCAGGTTCGACTCACGCGCCAACACTTCGCGAAAGACAACTCCATAACGTCGCAGCAGCATTTGGCACATCGCCTCGACGGCCTTGTTTCGGTCTGCCACCTCGGCAGCGTAGAGCAGCGACCAGCGTCCGGTGGAGTGGCGCGGCTTGGCGATTTTTGGCGCACCATGCGTCGCACGATGGCTGGGGGTGATCAACGAACGCAGATTCTCAAAGCCGTCGGCTGTCACTAGCCCCGCAGCTACGAGTTCCCAAAGCGCAGTCTCGATCTCGGCCTTGAGCTTGCCGGTACCGCGGACAATATCTGCAAAGAACGAAGCCCCGCGACGACGGAGAAAGTCGGCCACGGTTCTGGCGCTCTCGCTCAGAACACGCTCCTCGTTCTCGGTGTCTTCGGGATTGCGCGGCTGCATCCAATCCGAATCCTCCCGCACGAAAAACGTGATCGGGGCCACGCTGGTGGGCACCACTCGTCTGCGCCCGCTGCCGGAGTCCTCAAGCGTCGCGGGGTGCGGCGAGACGCGCCCCCATCCCACTGCGCCGGTCAGGCACAATTGATCCAGGACCGCCGGATCGTAGGCGTTCATGCGCGGCTTGAGGATTTGCTTCTCCCATGCGTTGGCGGGAATCTCAAATCCTTGTAATTGCCGGATCACCTCCAGCAATCCACGCTCGCCGCTGGCTTGCGCATTCGGAGCGACATGCTGCCAGCGCAGCAACCAGCGCATGAATTGCGCGGCGTTGACCGGTTCCACCTGCTTGCGGAGTGTGGCAACCGTCAGATGATGGATGCGCGCCAGCAGCCGCCGATCGCACCATTCCGCCGTGTCAGGTTCACCGCCCACTGCTTGGCCGGTAAAGTTTCCGCGCAGAGCCGAACCGCTTGCCTCCATGCGCAGTAGGGCGCGTGCAACGTCAGCCGGTGGGATGCCGAGCAGAAAGCCTAGCGCAGCCGCACTGGTCGGGCCGGAGTGCATCATCCAACCCTTGATCATGGCTAGCAGAGCATCGTCCCGCGATTCTGCGGTCGACGGCAGCTCCGGAGGCGTGACCTCGAACTTCGCATCCGGATAGATGAGCGCGAACTCCCTGGCGCGTTCCGACGCCACGATGTAACGGCGATCGCCGGCAATCGCCCGCACAATTCGCCAGCCCTCCACCAATTCCGCCAGAAACGGAACCCACCTCGCAACCACGTCCTGCCATTCCGGATCAAGCACTTCTTCGGGCAGGGCCACCAGCGTTTGCAGGGCATCGTGCAATTCATCGGCATCGCGCACGTCCGGACGTGCTTCCTCGCGTACGCGCGCAATTGCCGTCTGATCGAGGCGCCCGATCTCGTTCAGCACGGCCTCGGGCAACATGCGGCGCATCGTTACCGCGCGGGCACGACGCTCCTCCAGCGGCGCATCGTCGAGGAAGGCATACGGATTCGCGTTCAAAATCTCGTGCGAAAACTGTGACGGGACGGGAGTATCGACCGCGATGCAGCGAATTGACCCGTCGCGAATGCCAGTCAGCACCTGGCGCAAGCCATCGATGTCCATCGCCTCGGTGAGGACATCCTTCATCACCTCCTGGATAAGCGGGTGATCGGAAATCTGAATGTCGCCGACGATGTTCTCCTGGCAGGCCGACACATCGGGAAAAACCGACGCCAGAAGATCGTCGCTGCGGATGCGTTGGATGTACGGCGGTACCTTCTTGCCGCCTTGAAAACGAAGCAATGCCAGGGAACGGTTGGCGTCCCAGCGCCAACGCGTGGCAAAAATCGGTGAGGCCAGCGCGGCCTGCTCCAGGATTTCCTGCACCGTTTCTACTTGCAGGTAATGAAAAACATCACTGAGCGGAAAACTGTGCTGCTCGGCCAACGCGATGTTCAACCCGTCGTCCGTTGCGGCAGCCTGCAACTCAAAGTTGAACGAGCGGCAGAAGCGCTTGCGCAGCGCCAGTCCCCATGCCTTGTTGACCCGTCCGCCAAAAGGCGCATGCAGTATGAGTTGCATGCCTCCGCCCTCGTCGAAGAAGCGCTCGGCGATGATGGTCTTCTGCGTGGGCACTTCGCTCAGCACTGCCCGCCCCTCCACGATGTATTCAACCAACTGCTCCGCGCCCGAGTCATCAAGACCGCACTCGCTCTTCAGCCAGGCCACCGCGTTCTGCACTTCAGAGCTTGATTCAAGGCCGCGTAGCCTCGTACGGAGCTTTGGCTCCGCAGTACCTTCATGTTCGACCGTGGGCGCTGGTAGCGGCGCCGTGTTGGGCAACATCGCGCTCACCTGTTCGCGCAGACGCGCCACATACTGCGAATGCTCAGCGGTGCGAGCAGGAGCTTCTCCTCGCCAGAATGGCACGGTGGGCGGCGCGCCATGGGCGTCTTCCACCAGCACACGGCCAGACTTCGCCTCAATTCTCGTAATGCGCCATGACGTGTTCCCCAGCAGCATGATGTCGCCGGCATTGCTTTCGACCGCGAAGTCCTCGTCGACCGTTCCCAACACGATTTCTTCTGGCTGCACAACCACCGTGTACAGCGATGTTTCGGGAATCGCTCCACCGCTGGTGATCGCCGCCAGACGCGCCCCGCGTCGCGCTCGCAACCGGCGGTTTACCATGTCGCGATGGAGATACGCTCCGTAGCGCCCACGCTGGGCAGCGATGCCCTGCGACAGCATCTCCAGGATGCGTTCGAATTCATCTACGGTCAGCTCCCGGTAGGGATAGGCGCGGCGCACACATTTGAACAGCGCTGCATCGTCCCAGTCCTCGCAACTGCACATGGCGACGATCTGCTGCGCTAGGACGTCGAGCGGCTTTTCGGGTATCTGAATGTGGTCGAGGTCGCCACTACGAATTGCAAGGACGGCGGCAGCGCACTCAACCATGTCGTCGCGCGTGGTTGCGAACAGGCGCCCTTTGGGAATGGCTCCCCGCCAGTGGCCGGCGCGTCCAATGCGCTGCAAAGCCACGGAGATTGCCCGCGGCGAATTGATCTGGCACACCAGATCGACATTCCCGATATCAATTCCAAGTTCCAGCGACGCTGTCGCAACCAAAACTCTGATTTCACCGTTCTTGAGTTTTCGTTCCGCCGCAAGCCGGAGCTTTCGCGCCAAGCTGCCATGGTGTGTGGCAACCTGGTCTTCGCCAATGCGCTCGCTCAAGTGAAGTGCCACGCGTTCGGCGAGGCGGCGCGTGTTCACAAACACCAGCGTCGAGCGGTGCTGTTGCACCAACGCCGCGATGCGGTCGTAGATCTCGCCCCACATCTCGTTGCTTGCGACGGGTCCAAGCTCGGACGCTGGAACCTCTACCGCGAGGTCGAGTTTGCGGCGGTGCCCAATATTCACCACCGCCGGTGCAGGCCGGCCCGCGCCAGTGAGAAAATGCGCTACCAACTCAATCGGCTTCTGGGTCGCGGACAGGCCGATGCGGGTCGGCTCACCAGCCAGCAGGTCGAGGCGCTCCAAGGACAAGGCAAGATGCGCGCCTCGCTTGTCGTCTGCGACAGCGTGAATTTCATCCACGATCACGGTTCGCACATTGCGCAGGATCGCACGGCTTTTGTCCGCAGTGAGCAGAATGTAGAGGGATTCCGGCGTGGTGACGAGAATATGTGGCGGGCGCTTCAGCATGTCGCGCCGTTCTTTCGCCAGAGTATCGCCAGTGCGCACGGCGGTGCGGATTTCCGGCATCAACATTCCGCGCTCTGCTGCCAGCGCGAGAATTTCGCTAAGTGGACCTTCGAGGTTCTTCTGGATGTCATTGCCCAGGGCCTTCAACGGGGAGACGTACAGGACTTCGGTGCGGTTCACCAGCGAACCGTCGAGTGCCTGGCGTACCAGTCGATCAATGCAGATCAGGAATGCTGCAAGCGTTTTGCCGGAACCAGTAGGCGCCGAAATCAGCGTCGTGCGTCCTGCAAGGATTTCTGGCCATCCCTGCTCCTGAGGCTCCGTGGGAGATCCAAACCGAGCTACGAACCATTCCGCAACCAGCGGATGCGCCCATGCCAGCGAGACTGGAATTTCACCCAACGACATGTTCGTAATTCTAGCCGCTTTTGAGACTTTCGCCAATTCTTCGCTCTAATCTGGTCGCAGAACACGCCGACTGGAGGTCGTTCAAGTTTGGTTGCTGCCGATCACGTCTATAACCGGCTGTTAAGATGACGCCATGTCCGAAGAGCGCGCCAAGAAGATCAAACTGATGATTTTTGACGTCGACGGAGTGATGACCGACGGCACGATTTTCCTTTTTCCCGCTCCCGCAGGAGCGCCCGGTTCCAGCACACAGGACCACCGTGAAAAAATGGCTGACAAAGGCGGCTTCAGCATCTCCAGTTCGAACGTGGTGGAAGCCAAGGGATTCAATGCCCATGACGGTACCGGTTTTTCGCTGGCGCGACTGGGCGGGCTGAAAGCTGCCATCATCACCAAGCGAATTTCTGAAACCGTTGCTCTTCGCGCCCGTGACTTGAAGATCGAACACGTGTATCAGGGACAGCAGGACAAAGCAACCGCCTTCCACGAGATCCTGAGCAAAGAAAATCTTCAGGCTGACGAAGTCTGCTATGTAGGCGACGACATCATCGACCTTCCGGTGATGCGGCTTTGCGGTTTGGCGATTGCCGTGAAGAACTCACGCGAAGAAGTATTGCGCGAGTCGCACTACGTCACGCCGCACGAAGGTGGAAAGGGCGCGGTGCGCGACGCCATCGAATACGTTTTACGGGCCCAAGGATCGCTGCAGAGGGTGATTGACGATTACATCTACTCGCGCAGTCAGGATCCATCCACGAAAGTGCAGTGATCCTCCAATGGTAGCAAAAAAGAGCCCTCCGATGCGCAGGGGCGAGTTGCCCATCGGAGGGGGTCGCTTTCGCGACCATTCTCAGGGTTGTTACTCCCCGAAACACTCGTGATTTCGGGAAGTTTCGCTACTCACGGAAAATCTTTGATTAACCGGGCTCGCCGCTTAGATCGGTTACCGAACTGGTATCGGAAGTTCCATCGTTTCAAAACGGTCCCCCTTGGGGTAGGGGAACCACAAATGGTACGGCGACGCGGGCTGCTTTGTGTGGTAAGTAATAGAAGGTGTACAAGACGAACTCGTTGGTTTATCGTTCGGTACTCGGTATTGGAAGTGTGCGAGGTGTTCTTAAGCGGTTGGATGATTGCGGCTTTGCCAGAAGAAGGCAGCCAGGGCTGTTGCGCCACAAGCTAGCAAATTCGGGGTTGATATAAGGGTCCTAATGAAAAATCGCTCGGTCACATACGCCTTATTGGTGATTTCAGGTCTTCTGCTGCCATTCACACTGGCGTCCGCAGCCACCATCGCCGCTCCCAAAAAGCCCCATTCCAAATCGCATCACGTGACCGAGAGTGCAGCGGCGCAGAAGAAAATGGCGCGCATGAAGCACAGCAGTCGCACGACTGCCAGCGACAATAGGTCGAGCCACGTGGTGGTCGCGGTGAATGGGAAAAAGGGGAGCAAGAAAGCCGCGTACTACGAGCGGTTCCATGCCAGTTCCTACGCCAACGACCAGGTCGATGGTGACATCACGACAGGTGAGGACCGCATCGTACGTGCGGCGGCGATCGAGGCCCTGGGCAACATGAACGGAACGATTGTCTCGATCGATCCCGAAAGCGGACGCATCCTGGCGATGGTCAACCAGAAATTGGCGCTGTCGGCCGGGGCCCAGCCTTGCTCCACCATCAAAGTCGCTGTTGCTCTGGCTGCGCTGAGCGAAAACGTCATCACTAAGGACACAGAGATTCCGCTCGGCAAGTATTGGCGGATGGACCTGACCGCCGCTCTCGCACATTCCAACAATGCGTATTTTGCTGCGGTGGGACAAAAGCTGGGTTTCGAGAAGGTGAGCTATTACGCGCACCAGTTCGGGTTGGGCGAATTGGCTGGCTATAACATTCCTGGCGAGCACCTTGGCACGTTCCCTTCCACCGAACTTGATCCTAAACTCGGCGGGGTAGGGAAGATGTGCTCTTTCGGCGAGAGCATTTCGCTCACACCATTGCAGCTTGGCGCCTTGGTGGCTGCCATTGCCAACGGTGGGTCTTTGTACTATCTTCAGCACCCCACGACGCCTGAAGAAATCGCGAATTTCACGCCCAAGCTGAAACGTAATCTGGATATTGGACCGATTATTCCCGAGATCTCAGATGGAATGTCAGGTGCCGTGGAATATGGCACCGCCCGGCTTCTCCGCAGCAGTTTCGTCGAAGAGCCGGTGTTGGGCAAGACCGGTACCTGTTCGAAAAACGGGACCCGATATGGCTGGTTTGCTTCCTACGCTAATACCGACTACGGGCGGATCGTCACTGTGATCTTCCTCGAGGGCGGACGTCCGACGTTCGGCCCGAAAGCCGCCGAACTCGCGGGACACTTCTACCGCAACCTCTACGATCACGACTATTTTGCAGCCAAGACTGCGACGGTCCCTGTGCGCTCGGCCGGCGCGACTGAGGCTGGTGTAGTCCACGAGTAACCTGAACACGCAGCCTGAGCCTCCCGTACGGGAGGCTTTATCTTTGCGATCATCTCCGCGGTTATTGAGCAGACGCCGCAGGCTTTTGCGGTTGCAAGGCCTCGACAGCGTGTTGATAAATCGTCTTGGAGGCAGGGTCCTGGGCCTCCGCCAGTTTTTTGTTCAGCCATTGCAGAACGGCTGCACGCGACGGATGAGGATAGTTGGGTTCGGCGTCGGTGATGCGCCAATCGCCGTTCACTTCCGATACCACAAACTGGACATCCTGGACCGCCTTTACAGACTCGTTCGAATAGCCCTCGGCCATGTCGTACTTGCCAAGCAAACGATAGTGAACCGTGACCATGTACTTGCCGTGTTCCGGCGTCGGCTCGGGATCAACGTCGAATCGTATCGTCACCATCATCAGTGGAAACTCAGGGTTTGCCCGCCAGGAAACCAGGGGTTGCACTTTCGGCCACTGTGACTGATCAAGGCGTGCGCCAGCGTAATCCATTCGGCAAAAGCGTTCGACCAGGTCCCGCGCATTTTCAGAATCCTGCTTCGGGTCAGAGCGGTTCAGAGGGATTCCGAACTGCGCCTGTGCACCAGCGACGAACGCCGCGAGGAAAGCGAGAGAAGCGAAGACGACGCGTACGGCTGAAAACAACGCTGGACCTCAGATCTGCGAACTTCGACTGCAGCAGAATACCTCGTTTGCAGCGGAAGTGCGAAACGCCCAGCGCTATCGCCAGGCGTTCCGACAAGAAGTAGGTTCGCTACTAGGCTCGCGCAGTTTTCTGATCGCTGAAAACCTTTCCGTCCTTAATGTGGATGATGCGATGGGCGTACTCGGCGATGTCGTGCTCGTGGGTAACCAG
>Ga0209040_10003206_pt1 | contig 12598 bp, 8 predicted proteins | sample BogFormECP12_OM3_FD_188240 | JGI IMG/M metagenome (GOLD analysis project Ga0209040, IMG submission 188240) | Bog forest soil microbial communities from Calvert Island, British Columbia, Canada - ECP12_OM3 (SPAdes) (version 2) | ecosystem: Environmental > Aquatic > Freshwater > Wetlands > Bog ... | reverse complement strand
TCGGGATCGGCGGAGATCATTTCGTCGCGCTCTTCGAATGTGGTTCCCAAAACTAATGAGTCTCCGTCTTCCTTCAGACGCGCTAATAGCTTGCCGTTCGTTTTGAATGCTGCTGTTCCGTAGGAAGTGCTCTCCTCAACGTTCGGGAGTGCTAGCGCGATTTTGCGGACTTGTTCGAAGGTGATTGGCTTACTCCTTCGTCAGCATTGCCGGCTTGGATGGGCCGAAATAGATTGAGTTGAACAGGAGCTTGTAGGTGCCGTGGGGTTGGCCGCGGAATGCGGCTTCGACGCAGAGCAGCAGCACTTTGCCTTCTCCCAGGCTGGCTTCGGCGACGGCCGTTCCGCCATCCAGGTATTGCTGACCCCAAGCCCAGCCACTGACCAACGGCTCGTTGCCGGAGAACCAGGCAACGGGATTGGTCCTTTCCGTGGCAGCGTCCGGTGAGAGCCGGAAGAGCGGGCTATTGTCGTAGAACAGGTCCACTTCATGGGGCATGCCGTAGGCGAGCGGGTCCTGGTTGTTGATCCTGGCTTTCAGCAGGGCGCCGGGGATGTAAAATTTTTCGTTGGCGAGATGGCGCTCTTTGCCTTCGCGGTCCATTTCGGTAAGCTGATCCTTTAGCGGGAGGCCCAGCGCCGCAGCGAGCGCGGTAGAGGTACCGACGGCGATGACACTGCCGCCGGCCTCGACAAATTGCTTCAATTGCGGGATGGTTTTCTCGGCCGTGATTTTGCCGAGCATGGAGTGATATTTTTCCGGGATCTTCTTGGGATCGGGCGGTTCATTGAAGCGGAAGAAGCGCCAGTCGTCTCCATACACATTGTTTTGAAGCACGATGACGTCAAAGCGATTCGCCAGGTTGCCGGCGTCAAGCGTTCCCGGATAGATAATCTCGAACGGAAACTCGAATTGCTCCAGTAACCAGCGCGTCCAGCCGACGCTGGTGTTGCCGCCATACACGTCAACCAAACCGATGCGGACGGGCTTCAACTTCAGCGCGTCGCCGGTGGGTTTGGCGGCAACGGCCATGACCGGGATGCCGAGTTCGCTCGCGGCTCGGGTGAGGATGGTCTTCGATTCGGACGATGCCGGAACCCAAATCGTACCCGGCCCAAATTGATTTTTGCTGAGCCAATACACTTCGCAGTGATTCTTGAGCAACCGGTTGACCGCGATGAAAGAGTTGTTCAGTTTGTGGCTGAAGAGGTAACCGGCGGGATCGGCCGGGCCGCTGATGGCCTCTTGCGGCGGGGCTTCTAGTGACGTCATCTTTCGGAATGGACCGTCAAAGCCATCGAGGATGCGATCGAAGGCGACGCCCATCTGCATGGCGAGCGTCCAGCCGGTGATGTCATAGGGCCGATTGGGCGGTCCTCCCGGATAGCGGAAATCGTTGGGGTGATCCTGCGGCTCAAACATGTCGCGCACAAACGGGCGGAAGGCCTGCGCGGTTTTGACTACATACGATCCCGCTGGATAATTTTTGCCAGCCACTGCAAACGGGGCATTGGCTTTGAGAACCGTGATGCCGTTCTTCAGCAGCGAATCGACAAACTTCACCGCCGTGGGGAGATCGTCCTGCTGGGCGGAAATGATGTAGCCGCGCGGATCGCGCAGCGCCGGGTCGTGGAGGATCTTCTCGTACAGATCCGCCGGGGCGTTGGCTGCGCTGAGGCCGCCTGGTGAGTTGGCCGCCGCGCCAGGATCGGATTGAAACTTGGGGTCTTTGGCTTTGGCCGCGGCGTTCAAGGCGGCGATCCGCTTGGGAGTGATGGTCCAATAGTCCTCGCTGCCGCGCTCAATGGAGTTCTTGCCCATGCGATAGATGTTGTAGAGCAAAGTTTCGCGGTAGCGCGAAGCGTAGTCGAGCACCGCCCAATTCAGCTCAATCTCGTAATCGATGGATTGCTTGTAGTGCCACTTCTGTGGAGCGATGGGCAGCGGCCAATCGCCGCTGGGCAGTTGTTTGCTGGGCACGAGCACGACATCCATGGGCGTGGGATTGCCGATGATCTCGGTCAGCAATCCGATCTGGTTATGGAAATACGGCGTGGTGCGCACACCGCCGTTCCACCAGGTGGAATAATTCGCGCCCGAGCGCATGGCGGAGCCGCCTTTGCCTTCCGCAATGAGCCGCGAATGCATGGCCGTGCCGACCTGTTCAATGCCGATAGGCACCAGCGGATCGTAGTTGTAATTAAATGGATCGCGGAAAGGCGGCACGAAGACGACAGAGCCCGCGGGCCCGGTCTGGTGGTGGTTGTAGACGATTTGCGGCATCCATTCGATGAAGAGCTGGCGGTTCATGTTGATGGTCTCCGGCATGTTGGACATGTAGGAGTCGCGATTGTTGTCGTGTCCGACGTATTTTTGGTAGAGGTAAGGGACCATGGCGAGCGAGCGTTTGGTGGGATCCGTTTCGCGCATATACCAGTTGGCGATGAGTTCCTCGCCGTCGGGATTTACTTGCACGGCGAGCACGATGGAATCGTTGAGCAGGCGCATGGTCTCTGGGTCGGTGCGCGTGATCAATTGATAGACGGTCTCAATCAGCTGCTGGGAGCCGACGGTTTCAGAGGCGTGAAGTCCGCCGTCAATCCAGATGACCGCTTTGCCTTTTTGCGCCAGGTCATGGGCTTCGGCGTCGGTGAGGTTTTCCGCCAGGGCCAATTTGCGTGAGATATCCCGGTATTCATCGAGCCTTTTCAGATTTTCGGGAGTACTGATGATGCACATATACTGCGGACGGCCCTCCGCGGTCTGGCCAATGTCGGCCAGCTTCATACGATCGGATTCGGTGACCCATTTTTTCCAGAGCAACTCCAGTTGCGTGTACGTGGCCATGTGGTAGTCGTCGCCGATGCTGAAGCCGATCAGGTCCTTGGCGGGAGTGACTTTTGGGGCGTCTTGGGCGATGGCAAGGGAGGTGAGGAGCGCAGCGGCAAGAATGGCCCGGGTGGCCGAACATGAGGTCATGCGGGGGGGCATGCTGGGGGTCATGCTGGTTACTATACATGAGCGTCGAAACGCGGCTATGGAAGACCTCAACGCGGCCGATATGAAGAGGTAGGATGCCGAAAAACGGTACCAGTGAGAGCAAGCAGACTCGAGACGATCTGAACCACCTTAGCCGGAGCGTGCGGGAATCGCCGCCGAATGGCGAGGCGCGAATTGAGCCGGTGGCGAGCTATAACTATGACCAGGAACTGGCGCGGCTGCAGATGGAACTCGTCAAACTCCAGGAGTGGATCCGTGAACAGGGACTCAGAGTGGTGGTGCTGTTCGAGGGACGTGACGCGGCGGGCAAAGGCGGTACGATCAAGCGCATTACGCAGAGCCTGAATCCGCGTGTGTGCAAGGTAGTGGCGCTTGCCGCGCCCACCGAGCGGGAGAGAAGTCAATGGTATTTCCAGCGCTACGCCGCGCATCTTCCGGCCGCCGGAGAAATGGTTCTGTTCGACCGGAGTTGGTACAACCGCGCGGGCGTGGAACACGTCATGGGATTCTGTACTGAGGCGGAATATCTCGAATTTCTACATAGTTGCCCGCAGTTCGAACGAATGCTCACGCGTTCGGGAATTATTCTGATCAAATATTGGTTCTCCGTCAGCGACGAGGAACAGGAGCGGCGCTTTCAGGAGCGCTTGAAAGATCCCACCAAACGCTGGAAGCTGAGCCCGATGGATTTGCAATCGCGCTCGCGTTGGGTCGAGTACTCACAGGCCAAGGACGAAATGTTCGCCCACACAGATCTGAAACATACCCCCTGGTTTGTAGTGAATGCCGACAACAAAAAACGCGCGCGGCTGAACGCGATTCGTCATCTGCTCTCTCTCATCCCCTATGAGGACCTGACGCCGGAGCCGATCAAGCTCCCTACTCTCGATCGGCGAAAGTGTGTGCGGCCGCCCATCACCGACCAGAACTTTGTCGGCGAAGTGTACAGGTAGCACCGGATAAAGACACTTCTCCGGCTAAAGAGCCGATACCGTTGTCCCGCACAGTTCCGAGGCCCCACTACACGGCCCGTTTTCTCGAAGAGTCGTCACGTTCGGCGACACCAACCTTGCGCTGGTTTGCTCGGGAAACTTCGCGAAGTGGCATCATTCGATAGGGGCATAAATATGTGTCGCAGGCTGGCTCTGGTCCTGGCGGTTGTGATTCCACTACAGTGCCAACTTCCGCCGCGGGGCGCGCAAAGTGAGCGCGGACGCGGCGATCCGTCCACCGCTGCGCCGAACCAGCCCAAGAAGAAGAAAGTTTTGGCTTGGGGCGACACGACGACTGCATACCAGCACGACTCGGTTTCGCACGCCCTCGCTACTATCGAACGCCTGGGCCGCGAATCCGGCGCCTTCGATACCTATATTCGGACGGATTCGCAATTGGTTACCAAGCACGCGTTTGCCAATGGCGTGCGCAATGCGAAGGATCTCAATTTCTTCGATGCCATTTTCTTCATGGGCACGGGCGACAACCTGAACGATCGACAGAAGCAGGATCTGCTGTCGTTTATCAAGGAGGACGGCAAAGGATTTGTGGGAGCCCACACCGGGGACGACGCGTTCTTCGACTGGCCGGAATTCGCGGAAATGATCGGCGGCTGGTTTGACAATCACCCTTGGGGCCAGTTCGACGCGCCGATCGTCGTGGAGGATCCCGGTTTTCCGGCCATGCGGGGATTTCCTTCGCGCTTCACTCTGCACGACGAGATTTATGAGCACAAGAACTTTTCGCGGGAAAAGGTCCATGTGCTCGCCCGCTTGGACGCGGCGAAACTCGACTATACGCGGCCGGAGATCCACCGCGCCGATCGCGATTTTCCTGTCGCCTGGGCCAAAATGTACGGAAAGGGGCGCGTCTTCTATTGCACGTTCGGCCACGCCGATGAAATCTGGGACAACTCGGCAGTGCAGAAGATGTATCTCGAAGCGATTAGGTGGGCGCTAGGCTTGACGGGAGACGACGTGAGGACCGGTCCGGCAAAGTGAGCGCCGGGTTTACTTGAGCTCACCGCGGAAAAACGCCAGGCTCGCCGCGGCGTCGTTCTCGAATGTACCGTTGCCTTCAATGGAAAGGCCGCCCGTATAATTGATCTGTTTCAGGATACTGAAAAAGCGATCGTATTCGGCATCTTCATCGGCCAGTTTCGGCCAAAGGCGTCCGTTGGGGTTGGCGAAATGCAGATGGACGATCTCATTTCTCGCCTTGAGCACAATTTCGGGATCTTCCTGCTCGACGCGCAAATGATAATAGTCGATAATCATCTTGACCTGCGGATGATTGACCTCGGAAACCAGCCGCAGGGCTTCCGCTCCCGTGTTGATGATATTGCTTTCCTGTTTTCGCTGTGGCTCGATGCCAATGACCATTTGCTTGGCCTTGGCTATGTCTCCAGCGCGGGCCAGAAAGGTTTTGATCTGGTTCCAGGCCACTTCACGGGAGTAGCCTGGTGGAACCTGGCGCGAACTCGCACTGCCCCAGACGGCCACACGGGCTCCGAGTGTCCGGCAGCGATCGAGCGTCGAGTCGAGATACGCGGATACGGCATCTAAGTTCGCGTCGTCGCCAACCACCCGCAGCGTCCGGATCAAACTATTGAAACTCCGGCACCGGATACGCGACGCCAGCACCTGTTCCCGGAAGCTAGCGAACGCCGAATCCGTCATCGCGGCGATGGCCGCGCCGCCCGGCTCGAAGTAATCGAATCCATAATGTTCGGCCTTGGCGAAGGAGTCGGGGGCGCCGCACACGCCTAGTTCGATTCCGCGCGTCTTCGCGAGAGCCGCCCCTGTTTTCGCGAGAGCCGACAAAGTTGCGGCCCCGGCGGATAACAATACCGTGCGTCGCGACGGGGACTTCATCCTTACGACTTTACAACAGCGCGAAGTATGTGCAAAATAGAATCGTTCAATCCTTCTGATCGGTGAGGTCGATGGATCTGCATCAACTTCGCGTGTTTCATGCGGCCGTGACCAGCGGCGGGTTCAGCCGCGCCGGAGATCAACTTCATCTTTCCCAATCGACGGTCAGCCAGCACATCAAGCTCTTGGAAAGCGAGGTGGGCTGCCAATTGTTTCTGCGCGTGGGCAAGCGCGTGCAGGTGACTGAAGCGGGAAAAGTGCTGCTCCCTTACGCCGAACGGATTTTCCGCGATTTAAAGAACGCGGAAATGGCGCTCCGGGAAATGAGCGAACTCAGACGCGGCACGGTTCGTCTCGGCGTCGGTCCGACGACTCTGATTTACCGGCTTCCGCCGGTGCTCAGCGAGTACCAACGGCGGTTTCCGGAAATCGAAATCTTTGTACTGGCCGGAACCACGGAGTTCCTGCTGCAAGAGCTGCGCTCGCAACGTATCGATCTGGCGATCGTTATGCCGACCGGCTCTCAGCCCGGAGTGAGCGTTAAGCCGCTAGGACGCGAGGAACTGGTCATCGTGGTCAACCGCGACCACCCCTTTGCCAAGCGGCACTCCATCGAGCCCGCCGAATTGAGCACGCTCCGTCTGATCTTGTACGAAAAGAATACCGCCATGCAGAATTTAGTCGACAGCTACTTCGAATCGCTCAGGATTACGCCCAACATCGCCATGGAAGTGGAAAATAATGAGGCGATCAAGAGCCTGGTACGCGCCGGACTGGGTTCGTCGATTCTGCCGCTGTGCGCCGTTGCCAATGAGCCCCCGGACGGCGCGCTGCGAATCTTGCGCGTGAAAGGGAAGCCCCTGATACGTCATCTCCAGTTGGCGTCCGCGGCAGCGGATGTGTTTCCCAAGGCGATAGAAGAACTGGCGTTTGCCCTTACCTCAGCATTAACGCCTCCGGGCGTTGATCACCAAAAGACGGATCGGCAAAAACGATCTGCATTAGCGAATGAATCTATTGGACAGGGCTGAACGCTTTCAGTATCTTATGTTAGAGCCTTAGCACAGTCTGCTATTCAGGGGGGTAGTTTATGTCCCATACGTCCGGGTTGACGTTTCGGAGCCTGACGTCGATTAGTTTCGCGTTTGGCTTTGCAATGTTTTTCCTCGGTTTCCACTCCATCGTAAATGCCCAGGTTACGGCCGTGGCGCAAGTTAGCGGCACCGTTACCGATCCCAGCGGAGCGGCCATCGGCGGCGCCCAAGTTACGATGACGGAAGTCGACAAACAAACGCCACATTCGACCAACACCGATAAGACCGGCAGTTACACGCTGCCAAACCTTCCCGTGGGGCCTTACCGCCTGGAAGTGAAGGTTCCAGGCTTCAAAGATTTTTTGGAGACGGGCATTGAGCTGGTGGTCAACAACAATATTCAGATCAATGCGGTGATGCAAGTGGGCGCGACCACCGAACGCGTTGAGGTAAGCGCCACTCAGAGCCAAGTGGAGACGAAAGAGAACTCCATATCCAGTCTGGTAGACCAGAAGCGCATCAACGAACTGCCGCTTAACGGACGCCAGGTTACCCAGTTGATCTATACCGTGGGCGCGGCCGTGCCCGCGGACGGCGGCGACACCGGGAGCAAGACGTTCTGGAACGCCACCCGGATTTCCGTCGCGGGCGGGCAAGGGAATGGCACCGCCTATCTGCTGGACGGAGCCGATGCCACCGACGCGATGTCGAACGTGAACCTGCCGTTCCCGTTCCCCGACGCTCTCCAGGAGTTCAGCATCGAGACCAGCGCGGTGTCGTCGCAGTTCGGCACTCATCCGGGCGCTACCGTGAACGTGGTCACCAAATCCGGCTCGAACGCGTTCCATGGCGATCTGTTCGAGTACATCCGAAACGGCGATTTAGACGCGCGCAACTTCTTTTCCAAGACGGGACCGGATACGCTAAAACGAAACACGTATGGCGGCACCGCCGGCGGGCGAATCATTAAGGACAAATTATTCTATTTCGGTGGGTTTCAGGGCACGGAGAACCGCCAGAATCCTCCGCAGCAGACCACGCATATTCCCACAGCCGCCATGCTGACCGGGGACTTCAGCACCATCGCTTCAGGCACGTGCCAGTCAGGCGGCAAAGCCGTCACGCTGAAAGACCCGCTGGGCGGGACATTCGCCAACAACCAGATTCCGATGAACCGGTTCGACCCGGTGGCGCTGGCGCTGGCGACAAAATATCTGCCGACGGCGTCGGCCGACCAGTGCGGCACGGTGACCTACGGCATTCCTCAAACCGGCGACGAACAGCAGTGGATCGAGCGCACAGACTGGGTGCTGAGTCCCCAGCACATCATTTATGGAAGGTACTTTTGGGATCATTGGACGAATCCGCCAGTATTGGTCGGCAGCAATCTGCTGACCAGCACTTCGCCGGGAAACCTCGAGTTGGCGCAGGAGGCGACCATCGGCGACACGTATACGTTCAGTCCCACGCTGGTCAATACATTTCACGTGGGGTTCAACCGGCGGCGTGACAATCGCGGGCCAACGAATTTCCCCATCAATTGGACCGATCTGGGGTCCAAAATGTACAGCGCGGTTCCGAACTTCCTGTTGATTTCGAGCATGACGGGCGGCTTCACCACTTACTGCGGCACCTGCGCTCCGGGACATTTCGACTTGAACGATTTCCAGTTTGCGGACGACCTGAACTGGGTCAAAGGCCGGCATCAAATCGGCTTCGGGTTCAACATCGTCCGGGTTCAGAACAACACCATTTCGGGCTTTGACGAAAATGGCGCGCCTACATTTAATGGGACGTATACGGGACTGGGGATGGCGGATTTCCTGCTCGGAAAGATCAGCGATTTCCAGCAGACCAATTCAACCCCAGACGACCTGCGGACCTGGGTGATGAGCTTCTATGTCCAGGACAGTTTCCGCATCAATAAGCACTTCACGCTGAACTTCGGCCTCCGCTGGGAACCGACTTTCTCGGACCCCGATAAATACAAGCGTGGCGATTCCTTTAGTGAATCGGCTTTTCTGGCCGGCCAGGTCAGCACCGTGCATCCCAGCGCGCCTCCGGGATTGTTCTTCCCAGGCGACCCCGGAATTCCCTCCGCCAACTGGAACGGGCAGAAGGCCAATTTTGCGCCTCGGGTCGGCATGGTATGGAACCCGAGTGGAGAAGGAAAGGACACCTTGCGCGTTGGCGCCGGGATCCTCTACGACTCTACCGAGACTTGGTTCAATGAACGCGAAACCACCAATCCGCCGTTCGGCAACGATATCGATGTCGGGGCCGCACAGCTTTCGAATCCGTGGGCCGCCTTCCCGGGTGGAAATCCGTTTCCGCAGAACGGCAATCTTTACTTCCCCACGTCCGGGACTTACATCGACATGCCTCTCCATCCCAAGTCCACTTATGTGGTGAATTGGAATGCTACCTATCAGCGGCAGTTCAAGGGGGGATGGCTGGGTTCGATCAGCTACCTGGGCAACAAGACGACGCACCTGTGGATTGCCCTGGAAAATGACCCCGACATTTATATCCCGGGGAACTGCACGGTGGGTCAATACGCCGTGACGGCCGCAGGTCCGTGTTCGACAACGGCGGGGGCCAATTATCAGGCACGGCGGTTGTTGACCCTGATGAACCCAGCCACAGGCAAGTATTATTCAAGCATCGACAGAATGGACGACGGCGCGGTGGCGCGCTACCAGGGCCTGTTGTTGTCGGGCCAGCATCGTGGCGAGCACTACACTTTCCTCGCCAATTACACCGACTCGTACTGTCTCTCGGATTACGATTTTGGCGCAGCGCTCGCGGGTTCGACGAACTCCCAGATATTCAATCGCCATGCCGACTGGGGTCCCTGTATTTCCGACGCGCGCCACATCTTCAACGCTAGCTTTGTGGCCACAAGTTTCTGGCATGGCAGCAACAAGTTTGTCAGCGGGCTGCTAAGCAATTGGCAACTTTCACCCCTGTTTTCAGCCCGCAGCGGCCAACCCCTGACAATCACGACGGGTACCGATAACTCGCGGACAGACCTCAACAACGACCGGCCCGTCCAGGTGCTTGCGAACTACTCCGCCACCAACAAGATTTGCTCCACAACCTTAATCTGCGTGCAGTTTATTAACCCGGCGGCGTTCGTACCGAATCCCATTGGCACCTACGGGGATGTCGGACGCAACGCCTTGCGCGGACCCGGATACTTCGGGTTCGACGTTTCTCTCAGCCGGCAATTTAAGATCACAGAGCGGTACAGTGTCCAAGTCCGTGCCGACGCGTTCAACATCCTGAATCACACGAATTTTGTCGGCGGCTATGCCCCGGCCGGACAACAAGCGGGAGCGACATACGGTACGCTGACCACGGCCCTGAATTCGTCCACTTTTGGCCAGGCCACCGGCGCGTACGATCCGCGCATCCTACAGTTTGCTATGAAGGTTTTCTTCTAAGGCACACTAGAAGGGCGGTGGCGGCGTTTCGTCAAGCTGGCGCGACGGCCGCGATGTGACAATTTGGAACGTTAACGGGATTCGTGTAAGTGACGCCTAATTTCGATTTGCACGGCCGGGTTGCTGTCGTGATTGGAGGGAACTCCGGTCTCGGACGCGCCATTGCGATCGGACTGGCTGAAGCGGGCGCCGATGTGGTGGCGGCGGGGCGTCGCGCCGAGCTCGTCCAGCAAACCGCCGATGAGATCGCGGGCCTGGGGCGGAGAACATTGAGGCAGGCCGTCGATATCCTTTGCCGCGCATCGGTGGATAGCTTAAGCGCGGCTGTGGTAAAAGGGCTGGGTAGCGTTGATATTCTGGTGAACGCAGCGGGCCGCATGTCGAAGACACGGCTGAAAGACATCGCCGAAAACGAATGGGATGATGTGCAGAACAGCAACGTCACCGGAGTGCTGCGCGCCTGTCAGGCGTTCTACTCGCCGCTGCGCGACAGCGGACGCGGGCGCATCATTAACATCACCTCGCTGAATTCCTTCGTCAGTCTGAACGGCGTCGCCGCCTACGCCACTTCGAAGGCCGCTCTGCTTGGCTTGACCCGAAGCCTGGCCGTGGAATGGGCTTCAAGCGCTATCAACGTTAACGCGATCGCGCCCGGCGTATTCCGGACGGATCTCAATAAGGATCTTCTGGACAAGACGGATCGCGGCAAGGAGTTGCTAACCCGAACGCCCATGCAACGCTTCGGCCGGCCCGAGGAATTGGTGGGCGCCGCTGTGCTGCTGGCGTCCGACGCGGCCAGCTTCATCACCGGACAATGCATCGCCGTCGACGGTGGGTTCTTAGCGTCCGGAGTTAACGCGAGGGTCGAGACCTGAAATCATGAGCGCTATTTTGCAAGAACCGTCCGTGGCCGCCGCCGATATTCTTTCCGTCGTCGAGCAGGAGCTTCAATCCACGCCGTTCATCGACGTTCATACGCACCTGTTTCAGCCGTCGCTGGGCGAACTGGGGTTGTGGGGCATCGACGAACTCATCACTTACCACTATCTCGAAGCCGAATTGTTCCGGTCGTCGAAGATCCAGCCTGCCGAATATTTCGCGATGGAGAAACGCCAGAAGGCCGATGCCATCTGGCAAGCATTGTTTGTCGAGAATACTCCCGTGTCGGAGGCAACGCGCGGAGTGATCGCCGTGCTGAAGGCGTTTGGTCTGTCGACCAGCAGGTCCGACCTTCGGGAAGCTCGCGATTTCTTCGCGTCACAGACGATCGACGGGCACATCGATCGAGTGTTCGAGCTGGGCGGTATCAGTGAAGCCGTGATGACCAACGATCCGCTCGATCCCGCTGAGGCTCCGCGGTGGGAAAACGGCGCCGGGCCCGATCCTCGTTTTCACGCCGTGCTGCGGCTCGATCGCATATTGAACAAGTGGTCCGATCATTGGCGCGTTCTCCAATCGAAGGGCTACGAGACCGATGAGACCGCGTCCGAAAGAGCGATATCCGAGACGCGGCGTTTTCTTGCGGATTGGGTGAAGCGAATGAAGCCCGTTTACATGGCCGTTTCGCTGCCTGATTCGTTCCAGTTTCCGGAGGATTCGTTGCGCGGCCGATTGCTGGAACACGCCGTGCTTCCGGCGTGCCGCGAGTTCGATTTGCCCCTGTCGCTGATGATCGGGGTGCGCTATCTGGTGAATCCGGCGTTGAAGCTGGCGGGCGACGCGGCGGGAAAAGCGGATCTGCGCGCAGTGGAGCGATTATGCGTCGATCATCCCGGCAATCGTTATCTGATCAGCGTGCTGAGCCGCGAAAATCAGCATGAGCTGTGCGTCTACGCGCGAAAATTCAGCAACCTTCTGCCCTTCGGGTGCTGGTGGTTTCTGAACAACCCGTCTATTGTCGAAGAGATGACGCGCGAGCGCCTGGAGATGCTGGGCACGAGTTTTATACCGCAGCATTCCGATGCGCGGGTGCTCGATCAGGTGGTCTACAAGTGGCGCAACACGCGCCGCACCATGGCGCCGATCCTCGCGAACGCGTATAAACTTCTGGCCGACGATGGGCGCGCGCCAACGCGCCCGGAAATCCGCCGCGATATCACGCGGCTGTTCCGCTCCAATTTTGAGCGATGGGTGAATCTGCCGGATGCGCGCACAAACCGCGGCTCTAGCCTCTGACTCCGCTCCGCGAGCGCGGCCGATCCGCAACCTGCGCTGGTACATTTGCGGGCTGCTGTTCTTCGCGACCACGGTC
>Ga0209040_10003205_pt1 | contig 12599 bp, 8 predicted proteins | sample BogFormECP12_OM3_FD_188240 | JGI IMG/M metagenome (GOLD analysis project Ga0209040, IMG submission 188240) | Bog forest soil microbial communities from Calvert Island, British Columbia, Canada - ECP12_OM3 (SPAdes) (version 2) | ecosystem: Environmental > Aquatic > Freshwater > Wetlands > Bog ... | reverse complement strand
GGTCGGCTACATGCGCGTCTCGACCGACGGCGACCGCCAGGTCATGGACCTGCAGCGCGACGCCCTTCTCGCCGTTGGTGTCGATGAGCGTCGCCTATTCGACGACCGGGCGAGCGGCAGCCGCGGTGATCGCGCCGGCCTGGCCAAAGCACTCGCGTTTGTTCGTTCCGGCGACTGCCTGGTGGTCTGGAAGCTGGATCGGCTCGGCCGTTCGCTGCCGCATCTCTTGCACACGGTAACAGGGCTCAAGGAGTGCGGCGTCGCATTCCGATCGCTGACTGAGCAGATCGACACGACCACGCCACAAGGCGAACTGCTGTTCCACATTTTCGGTGCGCTTGCACAGTTCGAGCGGTCGCTGATCCAGGAACGGGTGCAGGCTGGCCTTGCCGCGGCTCGCCGCCGCGGGCGGCGCGGAGGGCGCCCCGTTGCCATTGATGCGGAGAAGTTTGCCGCCGTGGTAGCGGCGCTCGATGGCGGAGCCAGCAAGGCAGCGGTCTGTCGGACCTTTGGGATCAGACGCAGCACTTTGATCGACTCGCTGGCGCGGATCGGCTGGTCTGCTGGAACCAAGATTCAGGGAGGCCAGGGTGACGCGCCGGCAACGATTGAGCGAAGTCCAGATAGCGGAGCTGTTTGAGCCGCCGACAGAGCAACGTGAGTTGGTACGCCACTTCACGCTCTCCGAAGCTGATCTCGCAGCGGTTCGGCGTTGCGTGGGGATCATAACCGTATCGGTTATGCACTGATGCTCTGTTATTTGCGTTTCCCGGGTCGCGCGCTGCGTGCCGGTGAGCGGCCGCCGACTGCTCTGCTGGCGTTCATCGCTGATCAGATCGACGTTCTTCCGGATGCCATCGACGAATATCTCGCCACGGATCGGAACCGGCAACGTCACGTCATCGAGTGCCAGGAGCAGCTTGGGTTGCGCTCTTTCGGCAAGCACGCCGCAGCCGAGCTGAAAAGCGCGTTGCTCGTCCCAGCGATCGAGAACGATCGGCTTGCCTTCCTGGCCGAAATGGTGATGCAGACGTGCCGTGAGCGCAGCATCGCCGTCCCATCTCCCATGGCGCTGGAGCGGTTGTGCGCTGACCTCCGCCACAGTGCGCGGCGAGAGGCACATCGCCGGCTGACCAATGGGCTTTCTGCCGAGCAGCGCAAGCGCCTCGATGCGCTCACTGAGCGCCAGGACGAAAGCGGTCTGAGTTGGCTCACTTGGCTGCGGCAGATGCCCGAGGCAGCCACGCCCTCCGGCATGCTTGGCTTGATCGAGCGGCTGGAGCATGTGCGTGCCATCGGCATCGAGTCTGGCCGCGGGTCATCTTGTCCACCAGGCTCGTCTGGCACAGCTCGTTCGCGAGGCCGGCCGCACTACTGTCCAGCATGTGGCCGACTACGAGCGGCAACGCCGGCACGCGACCTTGGTCGCCACAACCCTGGACATCGCCGCGATCCTGACCGACCAGGCCATCAACCTGTTCGATTGTCTGGTCGGCGCGATGTTCCGCAAGGCCGAGGGGAGACATGCCCGCGCCTTCCAGGCGGATGCGCGGGCGATCAATGAAAAGGTCCGGCTTTACGCTCGCGTCGGTACCGCGCCGATCCCCGCACGCGACGGCAAGCATGATGCCTATGGCGCGATCGCCGCGGTGATCTCGTGGGAGCGCTTCTGCGCGACCGTTGCCGAAGCCGAGAAGCTCGCGCGGCCAGAAGAGTTCGACAACTATCGGTCGCTTGGCGAGCACTATGCCGGTATCCGGCGCTGGTCGCCTGCCTTCCTTGATGCCTTCCAATTCGAGAGCGTACCTGCCAGCGCCTCGCTGATGCGCGCGATCGCGCTGCTGCGCGAGGCGAACGGTTCGGGCGCCGCCGCATTGCCGAAGTCGGCTCCGACTGGCTTCGTACGCCAGCGCTGGGTGCCCTATGTCCTGCCCAGCGGAGTGATCGACCGCCGCTATTATGAACTGTGCGTACTGTCGGAACTGCGAGACCGCTTGCGCGCCGGCGATGTCTGGGTCGCCGGCAGCCGACAATATCGCTCCTTTGAGGAACGTCTGATCTCCGCAGAGACACTGCAGGAACTCCAGCAGGCCGGCATGCTTCCGGTTGCCGTCGAGCCAGACTTCGAGCAGTTCATCGCTGCCCGACAGGCGCTGCTGGACGAACGACTCAAGGTTGTCGATGATCTTGCCACAGCCAGCCAGCTGCCGGATGTGACGATCATCAATGGCGTGCTGAAGGTGGCACCAATCGAGAAATCGACACCGCCGGAGGCCGAGGCACTTGCAGCGAAGCTGTACGCCATGCTGCCGCGCATCCGCGTCACCGACCTGCTGGCCGAGGTGGCTACCTGGACACTGTTCCCCGGTTGCTTCACGCATCTGCGCACCGGCAACGCTGTAGCCGACAACCGCATTCTGATGGCCGGGCTGCTCGCCGACGGACTGAATCTCGGCCTGACCCGCATGGCTGAGTCATGTAGCATTGCCAGCCTTGGCCAACTCGCTTGGGCGGCAGATTGGCACATCCGCGAGGAAACCTATGCCCTTGCGCTGCGCTGTCTCGTCAACCAGCAGCAGCGCGAGCCTTTCGCGGCGATCTTCGGCAGCGGCACTGCCTCGTCATCGGACGGTCAGTTTTTCCAGGCCGCCGGCCTTGGCCGCGATGCCGGACGCCTGAACGCTCATTATGGCCAACGTCCCGGCTTCAAGATCTACACTCACCTGTCGGATCGCTACGGCCCGTTCTACACCAAGCTGATCGCTGCAACCGCGAGTGAGGCACTGCACGTGCTGGACGCGCTGCTCTACCATCAGAGCGAGGTCGCACCACGGCGACATCATACTGATGGCGGTGGCGATTCCGAGCACGTCTTCGCGCTCTGCACTCTGCTGGGCTTCCTGTTTGCGCCCCGCATCCCTGACCTCAAGCACCGTCGGCTCTACAGCTTCGGCAAGCCATCAGCCTATCCTGCGCTGGAGCCAATGATCGCCGGCCGTATCAACGTGGCTCTCATCCGCGCCCACTGGTCGGAGATCCTGCGTGTCGCCGCCTCCATCCGCACCGGGACGGTGACGGCATCGCTCATCATGCGGCAACTTGCCGCCCATCCACGGCAAAATGGGGTTGCCGCGGCGCTGCGTGAGCTCGGAAGGTTGGAACGCACCCTGTTCACGCTGGACTGGATCAGCGACCCGGAGCTGCGCCGCGGCACCGGGCAGGAGTTGAACAAGGGCGAGGCCCGCAACAGCTTGGCGCGGGCTGTCTTCATTCATCGGCTCGGAGAGATCCGCGACCGAACATACGAGAACCAGCAGCATCGCGCCTCCGGCCTCAACCTGCTCGTCACCGCCATCATCCTGTGGAACACGCGATACCTGGAGCGCGCCGTCACCGTTCTACGCGAGGCCGAGGAGGTTCCAGACAAGCTGCTTGTCCATCTCTCGCCGCTCGGCTGGGCGCACATAAACCTCACCGGCGATTACGTCTGGGGCATGCCGGCGGGGGTGTCGGAAACTACTGACGGATTGAGGCCTTTGCGGGAGCTGAAAGCAGCCTACGCCAGCGCTGCATGATGTTCCTGCTTTGTCTGCTTGTGCGTACCAGAAGGCCAGTTCGTTAGTTCCAGCCGGATCGTCGCAGATCACCTCGATATACTGGACCTTCACGACAGCAAGCGGCGCGGTTTCGTCCACCTCAGCGGTGAACCGGCCCTTCGCTGCTTCCTCGGCCTCACGCTTCCTCCGCGCCTTGGCCAGCATCCGCTGCACTCCCCGCTGCGCCTTGTCGATATCGGCCTGAGTCTTGAACGGTTTCGGACCGTTGGCTGCGCGGTTCACGGTGAACTGGCTCACCGTCCGCGCCTTGACCGCCACCGCCCGATCGATCCCCGCGCCGATGGCGCCGCGATCGCCGGCATCTTCCTGGCCGCCAAGATCGTGATGATCGACGGCACCTGTTACACGATTGACGAGCGCTGCATGACGCCGGTCGGCATCCAATGCGCCAGGCCATGGAGGACGAAGGTCGACGCCAGGATGGAGAACGCAGCATGAGCACGATCAAGACCTCGTCCTGGTGGCCGCCGCTGCCGCCCGATCACATGCGCATCGGGATCAGCCGCGGTTGCCCGCGCTTCAAGAGGGGGCTACGCCCGACCTCCGGCCGAACCCCGCGCCATCCACCCTGATTGTCGCTGCCGCCGTCGCTGAACATCCGTCACCGATTGCTTAGGCGCGTCAGCCTCTCGACTACATGCAACAGGCCCCAATTCAGACCGGACGCCTCGCCGTCCAGCTTACTGGCAAATCGCATTGTAGGTTTGCCACCGCATGCCCTTCGGCTTCGGCGGCCAGCACCCGTCAAGCGGCCCATAGTAATCGGCTCCCAGCAGCCGGTACAGCCGTCGGCTCCGCGCGTACATCCGATCTACTCGCCCCTGTCGCTGGCTGGCACAGGCGAGCCTGTAAGCGCCCGGGCCGCGGCTCAGAAAACGCGTCCCCCCGTTCGGGAGGTACAGCTTCCGGACCCAGCGGCCGGTCGCCGGGCATATCCACCACCAGCGCACACCACCAAATGGGCAAGGTGTCGTCGCCATGGAAATCTTCTGCTCCTGCGGCCCGGTCTGATGGCTGTGGTGGTCAATGTCGCTGCCAGGGTCGCCCATGAGTGGGGCCAAGTGCCCCGGTGCAACGCCGATCCTCGCCGACGTGATGCAAGACAAGTAAGAACTGCGGACAACTGCGCCGGAGCGCGGGTCATACAAGGTAATGGCAGGACGTGGCGGTCTCGCTGTTGCAGAACGCTGGGTTCGGGCCTAGGCTGTTCTTGGGCCGTCGGAATTGGCCGTTTCCATTGGGGCGACTCCGGGAATCATATGAAGAGACCCAAAGTGACGATCGCGATGCCTGTGTTCAATGGCGGGCCCTATTTTCGTTTGGCGCTTGAGAGCGCTCTTGCCCAGCAGTATGACAACATTGAGATAATTGTCGTCAATGATGGCTCGACCGACGGCGGCGAGACGGAGCGCATCGCTCGTGACTATGGTGATCGGATACGCTATATCGCCCAGGAAAACCGCGGCGTCGGTGGCGCCTTGAACACCGTTGTCGCCAATATGACCGGCGAATATTTTGCTTGGCTGAGCCACGATGATTTGCACCTGCCACACAAGACGCGGGCGCAGGTCGATTACCTGGCCCGCCTAGATCGGCGCGATGCAATCCTTTTCTCGGACTTCGATTTAATCGACCCGGATGGCAAGACCATCGCTGTTGTGAAGTTGCCACGCGACCAGATCCTGCGCGCGCCCATGCTGCCGCTCTTCAGGGGTATGATCAACGGATGTACCTTGTTGATTCCAAGACACATCCTCCTGGAATTCGGCCCATTCGACGAAAGTTTGCGCCACACTCAGGATTACGACCTTTGGAACCGCATCTTGCGGAAGCACGAGTTCTTTCATCAGCCTGAGGTGCTTGTTCAGTCTCGGGTTCACCCGGGGCAGGATTCGAAGAAGCCTGAAGCGGCAATTGAGGGTGACGCGCTTTGGATACGTATGCTGGACGATCGCAGCGAGGCGGAACGGGTTGCCCTGGGCGGGAGCTCCCTGCGGTTTCTCAAAGAGCTAGCGGTCTTTCTGGACAAGACTCCGTATAAGCGTGCCGCACGCCACGCGCACGCTTGCATCAGCTCGGCAGTGATTAGCACAACCGTCTCGGTTGTGATCCCGTTTCACAACGAATGCGGATTGACAGCTCGCGCCGTGCGCAGCGTCCTCGATCAGACGCACCGTCGTGTGGAAGTGATCCTGGTCAACGATGGTTCGACCGAGAGTTTGGAACCGATCAACGAACTTTTGCGCGTGGACGACCGGGGGCGATTGCTCCATCAGCGGGACGGCGGTCTTGACGCGGCGCGCTACTTTGGCATGACATCAGCGCGGGGCAGTTACATCGCTTTTCTAGGCACAGGTGATTTGTTCCTGCCGGTGAAGATCCAGCGCCAGATGGAAGTCATGCAGGAAAAAGGAGCCGTGACGTCGTATTCCTCGTATTACGTGCGGTCTGCGACGGGCGGACCAGAACTCGAGGTGCGACATCCAGTCTTTTGTGCCGGTGACACCAATCGTGGTAAATCTAGCGAGTGTCCGATTGCAACCTCGACAGTGATGATTCACCGAACGTTGCTGAGCAGCGGATTTCGGTTGCGCGATGGCTTCAATTCAACCGCGGACGACCTGACCTGGATTGGCCTGGCGCCAAATCGTGACCTCTGCCATATCCCGGAGCCACTGACAGTGTGTGGGATGGTCGTGAGTGGTGTTGCGTGAGTGTAAGGAATCACGCTGCCCCGAAGTGCCAAGGTGCATTCACAACCGCGACGGGCCAAAATTGGAAGCGCTTCGAAGGAGCTGACAGGATGCTCAGAAACCCCAGGATGCTTTGGCTCTCCTCGGACGCCTGCTCAAGACACTTCGCCTCGGTACCCACGTCGAGTGTGTGATGGCGATGTCGCCGGTGTGTCTGTTTTACGCGCGCGTCTCACTGGGAGTGATTGCCGACCTGGCCTGATCGCCGGCTATCATAGTCGCGATGAGGCGAGCGGCTTCCCCTACCATCTGCGACAGTCTTCTGCGCCAGCGCGTAATCATCGGGTCGGCCGATGTCCAGCCATTCACACGATGTGATATAGCAATCGACATGCGCGCCAGCCCGCACCATTTCGGTTAGTAGGTCGGGCATATTGAGGGGCACACCTGGGGTCAGGAAACGCCGGATTGCTTCACGCCGCAACATATATACACCCATGTTCAGCAGATGTTCTGTCATTGGCTTCTCGCGAACGCCGGTGAGGCGGCCCGACGCATCAGCTTCCAAAACGCCGAACTCGAGCTGTACCTTGCGTTGCAACCCTGCGACAGTCGCATCTGCGCCCAAAGTAAGGTGTCGGGCACGCATTGCGGAGAAGGCAAGGTCGGTCACAAGGTCGCCATTCAATAGCATGAAGTCCCCGTCCATGCGGTCGAGGACCTGGGCGACAGGCCCACATGTGCCTAGCGGCGTATCCTCGACCGCATACTCGATTTTCAGACCGAGCGCTGAGCCGTCGCCGAAGAAGGCCTGAATAAGATGGCGGAGGTGGTTGACGGCGAGGCAGACGTGGCGGGCGCCATGTGAGTTCAGCTGGCGCAGCAACAGTTCTAACACAGGCGCATCGCCCAGCGGCATCAGCGGCTTCGGCAGCACTGCCGTGTAGGGAAAGAGGCGGGTTCCTTTTCCCCCAGCCATGACAATCGTGTCCACCGCTTCACACCACGTAGCCGGCGCGCGGCAATAGGTCCGCGTGGTCTCGGAAGTATTCTATAGTTCGACGCAGCCCCTCCTCGAGCCCGATCCAAGGTCGCCAGCCCGTTGCGGCCCTAAAGGCGCCGTTCGCTGAGACGAGGCGGTCAACCTCACTGGCTTGTGGCCGCAACCGCTGCGGATCGGTCTGTATTCGGGCATCGACGCCCATCAGGTGGAGTATCAACTGCGCCAGATCCCCGATAGCGATACCTTCGCCGCTGCCGAGATTGAAGCAGCCACCTATCACGCCGTTTGCGATCGAGGCCGTAACGAAACCCGCGACGGTATCCGTGACGTAGGTGAGGTCACGTATCGGCGCCGTCGCTCCCAGCCGTATAGCCTGGGCGCCCCCGAGCGCCTGACCGATGATTGTCGGAATTACCGCCCGTGCCGACTGTCGTGGACCATAGGTATTGAAGGGGCGCACCACTACAGCGTTCACTCCGAAGCTGCTGACATAGGACTCAACGAGTTTGTCAGCGGCGATCTTTGTAGCGGCATATGGCGACTGTGCTTGCAAGGGGTGACCCTCGTCCATCGGGACATAGCGAGCGCTGCCGTACACCTCTGATGTGCTAGTGTGCACGAGTCGCGGGGTCTCGTGGCTGCGTACGGCTTCCAGTACATTGAGCGTGCCGCCGATATTGGTGGCGACGTAGCTTCGTGGTGCTGTGTAGGAATGCGGGATTGCTATCAGCGCGCCAAGATGGAACACTACGTCGTGACCCGCGATGAGACGGTGGATAAATTCGGCGTCGTTCAGATCACCATGTACAATTCTCACCTGTTTGAGAACATCAGGTGGAAGTAGACATAAATTGCCGATACTGGCGCAGGCGTTATAGCGCAGGAGTGCCCTAACCTCCGCTCCTTCCCGAACCAGATTTTCGACCAGGTGGCTCCCGATGAACCCGCCCGCACCTGTGACGAGCACCCGCCGTTCTTTCATCCGACCCTGTCCATCACTTGCTCTCACTCTGCTATTCTCTGGTACAGCCGACGGCAGCGGTGCCCGTGGGTGGCACAACGAATCGTCCGCGCGGACCGCCTTAGTGTGTAAGACAAATCAGTTATGATCACAGAGATCAAGAGCCGGCACCGACTACAACCACCGCGTGCGCTTGGCCCCGCACCCCGATTTTCCCGGGTCGGCCGCCGTCTTAGCCTGTCAGCGGACCCATTTTGCCGTAAATCGCGTTTGTCCCAGATTTACGATTCAGAGCAATTATTGCGACGATCCATCGGGGACTTCAAACTGCAGGTCCACCATGATACCGAGGCGACCAGGGTCATCGGGATGCCTTCTGGTACGGAGAAGATCAGGGATGAAGGTACGAAGCTTGGCGAAGCGTGCGGCATTACTCCTACCACCTGTGCGTAGGTTGTACAATTACGCACTTTCCGAAGCGATGCGGGCCAGCACCCTGCAGGTCGAATATGATCGTTCTGTAGCTCACACCAAAGATCTCCGCATGCGATTGCAGAGTGACTATGAGCGATCGGTAGCTCATGCCGAAGACTTACGCATGCGATTGCAGAGTGACTATGAGCGATCGGTAGCTCATGCCGAAGACTTACGCATGCGATTGCAGAAAGCGGAGCTTCGACGTGACCAGGCAGAGCGCCTGGCCGAAAATGAGGCGCGACAACGCGCCGATTTACAGGCTAAGCTGAGCGCAGCTGACTGGGAGGCTCTGATAGACCAACTGCGCGCAGCCCCGCCGGCTACCGCGGCGCATATTGACTATTTGCACGCGCGCCTGATTGGCAACATCAGCATTTTGTCAGCAGAACTGGCCGGCCTTCGGCGGCTCATCCATTCGGCGCACGGCAATGGCGGCGGTCAGGAAAATGCCCGGCTTCGCACGATCTATCTCGATCTCCTCGAGTCGGCTGTGTCTGGTTGTTTGTACAATGATCCCTCTATCACCCCCGGTGCAGTCGGCATATTCGACCCACGGGAGCGCATGATTGGCCGTGACTGGCCATCCCAGGCACCGACGATGATCGGGACCGCACGGCTGCGGAATATCCGCGTACTCGGTGAAAGCATTTTGGAGGATGGCGTCGAGGGCGATTTTCTAGAGGCAGGCGTGTGGCGTGGGGGCGCATGTATCTACATGCGCGGCCTTCTCGCCGCGTACGGTATCAATGATCGTACGATTTTCGCGGCGGATTCCTTCTCTGGTCTTCCTGCACCTCAGCCGGAATTGTATCCGGCTGATACCGGCGATCGGCATTACGCTAGCCCGGAACTCGCTGTGTCACTCGATGACGTGAAAGCGAATTTCACGAGGTTTGGCCTTCTCGACAATCAAATCGTGTTTCTTCCGGGGTGGTTTAAAGACACGCTGCCCGCGGCGCCAGTCAGGCGTTTAGCCTTATTGCGCCTGGACTGCGACATGTATGGCTCGACCATTGAGACACTTAGGAACCTCTACCCCAAGGTTTCCGCCGGTGGATACGTCATTATTGATGATTACATTCTCGGACCGTGTCGCGAGGCGGTTGAGGATTTCCGCAGAGCGTACGGCTGCTCCGAAATACTGCACGACATTGATGGCGCGGGCGTGTTCTGGCGTAAGGATGCATGATCATGGAAGCGGATGCAGTGAATCGGTTGGGCGAGAAGGCTGACCGTGGAGACGCAGTAATCAGGGACGGTGATCCTGCACGATGGCTAATCCAGTTGATCAGCGCAGGAGCTGATTTCGACAGTAAATTTATGCAAGCTTTGATCGACGAAGTTGAACGAATCGTGTTGCTCCAGGAGATCGACCGAATAGCGGTAATGCGCGACATCGGCGAGGCACTCCTGGCCAGGGCCAATATTTCCGTCTGGCCGTTGCGTTTGAGGCGCTATCTGAATGCCGTCTTGCTAAACCCCCGTTCCGCTTCGGTGGAGAGACAACGTGTTCTGATAGTCGACTTCGATTTCTTCACCACGGTGGGTGGCGGACAGACATTCTACCGACGGCTCATAGAACGTCACCCAGCGATCGATTTCTTCTACCCTTCAATGGATCCCGACATCGTCCGCCTTACTCGCGGTGAGTTGCCGCTTAATGCCCACCCGTTCTCGTTCAGACCACAAGGGGACATCGACTATCTGAGGCACTCGGGACGATTGCCGCATTGCGTCAATGAAGACCATGCGATGCGTCTTACGGGCGTCGCCGCAGCAGTTCAGGGAATGAACTTCCATATAGTCGACATTCCTTCGTTCTTCGCTGCAGCGCATGCTGCGCGGTCGCTACTGTCCGCTTGGGGCGTCACTGCGGAAAAGGTTGTTGTCGGGATGGCAGGTTGGCTCAGCGAAAGTTTTCGTAAAGCCTATGACAACGAGATAACGGCCGATGCCGTTGCCGCCTCGGAGGCGATCGAGGAAGCCTGTGTCAGTGCTGCGGACGTTCGCTATGCGATCTCGAAGCTTGAGGCGTCCGAAAATACGCGCGGTGACTTCCCCATCATAACGCTCGAATTCGAGGAAGCGATCGAGAGTTTCCCGCCTCCAGAGTCGTCGCCGCCCGGCTCAGGGCCCCCCAACATCTGGTACATCGGCCGCCTCGACGGGGCTAAGGGGCCTGACCTGTTCATAGAGATGGTCGCAGCGATTCCGGCACATTTATATGGCCAGTGCTTTCTGGCCGGCCCTGATAATATATGGAAGCAGAATGGCCGTTGGTCGCAGCATCTTCTCGACCTTGCAGCGAACCGCGGCTTAGGTGTTCGCTATCAAGGTGTCCTCAGCAACGCTGAGATCCGCGATCGCGTCTACCGCGGGCGCTCGATAGTGGTTGTACCGTCGCGAGTAGATGCCTTTAACTACGTCGCGCTTGAGGCGATTCTGAATGGATGCCCAGTACTGTTGTCAGACCGTACCGGAGCGCACGGTTTTCTTACCGAGAAATACCCGCACCTGCTTGTGGCCACAATGTCTCCAAGTGGCTTGGAGGCGGCCGGTCAGGAACTTCTACGACTCGTTTCGAACTACCAGACCATTGCAGAACGATGCCGAACCATGGTGTCTGCACGGCCGATCCCTACGCCGCGCCTCGGCTTCATGAATCGTGTATACGGCGCGACTTCGGTGCGCTCTCCTGAGGCCGAGCACCGGATCGCTGACGAAACGCTGAACGCGTGCTGTCAGTTGCCATTGCTTAGCGCGGGCGCTGCTATGTGGCGGCCGGTCCGACCATCTCCGCTGTGGCCGCGTGTGAGCGTCGTCATTCCGACGTACGATCGGCCGCATCTTCTTGCCCCGACGTTGGCCTCCCTGCTTCGTCAGACATTCAGCAGTACAGAAGTCGTCGTTGTCGATGATGGGTCCAAAGATGGCAGGCAAGTCCGCGCTGTTGTTGAGGCCTTTCGACCGATGGCGCGCTACGTGAGGATTGAAAATCGTGGCGAGGCGGGCGCGGCGAATTGTGGTGTAGAGTCCGCACTAGGCGAGTTCGTCACTTTTCTATCAGATGATGACGCTTTCGCGCCCGAACTACTAGCAGAGGCCGTCCAATTGCTGGATGCCAATCCGGACGCGATCGGCTGCTACCCCGATTGGGACATCATCAATCCTTCCGGCTACTTCGTCGAAGCCCATCGCCTTCCGGAATTCGATCGTCGCCTGATGCTCTGTGCGCATTGGTGCCTCCCCGGCCCTGGCGCGGTGGTTCGCCGCGCAGTTGTGCGCGATATTGGTGGGAAGGACCCTGACATTCGCTGGGTTGCGGATTTTGACCTGTGGCTGCGGGCAACGCGGTTCGGACCCATGATCCACTTGCCACGCAAGCTGGCCTATTGGCGCTCGCATCCTACTAACGCAACCTCGTTTGATCAGGGAATGGCACGGGCGGCCGAGCGTGTGGCCCTTATCCAGAAATTCCTCTCTGATCCGGCAGAGCAGGGATGGTGTCAGGCTGATCGCGATCGCGCATTGGCTTCGGCACATTTAGCAGCCGCAGCAATCGCTGGTCGCGGTAATCGCGATGCAGCATTGCATCATCTTGCGGTTGCGATCGATCTAGATGCCGCTCTAGTGCACGAGCTACCGCCGAATATGGCCGGTTACCCTGCGCTTTGGCCCGAGGATAAACGATGGTCAGCCGGAACCGTCGGAATCCGTTATGAATAGAGCTAGGCCTGTTGGGGTAGACTCAACAGTCGTGTGACCAGCCGCCATTTGGAGCGGATTCGCAATTCCGTAGGCTGTTATTCCTATCGCCTCGGTTGCCATCCGGTGCGCTGGCTTTGCAG
>Ga0209040_10003203_pt1 | contig 12600 bp, 7 predicted proteins | sample BogFormECP12_OM3_FD_188240 | JGI IMG/M metagenome (GOLD analysis project Ga0209040, IMG submission 188240) | Bog forest soil microbial communities from Calvert Island, British Columbia, Canada - ECP12_OM3 (SPAdes) (version 2) | ecosystem: Environmental > Aquatic > Freshwater > Wetlands > Bog ... | reverse complement strand
TGGGTCATCCAGAAATTCCTGCCGGCGGTGGCGCGTGGCGACAAGCGCATTATCCTCGTCGACGGGCAGGCGAAGGGCGCAGTCAATCGGGTGCCGACCCCGGCATGTCGAAGAGGACTGCAACAAGGCTCATCGGATGGACGGCGAAATCGTCGAGCGCGCCATAGCCGGCGGCGCTTTCGCTTCGCCATGAGAACGGTGCTTCCGCGTCGGCAATGTAGTCCTCATCCATCTCGACGCGGAAGTGGGTGACGCGCCCGATCGCGCCGCGTTTGAGCAGCCCGGCGATGCAACGCACTGCGGCACTCTGAACATAGTTGCAGCCCAGGATGGCGACCTTGCCGCTCGCCCTGGCCGCCGCCGCCATGCGCTCCGCATCGGCGAGCGACGGCCCATCGGCTTCTCGCACCAGACATGTTTGCCGGCTTCCAGCGCAGCGATGGCCATCGGCGCATGCCAGGCGTTCGGCGCCGTGATCGACACCACCTCCACCGCGGGATCGGCGACAAGTGCCTTCCAGTTGGTGGTCGCCATCTCGAAGCCGAATTCGGCGGCGCGTTTGCGCGCGAGGCTCTCGTCGGCCTCGCATAGGGCGACGAGGCGGATTTCGGGCGCATCCCCGAAGACGGCGCGGACGCCCGTCCAGGCCAAAGCGGGGCACTCGCCCATGAAACCAGAGCCGGCCAGTCCGACGCCAATTCTGTCCATAGGCCTCCCCTTCGCAGCGCGTCGGATCGCAGGCCAAAATGAATGTTTCACAACTTACACAATCTGGAATATTTGTTCTATTCTTATTTTGTGCAGCCGGATCGGGGCCGCAGGGCGGGCGAGGCATGACCGAGAGCACGACGATCGAGCCGCCGCAGAGTTTCGAGGCGCTGAAGCAGCGCCTCATCGAGGTCGAGCCGCATTTGCCGAAACGGCTGCGCCAGGCCGCAGCCTACGCGCTCGAACATCCGGACGAGTTTGCTCTCGGCACCGCGTCGGCCATCGCGCGCAACGCCGACGTCCAGGCGTCGACGCTGGTCCGTCTCGCCCAGACGCTCGGCTTCGGCGGCTTCTCCAATCTGCAGGAGGTTTTCCGCTCGCATCTGCGCAACCGCTGGCCCGACTATTCCGAACGCCTGAAGGCGCTGCACGAAAGCGCGCGCGACAGCGGCGACCCGACCAACCTCCTCATGGGCTTCGCCGATTCAGCGGCGGCTTCGATCGAGCGCTTGCGCCGCGCCGTGCAGCGGGACGACCTCGAGCGGGCGGTGGACATTCTCGCGCGGGCCAAGACCATTTTCTGCCTGGGGCAGCGGCGCTCGTTCGGCGTTGCGCATTATTTCACTTACGCCCTCTCCCAGCTCGGCCTTTCGGCGAGCCTCATCGACAATGTCGGGGGACTGGGGCCCGAACAGCTGGCGCGCGCGCGGCCGCAAGATGCGCTCATCGCCATCAGCTTCGCGCCTTACGCGCCGTTCACCGTCGATCTCGCGAGGCGCGCGCGGCGCGCCGGAACGCCGATCGTCGTCGTGACCGACAGCGCGCTCTCGCCGCTCGCGGGCATGGCGGACGTGCGGTTCGAGATCATCGAGAGCGACTTCGGCTCGTTCCGGTCGCTGGCGGCGACATTCTGCCTCGCCATGACGCTCGCGGTCGCGGTCGCCGAGCGCCGCACCGATACGGAAGTGAAGTGAACGGTTTTTCGTTGCGTCCATGAAGGCAAGGGCGGAAGCGCGCGCTCGCTCCTCAGCCATGCTCGCATTGCGGGAGGCGGACCGGCGGGAGGCGCCATCAAGTTCGTCAGAACGCAACTCGGACAGCTATTCCACCGTGCGCCGTAGCATGCACCTCGCCGCCGACCGCGCCGAGCACAAAGGCGTCCAGAACCACTTGGTCGTTTAAACGATACCCGGCGCGCGCGCCGTATTCGAACCAGGTTGTAGTGGGCAAAGCGTTCGCCGCGAACGGCCCGAAGTCGGTCACGTTCATAGAGGCGCCCTTTCCCGCCCCGAACCCGCGAGCGACGGCGCCGCTGAGGTTGACTTCGATATTGTCGGCGAAAAGGTGCGTGTATTGTCCGCCCGCCCTCACGATGTTCAAGGCCTGGAGCGCCGCCCCGGTGGACAAGGGATACGGATTGATCGCCGTCGTCGCCTCCGTGTAGGCGCCGGTTTGCAACCAGTTTCGGCCAAGGTCGGCGTACGCCGCGGCCTCGTCGATCGGAGAAAGGCGCGCAACCCATCCGGCGCGCGCAAACAGGGAGAGGTCGCGATCGACTGAGGTCCAGCTTCCCTTCGCCGTCGTCGATCCGTTCGGATATAGGCGAGAACCGTGGACACTTTCGTAAGGGGTGACCGAGCCGCCCGCCTCGATGAACGGCCGGCTGGGCCCAAAATTGTCGAAATCGTAAAGCAGCGCGCCGGCGAACGTCGGGGCGTCGTAAATCGAGAGGCCAGAAGAGCTCCACTGATTGTAGGAAAAGCCGCCGATCGCGGTCAGACGGTCGCTGAGGTTCACGCGCCCATGCGCTCCCAATGCGAACGAGCCGAGGGCGCCAAAGCCCGACGCGCAACTCGAGCAACTGATCTGCTGCGTCGCGCCGAGAAGGATGGAGCTCAACAGGCCGTTGTTGACAATCTGGCTGAGCTGGGCGTTCGCAATCGCGTTGACCGAATTCTGGATCTGGGCCTGTGTGGTGGTCGGCGAGGAGACGAGGTACCAATCGCCGCCCTGGTCATTCAGCGAATACCTGAAGCCGTTGACAGCGAGCGTATTGGCGAGCGCGAAGGCGTTGGCAGCAGTCGTTCCGCCGTTGGCCGTGATCACGACCGGAATGCCGGCGCCGGTCGTTGGCGCGCCGAGGCCGCCGGCGTTTTTGATCGTCAAGGAGGTCGAGCCGGTCGCGGATCCGCCGCTGACAATGATCTGGTCAGTGGGGGAGGTCGAGCCGCCGAGCGCCGTGTTGAGCACGATGTTCGCGCCGGAACCTGTGTAGTTGTTCACGCTCAGCGTCTTGAAGCCCCCGCTCGAGCCGGGCGGGGCGAAGACGACCATGCTGTTTGTGAGGGCGAGGTTGCTGATATTGGAGGGCCCGGTCAGATTCCAGACGGTCCCGTTCATGAGGTTGACGTTGGACGTGGATTTTGGGTCGGTTCGCATTGCACCGGTCAGGGTCGATGCGTTGGCGTTGAGGGTTACGATGCTGCCGCCCGTGGCGTCGAGGACGTAACCGGTTCCGGCGCTCACGACGGAATTGTTGAAATTGATCGTCGCGTTCGCGGGGTCGGCGAAGACGGCGGCTCCCGACTGCGTGCTGATGGTGAAATTGTCGAAAGTCGCCGTCTCGTTGTTCCCGCCGAGGAATTCGATCGCGTCGCCCGCGGCGGCGATCGTTCCTCCGCCAGTCGCCAGGATCGAGGCGCTGTTTCCTTGCAGCGCGACGGCCGCGGCGGCGGGATTAGCGGTCGTGACGTTCAGCGTTCCCGTCGCCGAGATGGCGCCGGCGGCGCCGCTTCCCGATGCGTCATTGGCGAAGAGGCCGAACGCGCCGGTGCCGGATGTCGTGACGTTCGCGGAGGCGAGCATGACCTGCGAACCTCGCCCGTCGGCGTCGATCCCGTAGGCGGCGACGCTCGCGACGCCGCCGGAGGTCGTGACGTTCGTCGGCCCTGCGGCGCTGATGACGCTGCCGTTCAAAGCGTAGAGACCGATCGCGCCCGCGCCTGGAGTGATGAATGTGTTGGTCCCGACGAGGTTAACCTGCGAGCCGGAACCCGTGACTTGAAGTGCGTACCCCTCGACATCGGAGGTGGAGACGGTCACCGAGTTGACCGTTCCGCCGATTGATCTCACTCCGAGCGCGCTTATGAGCTCGCCGTTTTGTATGTTTCCTCCCGCGAGAAAGACCGAATTGATAGTCTGCGATAATCCGCCGAGGTCTAGCGTCCCGCCGGCGTTGATCCTCGTCCGGCTGTCCGCGCTGAAGGCGTTCGTCGCTCCGCCGAGGAGCGTGCCGCCGTTGATCGTCGTCGCGCCCGTGTATGTGTTGGCGCCTGTCGTGGTGTTGAGCGTCGTCACGCCGCTGTTCACGATAAGTGAGGTCGTTCCTCCGATGCCGTCCACCATCCCGCCGGTGGACGTGATCCCATTCACGCTCGTCAATTGCCCGCGTTCGATGGCGCCGCCCGAGAGGAAGACTGAATCGATATTCTGTCCGAAGCCGCCGAGATCGAGCGTCCCGCCCGCATTGATTGTCGTTGCGCTCGCGGCGCTGAAGACGTTCGTCGCTCCGCCGAGGAGCGTGCCGCCGTTGATGGTCGTCGCGCCCGTGTACGTGTTGGCGCCTGTCGTGGTGTTGAGAGCCGTCACGCCGCCGTTCACGGTCAGTGAGGTCGTTCCTCCAATGCCGTCCATCATCCCGCCGGTGGACGTGATCCCATTAACGCTCGTCAATTGCCCGTGTTCGATGACGCCGCCCGAAAGCAAGACGGTGTCGATTCGCTGATCGAAGGCACCGAGATCGAGCGTCCCGCCCGCATCGATTGTTGTTGCGCTCGCGGCGCTGAATGTGTCCGTCGCTCCGCCCCTCAGCGTGCCGGCAGCGATGGTCGTCGTCCCGGAATATGTGTTGGCGCCGGTCAGGGTCACCGTGTTCGACCCGGCCCTGACGATAAGCGAGCCCAGCCCGTTAATCGCGCTATCGTACTGCACGCTCGTGTTCGTGTTGATCCCCGGTCCGCTGACGTCGCCGGTCTGATCGAGGGTGAGCGTTCCCGAGTCGATGAGGATAGCGCCGTTCAGCGAGCCGCTTGCGCTGGACGCAAGCGTATTGGTCCCGCCGGTGAAATGGATCGCGGCCGCGCTCCCGCCGCCGCTGATCGACCCGCCGCTGATCGACCCGGCGTTGACGATCGTCAGGCCAGCGCCTTGCACGCCGGCGCCAGCGGCGCCGGGGGCGCCGGCTATCCCGTCAGCTCCCGGAGTCCCGCCTGAACCGCCCGATCCGCCTGAGCCGCCTGAGCCGCCTGAGCCGCCTGAGCCGCCTGAGCCGCCTTGGACAAGCGCGTCAGCGTTGTTGATGAGCGTGCCGCCGCCATTGGCGAAATATACGCCGATGCCGCCTCCGCCGCCGTTGCCGCCGTCGCCGCCGTTGCCGCCATTGCCGCCGTTGCCTATGTAAACGGCGGAGCCGCCCGCGCCGCCCGCTCCCCCCGCTGCTCCGGTTCCTCCCGAACCGCCCGCCACCGTTACGCCGGAGTTGATTGTGATGATGTCGCCGCTGCCGGTGTCGACGACGCCATAGCCGCCCGCGCCGCCGCCGCCGCCGCCCGCGCCGTCGCCTCCGTTTTCGCCCAGATTTCCCTGCCCGCCTGCGCCAGCCGGGCCGCCCCGGCCACCCGCTCCAACTGGCGGGCTGACGGTCACGGTCAGATCTTCAGAGGTCGCCAAGCCGTTCACGCCGCCACCGCCGCCCCCCCCACCGCCCGCGCCGTTAACGAAGCCCACGAGGGTATCGCCTTGGCCGCCTGAGTTGCCTGGGGTCCCCCCCGAGCCGCCGTTCGCGTCTCCGGAGTAGCCGCCGAGTCCACCCGCCTGTCCGGGCCCGCCACCGCCGCCGCCGCCTCCGCCATTAATGCCGTTTGAGCTATTGTCGTCGGCGCCCTTACACCCGGAGGTCGTACCCTCCGCACTCTGACAGCCGGGCCCGCCGCCCGCCACGCCGCCGCCGCTGGTCCCTCCGGTCCCGCCGATTGCCTGCGCGTGCAGCGGCCCGATCGCCGCGAAGACGCCGACCAGGACGAGCGCCGCTGTCGACGCCCTGCCGAGCAATGCGCCTCGGAAGCCTGTGCCTCCATGCGGACTCCGCGTCCGCTCGCCCGATTCGAAGCCAGCGATCGCACGCGCGGGAGCCATCCTCTTGCACGCGCCTAGTGGCCGCATAGAGCGCCTCGCGGAAAGCCGGTGGCTCGAACGGCCGAAGCGAATTGTTGGGCCGCGCAGAACGAGGCGGGAGTCCCCGCACAAACGGGACCGAGATCGACAGGCGTTGAAGAGAGGCTTGCGCGGTTCACACCATTGGTCGACGCGACCTGCGCCGTCTGACCCGGAGAATCGAGTTCGACGCACTCGCACGAGGACTGCCGGCCGTTCCCGGGTCTCTCGCAATTCCGCCGCTGCTGTTCGAACGAGACGCCCGGCTGGCGCGGGCAGACCAACGCCCGGCCTTCGCGGAGGGTCACGCGCGACAGTCCGGCGTGAACCTCGATGTCGAGTACGGTGCCCTGCAGGCCGATCGAGGCGACCGACGTCGTGATGAGGTAGGCCTTCTTGTCGAGCGTGCCGGTGGTGAAGCGGAAGACGCCCCTGGTCAGGCCGAGCTCCATTTTCTGCGCGCTCGCCTGCGCCGTCGGGCCCGAGTAGACGAACTCATCGAGCGTCATTTCCGACCCCGGCCCGATCACCAGATTGGTGGAGTCGAGGAAAATGAGCTTCGCCTTCGACGCCGCGGCGGTGCGCACGATCTCATTGCGCAAGACCGAATCGCCGGCCTTGAGGGGACCAGTCGCCCCGGCGATCTCGCGCGTGACGTCGTTGATGACGGCGGCGGCCGAGCCGATCTTCTGCTGAGCGAGCGCAGTCTCTCCCGCGGCCGCCAGAGCGCAAAGCGCGGCCCCTGCTCGGAGAAACTGCAAAAGAAAATTTCGCAACGGACCCCAGCTTCGCCCGTGTTGAGTGTCTTGATACCGTAATTAGATGTACAACATTCTGTAAAGAAAGGCGTTCGTCAACACGACGAGAATGCTGTATTCGTGACTGGCGGCTGATTTTCCACTGCCTGTGACTTTAGGGAAACAGAAGCCATAAGTTAACATGAGTAAAAACGATCTAGTTCGGTAAGACGAAGAGGCGCAGTTGGTCGCGTGCGTGACGAGCGTCACAGCGGCCCGCGCGATTAACCACTATAAGGCGGGGCTTTTGTTTTCCGCTATTCGTCATCTGACGCAGAGGCATTGAAAATGACGGGAGGCGTTTTCATCAGCTATCGGAGGGAGGACTCCGGCGGATACGCCGGCCGGATCTATGATCGCCTGACGAGCCGCCTCGGACGGGAGAAGGTCTTCTTCGACGTCGATACAATCCCGCCCGGCCGCGATTTCGTCGAGGTCCTTTCCGAGCGCGTCGGCAGCTGCGACGCGCTTCTGGCGGTCGTAGGCAAGCATTGGGTCTTAAGCGTCGACTCGGAGAACAAGCGCCGGCTCGACGATCCAAAAGACTTCGTCCGCATCGAGATCGAGGCGGCGCTAAGTCGCAACGTCCCAGTCATTCCCGTGCTCGTCGACGGCGCGGCGATGCCTCGTCCGGAAGACCTGCCCGACAGCCTGAGGAAGCTGATCCGGCGGCAGGCCGTCGAGATCACGCACGCCCGCTTCGACTCCGATGCGGAGCGATTGACTGAAGCGCTGTCGCAAATTGAAGAGGAGACGCTGCAGCGAGAATCCAATTCGCCGTCTTCGGCGGCAGGACGGGAAGCGGGGCGCGCGACGCTGGCTGCAGCGGCGGAGTCGGCGTCCAACCGTGCGTCCGAACCTTTGGGACCCGCCATATCGGCGCCGGTGGGGTCGGGAAACTCTCGATCGCTGGTCTATCTCGCCGTCCTCGGCCCGATCGTGGCGGTTGTAGCCGGGTTGCTCTATGCGCTGCCTGCTTTGCGAAAGCCGGAAACCACGATCGACGCGAAGCCGGTCGCGTCGATACAAAGCATCCCCTCCGCTAAATCCGGTCTTTCCGCTGCACAAGGTGATCGGCTCGACGCGCGCCAGATCGGCATCCTCAAGGCCGCCGCGGCGTCGATCTGCAACGTAACGAAGGACGGCGCCGGAAAGAGCAACGATGTCCTGGTCAAGGCGGCGGTCATGAGCGAATTGGGCGGGATGCTCGGAAAAATGGCGGACGCCGGATCGATTGCAGCGATGAACCACGACGATTTCGAAGGGCTTACGCGCGAGGCGACCGCGATCGCAACGGCGGGCGCCCCGGACTGCGAAATGCAGCTCTTTCCGAAGATGCTCGCGAGACTTGCCGCCACCTCGAGCGCGACGAATGTCAATTCCGGCGCTTGCAGCATCGCGGTGAGCGGCAACGCCTCCGGCAACAGCGTCAGTTGCGGCGCTACCCCAGGCGCCAAGCCATGATCCATCGTCGAATAGACCAGCGGTCTCTGAGCCAGCGCCGCGGGCGATTTTCCCAAAACATTCTTGCTTTCGCCCTCGCTCTTACGGTCATCGCTCTCCACTCCGTTTTCGCTTTCGCCGACTCCAAGATCGACACTGGTCAGTGCAGCATCGGCGTCGTGGGCAGCGCTGTCGGCAACTCGATTACCTGCAATTTCGGGCTTACGCCCGATCAGCTGAAGCAATTGACCGAAGCGGCGGTGCGGGGCGTGACAGACGCGCAGCAGGAGCGCCTCAACAAAGTCAGCAAGACGCTCGGGGTCACCGAAGACGCGGCCAAGAATCTTTTGAGGATCATCGGGGCGGATGCCGACGTTCCGGAGGACAAGCTCGCCGAGGCGCTAACCAAAGCCGGCAACGACTACAGAAGGCTGAAGACTCAAGTCGCGGCCCTGAATCCGGATAACTTAAGCGCGAGAACGCTGCTCGATGAAGCCAAGCTCGAAATTGAGTCTGGAGATCTCGAGAAGGCGCACAGAGTCCTGCACGAGGCCACGCAGGCGCAAATCGCCGCCGCGATGGTGGCGCGTAACATCAGGGAGCAGGCCCAGGCGGCGGAGGACGCGCAATGGCTTGGCGCCGCGAGTTCCGCTGCGGTCGAAGGCGACGTCGCGTTGACTGAACGAAAATTTGAACGGGCCGCCGAGCTGTTTGGTGAAGCCGCCGGCTATGTCCCAAGCGGTCATAGAAAAGAGCGAGGCGACTATCTGCTTCGGCAGGCCGACGCGCTTTACCGAGAGGGCGGCGATCGTGGAGACAATAACGCGCTGCGCGAGGCGATCGAGGTTTGCCGGAAGGCGCTTGCAGAATATCCGCGTTCCGAGACTCCGCTCCAATGGGCGAACGCAGAAACGAGTCTTGGCAACGTGCTTCAAACGCTGGGACAGCGGGAGAGTGGAAAGGCGCGCCTCGAAGATGCTGTGAGCGCCTATCGGGCGGCCCTTGAAGAGTTGACGCGGGAGCGAGCTCCGATCGCTTGGGCGACTGCGCAGAACAATCTTGGCGCGGCTCTGCTGTCTCTCGGAGGGCGGGAAACCGGGACGTCGGAGTTGCAGGAGGCGGCGCAGGCATTCCGCGCGGCGCTCGAGGAACTCACGCGCGATCGGGCGCCGCTCGACTGGGCGGCGATGCAGAACAATCTCGGCTCCGCCCTCAAAGCGCTCGGCGATCGAGAGTCCCGGACGACGCGGCTCGAGGACGCCGTGATGGCGTATCGCGCAGCCCTCGAGGTATGGACGCGTGAGCGCGCGCCGCTCCAATGGGCGGGGACGCAAAACAATCTCGCCAACGCGCTCACGTCTCTGGGGCTCCGCGAGAGCGGGACCGAGCGGCTGGAGCAGGCGGCCGCGGCTTACCGCACGGCGCTCGAAGTATGGACGCGCGAGGTCGTTCCCCTTGATTGGGCCATGACCCAGAACAACCTCGGCAATGTTCTGACGGCGCTCGGGGAACGGGAGGATGCAACGGACCAGCTCGAACAGGCGGTGAAGGCCTACCGCTCCGCACTCAAGGAGAGAACTCGCGAACGGGTTCCGGTCGATTGGGCGTCGACACAGAACAATCTCGGCATCGCGCTCGCGAGACTTGGCGAGCGGGAGAGTGGAACAGCCAGGCTCGATGACGCGGTGAAGGCTTACCGCTCCGCCCTCGAGGAGCTGACTCGTGAGCGCAATCCGCTTCAATGGGCCGAGACGCAGAACAACCTCGGCGCAGCCTTGCAGGCGCTTGGGGAGCGGGAGAGCGGAACGGCGCGACTCAAGGAGGCGGTCGAGGCATATCGCGCGGCGCTCGAGCAAAGGACGCGCGACCGGGCGCCGCTCGATTGGGCGAGAACGCAAAGCAACATCGGCTCGGTTCTTCAGATTATCGGGGAACGCGAGAGCGACGTCGCGCGGCTCGCGGAGGCGGTCAAGGCCTACCAAACGGCGCTCGAAGAGTTAACGCGGCGACGGGATCCCCTCGGCTGGGGGCAGATTGAGAACAATCTCGGAGCCGCTCTTCAGGCGCTTGGGGAGCAGGAGAGCGGAACAGCCCAACTTGAGGAGGCGGTGAAGGCCTATCGCGCGGCGCTCGAGGAACTGACGCAGGAGAGCGTTCCGCTCGCCTGGGCGGAGACGGAGAACAACCTCGCCAACGCCCTCCAGGCTCTCGGAAAGAGAGAGAGTGGGACAGCGTTACTCAAGGAAGCGGTCGTTGCGTATCAAGCCGCGCTGCAGGAGCGCAAGCGTGAGCGGGTTCCTCTGCAATGGGCGGCGACGCAGAACGATCTTGGCAATGCGCTTGAGGCGCTTGGCGAGAGGGACGGAGAAACGGACAGGCTTGAGGAGGCGATCGAGGCTTACAGAGGGGCTCTTGAGGTCGCTACCCTGGATGTCGCGCCCTATCTTCATCAGTTGGCGCAATCGAACCTTGAGCGATGTCTCTTGTTGTTGAAAACTCGACAGGCCGGCGCCAACGCGCAAGCGAACGGTTTATGACGTGCGGCGAATAGACGATCAGCGCGTCGATCTTCCTTCGCTGAGTCCCATTTCCGCACTGCAACGGATGCACGCCTCAATAGAAGCCGATTGGGACACCAGTCTAATCTCATTGGTCGGTAAGCCTCGGTAATTGTGGTAGGTTCGTTCCTGATGGCTTCTCGCTCAAGCTGACGGGGAATCATGTCCGCAGACGCCGAGGCGCCGCACCCCGGCCACAGGCGAAGGCGCGGGCCCCAGCGGGCGAGCGGCGGGGCGCCGGCGCGGCCTCAAGCGCAGCCCGCCGCGCCGTTTCCACCGCTTGATCTCCTCTCGAAGGACGAAATCGAGTCCATCCATCAAGCCGCGCTGACGGTCTTGAAGGAGATCGGCATCGACTTCCTGCACGACGGGGCGCGCGCCCTGTTGAAGGACGCGGGCGCCGACGTCGCGGCCGACACGAAGCGCGTCCGGTTCGACCCGGCGCTGGTTGCGGCGCAGATCGGGCTCGCGCCGCCGGAGTTTATTCTGCATGCGCGCAATCCGGCCCGCGACCTCAAGGTCGGCGGCCGCAACGTCGCCTTCGGCTCGGTCGCCAGCGCGCCCAATTCCTTCGACCGGGCGGGCGGCCGCAGGCCGGGGAACCAGCGCGACTATCGCAACTTCATTCGCCTCGGGCAGAGCTTCGATTCGATCCACTTCTGGGGCGGATATCCGGTCGAGCCAGTGGACATCCATCCCTCGGTCCGCCATCTCGACGCCTTGTTCGACATGCTGACGCTGTCGGACAAGCCGATCCACGCCTACAGCCTCGGCCGCGAGCGCAATCTCGATGCGATCGAGATGGTCAGAATCGCCCGCGGGATCGACGATGAAACGCTGGAGCGGGAGCCCTCGCTCTTCACGGTCATCAATTCCTCGTCGCCCCTTCGGCTCGACGCGCCGATGCTTGAAGGCGTCATCCAGATGGCGCGGCGCAATCAGGTCGTGGTCCTCACGCCCTTCACGCTTGCGGGCGCCATGGCGCCGGTGACGCTCGCCGGCGCGCTCGCCCAGCAGCACGCCGAGGCGCTGGCCGGCCTTGTGATGACTGAGGTCGCGAGGCCCGGCGCGCCCTTCGTCTACGGCGGCTTCACCTCCAACGTCGACATGAAGTCGGGCGCGCCGGCCTTCGGCACGCCGGAATACATGAAGACCGCGATCGTCGGCGGCCAGCTCGCGCGCCGGCTCGCGCTGCCGTACCGCTCCTCGAACGCCAACGCCGCCAATTCGCTCGACGCCCAGGCGGCCTATGAGAGCGTGTTCTCGCTCTGGGGGGCGATCATGGGCGGCGTCAATTTCCTCATGCACGGCGCCGGCTGGATGGAGGGCGGCCTGCAGGCGTCGTTCGAGAAAATGGCGCTCGACGCCGATCTTCTCGCGATGGTCGCCGAATTCCTGAGGCCCTTGCGCGTCGACCCGGCCGAGCTCGCGCTCGAAGCGATGCGCGAGGTGGGGCCGGGCGGGCACTTCTTCGGCGCCGAGCACACGCAGTCGCGCTATCGCACCGCCTTCTTCCCGCCGATGATCTCCGACTGGCGCAACTACGAGACCTGGCGGGAGGCGGGCTCGCCGACGGCGATCGACGCCGCCGAGCGCATCGTGGCCGAACGGCTGCGCAATTACGCGCCGCCGCCGTTCGAGCCGGAGCGGCGCGAGGCGCTCGAAGCGTTCGTTAAGCGCCGCAAGGCGGAGGGCGGCGCCCCGACCGACTATTAGCGCCGGCGACGCGAAGAGCCGCCTTTTTCCCCGTTTTTTTCGCATTCCGGGACCAGAAAGGACCCGAAATTGGAGTGGGCCCCTTGGGGCGGACGGTTGGCGTTCATGAATTGACCGTCGGGCCGGGCTTTCGAAAGATGGAAGCTCATGGCCAAGCACCGCGCGCA
>Ga0209040_10003202_pt1 | contig 12606 bp, 12 predicted proteins | sample BogFormECP12_OM3_FD_188240 | JGI IMG/M metagenome (GOLD analysis project Ga0209040, IMG submission 188240) | Bog forest soil microbial communities from Calvert Island, British Columbia, Canada - ECP12_OM3 (SPAdes) (version 2) | ecosystem: Environmental > Aquatic > Freshwater > Wetlands > Bog ... | reverse complement strand
GAAGGTGCGCTACCGCGGACTGGCGAAGAATGCCAACCGATTCTTTGCCACCTGCGCCCTGGTGAACTTGTTCATGGTTCGCAAGAAGCTGCGGTACTCGGCGGCATAGTGTCTTCCCAGAACGCCGACTACCCGAACCGGTGAGTCGGGGAAGCCCAGGATAGCCTGCGGGAATGAAAGAACCGGTCTCCATCTTCTCCTAGAATCATTCCCCGGCTTAAGAGCAGTGGTTGTTCAGAGGTTCCCTAGTGTGCCAATAGTTGTGAGATACGTGTGCGGTAGCCTCGGCTCATCGGAACTTTTTGGCCATCCTGCATCAGCACGAATGACTCGCCTTCCTGTGAGTCGGTTCTGATCTCCTTCACGTGCTGTAGATTGACGATGGCCGAGCGGTGAACCCGGATGAAACAGTTCGGGTCGAGTCTGGTTTCAAAGTGAGCCATGGTCTCGCGCAACAGATGATTCTCCCGGTCGGCGCAAATGCGAACATAGTTTTCTTCGGCTCCGATCCACCGAATATCCGTCATAGGAAGAAACAGGATTCGTCCTTTGGATTTGAAAACGAGCCGTGTAGCGTACGAAGCTCCGTCAGGATCATGCTTCTTGCCTGCCCAATTCTCGTGGGGGACAGACAGCTGATCCTCTGCTCTCTGGAAGGCCTGCTTTAACCTTTCGCGCGTGAACGGCTTCAGCAGATAGTCGATGGCATTGATTTCGAATGCGCGGATCGCATACTTATCGTAAGCCGTCGTGAAAATGATCTTCGGAAGACGAACCTGTCCACCTGCCGAGAGCGCCGAGACAATGCCGAATCCATCCATGCCCGGCATCTGTACGTCCAGCAGGATCAGATCGGGATTTGTGAATTGCACCAGATCGATCGTCTCCAGGGCATTCGCGCCTTCACCGACAATCTCAACGTTCGTGTCGTCTTGAAGCAGCTGCCGAAGCTTCTGCCTCGCCAATACCTCATCATCCGCGATGACTGTCTTGACTTTCATGGGAATAAACCTGTGCGCTGGCGGTTAGACGAGGCGAGAAGCCAAGGGGCAGCAGTAAAATCGCCTGGACCTCGCCGTCTGGAAATTCTTTCAGGGTGAATCGTTGATCGTTGCCATAGTGCAATTCCAGGCGAGCCTTGACGTTGGCGATCCCAACCCCACGTCCTTCATGTTTCGATGCGGCCGTTTCAACGAGACCCCGACCTGAGTTCCTGACGCATATCCTCAACTGGCCACTCTGGTTCTGCGCTTCAACACCCAGGAACGCCACACCGCTTGTCGCAGCCACGCCATGGACGTAGGCATTCTCCATAAGAGGTTGGAGAATCATCGTTGGCACGAGCGCATCCAGAACTTCAGGATCGATGGCCACGTAACTATGAACCTTCCCGGTGAATCGCATTTGCTGGATGGACAGATACATCTGAATGAATTCAATTTCGTCAGTCAGCGGAATGAGTTTTGCGTCGCCTCTGTCCAGAGTCATACGCAGCATGCTGCACATTTGTTCCAGCATCCGATCCGCGGCCTCCACGTCGGAATGCATCAGGCTGGAGATGCAGTTCATCGTGTTGAAAAGAAAGTGCGGATTCAGTTGCATGCGCAAGGCGCGCAATTGCGCGTTGGTCAATTCGGATTCCAGCCGGATTGCAGCGTTCTCCTTTTCGCGGAGCGTTTGGTAGTAACCAATACCGCGGAACAGGAAGAAGACGACCCAGAAGATAAGAAGATTGGTGACTAGCTCATCGTTGAGAAAATAGACCAGACGGTGCAGGTAGGTCCAGGAGCGGTTTCCCAGGCGAACATTCCACGTTGCTGCGACCCAGATAGCTTCTTCCAGAACGCTGACGAGAATGCTCAGCGGGACTACTCGCGTGAGGATGGGCTTGAGCGTGGCGCGTTGAATCCAGTCACCCAGCCTCCACCAGATGATCCAAGAGATAATACCCCAGAGCAGAAACTGAATCGCCCAAAGCAGGTAGATCTTGCCAAATGGAATGTTGTAGTTCCAACTGCGCCCATGCAACCATTCCTGGAGCGCAAAAAGAGCGGCTAACACTAACCATCCCGAAAGAAATACGACGGGATGCATGAATGCAGGGCGTTGCGGCTTGGATTTTGTTTCTACGGTACTCAGCGAATACTTGCTCCCTTTGGCGAATTGATCTGCGCTAGCTCCGTAGCATACACCTCATCCATGGGGAAGAACGCAGATTCAGGACCGCCTTTGACAACAAAGATGTCACTGTGGGGATAAGTAGTGATCCACTGCGCCGCCGAATTCTCCGACTGCTTTTGCTGTTCAACGGAGAGAGCAGACCTGGCGGCTGTTATATCCGCGCGTAGCAGGGGTTGAGCCTGGTCCCCACCCTGTTTTTCGGCTATCGTGAACCAACGGTACGCAACGGAGAGATCCTTCGGCACTCCCTTTCCGTCGCGGTAAAGAATGCCAAGGACAGCCGAGGAACGCCAGGAACCTCCGATCGCGGCCGCTTCAAGCAGCGCAGTTGCTTCTCCGGAACCCTGCGGCAGTTCAGGGTGATTAACCACAAGGAGTCCGAGGGAGTGCTTCGCCGGGATGTACCCGGCATCCGCGGATTGTCGCAGATAGATGATCGCCCGATCTAAGTCACGCTTATGACCATCCGTGACAGAATAGAGCGTGCCCATCGCATATTCCGCTTCGGGGTTATGATGCTTTGCGGCCCTGTCGAACCAATGCTCCGCTATAACAGGATTCCGTTCAACACCCACGCCAAGAATGTACACAAGTCCAAGATAGGCTTCACCACGAGGGTCATCGCGCTTTGCCAGGTCATTCAGTAGATCCAGACCTAATCGCGTATCCTCAGGCACGCCTTCGCCGTTAAGATACAAAACTGCAAGATTGAGCTTGCCAGCGCGGGAGCCGGATGCGGACGCCCGCTGGAACCACCTGACAGCCTGCTCTGCATCCGCCTTCACGCCAATTCCGGCGAGATAGAAGTACCCCATATCAACCTGAGCGCCTGGATCGCCCTGGTCGGCGGCCTTTCGGTACCAATAGGCTGCCTGGGATAAGTCGCGAGTAACACCTCGTCCGGCTAAATAGTCGCCGGCAAGTTTAAGCTCTTCGCGCAGGTGACCTGCGATGGCCTTCTTCTGAACGTCCTCGCGGGAAATCTCCGGACTGGCATCGCCGGTAATGAATGAGCTCGCAGACTCCGAAGGCACCTGACACCATATCCCCGAATGAGCAAATGAAGAGAAGAGTCCAGCAACGACGAGAGCACTTCGCGCCTTTAGTCTATAAATCATCGCGGCGTCCTCCAAGTGTCTGTCATAGACAGTCACTTGAAGCAATAGTCACCTGCCCAAGTGTTGAACCGGAACAGGTTCGCCCCAACAGGCGTCGCGGTCATTCACTTATCTCAACTTCTTATCCCAGGAATCAATTACCTCATCACAAAAGTCATAAATTTTTGTTACCTGTTTATCCTGAAATTTGCGTGCGGAGCTAGAGCAATGCCCATCCATCTATCCAAGCCTAGCTCTACTTATCCCAAGATAAATCGATTCGTCACGTTAAATAGCACATTCGTCACTATCTCCCAAAACTTGTACCAAGTTGCCCTCGATAATTCGTTAATCGGGAGACTATTCTCTGCCCTTAACCCGAGTGACTTCAAAGACAAGACACTTCCAACCATTCGCCTCGGTAATTTTGCATTCGGCCTTCCATCCGCAGCTGTTCGTCACATAGACAAGGAGAATCCCATTTAGGGCTACTTGCTTGCATGATTCGCTTCCAGGGTAGAGCCAGTGACAGTTCATCGAGCGCAAACGGAAACCGGCCACGCAGATCTCAAGGTTCATCCCGGGGATCGTCACAGAGAGCGCAACGACGGACCGGCGATTGCGCCCCCGGTTTCCGATTGACTCACACCCTACCCGCTGATTTTGAGAGCGCTACATGGAGGCAGCAAATGGGATCGATTCGAGCAGCATGGAACACTGTTCTGCTACTCGCGGTTTTAGCCGGCATTGCATTGGCGAGCCAGAACGCCGTTGGACAGGGCATCACAACGGGATCAATCGGAGGCACGATTGCCGACCAGCAAGGCGCCGTGGTGCCGCAGGCATCAATTGCCGCGGTCCAGGCTGGAACCAATGCCACGTTCAAGACAACGAGCGGAGCCGACGGTTTATTCGCCTTCCACGATCTGCCCATTGGCGATTACACGTTGACGGTGGAAAGCGCAAGCTTCCGTCCGCTCGATATCAAGAACATTCGCGTAGTTGCCGGAGTCACCGCTCAGCTGGGAACCCAGACTCTGACGATTGGCACATCGTCTTCTTCCGTCACCGTAGAGTCATCCGCGCCAATCCTTGAAACAAGTCAGGCGCAGGTAACCACTTCCTTCGATTCTGCTGCGATCCAGAGCCTGCCGCTGAATACGAATTTCGACAACCTGGCTCTTCTCGCGCCCGGGGTTGTGCAGACCCATGATGCAAGCTTCAGCAATTCAAATGGAGTCGGCATCTCGGCGAATGGCCAGCGCGGCCGCTCCAACAACTTCGAGATCGATGGACAAGATAACAACGACAACAACGTAGGCGGCCCGCAGGTCTTCTTCGGCAGCCCGGACGCAATATCCGAAATTCAGATCATCACCGATAACTTCGGCGCGCAGTACGGCCGCAACGTGGGCTCGGTCGTGAATTATGTAACAAAGTCCGGTACGAATGCCTTTCATGGCACCGGCTTCGAATACTACACGGGCTCCTGGGGGAGCTCCCTTCAAAACCAGCAGAAGAGTCCGCTGTTCGGCTTCTGCGCCCCGGGACAGGTCCCAACGCCAGGGAATCAATGCACCGTAGTGACCGTTCCCCGCACTGTCGACAACAAGTACGGAGGTACGATCGGCGGTCCCATCCTCAAGGACAAGCTGTGGTTTTTCGGAAGCACCTATTGGGATCACACGCGCGATGGAGGAGCCGTTTCAACCTCGGAAGGCGCGGTGACGCCAACGCCAACAGGCCTGAGCCAGTTGCAAGCGGCGTTTCCTAACAATCCAGCCGTAGCTTCGCTGGTGAATCAGGGTCCATACGGGATCAAGACAGGCAATCCATCACCGGTAGCGGGTTCAACAACCACGCAAACGGTGACGGATGGAGTCACCTCCGCTCCGATAGAATTTGCCGGGGTAGCGAGAACGGTTCCGGCCCTCTTCAACGATGAGGAGAACTTGGGTCGGATCGACTGGCAACCCTCCACGAAAGACCGCTTCTTCGTCCGCTATTATTATCAAAACGACCTGACCACCGGCATTCTGGCGGGGAATCTTCCAACTGCCATCGCAGCTGGCGGATACATTGAAATACCTGCCAGAACTCACTCGATTGGCGCCGACTGGACACATACCTTTTCGCCAGCCTGGGTCAATCAGTTGCGCTACAGCTTTCAGCAGGCGGTGAGCAGCTTCGATGGAGGCGGTGTCCCCGCTTGCACCAACCTCAACTTCACCGCATGCCCGAGTTCTATTACCTTTCAGGATGGCACCGATTTCGGCTACGGTTATGCCAGCAATTTTCCGTCACAAAAATTTATCAAGATAACCCAAGTCCAGGACAACGCCAACTGGACCCACGGCCGTCACAGCATTGCGTTCGGCGGCGCCTTCGAGTATCAGAATTCTCCCGGCACATTTCTGCCGAATTACAACGGCTCTTTAACCTTCCAGGACTTCGATTCCGTCCTTCAGGGGAATGGTTCTCTTGCTTTAACCGATGGCAACCCGGTGATCCCTTTCACGGAAAATGATGTGGCGCTCTACTTTCAGGATGACTGGAAGATCCGTCCGGATTTGACGCTCAACCTGGGCCTGCGCTGGGAGTTCTTCGGACAGGCGGTCAATATACTGCACAACGAAACCGTGGCGCGTGAAACCGGGACAAATCCTTTATGGGATACGTCCCTTCCACTCTCCGTAACCACTTTCCAGAAAGTTCCCAACCGCTGGAAGAACTACCAGCCGCGTATTGGTTTTGCCTGGAACCCAAATCACGGGCGGCTTGTGGTTCGGGGGGGATATGCCGTCAATTTCGACCCGGCTTTTTACAACATCTTCGAGAACTCGGCCGTTGCAGCCCCGGTAGCAAATGCCGGTGCGATCAACTGCGGCGGAGGATATCAGTGCCTGCCGGCTACCGGCACAACGGGCGCGACGGTGCGCGCGCAAAACCTTGCGGCGCTCCCGATCGGCGGCGATCCACGCTTCGATGTCGAAGGGCCGCTTTTGCCCAACTTCCGCAATCCTTACACGCAGACCTATTCCCTTGGCATTCAATATGGAATCGGCAACGCGGTGGTCGTCGAAGTGCGCTATGTAGGCAACCACACCGCAGCCCTCTTTCAGGCTCTGGACGGAAATCCATCTCTCGAACCGCTGGCCTCGGCGTTTCCCAATTATGTTTCGCCGAGTTCGCTCTGCCAGGACCCGACTCAGCCCGGATATCTGACGCTGAACTGCCAGCAGGGAGCGCTTCAGGCAGCAGTGGGCAACACAGCATTCTCCAATTACAACGGCCTGCAGACGAACGTGACCACACGCAACCTCCACGGCTTTACCGGCACGTTCCAATACACCTACAGCCGGACGATCGACAATGCCAGCGAGATTTATCCAACCGGCACCGGAGGAAACACGCTTGAGTTTTCGCAGAATCCGCTCAATACCAATACCGCCGAGCGGGGCGTAAGCGGCATCTCCTACCCCAACGTAGTGGCCTTTGGATTTGTCTACCAGGTCCCGCAACTGATTCACAGCAATAACCTTCTCGCCAAGGTGGCAAACGGCTATTCGATCAACACCGTGTATGGATACAACAGCGGTCAACCATTCACTCCGTTTCAGGGACTTCAACCAAACCCAACCAATCCACAGACCGCAGTGGGCGGAACCTACTGCGACGACTATTTCAATGAGTTCGTTCTGGGAGTAACCAGCTGCCGGCCGGTACAGACGAACCGAAGTGCCCCAAACTCGCCTTCGTCTTACACCGTGAATAATGTTCAGGCGGCCAATGCGCTCGGCAATCCATACCCTGGAGTGGGAAGAAACACACTGCGCGGCCAAACCTTCAACAATCTGGATTCGAGCATTTTCAAGACGACTAAGCTCTCCGAACGTCTGACCATGCAACTGCAACTGAATGTCTTCAACACCTTCAACCGGCAGTACCTCGGTACACCGGGATCGTTCCTGGGAGCAACTAATTTCCTCACTACGGCCTACAACTCGGGCCTCCCGGGCACAAACGCGGGCACAAACCGCTACGTGCAGTTGGGGGGAAAGATCATCTTCTAAACCCGGCACTAAAACCGATGGGGCGATGCATTTTTGCATCGCCCCTTTGCTTTGTCCTGAACAAAGCCGCCCCGGCTAACCTCCCTGATGCTAAGAACCTACTGAACCTTCCCCTGCGGACGCAGCCTGCGCAATTCCATCGCGCACGCCAGCGCGTTGAGAGAAGCAATCTTCAGGTTATCGAGCGACGCCCATATCCAGAAGCGATTGGTTGCCTCCTCGGCACCGCTCTGGGTACGTACCCGCACCAGCACGTCGTTCTGACCGGCACTGCTCAGATTGTTCGGCGGATCGACAGCGCCGAGCAGTACATCGATATGCTCCCCGCCCAGCGCCGCTTCCACCTGTTCGAGCAACCGCGGCTGATCCAGTTCGACAGCAAGCGAAATTCCCTGCCCGTGAAACACAGGTGCGTGCAGCAATTGAATGCCAGCCTCGGGTAGCTGGCCGCCGGAGAGCACTGCGTAGTGTCTCCTTATGCGAGCTTCGCTCTCCCCGAGATTCGCCTTCGCCGACTCGCCGAATGACGGAACCACATTTAAGGCGACTTGAGTGTCGTAGATCTCCTTAGGCAGGCTCTGGAAGCTCAGCAACCCAACCGTCTGCTGGTGCAATTCATCCATGGCCGCGCGACCGTATTCCGACGCAGGCTCGAGCACGGTTGCCGAAGCGTAGCGAACCTCGCCCAGTTCCCGCAGCCGGCCCAGCAACAGTCCCAGTGCAACGGCAACTGGATGCGCCGGGATGAGCGCCGGCGTGCTCAGATTAAGCTCTTCCCTGTGCCCGGCCGTCGATTGGTCCAATAGCCAAGGCGCCCGAACCAGAACACCCGCCTCTCCTTCAAGAGCGTAAGAGAGGTCGACGATGCTCGCTCCCGCGCTGAGTGCCGCCTTCCAGTGCTCTTGAGTCACTTCTGGCGCACCTGCGAAGAAGACAAAGTCCACCTGTTCGAGCGAATCCCGCTCGATGCGCCGGATAAACGTGGGCTCGTCGCCGGCTGCTTCAAGCTGACCAACCTGCGACTCATCGTCGATGAGGACAAACTCAGCCGTACTGAAGACGGACTCCGCCAGTACTTCGTTCAGATCTTTGCCGCGAAGTGACGCGGCCCCGATAATCGCGATCTTGTATTTTTCCGTCATTGCACCGTTGTGCTCGTAGAAGTTGTACTCGCAGAAGAAGTCAGCGGATCAGCTTGGGCAATTTTCTTATGGCGTTGCCGCGCATACGCCGCGCGCGCTGTAATGCCCGAGAACATGTACACCAGAGCCAGCAGCAACAGAACCAGACGCGAAAAGAAGACCAGCAGGTAAATCGCCAACCCAATCAGCACGATCCAGCGGAATGGATGCCGGTTCGACAGGTTAATCTCTTTGCCGCTCCAGAAACGCCAGGTGCTCACCATCAGAAAACCGACGAGGCCGACCAGTACCAGCCAGATAGCAGCCAGCCACCAGTTGAAAATCGGCTGCTGGAAGCCATGCACGACCGCGGCAATGACGCCAGCCGCGGCGGGAATCGGCATCCCGACGAAATACTTTCGCCCCGGCCTTCCTGGATTCTTCGGCAAAGGATCATTGCTGATATTGAAGCGCGCCAAACGGCTGGCTCCACAGATCAGGAAGAGAAAACAGACAAAACCTCCCAGCTGAATTAGCCTCTCGCGGACCCACGGGTCCATGGTCATCGGCAGCATGTGAAAGCCCCAGCTGAAGGCCAGGATGCTGGGCGCAACTCCAAACGTAATCACATCGGCCAGCGAATCCAACTCTTTGCCAAAGTCGCTCGTCGTGTTCGTCATGCGCGCGATGCGGCCATCGAGCCCATCGAAAGCGATGGCGAAACCGATGGCCAGGGCCGCGTAGTCGAAGTGATGCGGCTCCTGTATCGAACCTTGCAGACTCTGCGTGATCGCGTAATAACCGGCGGCAATGTTGCCCGCGGTAAATAGCGACGGCAGGATATACATGCCCCTGCGCCGCCGGCTGCCACGTACGTGGTCGGGATTCTTCAAACCAGCGTCTCCACCAGCAACTCCTCCTGAGCCTCGAGGGGTGACGTTTCGGGAATGCTGGCCAGGATGCTGGAGCCGCCCTTCACATGGTCGCCCTTCTTCACGCGCAACTCCGCATTGCTGGGCAGTAGAACATCGACGCGCGAGCCGAATTTGATCAGGCCGACACGCTCGCCGCGCGCCAGCCGGGCACCGGGCGCCGGCTTGAATACAATGCGGCGCGCCAGCAAACCGGCGATCTGCTTGAACGCGACCGTGTATCCCTCGTCAGCTTCAACCACGGCGAGATTCTGCTCATTTTTCTCAGCAGAAGCTGGGTTCATCGCATTCAGGAACTCGCCCTTCTGGTAACGCACCTCGCGCAACACCCCGCTGACGGGCGAACGGTTCACATGTACGTTGAACACGTTCAGAAAGATACTTAGGCGCAATGTCTCGCCTTCCGGAGTGGCCACGCGAAGAACCTCTGTGACCTTGCCGTCGGCAGGAGAAACCACTAGCCGTTCTCCCTGCGGAATTGCGCGTTCGGGATCGCGGAAAAACCACAGGAAGAACACCGCCAAGAGGACTGGGGGCACGGACCACGCCCAGCCGCCAAGAAAGAAACGTAACGCCGCGGCTACCAAAAGCAGGGCGATTCCGTAGAGATATCCATCACGAACCATAGATGAGAGCGCAGTAATGTAACTCCCTCTCATTATAGGTTCTTCGCCAGGATTGCACCCTGCGACGCACACGAATCTTGGCTCGGGGCCAACATGGAAGCCACAGAGAGCAAATAGGATTTTTATGAATTGGGCGAGCGCAACCTGTCAGGCGACATACGCTCGGTGGTGGCTACTTCGTCGGGCCACCAGTTGGTCTTTAACATAGAGCTTGAGTTTTTTCAGCCGGACTTCCTCGAGTTGCTCCTGCTCGGACGGATATGGCTTTTGGATTAGAACCTCTAACTGTTCCGAATAGTGACGATGTTGCGCTTCCAACCGATGAATTTCTTCACTATCCGGCGACCCATTTGCTTCTAAGTCCATGCGAAGATACCTCCCTTCATTCAGACGCATCCAACCTAGCACCGCGATGGTACGACCATCAATCGGTTTTTTGAGGAAAGTTTTCCACCGTCCATGGACCTGAATCCAGGCCCTTTCCCATCAAACCAGCATCCTCGTCAGGGTCGCGATAGTAATCGCGCCGCAATCCGGACTTGATCAATCCCGACTTCTCATAAAAGCGAACTGCATTTTCATTGCCGACTCGCACTTCGAGTTCAATCCTCACAGCGCCGTTCGCAAAGGCCCAGCTTGAGACGGCGTTCAGGAGCGCCCTCCCTATTCCCTTCCGGCGAGCATTTTCGGCGACCACAATCGACTCCAGTTCGCAAACATCGAGAACTTGCCGCGCGGCAGCGAACCCCATCAGATCGTGCACGTGCACTGCGACCAAGGCCGCATAGCGAACACCTTTCGTATCGGCAGTCACGAGAAATCGTTCGTACGTCGCGCGATCCCAGTGCGGAGCTTCCGGTGTGTGAGCCTCAAGGCTCAGAACTCGGTCAAGGTCCTCGATGGTCATTGTCCGGATGGCGATCATTCAGGCCTTCACGACTGCGGCCCGGCCGCTTCGGTTGCCCTGCCTCGCAGAAAACTCGGCGTCGGGCCGCCGGATGTAGTTCCCATCAAGCGTGGCCACGTCGTCAAAGTCCTTTGCCTGCAATCGCGGCGTAGCAAAGACAAGCGCATCCCCCGCATCGGGAGGCTCGACCAGCACCGTCCCGGGGAAAGCATGTTCCGCAATTTCCTCACAAACGCCGAGCGCACCGCTTAACTGTTTGCGGATCTCTTTCAGGGTGAGCAGCGCTTCCCGTGATTGCCCTCGAAAATAGAATTCTCCACGGCCCGCATCGAGAGCAACCGCATCGGTCGCCGCCTTCTGCGCAAGCACCGCTAGCCGCGACACCGCTAGTAGAGGGATGCCCAGCGCTTCGGCAAGTGCCTTCGCTGAACTCACGCCGATCCGCACGCCCGTGAAACTGCCGGGGCCGTTTACGACGACGATGGCCTTCAAATCCTGTGGGCCTGAGTTTTGCGCTTTCAGAAGTTCGTGAATCTTCGGGACGAACTGCGCCGCATATGTCTTGCCCGCCAGTTCGGTCAGCGCTATGAGTGAGACAGCGCCATCGCTCCACCGCGCCAAGGCTATCGTTCCTGCGGCACCACAGGTGTCAATTCCAAGCACCATTCATAATCCCTGGCAGATTTCGAGCAACACTCCGCCTGCACTCGACGGATGCACAAAGAAATAAAGATGTCCTCCTGCACCCACTTGAATCTCCTCCGAAATCACTCGGACGCCCTTGGCCTTCAGAGCTCGCAGAGTGCCCGCAATGTCATCCACATGCAGTGCAACATGATGCAAACCTTCGCCGCGCTTCCTCAGAAAACGCCCCACTGGTGAGTCCTCCCTTGTGGGTTCAAGCAACTCGATGCGGCTGTCATCCAGGTCAATCATCGCGGTACACACCTGCTCATGCTCAACCGTTTCCTCATGCGCAACGCTCAGGCCCAGCGCCTCGTAAAAGCCGCGTGCCGCCTGAATACTGTTCACCGCGATCCCAAGATGATCAATTCTGGTCATGACTTCGCTCCACCCGCTCCGTTTCCTGGCCGAAGACCTGCTCCACCAACTGAGGTACCAGCCGATACGGATCTTCCTGACCTTCGGCAACGCGCTCTGCATGCCCGCCAAGCTGCTCGACGCTTAAACCATGGGCAGCCGCCCCCTTCAGCAACGCCTGCCGCAACATCTCCTCGATTCGATCACGCCAATAGGATTTGCGTCGTGCCTTCAATCGTCCCTCCGTCGCCAACCAGGCTTTCATCTGCTCGACAGCTCCAAGGAGATCTTCGATTCCCTCACCGGTCGTCGCAACCGTCTTCACAATCGGCGTAACCCACGAATCATTTGGCCCCGCAAGCGACTGCATTGCGCGAACTTCCCTCTCCGTTCGATCCGCCCCTTCGCGATCGGCCTTGTTGATGACGAATATATCGGCGATCTCCATAATGCCCGCCTTGATGCTCTGCACATCGTCGCCCATGCCCGGAACCAGCACCACGACCGTCACGTCCGCAAATCTCACTATATCGATTTCATCCTGGCCCACTCCTACTGTCTCGATGAGGACTACATCCTTGCCGCTCGCCTCGATCACCTGTGCCACATCCCCCGTCGCCCGTGCCAG
>Ga0209040_10003201_pt1 | contig 12608 bp, 9 predicted proteins | sample BogFormECP12_OM3_FD_188240 | JGI IMG/M metagenome (GOLD analysis project Ga0209040, IMG submission 188240) | Bog forest soil microbial communities from Calvert Island, British Columbia, Canada - ECP12_OM3 (SPAdes) (version 2) | ecosystem: Environmental > Aquatic > Freshwater > Wetlands > Bog ... | reverse complement strand
GTATTTGCCCGCTCCGGAGATGCTGTACAGGCGCAGAACCTGGTTGACAAGTTCGATAGGGAGTTTCCGCACGACACCATCATGCAGTTCTATTACCTGCCGAGCATTCGGGCGGCTATCGAGCTTAGCAGACATCATCCCCAAAAAGCCGTCGAAGCGCTGCAGGACGCCATGCGATACGAGATGGGAACTCCCTCGGCGTTCGGAAATCTCTACCCGGCTTACCTGCGCGGGGAGGCGTACTTGAGGGCACGCCAAGGCCAGCAAGCGGCGGCGGAGTTCCAGAAGTTGATCGATCATCCCGGTGTCGTGCTGAACTTTGTCACCGGTGCGGTGGCGCATTTGCAACTGGCACGTGCTCAGGTCATGAGCGGCGACAAGGAAGCGGGGCGCAAGTCGTATCAGCGCTTCCTGGAACTGTGGAAGAACGCCGATCCGGAGCTGGCGCCCCTGGAGGCCGCGCAGGCAGAATATAAGAGGCTGAACTAACGAAATTTGCGTGACGGAAATCATCTACAACAATGCTGCAAATCTGTGCATAGCAGTGACCCCGAACTGATGGTTCTACGGTACTTACCATGGAACCAGAATTGCGGTACAAACTTGAATTCTTTGAACTGAGATCCCCGACCCCGTTAGCAACCTAAGGCAGGATCGCTTCACCGCAGGAAGGGGTACCTTTTATGCAAATCTTTCGTTGCCTCACGATCCTCTGCCTCGCCCTGACTATTATTCCGGCCTCAGCCCAGATCCTTTACAGCAACGGTCCAGCGAACGGCAATGTTGCCGCATGGCAAATCAACGACGGCAAGATCATAGGCGACTCCTTAAGCTGTTGCCGATACAACGGCGACGGGCCGAACGGCGGGTCGGCGACGGTGGCCGGCTTTGATTTCTATGTTTGGGCATTTCCGGGTGACACACCGCTGACTGTGGATTGGTCGATCACGTCGGGGGAGAACGGCGGAATTATCTTGGGCTCGGGAACCGCCGACCTTACCAGCTCTTTCGTCTCAAGCAACAACTTCGGCTATGATATCGACAAAGAGACAGCGAGCGGGCTGGACGTTACCATAAGTGTGGGTTCTGCCCCGTTTTACTGGCTGAACCTCCAGAATGCGACCACCCAGCAGGGTAATCCATTGTACTGGGACGAAAACAACGGGGTAGGCTGCATGCCCAAACCGGGCTGCCCGTCTATGGCCTCGTCTAATGAGGTGGGGACAATTCCTTCTGAGTCATTCGACATATTCGGCCCCGCAGGCAACGGAACGACCCCGGAGCCGGGCAGCGTTGTGCTTTTTGGCTCCGGGATGCTTGTGCTAGCAGAAGCTTGGCGCCGCAAGCTGAAGTCCTAGTCTCACTCCTTTGGACAGAGCAATTTCCCAAGTAACTCCAATCAGCGGACTGGCCACTGACAACTGACTTTACGTTCCTTCGTTCCAGCTCGCCAGGTATTCTTCCTGCTCCGGAGTCAGGCGGTCGATCTTGACGCCCATCGACTCCAGCTTCATCTTGGCAACTCGCTTATCGAGTTCCTCGGGCACCGCGTAAACCTTCTTCTCCAGCGTGGAGTGGTTCTTCACCAGATACTCCACCGACAGCGCCTGGTCAGCAAAGCTCATGTCCATCACCGACGGTGGATGTCCTTCGGCCGCCGCGAGGTTGATGAGCCGGCCTTCGCCCAGCAGGTTGATCTTGCGGCCATCCTTCAGCGAGAACTCCTCGACCATGCTGCGGGTGGTGCGCTTGGATGACGACATCTTCTCCAGCGCGGGAATGTCAATCTCGACATTGAAGTGGCCAGAGTTGGAGATGATGGCCCCGTCCTTCATCACGTCGAAGTGCTCTTTGCGCAGCACGCTCTTGTTGCCGGTGACGGTGCAGAAGACGTCGCCGATGCGGGCCGCTTCGTCCATGCTCATCACGCGGAAGCCGTCCATCACGGCTTCGATGGCCTTCGTCGGATCGATTTCGGTCACGATGACCTCGGCGCCGAGCCCGCGCGCGCGGCTGGCCAATCCGCGACCGCACCAGCCGTAGCCGGCGACGACGAACTTCGCGCCCGCAAGCAGGAAGTTGGTGGCGCGAATGATGCCGTCGATGGTGGACTGTCCGGTGCCGTAACGGTTGTCGAACAGGTGCTTGGTGTCGGCATCGTTGACCGCGATGATGGGATAGCGCAACACGCCCTGTTTCGCCATGGCGCGCAGCCGGATGATGCCCGTGGTGGTCTCTTCGGTGCCACCGATTACGCCGTCGAGAATGTCGGTGCGCTTGGTGAGCGCGATGCTGACCAGGTCGGCCCCGTCATCCATGGTGATGTTCGGCTTGTGATCGAGCGCCGACAGGATGTGCGAGTAGTAGGTATCGTTGTCCTCGCCCTTGATGGCATACACCGGCACGTTGAAATCACGCACCAGGCAGGCAGCAACGTCGTCCTGGGTGGACAACGGGTTGGAGGCGCATAGCACGACCTCGGCGCCGCCATCGCGCAGCGTGATGGCCAGGTTTGCGGTCTCAGCGGTCACGTGCAGGCAAGCCGAAATGCGGATGCCCTTCAGCGGCTGGTTCTTAATGAAGTCCTTGCGGATGATCTGCAGGACCTTCATGGACTGATTGGCCCAGTCAATGCGCTTGCGGCCCATATCGGCGAGCGCCAGGTTGGCGACATCGCCGGCGGCATGTGTAGGTGTGGTTGACATAAGCTCCCGTTTGTTTGTCAGTGTGCGTGCGTTGACCGGCGGGATCGTGCCCTGCGGACAAATCGCAATCAGGGAAATCGTGAAAGGGCACCCGCCGCAGCAGGCACCCCGCTTCTGGGAAGTTACTTCGCTACCGCGGTCTTCTGCGCGGACGCCTGCAAACCCGCCTGCTCGCGCAAAGCTGTGGCCTTGTCGGTACGCTCCCACGTGAAGTCGGGATCGTTGCGGCCGAAATGTCCATAGGCAGCCGTCTTGCGATAAATTGGACGGCGCAGGTTAAGCGATTCGATGATGCCTTTGGGCGTCAGCTTGAAGTTGGCGCGCACGAGGTCGGAGATCTTGGCTTCGTCAACCTTGGCGGTGCCGAAGGTGTCCACCAGCACGCTGACCGGATCGGCCACGCCGATGGCGTAGGCAAGCTGCACTTCGCAGCGATCGGCCAGACCGGCGGCAACAATGTTCTTCGCAATATAGCGCGCCATGTAGCAGGCAGAGCGATCCACCTTGGTCGGGTCCTTGCCGCTGAACGCGCCGCCGCCGTGACGTCCCATGCCGCCGTAGGTATCCACGATAATCTTGCGGCCGGTGAGTCCGGTGTCGCCCATCGGGCCGCCGATGACGAAGCGGCCGGTCGGGTTGATGTGGTACTTGGTGTTCTCGTCGAGCATCTGCTCGGGCAGAGCCGCCTGGATGACATGCTTCAGGATGTCGGCGCGCAGCTCCTCGGTCGTGACCGTCTCGGCGTGCTGGGTCGAGACAACCACGGCGTCGATTCGCACCGGCTTGTGGTTCTCGTCGTATTCAACTGTGACCTGGGACTTGCCATCGGGCCGGAGGTAAGGGAGCGTGCCTTCTCTGCGGACTTCGCTCAGGCGGTGGGTCAGCTTGTGCGCCAGCGAAATTGGGGTCGGCATGTAATCGCCGTTTTCGTTGGTGGCATAGCCGAACATCATGCCCTGGTCGCCGGCGCCGCCGGTGTCCACGCCCATGGCGATGTCGCCCGACTGCTTGTTGATGCTGGAGATGACGGCGCAAGTGTTGGAGTCGAATCCGTAGAGGGCATTGTCGTAGCCAATGGAGGCGACCACGCCGCGTACCAGCGACTGGAAATCGACGTAGGCTTTGGTGGTGATTTCGCCGGCAATGACGACGAGGCCGGTGGCCGTCAGCGTCTCGCAGGCCACGCGGCTGTAGGGATCTTCCTTGATGCAGGCATCGAGAATCGCATCGGAGATCTGATCGGCAATCTTGTCTGGGTGACCTTCGGTCACGGACTCGGATGTGAATAGAAAACGCTTTTTGGGCAAAGCAAAACTCCTTCGTGTTTACGTGACTGCCCGCCGCGGCAGGAAACTCAGTGCACGTCGGCTGGGCACAATACTGCTCTGGTCTGTTGGGGCCTATCAGTGAGGATAACGGCCAGCCATGAGACTCCCAATATTTTACGGCCAAAGGGGCGGTTTCGGCCAGCTAAAGGCGCAAATTTGCATTGAACCAAGCGAGCCAACCGACGCCAATCCACCGCGCCTATTGAATCGAGTTGTGCACGGCGATGAGCTGATCGAGCACTTCCGGCAGAAGCTTCAGGTCAAGCGCGTTGGCTCCGTCGGACTTGGCCTGCAAGGGATTGTCGTGCACCTCGACGAAGACACCGTCCACGCCGGCGGCCACTGCCGCGCGCGCCAGCAGCGGAATGAACTCAGGCTGGCCGCCACTTTGCACACCCGTGCCATCACCGTTTTCGGTTCCAGCGGAGGGAAGCTGCACGGAATGCGTCGCATCGAAGACCACCGGAGCGAACTGGCGCATGATGGCCAGCGACCGCATATCCACCACGAGATTGTTGTAGCCGAACGAAGCGCCGCGCTCGGTAAGAAAGACGCGCTCGCCGCCGGCCTCGCGCACCTTCTCGACCGCATGCCGCATGTCCCACGGCGAAACGACCTGTCCCTTCTTGATGTTCACCGCGCGTCCGCTCTTTCCTGCGGCCACCAACAGATCGGTCTGGCGGCAGAGGAACGCGGGAATCTGAAGAACATCCACGGCTTCTGACACGCGAGGCACGGCGGCGGCTTCGTGCACGTCGGTCAGCACAGGAACCTTCGCCGTCTCTCGCACCTTCCGCAGAATGCGCAAACCTTCCTCCAGGCCGGGGCCGCGGAAGCTGCGAATCGAGGTACGATTCGCCTTGTCGTACGAGGCTTTGAAGATGTAGGGCAGTTTCTTCTCGCTGGCGATGGATGCGATGGCTTGAGCCATTTTCAGCGCGTGGGTTTCGCTCTCAATGACGCAAGGCCCCGCGATGAGGAACAGTTGTCCTCCGCCGATAGTCACGTCGCCGACTTGGAAGGAATGATTCACACCTGCCTTCAGTGCTTTACCTTCTCCGGCCGATGGAACATCTCTACCGCAATCTCCTGCTGCGAATGTTGGCGACGCAATCGGTTCTCGTACGATGCCTTCACGAACGACGAGAACAATGGGTGCGGCTCCAGCGGCTTCGACTTGAACTCGGGATGGAACTGACAGCCGAGGAAGTACGGGTGGTCCGCAATCTCGACGATTTCGACGTATGTGCCGTCAGGGGTCGAGCCGCTGATGCGCAGCCCTCCGGCGGTAAGAGTGCTCTCGTACTCGCGGTTGAACTCGTAGCGATGGCGATGGCGCTCGCTGATCTCGTTCTGGCCGTACGCCTTTTGCGCCAGCGTATCCGGTTCCAGCTTGCAGGTCCACGCGCCAAGGCGCATCGTACCGCCAAGTTCCTCCACGCCGCGCAACTCACGCAGCTTATAAATGACGCGATGCGGCGTTGCTGGATCAAACTCACTCGAGTTTGCCTGCTCCAGTCCGCAGACATTGCGCGCGAACTCGATGCACGCCGTTTGCATCCCCAGGCATATCCCGAAGAAAGGCACCTTGTTTTCGCGAGCGTACCGGATGCCCTTCAGCATGCCTTCAATGCCGCGCTTGCCGAAGCCGCCCGGCACGAGGATGCCATCAGCATGCTCCAGTTGCGCCTGTACACTCTGATCCTTGGCCTCCAGCCCTTCGGCCTCGATCCAGTTCACTTCGAGCTTCAGGTTATAGGCCAGCGCGCCATGAACCAGCGCCTCCTTCAGCGACTTGTAGGAATCCTCGTACTCTACGTACTTACCCACAATGCCAATAGAAACCTCATCCTTTGGGTTATAGACGCGGTGCACCAGCTCTTCCCATCTGCTGAGGTCGGGCTCTTTCGCATCGATGTGCAGATAACGCAGCGCCAGCCGGTCCACTCCCTCATGTGCGAACACCAGCGGGACTTCGTAGATCGAGGCCACATCCTTGGCCGTGATCACGGCCTCGTTTTCAACGTTGCAGAAAAGTGCAATTTTTGACTTGATCTCCTTTGAAAGAAAGCGATCCGTGCGACACAGCAGGATGTCGGGCTGAATTCCGATGCTGAGCAGCTCTTTCACGGAATGCTGCGTGGGCTTGGTCTTCAGCTCGCCGGCGGCAGCGATGTAGGGCACCAGAGTGACGTGAACGAAGAGCGTGTTCTCGCGGCCCAGTTCCTGGCGCATCTGGCGAACCGCCTCAATGAAGGGCAGCGATTCGATGTCGCCGACGGTGCCGCCAATCTCGACAATGGCGAGGTCCACGTCCTGCGCCACCTTCTTCATCGCGCTCTTGATCTCGTTGGTGACGTGCGGGATCACCTGGACGGTCTTGCCGAGGTAATCTCCGCGGCGCTCTTTGGCGATGATGGTTTCGTAGATGCGGCCTGTGGTCCAGTTATTGTCGCGGGTCAGCTTGCTGTGGGTGAAGCGCTCATAATGCCCAAGGTCGAGGTCGGTCTCGGCGCCGTCATCGGTGACGAAGACCTCACCGTGCTGGAACGGCGACATCGTGCCCGGGTCTACGTTGAGGTAGGGATCAAATTTTTGCAGCGTGACCTTCAGTCCGCGGCTCTCCATCAGACAGCCGATGGAGGCCGCCGCCAGTCCCTTGCCAAGCGAAGACACCACACCGCCAGTCACAAAGATGTACTTTGCCGACATCGCTTCCTCTGTTGTGGGGATTCGTGCAGCCGGAAGGACCGCTCACGCCTTCCCGTTTTACGGGGAGCCCTTCCCGCCTGCGTGATAGCGCGGTCAGGGTGGAGCGCGTAGGGGTGCACAACCAATTATGGCTGGAATTGTCTCCGGAGGCAAGGCAGAGTTGCCTCCGGGGTAAACGTCAGAAAACGAGCGGTGAGCCTACCTCGGCGGTGGGCAGCCAGAGAACCGGGCTGAGTTAATCTGTGTGCTCCAATTGGAGGTTCCAGACGCTGTGTAGTACTCGTTGGTATACCAAAAAGTACAGTTGTCCGCCGGATCCAGGCGCATGCTGGTGTAATCGCCCCAGCGGTTCAGGTTGTAGTCGAATATCCCGAGGAACGCGCCCTCGCCACCAACGACCTGCAACTCGCCTTCCATGGTGCCGTTGGGATCGTTAAGCGTGCGCCCGGTGATTGCGACGGACGGATAGATACTCGCGCTGGATGCGCTGTAACCCAGCAGAATGTCTCCGGCGCTGTCGCGTGCAATCGACCCCATCCAGCGATGAGTGGTGTCGTCCGGAGCATAAGTCCCGGACTGAAGGAGGTGGATAGAGGTAACCGTCGTCTTCGTTGTCGAGGCGAAAAACTCGTACCACCTTTCGGCGGTGTTGCCGCCCGAGGCGGTTGCGTCGTGGAGAACCAGCCAGTGCTGCAGATGCGCGGGCACCGCGTTTACAGGGACGTTAGAGGTTACGTCGTCGTAATAGGCGACCCGATACAGCAGGCGATCGCCAAGAACGTCCAGTAAGTTGGAAGTGCCCAATTGCGGAACGCAAGCACCCAGATACTGGCCGTTACATGCTGGGGTGAACGCGGGTACCGTGAAGAGTTGAGAACCGTTGCTGCCTGTGATGCTGCCCGTAAGCGTTGGCCAGTCGACGTGAATGGAATAGAGAGCCAAATGAGAACTGTCCCACAAGCTGAACAGGAACTCATCCTCGCCAACTGGCGGTTGCGCAGCAGAGTCGATATCGGCCGGCATCAACGCAAAGTCGTTGGTGGTGAGCTGGGAACCGAAACACATCTGTTCCGCCGACGGGTCGCCTACCAGCATCTTTGCGCTGTTATAGGCACAGGGGTCAGAACCCATGAAAGTTCTACCATCCGCGCCAAAGTTGTCGTTGCTCTGGAAGAAACTGGTTGACCAGGTGCCCCACTTCGCGAGGTCCGGATAGCCGGGACCCAGTGGGAACTCATACAGGTAATATCCCATCGTAGCATCCGGACCCTTGGAGACAGCGACGCACGCATAGCCGACATAGGGCGGCCCGGTCACGACGTTTTCCGCAAATAGCCATTGATGGGCAGCTCTGTCCCACTGAGCGATGGGATGGCCCTCGGGGTTGGATTCGGAGCATTGGCCCGTCGTCCAAAGCATATTGAATGGCATGGCCGGGGTCAAAGCATTGCCTGACTTATCAAACACGGCGTATGAGTTATTCACCCACTGCACAATCTGGGTGTCGCCAACGGCAATGTTGGCATCGGGGTAATTGAAAGTGGTAGTGAAACCGGCGAAGCCCAAGCCCAATCCGCCAACGTTGACGCCGATAGAGAAATTCGAGCCCCCACCTGCGTTACTTTGCTCCACCTCATCCACTACTGCTCCGGAGGGACGCCTTTGACTTGCGCGTAGAGGGCTATTTGCGTGAAGGACGTAGTTAGGCTGCATCGGCAACTTGGCTAACTCTCGCAGCGGCGGCGAAACCTCAAAAGTGACCGCGTGGCGTAAGGTGGGCGCAGGAGACGATTTGTCCTGCGCGAACGAAGTCGGGCCGCACAGCAGTAGTACACCCAGCCCGAGTACGGATGACCAAAAGGCGCCTACGACACGTTTTCTCATGGTGACTCCCTCTTTCTCACTATTGACTACAGCGCGCATCCGGGGCGGCTTGCGCGGAGTAGATTTGCACTTCACAGGTGGTGGCCGACACACGATGGATAAGCGTCGTCAACTCGCTTACGCCTACCCGAAGTGAATCCTAAGGATTGACAGGTTGCCGAATTTAAGCACAGTTTCGCAAGGAATGCAATCCTAATCACCAGGAGCCCCAATAAGCTCCAATGACTTGCTGCGACCCAGATATCAAAGGAACAAATTTCACCAAACTCCTACAGCCTCCCGTAGAGCTACAGGAGCACGAGAATTTCACGAGTTTTTCATGTTGAACACGGCGATCTCAGGACAACCTGCAGTCTCCGCTTCCTCTTCCCCAGCGCGGTCTGGGCAAGGTACCTAAGCACTGCTAAGAATAAAGGATTTAGCTCGATAGGCTGCAATAGGTTGCGGTAAAGTGCTAATGAATTTCCACCACAGAAATTTCTACCACAGCAAGGGTAACCTTGCGGAAGGGTTACCTCCGAATGCTGTGCAGTGACGCTGCCTCAGGCGATAGTCAAACGGCTGAAAATCATCCGCTAGCGGTTGCGAGCTTCTTCGCTTCGCGAAAAATCGACTCGAACATCGCGGCCGTCAGCTTGCCCGTGGCGGTGTTCTGATTCGATGGGTGATACGACGCCAATAGCACCACGCCGTTCGGCACCGTAGAGCGCTTGGCGTGACCAAACTGATATCCAGCCTTGCTCCGCACGATCCCTTTGCGCTTCAAGTAATTGAGATAGGCATCAAACCCGATCTTGCCCAGTGCGACCACGACTCTCACACGCTTCAGGATGGCGAGTTCGCGATCCAGGAAAGATGAGCAATTGGCGAGCTCCGAAGGCAGTGGTTTGTTGTCGGGCGGGGCGCAGCGAACAGCCGCCGTGATGTAGCAGTCAATCAGCTTTAATCCGTCGTTGCGGCGCTCGGCATTGGGCTGCGATGCAAAGCCCACTTTGTGCAGGATGGGATACATGAACCTGCCTGAGGCATCGCCGGTGAAAGGTCGTCCCGTGCGATTCGAGCCGTGCGCGCCGGGCGCGAGTCCCATCACCAGCACGCGGGCATGTGGATCGCCAAAACCCGGAACCGGCCGCGCCCAGTAGTCCCATTCCAGATAGGCGCGGCGCTTCTCGCGGCCAACCTGCTGACGATACGCGACCAGCCGCGGACAGCGGGTGCAGTGCACGACTTCGTTGTTGAGGATAGTGAGCGCGGAAGCCATCAATAGACTTTACACAAACAGTTGGAAGCGCATTACGTTCTTCTCTGCTCAAAAAGGTTGCCTGACTTCGAGCCGGGCAAAGCCTACTTTTCAAGGCATCCCCCACAGGCACAAACCGCTTCCAACTATGAGCTTCCCCTTGTGCCAGAAAATATGTTTGCAAAGGGAGTTAAAGGAGAGTCTCAACCATGTTAATCGTCCTGCTCATCATCTTGTTGCTGCTGACGGTCGGGTCGTTTCCCTCGTGGCCGTATAGTCGCGGCTGGGGCTACTACCCAAGCAGTGGACTGGGGCTGATCGTGCTGGTCCTCGTGGTGTTGCTGCTGCTTGGCCGCATTTGAGAACGCGCTTTCCCGAATGAAAGACGAATTTTCTCATTTGCGTCAGGCGTTGATCTGCGCAGCACTGACGATTTGGTTGCTTGCCTTAACGTCAGCATGCGCGGGTTACTCCGTGTTGACCCACGAAGAGATCATCGACCTGGTGTGGAACCAGCAAATCAAGCCGCTGCTGCTGGCGCGCTTCCCTGATGCAACGCCGGAAAAGCTTATAAACGCGCACGCCTACGCATACGGCGGAAGTGTAATCCAGGACATCGGCTATTACCCGTTCGGCAGTCACGTCTTCAGCGATCTTACGCATTACGTGCGCACCGGGGATTTCGTCCAGGCAATGCTGAATGATGCGCAAACGCTCGACGAATACGCCTTCGCGCTTGGGGCCTTGTCTCACTACATTGCCGACATTAACGGCCATCCCTACATCAATCTGTCGGTGGGTATTGAGTTCCCCAATCTGGCCAGCCGGTATGGGCCTGCGGTTCCCTACGATGTAGACCACAAAGCCCATCTGACCACCGAGTTCGGCTTCGACGTGCTGCAGGTCGCCAAAGGCCGCTATGCGCCGGAGGACTATCACAATTTCATTGGCTTCGAAGTTTCGGCATCGCTCCTGGAGAGAGCTTTCTACGATACCTACGGGCTCAAACTGACCAATGTCATGCCCCGCGAACAGCTTGCCATGGGTACCTATCGGCGCAGCGTCAGCCGAATCCTGCCGGAGATGACGAAGGTCGCACTAGTGGAAAAGGGAGATGAGCTGCAACGGGAGATTCCGGATTTCAACCGGCAACACTTCCTTTATCAATTGTCGAAAGCCGACTACCGCAAGTCGTGGGGGTCAGGCTACAAGGATCCCGGCCCGGGAGCCCACATCATGGCGGGAATGTTCAAGGTCATGCCCAAGGTCGGGCCGTTGCATGCCATCGATTTCAAAGAACCGACCCCCAAGACCGAAGACCTGTATTTCAAGAGTGTAGACCAGACCATTGATCGGTTCAGCAGGGCGCTGACCGAAGTGAAAAACCATGATCTACGGACGCCGAACATCGATCTTGATACCGGCGAGCCGATCCGGCGCGGAGAGTATCCTCTGGCCGACTACACTTATCGAGAATTGCTCGACGATCTAGCCAACGACCACTTTGAACACACGGACGAAGCACTACGGCAGAACATCCTGCAGTTCTATGACGGATTCGGATTTCCCCAGCCGGGCGCGCGCATCGACCACTGCGTCGCGGAGCGGTGGCGCAAGACCTGGACCGAACTCAATCAACTGCGCGCATCTGCATTGCTGCGTCCGGGAGGCCAAGAAGAGGCATCCAGTGCGACGCTGACTTCAATAGGCCAGACCTCGGCTGCGCCTGGCAGCCGAAAATAGCACCACCGGTGCATTGCTGTGGCTCCCTCTTAGTTTGACCACCCCGCAGCGCTCTCTTACACTTAAGACTGCGCTGTAGCTGGCGGCGAGTCACCCGGGATGCCCTGGTCTGCCGCACAGCATGAGCACTCGCAGCTCGCCAGAACTAAATCGGCGCATCCAGCGCGGTTGCGTAGGCGGGCCGCCAAACGGCCACATCCACTTCTGAAGGCGGATCTTTTGACCACTGAAACCAGCACGACGGACATCCACCCTCCTGAGCAAACGAATCCGTGCAAGCGCGAAATCACGGTTGAAGTTCCGGCTGATGTGGTCAGCGCGGAATCGGACGCTGTGCTGGCCCGCTATCAAAAGCTGGCGCGCGTCCCTGGCTTTCGCAAGGGCAAGGTCCCGGCCTCCATCGTCCGGCAGCGTTTTGCTGACGACATCAAGAGCGAGATTGTCGAGGCGCTGGTGCCGCGCTACTTCCGCGAAGAGACGCAGAAGCAGAACCTGCAACCAATGTCGCAACCGCGAGTGACTGATCTTCACTTGCATCAAGGTGAGCCACTGACGTTCAAAGCGAGCTTCGAAGTATTGCCGGATTTCAAAGTCGCTGCTTACGACGACATCCATATTGAGAGGTTGCCCACGGAGGTCACCGAGGAGGAGGTTGAGCGTGCTCTCAACAACCTGCAGCAGCGGCACGCCACGTACAGTCCTGTGGAAGAAGAGCGTCCGCTGGCCGACGGCGATTTTGCCGTGGTCGGTTTCAAGGGCACGCCCAAGGATGGCGAAGCTGACGCCAAGCCGGTGGAAGTTGACGAGGTGATGGTCGAGATTGGCGGCGAGGACACGATTCCGGAGTTCAACGAAAACCTGCGCGGCGCCAAACCCGGCGAACACCGCAACTTCGAAGTGAAGTATGCTGACGACTTTGCCGACAAGCGGCTTGCCGGCAAGACGATGACCTACGAAGTGGACGTCAAAGCAATCAAGACCCGCAGCGTTCCTGAA
>Ga0209040_10003200_pt1 | contig 12610 bp, 12 predicted proteins | sample BogFormECP12_OM3_FD_188240 | JGI IMG/M metagenome (GOLD analysis project Ga0209040, IMG submission 188240) | Bog forest soil microbial communities from Calvert Island, British Columbia, Canada - ECP12_OM3 (SPAdes) (version 2) | ecosystem: Environmental > Aquatic > Freshwater > Wetlands > Bog ... | reverse complement strand
CGCCGCAAGCGTGCTCCAACCGATCGAGCCGGTTTCCTGCCAGTCCCAGAACGACAGCCCGCCGGCGCCGTAGTCGACCGCCTCCTCGCGGAAGCGCAGCAGGTCCGCGGCGGAGACGCCACCGTAGGTCTGTCCGAGCGGGAAGATCGGGCGCGCGTATATGCGGTTGGCGATGTAGGTGTTGGCATACACCGTGTCAACGGACACCCCGATGTCCTTCCAGTACATCTGCGGAGCGTTGTACTGGGCGCCGCCGGGCCCCAGGAAGACCGAGTACGGGAACGTCGGGTGGTAAGAGACGTAGGGGAAGGAGGCGAGCCCGAGCGGGTAGTTGGCGCCGACCTTCGCCCGCAGGTCGTCGATGTAGGTCTGTGCGGCGGCGTAGCGCCCTTCGTACTCGGACTCGGCGTCGATCACGAGGCAGTCGGCGCCGTTGGCCACGGCCTCGGCGCCCAGTTCGGCCTCGCCGGCGGGGTTGCTGCCGTAGACGTACTGCCAGGCGCAGACCTTCAGTCCGTTGGCGTGCAGTTCGGCGACGAGCTGCGGCGAGAACTGGCTCCAGTAGTTGCTCGAGCCGTCGGAGCTCTTGATGAACAGCGTGGTCACGCCGGCCGCGTGGGCCTGGGCGACGATCGAGGCGACGCTGCCGCCGTCGGACTGGCTCACGTACCAGATCCACATGCCCTGGCCCTCGAACGCCGTGCCGGGGACCGGGCCCGCGCCGACTGGCGCCGGGGGCGGGGGAGCCTTCGGTGGCGGCGGGTGCAGCGCGTGCTTGTAGACGTAGATGGGTCCGTAGGAGCTGGTGTGGCGACGGCCGCCCAGCAGCACCATGATGTGCCCCGAGTGGGCGTTGCTCGGAACGGTCACGAGCAGGCCGGCGGTGGCCCTGTGCAGGTGTGCTTCAGGCGATCGGCGGCTGATGCGGGCGCCGGTCTTGGAGGGGAAGGCGACGACCATGCCGCTCGCGAGCCCGATGCCCTGGAGCAGCAGCGTGCCGTGGACCGAGACCTGATGCGGGTTGCCGCTGCATTTGGGCGCCGGCACGCAGCTCACGCCGGTGATGCGCACCGTGCTGGCGTGCGGGCTCGAGGCCGGCGCGCCGGCGCCGGTCGAGCCCGACGGCGCCGTCCCGCCGGCGCCGGCCGGGGCAGCGCTCACCGTCTGCGCGCCAAGCAGGCACAGCAGCGACATAACCACTGCTGCGGCAAGAGACCCGGATCGCATGTGCGCGCCTGTGCTCGCCAACATCATCCCTTCGCACCGAACGTCTTGCGGGTCGCGCCGGAGGCCAGCGCCCTCGATCGGCGGGCTAGGACCTTACCGGCTCTTGGCGTTCAAACCGAGATTCGGCACGGAAGTTGCGCCGCCCGGGATCGCCGCCCCTCCGCGCCGGGAGGCCCGGACAGCGCACCCCGCCGCTCAATCCCAGGCGAATCCCGCCACGGCGGGCGCCGGCGCGAGCGGGCTCGTGGGCAGGCCCGGCGGCGTGCTCGGCAGGTTGAAGCCGGTGGGCGCGACGTCGTTCGGGGCGTCGGCGTGAAACAGGGAGGCCAGGTACTGGTTCTGACCGCGGCCGACTCCCAGCTCGAACTGCCCGCCGCCGTAGTTGCCGATCCCCTGCTCGGCGCAGTAGTCATAGGCGTCGAGCAGGTTGCGCAGCCCGCCCAGCCGCGAGGGCTTGATGTTGACCATCCGCGGCGGGTAGGGCAACGACTGGATGTCCTCGATCGAATGGATCGGCGCGTCCCAGGAGAAGCGGGCGCGGTGGGCCGCGAGCACGGCATCGGTCTCGGGCGTGAGCGCCGGGTCCTCGATCCAGGCCTCGGGGAAGGCCTTGGCCACGCGGCGGTACAGCACCGGGTCGGCGGGCTGGTCGACGATCGAGCCCGAGTAGAGGCCCTTGAAGTCGACCGAGTCGACCGCCCCCGTGGCGACCAGCTCGCCGATCAGCCGCTCGTCCCAGGAGCTGGTCGGATCGAGCTTGAAGCGCAGGCCCGGATACAGCGCCAGGCGGCTGCGGAGCGGCTCGAGGGACGGGGGCTCGCCGAGCCGCAGCGAGACGACAAAGCGCACGGGGCGCGGCTCACGAGCGAGCGCGCCGTGCAGGGTCGTGCCGGCCTGGCGCAGCGCCAGGTCGAGCGCGGCCGACTCGTAGGCCCACGTGCGATACCGGTAGGAGGCCTCTCGCTGCGGCGCCTGCGGGAACAGCGCGAGCGTGGCCAGGTGCTCGGCGAAGGAGGCGAGCGTGTAGCGCCCGGCCAGCGGCAGCGCCGGACCCGCGGCCTGCAGGATCTCCTGGTCGACTGCGTCGTAGGTGACGTCCTCGCCGACCCCCTCCTCGCCGCCACCGCGCAGGCCGATGAGGGTGCTCTTGCGCTCGAACTCGCCCGAGACCGTCGCCTGCAGGGGGTCCAGGCAGTAGCTGTCGATCTCCACCGCCAGCCCCGCCAGCGTCTCCCAGGTGCTCAACCGCCGGCCTCCTGTTCCAGCCGGCTGACGAGCTCGTCGAGCCGCAGCTCCTCGAGCGCGTCGCCGACGGCGGTGAGCTCGCTCGCGCACAGCTCGATCAGGGCCTTGCCCTCGCCGAGCAGCCCGAGCGTCTCGTCGAGGCTGGCCTCGCCCGAGTCGAGACGGCGGATGATCTCCTCGATGCGCGCCGCGGCCGCCTCGTAGCTCTGCCGCCGCTCGCCCGGGGGCTGCGGGCTGCCGTTGTGGTCGTCCGTCATCGCTCGTCGAGCCTCGCCGGGAGCACGCCATCGGCGAAACGGAGCCGAAGCTGCTCGCGCGAGCGACGGGCGGCTGCGGCGGTGACGATCGGATCGCCGCCGGCCGACTGCACGAGGACATAGCCGCGCTCGAGCGTCCGCTGCGGGTCGTGGCCGGCGAGGCCGAGCGCGAGTCGCTGCAGCTCGCGCGGGCGCCGCTCGCGGCAGTCGAGCAGCGCGGACTCGGCCTTTCGCCGCAGCACCACGGCCCGCCGGGCGCTCAGGCTGCGCTCGGACTCGACACGCCGGCGCGAGCCCGCGCGGATCTCGCGCAGCTGCTGGTGCAGGCGGGCACGTTGACGGTCGAGGTGGGCCGCGGGCGCGCGCGAGAGCCTCGCCAGCACCTGCGCGCGCGAGAGCACCGCGCGCCGGCCGTGATCGCGCAGCCGCGCCGCCGCGGCCGCCTGCTCGGAGCGGGCGCGGCGGCAGTCCACGCCCACGGCCGCCTCGGCAGCGTGTGTCGGCGTCGAGCAGCTGACGGCCGCCACGTCGTCGAGCAGCGTGCGGTCGGTGTGATGGCCGACGGACGCGATCACGGGCACGCCGAGCAGGGCGACCGTGCGGCACAGCGTCTCGTCGCAGAAGCACAGCAGGTCGGCCAGCGAGCCGCCGCCGCGCGCGACGATCACCACGTCGACCTCGGCCACGGCCGCCAGATCGCCGAGGGCGCGTACGATCGCGGGCGCGGCATGGCGGTCCTGGACCGGCGCGAAGCCCCACACCAGGCGCCCGGCCCAGCCGCGGCGGGCGAGCGCGGCCAGCACGTCATCGCGCGCCTTGCCGCCCTCGCCGGTGATCACGCCGATCGTGCGCGGCAACAGCGGCCTGGCCAGGCGCTTTTGGGATTCCAGCAGACCTTCTGCGTCGAGTTGCTTGCGCAGGCGGTCGATGCGGGCGAGCAGGTCGCCCTCACCGGCGATGCGCAGGTCGATGACGGCGAAGGAGAATCCCGGGGAGGAGGTGGCGCTGCCCGGGTAGTAGTCACAGCCGCCGGCCACAACCACCTGCATGCCTTCGGCCGGTGCGCCCCCCGCGCGTGCGACGATCGCCTCCCAGTCTGCCCGCCAGGCTGCGCAGGCGATCGCGCCGGTGGGGTCGCGCAGCTCGAAGTACACCCGCGCCCGCGAGGGGCGCAGGTTCACGAGCTCGCCCACCAGCTGCACGCGCGCAAACGAGCGCAGCTTCTTGCGCAGCGCGGCGGCGTACTCGCCGACCGGGAAGGGGCCGGCCAGGTCGCTGTCCGGGATGCCCGCGCAGGCGGGCGGGACCGGGAGGGGAGGCATGGCCATCGAGCTCAGCATAGGCGCTACGATCGACGTCAATGCGGCGCAGCGACCCCCGGCCTGGCCTCTAACGCCGTGGCGAAGCGCAACGCCCGCCGTCGTGGACGGTCGCGCAAGCAACGGCCGGCGACGGCCGGCCCTGAGGAGGGCGCCGTGCGCACGGAGGCGAGCCCCACCGAGACAGTCCGCAAGCGCGACGTGATCGCCGCACGCCGCCGCCAGCGCGCGCTTGAGCGTCCGAGCACGGCGGGCGAGCGGGTCGCGGGCGTGCTCGGTGGCTCGCTGGCGCCGGGCGAGCGCCCGCGCGCGCCCTGGCATCCGCTGCCGCTGTCCGAGCTGCTGATCCTGGTCGGCATCATCGCCGTCGTGATCGGCCTGCGCCGGGGCGACGCCGGCGGTCCGCTCGTGCTCGCCGGCGTCGGCGCCGTGGTGCTCGGCACCGGCGAGGTCGCCCTGCGCGAGCATCTCGGCGGCTATCGCTCGCACACCGTGATCCTCGCGCTGCTGCCCGTCATCGCCCTCGACACGGCCCTCAAGCTGCTTCTGGCCGTGTTCATCACGCCGGTGCCGGTGGCGCTCGAGATTGCGATCCTCGCATTGGACGTGCCGCTGTTCGCGCTCCTGTTCAAACTGCTGCGCGCACGCTTTCAGGATGCACGCCGCGAGCGCGTGAGCCTTGGCCGGCGCTGAGAACGAGCGTCTCAGGCCCCGGCGGAAGCCGCGCCGAGGTCGAGCGAGGGCAGCGGGCGCTCACCGTCGTTGGGAGCCTCGCCGCGGGTCTCGCCCATGAACCCGAGCTGCTCGAGGCGCGCGATCTCGCGCTCCCCTTCCACGCGCGCCGGGTGATCCGGGGGCAGGCCGGCGATCAGGTTCGCGATGCGGTTGCGCAGCTGCAGGGCGAAGTGGGGGGTCGAGGCGCCCATCAGCCGGCGCACGTCCTCGACCGTCACCTCCTGTGAGGCCTGCTTGCGGCTCAGTCGCTGTGGGTCCTCGGCCTGGCTCAAGATCTCGGCTCTCTGCAGATCGGCTATTCGGCTTGTGCGACGGACGATTCTTCCGATGACGGCTTGCTCGGGATGATCTGCAGCAGCGAATCGATTTCCGTCTGCGTCACGGCGGAGATCGCCCGTTCGTCGCCGACCAGCCAGCCGTGATTGTAGACCCCGCGCTGCGGCTGCTGCGCGGGGTAGGCCGGTCGGATGTCGCCGAGATAGCCGGCCAGCGCGGCCGACACCTGCGTGGCGCCTTCGAGCAGGAGCAGCGGTCCATAGTCGCCGGTGGCCGACAGCAGCGCCGCCCCGGGGGCGTCAAGCGGGCGCGCGGTGCTCGCGAACACGAGGCCGTGACCCGGTTCTTTCACCCCCCATCCGAACGTGCCGTCGGTGAAGCGGGCCACGGCGATCGCGTTGGTCGCGGCGGCTTCGGGCGCGCTCGGCGCGCTGCCGGCGGTTATCGCGGTGACCGGGCCAAAGCGCGCCAGCTCGCCGAGCGTGCGGGAGCCCACCGCGGAGGAGCCGATCACGTAGATCGAGGGACGGTGCAGCGCGGCGAGCACGCCGGCTGTGGCCAACGGCACGCGCGCCCTGGTGACGAACAGGATCGGGGCGCCGCTCTGGGCGGCGAGGCCGGCCGCGGGCATCGCCAGCGCCGGCGCGGTGTTCGCGGCGAGCACGATCACCTCGTGGGGAGGCGTCCCGCCGTCGGCCCTGACGAGCAGGCGCTCGATGCCGGCTGCTGCCACCGCCGGTTCGCCGCCGGCGACGGTCGAGGCCGCGTACCCGCCGGGCGCCGCGGCCGAGGTACCGATGCGGATCTCCTGGACTCCCCCCAGGGCGGCGGCCCCGACGGGATTCAGCGCCTGCAGCGTCTGCAGGCTGACCGCCGGTAGGGCATCGCCTTCGCTGTAGAGCAGCGGCGCGCCCAGCGGGGCGCTCGCCAGCACCGACGCCGCGAGCGCGGCCGGCGGGTTGCGCTGATCGACCACCACGACCGCCTGCGGTCGGCTGGCCGGCGTGAGGGCGGGATACACGGCGCGGGCGACGGCTGCGGCGTCCGTCGCCGGATCCGCTCCGCCCAGCCGCGTGGTGTTGCGAGTCGTGACGCTGACGGCGCCGGGGGCGACCACCGGGGCGATCGTTTCGCTCGGACCGGCGCTCGAGCTGTGCGCCGGCTGGGCCTTGCCGCACCCCGCGATGACCAGCCCCAGCCCAAGCGCCAGCGCGGCGCCGAGCAGTCGGGACGAGCCTGTGCGCATGCGTGGCACACTAGCGGCCGCATCGGAGCGCGAAAGCCGGTGGCGGGCTCCCGCGAGACCGCCTTGGAGCCCTCGCGCCCGGCCGCGGATCTGCCTCGCGCGGGGAACGGCGGCAGATCGCGCGGGGAACGGCGGCAGCGCAGATCGTCGCTATTAGCGGGCAAAACGCGCCAGAGGCCGTGCACGCGCCGCAAGCGTCCTTGCAGTTTGCTAGCGTGCCGCCCGGAATGCCGAGTCTCTGACCAGATGTCAGAGAACGGGGGACCCAAGTTGTTGGGGCGAATCCCACGGTAGGACCGTGAGAGGCGCAGGCTCTTTCAGCGCTAGCCCGTCAGCTAACCCCGGAGGCCGACGAAAGAGGTTGTTGTCTTGCGGATGCGTACTCTCAGAGCGTCGTTGTGCAGCCTTAGAGCGCCGTTGTGCAGCTTGGCGATCGTGGCGATCAGCGCGACCCCGGCCCTGGCCACGACCGGGCCGGGCGGGGTGGCCGTCGGAGGCGCCGTCCCCGGCCCGACCCCGACGAGCACGGCCAAGCCGATCCACACGGCGCCGATCACCGCGCGCACGCCGAACATCCTCTACAACGGCCCGGTCTATGAGAAGACCGCCGGCGGCGAAGTCATCCCCTACGTGCCCGCGCCGACGATCGCCAGCCAGGCCAGCGTCGCAGGCACCGCCGTCCCCGGAGCCGTGACCGGCGGCAGTTCCGCCGCCAGCCCCACGAGCACGGCCCCTGTCACGCCCGCGTCGGCAGGCGGCCCGCTGCCGATGCCGCAGCTCCTCGTGCCGGGCTCGACCGCGCGATACGTGGACGGCCTTGCCGCCGCGCCGATGTCCGCGCCGCCCGCCATCCAGGAGATCATCTGGGCCGGCAACGAGCTGATCGGCCTGCCCTACATCTATGGCGGCGGGCACGCGTCGTTCATATCGCCGGGCTACGACTGCTCGGGAACCGTGTCCTTCGCGCTGCACGGCGCGGCGCTGCTCACCGCCGCCATGGACTCTTCGGAATTCATGGTCTGGGGCTCGCACGGAGCGGGACGCTGGATCACGATCTTCTCCAACGCCGGTCATGCCTACATGACCGTCGCCGGGCTGCGCCTCGACACGAGCGCGGCCGATGATCCGTCCAACCAGCAGGGTCCACGCTGGCGTCCGCTGCGTCCCGCCAACGAAGGCTTCGTCGTTCGCCACCCCCGCGGGCTCTGAGCGCTGCCGGTCGGCTACGCTTGACGCTGCAGGCCGGTATCCGATCGGTCGCCTAGTGGAAACGCAATAGGAGGATCAGATGGCCGGCTTGACCGGGCGCATGTCTACCGTCGTGAAGGCCAAGGTCTCGAAACTGCTGGACCGGGCTGAAGACCCGGCCGAGACCCTGGACTACAGCTACCAGAAGCAGGTCGAACAGCTGCAGAATGTCAAGAAGGGCATCGCCGACGTGGTCACGGCCAAGAAGCGCCTGCAGATGCAGGAGACCTCGCTGCAGCAGAGCGTGGTCAAGCTCGACACGCAGGCGCGTCAGGCGCTCTCCGCCGGCAACGAGGACCTCGCCAGGACGGCGCTGGAACGCAAGAACGTCGCCCAGACCGAGCTGCAGGGACTCGACACGCAGGTTGGCGAACTCGAAGATCAGCAGCAGAAGCTGACCGATTCAGAGCAGAAACTGCGCGCGAAGATCGAGGCCTTCCGCACCAAGAAGGAGGTCATCAAGGCGCAGTACTCCGCCGCGGAGGCCCAGGTGCGCATATCCGAGGCCGCCACCGGGGTCGGCGAGCAGATGGCCGACGTCGGGCTGGCCATGCAGCGCGCGGTGGACAAGACCGAAAACATGAAAGCCCGCGCCGATGCCGTATCCGAGCTGGAAGCCGCGGGAACGTTCGACGACATCACCGCCCTCGGCGCCGGAGAAGACGACATCGACCGTCAGCTCAAGCAGCTCTCGAGTCAGCCTGCAGTCGACAACGAGCTGGCCAAGATGAAGGGCGAACTCGGCGATGGTGACGCCGCTCAGATCGCTGCCGGCGCGGCCGAGGCGCCGGCGCCGGAGCAGGCCCCGCCGGCAGGGGAGGGGCAGGAGGCCAGCGAGAGCGGGGCGACATGATCGTGCGCATCTCCGGCGAGGATCAGTACCGCCTCGCCGACAGCGACGCCGAGCGCGTGCAGGGGCTCGAGAGCGCGCTCGCGGCGGTCGTCGAAGGCGGCCGCGAGGACCGATTCGACGATGCCCTCCGCGCGCTGCTGGATTACGTGCGCACGCACGGCTCGCCCGTCGCGGATGACGAGCTCGAGGGCTCGGATCTGATCCTGCCCCCGTCCGACGTGACCTTCGAGGAAGCCAGCCGGGAGTTCACGGGCGAGGGCCTGATCCCCGACTGAGCGTTCCCCCCGCCGGCGCGTGGCGCCGCCGGGGCCGCAGCGATGGCGCCGCGGGCCCGGTGTTGCGCCCGTGCCTACCACGGCTGCGTTAGATGCGCCGTGGTGGCCGAAACCCCGGGCGCCTCGAAGCGTTAGCTCCACCGGCACGGCCCAGCGCCCTGGGTCGAGTCAGCGGACACGGCCCAACGCCCTGAGCCGCGTCCAAGGGCGACGGCGGAGGCACGGATGCCTTCGCCCGCTCGCCCGCCGGCTCAGATGGGTATCCCCCAGAGCGGGAACCAGCGCTCGAGTTCCGGCTCCATCGGCAGTTCGGAGGCCATCTGGGCCCTGATCTGCAGCTCGCGCTCGGTCAGGCGCTTCTGCGGGTCGGAGGGATCGGGCACGAACGGGTACCAGTAGCCGCGCTTGTAGTTGTAGATCAAGTACACCCGGGCATCGCCGGCGCCGCTGCGTGAGCGGTCGCGGAAGGCGAACACCGCACACAGCAGGCGCTCGCCGTGACCGGCGGTCTCGATCGAGCCTGCGACGGCGTTGATGCCGACCGCCAGGTCTTCGATGCTGGGCGCGCCGTCGGGGTTGCGCAACACCATCCAGCGATAGCCGTAGGTGTCGTCCTCGGTGGTCACGCTGGTGGCGCTTTCGCCGCCGGTGGCCTTGACGACTTCTTCCATGTCGCGCAGGGTGGCTTCGAACTCGCTCGTGGCGAGTGCCTGGAAGACGATCGCGGCGGTGCCGCACGGCTCGATCTGGTGCTCGGATTCGAGCGTCACGTAGGCGGTGGTGATCGCGAACAGGCGATCCGGTGCGGGACCCTTGACGTCGTGGCGGCCGGTGAGGATGTCGCGCAGGCCCACGGGTCAGGCGGCACTCTGCAACTGGGACTCCAGACGCTCGAGCGCGGCCAGGCGCTTCTCGAGCGGCGGGTGGTCGGCGAAGATGTTCATCAGCGACTTCTTGGTCCTCGCGGGCAGGATGAAAAAGGCGCTCATGCCCTCTGCCCGGCGCAGGTCCTGGGTGGGCACGCGCTCCATCGTGCCGCTGATCTTCAGCAGCGCCGAGGCGAGCGCGCTGGGTCGACCGGTGAGCACCGCCGAGCCGCGGTCGGCAGCGAACTCGCGGTAGCGTGAGAGCGCGCGCAGCAGCAGGAAGGAGATCGCGTACACGAGCGCGGCGACGGCGATCGTGACGAACACGGCCTCCTCCTCTTCCTGGTTGCGCCCGTAACCGCCACCGAAGCCACCCCCGAAGAAGAAGCCGAACTGCACGATCAGCGAGGCCAGCGTGGCGAAGAAGCTGGCGAGCGTCATGACCATCACGTCGCGATTGATCACGTGGGTCAGCTCGTGCGCCATCACGCTTTCCAGCTCGGCAGGCGAGAGCAGTTCGAGGATGCCCCGGGTGGCACACACGGTGGTGGCCTTCTTCGTGCGTCCCATCGCGCAGGCGTTCGGCATGGAGGTCTCGATCACGCCCACTTTCGGCTTGGGCAGGTCGGCCTGTACGCACAGCCGCTCGATGATGCCGTGCAGCTCCGGCTCCTCCGCGGGCGTCACCTCTTTCACGCCAATCGTGGCGAGGGCGATCTTGTCCGAGCCGAAGAACTGGATCAGCAGCAGCACGAGCGCCACCGCCACGATCGCTCCGGCGCTCGCTCCGACGGCGAACAGCACGCCGATGAACACGATGTAGACGACCGTGAGCAGGAACAGCGTGAGCACCATCCGCGCCTGCAGGCCGGTGTCCTTGCCGAAGCTCGATCGTCGCGTTGCCATGGGCCCTGATTGTCGCAGAAGGAGCTACAGGTGCCCTAAAGTGCGCCACGATCACGATGCCTCGCGCGCGCTGAGCCATGAAGCCCGAAATCCACCTCCTGGGCATCTCGATCAAGACCTTCGGTGTGATGTTCGCGCTCGCCTTCGTGGCCTGCGGCGCGGTCCTGGCACGTCGGCTGCGCGAGCTGGGCAAGCCGGTCGACTGGGCCTATGAGATCGTGTTCGCGGCCCTGCTCGGCGGGGTCGTGGGCGCGCGTGCCTATTTCGTCATCCAGAACTACGACCAGGTCCGCCACGACCTGCTCGGAAGCATCTTCTCCGGCTCGGGGCTCGTGTGGTACGGCGGGGCGATCGGCGGGGCGATCGCGGTGCTCGCATGGATGCGCTGGCGCGATGCGCTGCAGCTGCAGATGTTTGACATGTGCGCCACCGCGCTGGCGCTCGGCTACGCGATCGGACGCATCGGCTGCCAGGTCTCCGGCGACGGCGACTACGGCATCCGCTCGAGCCTGCCCTGGGCGATGGGCTACCCGCACGGGACGCTCCCGACCCCGCCGGGCGTGCGGGTGCAACCGACGCCGATCTACGAGACGGTGACGATGTGTCTGCTCGCCTATCTGCTCTGGCAGCTGCGCGACCGCGTGCGCCCGGGCGTCGTGTTCGCCCTCTACCTCGTGGGCAGCGGGCTGGAGCGGTTCCTGGTCGAGTTCATCCGTCGCAACAAGGAGGTGCTCGTGGGGCTGACCGCGGCCCAACTCGAGAGCCTCGTGCTGTGTGCGGTCGGGCTGACGTGGCTGGTCGTGATGCTCCGGCGGGGTGGCACGGGGGCGCTCCGCGCGGCCGCCGCGTCCGCTCACGGCGCGCCGGCCTGACCGGGGCCGTCCGACGGGCACCCGAGCCCGCAAGCGATAATCACCCCGCGATGGCCACCGGCACGAGTCTCTCGAATCTGTTTCCCCTGGGCAGTCGCTTGAACGAGCGCGGCCGACTGGAGGTCGGCGGATGCGACGCGATCGAGCTCGCGAGGGAGTTCGGCACGCCCGCCTACGTGGTCGCGGAGGACGACCTCCGCGTGCGTGCCCGGGCGTTCGTGCAGGCTGGACGTGACGCCGGCCACGACGACTTCCACGTGGTGTTCGCCTCGAAGGCGTTTCCCTGCACGGCCGTGCTCGAGCTGTTCGCCCGCGAGGGGCTGTGGTGCGACGCGGCCTCAGGCGGGGAGCTGTACCTCGCCCTGAACGCGGGCTTCCGACCCGAGCGCATCCTGCTGCACGGAAATGCCAAGTCCGAGGCTGAGCTGCGGATGGCGCTGCGCCACCGCGTCGGCGCGGTCGTGATCGACAACTTCGACGAGATCGAGCGACTCGCGCGGCTCGTGGCCGACGGCGAGGTGCTCGACCGCCCCGGCCGAGATGGGACAGGCGACGGTCAGCCGGTGCTCGTGCGCGTGACACCGGACGTCAGGGGCGAGACCCACGAGAAGATCTCAACCGGCCAGGCCGATTCGAAGTTCGGCTTCGCGATGGCCGATGCCCAGGCGGCGATCGCCCGCGTGCGCGCCGTCGCGGGGCTGCAGCTGCAGGGTCTGCACGCCCACATCGGCTCGCAGCTGATCGAGCTCGAGCCGTTTCGCCGGGAGGCGGCCGAGCTCGCCAAGCTCGGCGACTTCCCGGTCTGGGATCTCGGCGGGGGCCTCGGCGTGCGCTACACCGAGGATCAGCCCGAACCGCCGTCGATCGAGGAATACGTGACCGCGATCGTGCGCGCGGCGCACGCTCACGGCATCGGCCCCGACAGCCGCCTGTTGATCGAGCCGGGCAGGGCGCTGAGCGCCAACGCATGCGTGACGCTGTACACCGTCGAGAGCGTCAAGCAGAACGTTTCGCGCTGGGTGGCGGTGGACGGCGGGATGTCGGACAACCTGCGCCCGATGCTCTATGGAGCCCGCTACGAGGCGCACGTGGCCGACCGCTTCGACGGCAGCACGCGCTGCGTGCTGGCAGGCAAGCACTGCGAGTCCGGGGACGTGATCGTGCGCGAGGCGCTGCTCGAGGACCCCAGGCCGGGCGACGTGATCGCGACGCCGGCCACCGGCGCCTACGGATTTGCGATGGCGAGCAACTACAACGGCGTGACCAGGCCGCCGGTGATCTTCTG
>Ga0209040_10003198_pt1 | contig 12611 bp, 8 predicted proteins | sample BogFormECP12_OM3_FD_188240 | JGI IMG/M metagenome (GOLD analysis project Ga0209040, IMG submission 188240) | Bog forest soil microbial communities from Calvert Island, British Columbia, Canada - ECP12_OM3 (SPAdes) (version 2) | ecosystem: Environmental > Aquatic > Freshwater > Wetlands > Bog ... | reverse complement strand
GTTGGCTTTTTCATCCGTCATGCTTTGATAGTTTTTGGCGTACTCCTTAATTCTCGCCAGTTTCTGATCGTTCAACTTTTGCAGCTCGAAGTCATATTCGCGATAGATGGGCCAGAACTTTGCGGACTGGTCATCGTTGAGCTGCATCAGCTCGGTCAGTATGGCGACCTTTTTTGTCTTCACATCCGAACGCAAGAGTTCGACATACGCGTTGATATTGGCGTCTTGGGTCTCAGTTGTTGCAGGTGGTGCACTGTCTTGTGATTCGCTTGCGGCGGATTGCGTACTGGTCTGGGTAAAGACGGTCGGTGCATACATCAGCAATGCCGCCATCCCTGCCGCGGGAATCCATAGAATTGCTTTCATAGGGGTGGTTCTCCTTTTCACGTTGTTTAGCTACCGCGAGCACCTGATCCGTTAATCTCGCGATGGCAGGGCAAGCCTGAAATCCGGGTTCAGTTGCGGTACCACGCCGCCTCGGCCCAGACTGGTACCTTGCCTCTCCAAGTTGGTTGCGACCGGAATCAGGCGTTGAAAACAGCAACCGGCAGGCCAAAGCGTAGCGAAGCCCACTCTCGCCCTTAAGTAACTTGTATGTATGTACTTGCGACGCGTTTTCGATTGGTGCTGTCGGCCGGGTACTGGTGTTCTGCCCGATATTTCGGAGCGCCCACGAAATGTCGGAGAAGTTCGGGCCTTTGCGTAGCAGCTGAATAAGACCCCCGAAGCACTGGAGAAACCTGACAGGGCGTCATCGCAAGGAATACTCCGCTGGCTCATTTCAGGACCCAGAAATGTCCGGTTGGCGCTCTTATTGTGACGAAGAGCTGCTGCCGATCTTCGAGCCAATCACTTCGCCGGAGATGATGATCTCGACGCGGCGGTTTTGTTGTCGTCCTTGCGGCGTATCGTTGCCGGCCACCGGCATGGCCATACCAAAGCCTTTTGCGGTGATGGTGCCGGCGTCGAGACCTTGCTGCACAAGATAGTCCCGCACAGCATTGGCGCGCTGCTCCGATAAAGTCTGGTTGAACGTTTCTGATCCCACGTTGTCGGTGTAGCCCTCGATGCTCAAGTTGAGGCCGGGGTGAGACAGGATAATGCCGGTAAATTTTGCCAGGCTCAATTGCGCATCGGTCTTCAGGTTGAACTTCCCTATATCAAAGAGAACGTCGCCCATATTGGCCTGGAGACCGCGCGGCGTATCCGTGGTTGGCAGGACTCGGTTGAACTGCTCCAGCAGCTGCGCGCGCAGATCAGCCGCCGCCTTCCGGGCCCGTTCCGCTTCCGCGTTCGCGGCCTCTTCCTTTGCTTTCAAAGCGTCGGCCTGCATGCTGGCCTTAAGCGCGGCTGCATCTGCCTCCGCCTTCATCTGCGCTTGTTTTGCCGCAGCCAACTCAGCCTGGCGTCTGGCCTCTTCGTCCGCCTTGCGTTTGACCTCTGCAGCTTCCGCTGCGGCCTTGGCTTCCGCCTCCGCTCTGGCTTTGGCGGCGGCCGCCTCACGCTCCGCGGCTATGCGCTCATCGTCTTGCCGTTGTGCGGCAAGCGCGCGGGCGTCCTCCGAGAATTGCACCGTCTGTTTTGCCGTCGAGATGATTTCTTTTTTGTTCGCCTGCCTCGCGAGAAGGCTTTCTGCTGTTTCCAAGCTGCCTTGCGCCTTGCTGAAAATTTCCGGTGCGTACTTGGCGGCTCCCCGCGACTTTGCGATATCCACGGCATTCCGCGCTTCGTACATCTCCAGCGGCACACGAGATAGATCCGGCGTCATCGCCAGCGGGTTCCCCATTTTCTCGTACTGACCGCGCTTCATCAGCTTGTAGTCGCCGACAGGAAAAAGCTTTCCCTTGGTGCTTTTCCGGATCGCCATGTCCAGGACCACCATTTCACTCGGCACGCGCACCGCAAAATAGGGTTCCGCCGTAATGATCATGGAAAAGGTTTGCGCCGGCGTGGTGGCGTTAAGCTTCCCCTCCCCATCCTTGGTGATAAGAATTTCTCCTGTATTGCCGGTGCGTCCTTCCGGCGTGACCACCCAGAGAACGTAGGTCAAATATTCAGCACCGAGCTTCGACGGCGGAGTCATCCCCGCCACCGTCACCTCGATATTCGTCAGACCGGCCTTTCCCTTGGCCTGGACCTTCGCTTCCCCGTTAGCTGCAGGCAACAGATCCGTGCCCTTCAAATCAACTTTTGTGCTGCCTCCACCTACCGTGAATCCGATCGCTACGGTGGACTTGCTGATCAGGTTCGATGGCGGCTCGTTCTGTACCGTCTGCGCCGTAGCCGGAAAGCTCATGGCTCCAAGTGTCGTCCAAACTAGAACCTGCAAAATCAGCTTCATGATCTTTATTCCCCCTCGAATGGCTTGAGCCTCTATGGCACGCTGACCTTTTGCCAACAATCTTCGAAAAATGGCTTTATTGCGTCCTTTGGAACGGCAGGCCCTCCAATACCAATGGCAACCCATGGACCGAATGCGGATTTCATGGGTTACGAACGGAAGTCGTTTGAATATTTAGGTTTGCAAGGAAGGTTCCTCCGTGGAACCCCGTCATGGCCCGCGGGTTTGCCCGACATTTCGGAGCGCCCACGAAATGTCGGAGCGAATTCCGGGCTTTACTTTTGCATTGAGTCATGATAAATGACAACAGTCAAAGCGGTTAGCCGCGAGTCCGGCGCCCAGGTAGTGGGTCAGTTTGAACAAACTACGCATTTTGCACTAGATTATTGCACTGCATTCAAACGAACCACTACCGGCGCAAAACGTTCGGTGGACTTTAGCCTCCAGTATCGGTTACGCTCTCCCGCGCTCTCCGAACCGAACTATCGATTGCGACAATTTATGCAGAAGACCGTCCCATCCCCGGGGGCTCCCCAGACGCCATTGGCGCCTGGATCCGAGCAAACAATTGTGCTCGTTGAGCAGCCCTGTAATGCCGCATTCTCAAGCCGCGATGTGCTCCGCAATGTCGATGCCGCTTGGTTATTCGAGTCTGCGCCCGATGCCATGCTCCTTGTCAACGCTCAGGGAAATATCGTTGTCGTAAATGGTCAATTGGAGGATCTCTTTGGTTACGGGCGCGAAGAACTGCTTGGCGAACCAATTGAGAAGCTGATGCCGAAACGATTTCGCAAGGAGCACGTCCTTCATCGCGCCGAGTACAATGCAGCGCCCCGAACACGGCCCATGGAGACAGAGCTGCAATTGTACGGTCAGCGAAAGGATGGCAGCGAGTTTCCGGCTGAGATCAACCTCAGCCCGTTCGAGACCGATCAGGGAGTCATGACCTCCAGTTCCATTCGGGACATTACCCAACGGAAGCGTGTAGAGGAGCTGCAGTCCAGTCTGGAATTCGAAAGCCTAATGTCGAATCTGTCCAAGAACTTTATAAACCTCACCCCGGATTGCGTAGACGCAGAAATTAACAACGGTCTCAAAGACCTTGCGGAAGCCTTGGATCTGGATCGCGTCATCATTTCCATGATTGACCTTGCGGAGCAGAGTCGCACGGTCACCCATTCGTGGTCCGGACCAGGGATTCCGCCCGCGCCGTCCGGACGAATCGACAAAGCATTCCCTTGGGTGATGTCCCGTCTTGCGAATCGCGAAGCGTGCTACGTGTCGTCCCCAGATGACCTTGGCGAAGAGGCCGCCGCTGAACGTGCCGATATGTTGTCCGTGGGCGCACGGTCGTGGCTGACAATCCCTCTTTTGGTAGGAGGCCATATCCTGGGCGCGATGCATGCCAGCATGTTTCGCAGACAGCGGACATGGGATTCCCTTGTGGTCTCCCGCTTCCAACAGGCCGCTGAGATTTTCGCCAATGCTCTGGCCCGCAAGCGCGCTCATGAAGAATTGCATCACGCTTACCTTGAGATCGCAGAGCTCAAGCATCGGTTTGAGAAGGAGAACGTCTATCTCCGGGAAGAAGTTAAGCTTGAGCATTCTCATCATGAGGTGATTGGCAATAGCGAAGGCATTCGACAGGTGTTAAAGAAGGCCGAGCAGGTGGCGGGCACGGATTCCACCGTGCTCTTGCTCGGTGAAACTGGGACCGGCAAAGAGTTGATAGCGCGCACCATCCACGATCACAGCCGCCGTAAACACCGAGTCATGGTGAAAGTGAACTGCGCGGCGCTACCCGCTAGCCTGGTTGAGAGTGAATTGTTTGGACGCGAAAAGGGCGCATTCACTGGAGCACTCACGCGAGAAATGGGCCGCTTTGAACTGGCCAATGGCTCAACGATCCTGTTGGACGAAATCGGTGAGCTGCCTGTCGAACTACAATCGAAGCTTCTGCGTGTACTTCAAGAGGGGGAATTCGAACGGCTCGGCGGCCCTAAGACAATCAAAGTGGACGTGCGGGTCATCGCCGCCACCAGCAAAAACTTGCAGCACGCCGTCCGCGAAGGCAAGTTCCGCGAGGACCTTTTTTATCGCCTCAACGTTTTCCCCATTACCATTCCGCCTCTGCGCGAGCGGCGGGAGGACATCGCGCCCTTGGTCTGGCATTTCGTGAATGACCTTAGCCACCGGATGGGCCGCTCCATCGAAGCCATTCACGCCGCAACCATGGAGGCTTTCAAGGGTTACCACTGGCCGGGAAATGTGCGCGAACTCCGCAATGTGATTGAACGTTTCCTGATCACCAGCACAAACAGCCTGTTCCAAGCTGAATTGCCGGCTGCCGAATCGGATCTCTCCCGAAGTATCGTTCAGACCTCAGAGGAGGCCGAAAGAACTCACATCCTATACATCCTGGGGTTGGTCGGTTGGCGCGTCCGAGGCGAGGGTGGCGCCGCCGAGATTCTGGGCCTCAGGCCAACCACGCTCGAGTCTCGCATGCAAAAACTCGGTGTCGTGCGACCCAAATAGGCCACGATATTTCGGAGCGTCCCCCGAAATATCGTACTGGTGGCTGAAGATTCCTCTTGCTCTCCGAACGCGCTTTTCTCGCAACGTGCTCCTACCTCAAACCTTAGTGCCAATCAGCAACTCCGCCAGTTCGGAAGCCTTCGTGCTCCTGAACTCAAGCAGAAAACCGGACCCCCTTCGACTACCTGTTAACCGTCCCCGGCGCCGGAATCGTAAGTAGAGGTAACCAAATCTGATTATTGAAAGCATCCGCATTGCCGTAACGGCGGCACAGCACGAGCGGCTGAGGCGAGACCTTGCTGCTTGGTCGGGGCCGACTGGGGTGGAGCCTGGTTGCATCAGCTGCAGAATCCTCCAGGAAGATAGTGATCCCCAGGCCTTTTGCTATGAGGCCCATTGGAAATCCCGCGAGGATTTGCTCCGCCACCTTCGGACCGATCATTACAAACGTCTGCTGGCCCTGATGGACCTTGGCGCCGAGCCGCCGCGCGTCGAGTTCCACACCGTTTCGCAAACCAGCGGTTTGGACCTGATACACCAAGCTCGAAACGTTTCTTGAGGACGGAGCCATAACCGCGCAAGCGCTGCCAGGATTTGGCACGAATATAAAGTGTGTGAACGCCATGAAATCCGAAAGGAGACAAAATGAAGATTCATAGAGCTGCGGTGGGCACGCTCAGCTTGCTGGGTTTGTTGCTGTGGGGCGCGCCACTGGTGCGTGCGCAGGATAAGGCCGCTTCCAGCACGGTTCAGGTTCACATGGTTATCACCGACCAGGCCTTCAGTGACAACAGCGAAGTGGCGGTTCTTCGGCCGGAGACCTTAGAGGTGAAACAAGGCAAGAATGCCCTGAAGGTCGACCATCTGATTCCCGCCCAAGGAGAAAACGCCGCTCTCCAGTTGTTCATTCTGATTGACGATACGTGCGACCCGGGAATTGGAGGCAATCTAAACGATCTTCGGGATTTCATAAGTGCACAGCCTGCGTCGACCGCGATCGGTGTTGCCTACATGTCGAACGCAACCATCCAGATCGCTCAGAATTTCACCAACGACCACACTCTCGCAGCCAAAGCCTTGCGCCTGCCCCGCGGTTCGCTGTCATCCATGGACAGTCCTTATTTGTCACTAATCAGTTTGGTGAAGGGCTGGCCTGAGCAGAAAGTGCGGCGCGAAGTTTTGATGGTCACGGACGGCATCGACCGTCTCCGCGGTAATCGCTATTCGTCCGGCCGCGCTGGCGCTGGACTCCAGACGATGCCCAGCATCAGCCCCGATGCCGACACCGCCAGTAGGGCGAGCCAGCGCTATGGCGTCATCGTTCACGTAATTTATGCCACTGGCGCCGGCCGCCTTGGCAGGAACAGCTGGGAGGCGCAACTTGGTCAATCCGGTGTCGCCAAGATTGCCGACGAAACTGGCGGCGAATACTTTGCGCTGGGGACGCTAAACGCCGTCAGCTTTAAGCCTTATCTGGAACGCCTGCAAAAGATTCTTGGCAGCCAATACTACTTGGTGTTCCAGGCTGTCCCACGAAAGAAAGAGGGTCTTCAGCGGGTTACGATCTCCACCCAGACGGCCAACGTCGATATCGCGGCTGCCGACAATGTATGGGTACCCGCGGGAAAATAAGAAATGGACGTAAGGAACATTTCGTTGCCCATCATGCCGCAATTACCGTGACATTACACTTACAGAGCCGCCAATAATGGGGTCAGCCCTTGAGGGCTTATGACAGATAGCGCGTCGAACGAGTTCAATGAAAATTAGAATCAAATGAAGGCAGACCGAAAGGAGCGGCGATGCAACTCTCACAATTAAGCGATTTCAAAGATCGATTTGACCGCCGGGCCTTTTGCAAAGCTGTCGGCGTTGCGGCCGCGGTTGGGGCCGTAGAGGCAAGCCTAGGGAGTGAGTTGGCCCACGCGGACCTTACCAAGGAGCAGCGGGACAAAATGGCGCCGGAGGAAATCATCCAGCAGATGAAAGCTGGCAATGAACGCTTCCGCTCGGGCAAACCGCGGCATCGGGATCTCATGCGCGAAGCTAAGGCGACTGCGAAAGGACAATATCCTGCCGCGATTGTCTTCAGCTGTGTTGACTCGCGAGCGCCCGCCGAGTTGATTCTCGACTTTGGTATCGGCGATATCTTCAGCGGTCGTGTGGCAGGCAACGTCGCTGACCAGGACATATTGGGCAGCATGGAATTCGCTTGTAAGGTGGCAGGCTCGAAAGTCGTGCTTGTCATGGGTCACACTGCGTGCGGCGCTATCAAGGGTGCCATTGACGCCGTGCAGCTTGGCAATCTCACGACGTTGTTGGCGAAGATCCGTCCGGCGGTTGAAGCCACTGAGTACGCGGGGGAGCGCACGGCCAAAAACTACACGTTCGTAGACGCTGTGGCCCGAAAGAACGTGTTACTGACTATCGCCAACATTCGGGAAAAGAGCCCTGTGCTCCGGGACCTCGAATCCACCGGCACCATAAAGATTGCAGGCTCGATGTACAACCTCGAAACGGGGGTCGTTGAGTTCCTCGCGTAGCGATTAGCAGGGACGGTCACACGTCCGGGTTGGGAGTCGGCGAGGCTTTCTGATCAACTCCGGATTTCGAGCGTGGCAGCTCCAGTCCAAGTGAACTCCGAAATGTCGTGGGCGCTCCGAAATCTCGTGTAAAGCAGCCAACTTGTCCCCAGCCCGACTACGTCACCTGCATTCGCAATCGGCTGATAAGTCATGATTTAAATCATTTGCGAGAGTGCCGGCTACACGGTATTAGCCGTGCTTCTCTATTTCACCATGCCTGCGTCAAGTTACGTCCCGCAAGGTTCTTGAATTCGCTCAACCGAAAGTTGCGGGTCGTGGAGCTTCGAATGACGGCGCGATATCGAGCTCCTGACAATGGAGAATCACCGCACATGAATCAAGTGATTCCAGCCTGGCCGTTTGCCGTCGCTCTGATGATCGGCATGCTGATCTGCCTGGAAATTGGCCGTCGCATGGGACAGCGTTGGGCGGCGCAAAATCCAGAAGGGGCGACGGCGGGTCTTGGAAGGCTGCAAGGAGCTATGTTCACCCTGTACGGCCTGCTGCTCGCGTTTACGTTTTCGGACGCCAACTCCCGCTTCGACGTGCAGAGAGCGTTGATCGCCGACGAGGCCAATGCGATTGAAACAGCCTACTTACGCGTGGACCTCTTAGGCGCGGAATCGCAAACCCCGATGCGCCAACTATTCCGCGAATACCTCGATGCACGCTTGGAAACCTATCGAAAAGTGCCGGATATGGCGGCGGTCAAGGCAGCACTTGCCAGGTCCGAAAGGCTTCAGAAGGATATCTGGTTTAGGGCCGTCGCCGACTCGAACTTGCCCGGGGGCCACTCCGATGGGCCGCGCCTGCTTCTGCCTTCGCTGAACGCCATGTTTGACATTATGACTAAGCGAACGATGGCGGCCCAGATCCATCCGGCGCCCGTTATCTATGGCCTTTTGTTCCTGCTGGCGCTCCTTTGCTCGGTGTTGGCCGGTTTTGAAATGGCCAACCTCAAGAAGCGCAATTGGCTGCACATCCTTGCATACGCTGTGGTCACCGCAGCCTCCGTTTTTGTCATTCTCAATCTGGAGTACCCCAGAATGGGCCTGATCCGCGTACGTCAATACGACCAGGTGCTGATGGATCTCCGCGAGAACATGCAGTGAAGAACAGGGCGAGTCAATAATGCGGCAAGTTCTTCTGATCGGGACAGATTGCGAGCTAAACCGCTCCATTGGGGAGCTGCTCGCCAACGCCGGATGCACCTTCGAGTGCGCGGCGGGCGATGTGGACGCTCTGCGTCGCATCCGGCGTGAATCGTTCGACGTCGTGCTTACCAGCCCCTTTACCTCCGTCGAGGAAGATCTCGCTCTCCTTGAAGAGCTCCGTTCCGTTCGACCCGGCGTGAAAGTGATCGTTCTTGCCCCGCAAAGCACGCCGGAAGATGTCATCGCCGCGCTGCGGGCTCGTGTTTTCGTTTGCTTCACTGCGCCCTTTGTGCCCATCGAGATCGCCGACATTGCTTTGCAAGCCGTTGCCGAAACCAATTGGGGCAGCGACATTGAAGTCTTGTCCGCACGCCGTGGCTGGATCTCGTTGCGCGTGAACTGCCGCATGCTGACCGCGGAACGGCTGATCACCTTTCTAAGAGAAATGCGCTCAGACTTGCCGCCTGAAATCCACGAGTCGCTGACCTTCGCATTTCGCGAAATCCTAATGAATGCCATGGAGCACGGTGCCAAATTCAACCCGGAAAAAGTGGTTGAAGTGGCCGCGGTCCGAACCGCCCGGGCCATCGTGTTCTACGTGCGCGACCCTGGCGCAGGCTTCCGCCTCGCCGCGATCCCCCATGCGGCCGTTTCCAATCCGCCGGACGACCCAATTTCTCATCTGGAAAAGCGCGAAGCGCAAGGCATGCGCGCTGGCGGCTACGGAATCCTGGTGGCACGAAATGTTGCCGATGAAATGATGTACAGCGAAGTTGGCAATGAAGTTCTCTTGATCAAATACATAAACGGCAACCCAGGCGCACGAACGGAGAATACTGCATCGGTGAACTAACGACGACAATAGCCGCAATCGCACTGGCGTGCTTCTGACGCAGCAGGGCGCTTTGGTCGGAATGCTAGTTACTTTTTAGCGAGTGACGCCCAACTGGGCCATGCTTCGCTGATAAAAGCTGTCAAGACGGGAAAAATGAAAGGGTGAAAAAATGAAGAAAATGAATTTGTGGTCGAAGGGCGTACGCAAACTAGAACATACAGAGGGCCGGCGGTCGTTTTACTCTGCACCCGCGCGAATTGCAGTCCTATCCCTTCTAATGTTCGCCATGTTTCCATCGCTGAGTCGCGCACAGGACCCCACGGGAGTTCCTGTTTTCAAGATTTCGCAGGAAGGCAGCTCGGTTAAGTTCTTTGTAAAAGCGTCGGTGGCTCTGGCAGGTACTTTTGACAAGTGGGACGCCACGATCGCCTTCACGTCTCCGGATATCTCGACAGGCGTTTTGGACATCAAGATTCAGGCAGACAGCGTGAATAGCGGAAGCGGCATGAAAGACGGCAAGCTAAAGAGCAAAGAGTTCTTCGACGTCAAGCAGGACCCCTTGATCACGTTCCACTCCACCAAGTTCACACAGACAAGCCCCAACACCATCGAGATGGATGGAGACTTTACGATACGCGGCGTGACTAAACCAGAGAAGCTGACGTTTACGATCACGGGCGCGGGGACAGGCTCAGGCTCGATCAAAGGGATAATGGCCTTCGACCGTAAGGACTACGGGATGAATAAAGGTATTCCTTTCGTAACAATCGCCGACCGCGTCGAGGTCACCGTCGACTTGAAGGGAACACGAGTCAGCGGCCCTCCGATAGACCTAAAGAAATAGCCAACTTGGCCGAAATGCTGTCTCGGCTTCTTCGCATCTGGCGTGCTCGTGGGGGCTGGTGATTTTCATGACCTTCGCCCCCAGCGTCCTTTACCCACCGTGCGAGAACCGCAGTGGAGCGGTGAACCACAAAGGAGAAATATAACAATGTACAAAAGCATTCTGGCTAGCATTCTGTCATTGAGCTTGCTGCCGGGCAGTTTCACTTTTGGCGCGGTTGAAGTGTACCCCCGACAGCCGCAGCCACTCGATCTCTCACAGGATCAAGCGCCTCCGCTAATCCCCAACGATCAATTGGATTCTCTAGTCGCCCCTATAGCGCTGTATCCCGACCCACTTTTGAGCCAGGTATTGGTTTCTACCACTTATCCCCTGGAAATCATCCAGCTGCAGCAATGGCTCCAGAGGAACGGCGGTTTGAAGGGCGATGACCTGGCGAATGCCGTCGAGAAACAGGACTGGGACCCCAGTATCCAAGCCATGGCCGTCTTTCCGGACTTGGTCAAGCGTCTGGCCGATGACATTAAGTGGACCACGGATCTGGGCAACGCCTTCCTGGCGCAGCAGGACGACGTCATGGACGCAGTGCAGCGCATGCGCAAGAAGGCTATGGATGCGGGCAATCTGAAGTCCAGCGAGCAACAAAAGGTTGAAACAAAAACCGTCGAGACCAAGACCGTGGTCGTGATTCAGCCGGCCAGCACACAAGTTGTTTACGTGCCCGTTTATAGTCCCGTAATCGTTTACGGGCCTCCCATTTACCCGTATCCGCCGATCTATTACCCGCCGCCGTCGTATTACGCAGCAGGTGTCTTTATTGCGTTTGGCGTAGGCATTGCCTACGGCTCGTATTATCGCGGGGGATGGGGCTACGGTCCCAGGTGGGGGTACGGCCATACCACCATCAACATCAACGTCAACAATCGTTACGTCAGCCACTACAACAAGACCAACATCAACGTGAATCGCAACACCAACATCAACGTAAATCGCAACGGCAACAACAACTGGCAGCACAATCCGCAGCACCGTGGTGGCACTCCCTATCCGAATCGGCAGGTGGCCAATACTTATGGCGGCACCACTCGCGGAGACTCGGCAGCCACGCGGCAGGCAAATGCGCGCCAGCAACAAGGATCGAATCTCAATCAGCAGTCCAGGGTAACCAACCAGGGTAGTGGCGCCATAAATCGCGGCGGTGCCAGCGCCGGCAACTCGGCGGCCGGCGCGTCCAACCGGCCCGGCGCGAGTGCGAACAACTTGGGAACCAACTCCGCAAACCGGTCCGGTGCGGGCGGTGCCAACAACGCGGGCGCGAACCGGAGCAGCGGCGCTGGAAACACCATTGGCAACCGACAGGTTCCTGCTTACGACGCATCGAAAAACAATAACGCCTTCGGCGGAGCATCGAGCAAAGCCAACGCCCAAGCCAGCAGCGCGCGCGGCGCCTCAAGCATGGGGGCTACCCGCAGCGGTGGCGGTGCCACCCGTTCGGGCGGCGGAGCTAAGCGCAAATCATGAACAAGGAAAAACACATGAACTACAAACGATCGAACGCTCTGCACACCAACATACTCGTTGCCGGGTTTTGCATTGCCGCGTGTTCCATCCTGATTCCCGCGCTGCGTTCCATGCCACAAACAAAAGCACCGACATCCGTAGCCACGCAGCCACCACAGAAAACCTTTGCCACCGCGCAGCAGGCCGCGGATTCCATGATTCTGGCGGTTAAGAATGACGACGTCCCTGCTCTGTTGGATATCTTCGGACCTGCCGGCAAGGATTTCGTCTCCACAGGGGACGACGTGCAGGACAAGAACTCCCGCGCTTCGTTCGCCGCCCTGGCGCAAGAGAAAATGAGTGTGGACATAGACACCCATCACCCGAACCGCGCCATCCTTTCCGTTGGAAATGAAGATTGGCCCGTCCCGATACCCATCGTCAAACGCGGCAGCGGATGGCAGTTCGATATCGCCGCCGGTCAGCAGGAGCTTGAATACCGGCGCATCGGCCGCAACGAATTGGACGCCATCGAAGTCTGCCGCGGTTATGTGGAAGCGCAGTACGAGTACGCCTTCGAGCCTCGCGACGGCTACGATGTGAACCAGTATGCGCAGCACATCGTCAGCGCATCCGGCAAGCACGATGGCCTGGCCTGGCAGAATCCCGATGGAACGTGGGGCGGCCCGGTCGGCGAAAACGTTGCCCGCGCCATCGAACAGGGCTACGAGTTCGAGCAGGGCAAGGCAACGCCCTTTCACGGCTATTTCTACAAGGTGCTCAAAGGGCAAGGGCCGGATGCGCCCCTCGGAGAAAT
>Ga0209040_10003197_pt1 | contig 12611 bp, 14 predicted proteins | sample BogFormECP12_OM3_FD_188240 | JGI IMG/M metagenome (GOLD analysis project Ga0209040, IMG submission 188240) | Bog forest soil microbial communities from Calvert Island, British Columbia, Canada - ECP12_OM3 (SPAdes) (version 2) | ecosystem: Environmental > Aquatic > Freshwater > Wetlands > Bog ... | reverse complement strand
CAGGCGACGGCGAGAAACGCCATCGCCAGCGCCAAAAGCGCGGTTCGTCTCGTTTTATGATGCTTCATTCGCTCCGAGCCGCCCCCGCCCCGGGCGCCCCCCACCCGGTTTCACAAAACAATGCCTAGCAAAGGCGCCGCGCGCAAGGCTTACGGCGCCGCAATATGGCCACGAAGCAGCTTTTAACCAGCCCTGCTTTTCCCGACCTCCGCAAAGGCGGCAAGGGTTGGTTAAGGCAAACTTCGCCTTAACCGTTCGGCGGCTAGCTCATCGGCCGGGCTCGGGCGTCGTTGAGGAGCGTTTCATGATTGCGGTTCTGTCTCGGAGCTCGGCGGCGCTCGCCGCCGCGTTTGTCGTCAGCCTAGCATTGAGCGCTTGCGCGCGCCACAACGCCGAAGACAGCCTTGCCGCGGGCGCTGGCGCCGTTCCGGCGGCCGGCCCGGGCAGCGTGCGGGAGTTCAACCAGACGGCCGGCGACCGGGTCTTCTTCGACACCGACTTGACCGACCTCTCGCCAACCGCTCAGGCTACGCTCGACAAGCAGGCCCAATGGCTCAACCAGTACAATCGCTACAGCTTCACCATCGAAGGCCATGCCGACGAGCGCGGCACGCGGGAATATAATTTCGCCCTGGGGGCCCGACGCGCGCAGACGGTGCACGATTACTTGGCGGCCAAAGGCGTCGCCGCCTCGCGCATGCGGACGATCTCTTACGGCAAGGAGCGGCCGGTCGCCGTTTGCGACGACATCTCCTGCTGGTCGCAGAACCGCCGCGCGGTCACGGTCTTGAACGGATCGCCGTCGAGTTGAGCGGTGAGCGCAAGAGCATGCTTTGTCGCGATGGCCAGGCTCGGCATGGCTTGGCCCGGCCATCCGCTCGGACAATGCGCTCGACGGGTAGCTCGCCGATTGCCGCGACGAACCAGCCATGAATGTTTTTCGAACCTTTTCGCGCTTGAAAGAAGGCCGGCCCTGCGGCCTCGTGGAGAGCCGGGCCCAGCCCGGCCTTGACGTCCTGGATCGAGTCCGCCGTAAGCGGATTCAGCGCCTCGCGTTGGCCCTCCTCGCCCTCCTTCCCCTCGCCCCGCCCGCCTCCGCCCAATTCGATTTTTTCCACCGCCAGCCCTCGCCGCAGGCGCAAGCCGCACCGCCCGACGATGTGCCGGGGGCCGAGCCAGCCGAGGACCAGGCGACCGAGATCGTGCTGCGGCTCAACCGGCTGGAAGAAGCGCTAAGGAAGGCGAACGGGCGAATCGAAGAGCTCGAGAACGCCAATCGCCGGCTCGAGGAGCAGCTGCAGAGGTTCCGCCAGGACGTGGAATACCGTTTCGGCCAGAAGACGGGCGCACCCCCGCCTGCGGCCGCATCCGCCCCCCCGCCGTCTGCCGAGACCGCGAATACGCCTTCCGTCGCCCTCATCGAGGGCGCGCCCTCGACAAGGCCAAGACGGTCGGACGCGTTCGATCCGAACGCCCTGCCCAACGCGCCGGGCGCGCCTCAGTCCTTGGGCGCGACGGCTCCGAGCGCGCCACTCGCCCGGCTGAGCCAGCCGGCCGGTCCTCCGCTCGAGCTCGGCAAGGCGCAGCTTCCGCCGCCTGCGAGCGGTCCGACCATCGTCAATTCGGGAGTCGACATGCTGGACGCGCCGCGCGAGCAGTTCAACACCGCGTTGCAGGCCTTTCAGTCCGGGCAGTTCAAGGAGGCCGAGGATGGGTTCAAGGCGTTCATGGGCGCCAACCCCGGCCATCGGCTAACGCCGGACGCCGTCTTCTACATCGGCGAGACCTACTTCCAGCGCTCCAGACCGCGCGAGGCGGCCGAGCAATACCTCAAGGTGACGACCGACTTCGGCAAGTCGTCGCGCGCGCCGGAAAGCATGGTGCGGCTCGGCCAGACGCTCGCCGCGCTTGGCAACAAGGAGCAGGCCTGCGCAACCTTCGCCGAATTCGGCAAGCGCTATCCGAACGCGACCGCTTCGGTGAAGCGGCTCGCCGATCGCGAAATCGCCAAGGATCACTGCATCTGAGCGCAAAAGGCGCGCAGACTTTCCCGCCCGCGCGGATCGACGCGCTGCTTAAGCCGCTCGAAAGGTTTCGGCTTCCGCTTATCGCCGTCTCGGGAGGCCCGGATTCGACCGCGCTTCTTCTCATGGCGACGGATTCGGCGGAGCGGCGCGGAAGGCGGATCGTCGCCGCGACCGTCGATCATGGGCTGAGAGCAGAGAGCGCGGCCGAGGCGCAAGGCGTCGCCAAGCTGTGCGACAAGATCGACGTCCCGCACAAAACGCTGGTCTGGACCGGGCCGAAGCCGGCGACCCGCATCCAGGAGCGCGCCCGCGAGGCGCGCTACCGTCTCCTGGCGGCGCGCGCGGGGGCGGTCGGGGCCGATGCGATTGTCACCGCCCACCACGCCGACGACCAGGCCGAGACGGTGCTGCTTCGCCTTTTGCGCGGCTCAGGCGTTGCGGGCCTGCGCGGCATGGAGGCGATGAGCGCCCGGGACGGGATCGCTCTGGTCCGCCCGCTGCTTGAGGTTCCGAAGGCCGACCTCGTCGCGTTCGCCCAAGCGCGGGGCGCGGACTTTGTCGAGGACCCGTCCAACGCCGATCCGCGCTACGCGCGCGCCGCCCTGCGGCCCCTGCTCGCGACGCTCGCGGCCCATGGCCTCGACCGCGACGCGCTGTTGCGGCTGGCGCGGCGCGCCGCTGAGGCTGACGAAGCGCTCGCGCGCGCCGCGGCCGCGCTCGAGGCCCGGCTCGGCAGCGACGGGCCGGTCGACGCGCGCGTGCTGCTCGCGGCGCCGATCGCGGTGGTTCAGCGCGTGCTCGCCCGCCGCATCTCTCAGGCCGGCGGACGCGACGCCAGCCGGATCGGGCTCGAAAAGATCGAGGCGCTGGCGCTTGCCCTCGCTTCGGCTGCACGAGAAGGCCGCGCCTTCCGGGCCAACGTCGGGGGGGCCATCGCAAGCCTCAGCGCCAACGGCGGACTCGACTTTAAACCCGAGCCGCCGCGGCGCGGGGCGGGCGCGTCTTCGGGCGCCGAAAAGCGCGCTTGAGGCGAACGCGGCCGCTGCGCCCGCGTTCGCGCCGGCTCAACTCGTGGTCGAGATCCAACGCCTAGCCCCCTGGCTGGGATGGAAAGGAAAAGTGTCCGCCCTTTTGCAACGTTCCCTGACCGAACCAACCGACTTGGAGGCCGAGTCGATGTCTCGTACACAACCGCCACCGGCTGATCGATCGTTCAGGGGCCGGAATGTCTTGCTCATCCAAAGAAATGCACGAATATAATCAATTCCTTATCGGCTCGAAGCTGCCCAGCCCGCAGGGCCGCCACTCCGGTGTCGTCCGGCCTATACGACTCCGCGCCGGCCCAGAAAGCCGCGTTTAGGCGGCTTTTACGTCCTCGGGGGGCAACCACGTCCACAACTCGTCGTGCACCGATACGAAATATGGAGCCGCGCTTTCGGTCAGTTCCATGTAATCCGCGTCGGTCAGCAATTTGCTCGTCGCCGACTCGAATGCGGTGAGATTGTCGTAGGACGCGACCCAAGTGATTCGGTTGGGGTTTCCGCCGATTGGCAGGCCGATGTTGATTTTGATTCCCGCTTTTGCTTCGACCATTTTCGTGATCTGATGGGCGAAGGCCATTGCCTCCCTCGTCTTGCCCAAGGCGACAGTCCCCGTTCGAACGAGCGTGATCATGGCGACCTCCAGAATTCGTTCCCCCGCAAGCTCACGTTTCATAGTTGCGAGGCCTACCCACACTGCGCATTGATACACATCGACGCGCCGCCGGCAATTTCTGCCGCACAAGGGCCCGGAGCCGTGACGCCCAAACGTTTGATGGTTCAGCACACGACAAATGGGTCGTATTCGATCTGGCCCGCGCCACTGCTAACTCTCTTGGCTAAACACCGTTCAACTCGGCCCGCGAAACAAAAACATCTGTGGAGGAGGCGTAAGATGAAAGGTAATTTTCTGCGCGTCGTCGGTCGCGCAATGGCGCTTGCGCTCGGCGCGATTATTTTTCTTCCGTCTCTCGCCACGGGTCAGGCGGCTCCGCCGATGGGCGGCGGATACACGAACGTCATCCCGATCCCGGTCGACGACCCGACAACCAAGGCCATCGCTGGCGCGCTGTTCAAGCCGGCGGGGGCGGGGCCGTTCGCGGCTGTCGTTTAGATGAGCGGATGCGCCGGACTCACCTACCCCTCTGAGTTTGTCTTGGAGAGGACCGTGATCGACCATCTGCTTGCAAAGGGCGTCGCCACGTTGATCGTCGATCCGTTCACGCCGCGCAACGAACCGGAGGGTGTCTGCGCAAAACTCAACAAAGACACCTTTGGGCAGTATGCGACGCGCGGCGGCAATGACGCAGTGGCGGCCTTGAAAGACGTTAAAGCCATGCCGGACATCGACCCCAACCGCGTCTTCTGCAGGGCTATTCGTTTGGAGCGATATCGTCGCTCTTTGCCGTGGACCCGAAGACCCCGGGGGCGCACGACGCCAAAATTGCCGGGCTCATCGCGTACTATCCCTATTGCTATGCCAACGTCGAATCTTCGGCCCCGACGCTGGTTCTTATCGGCGAGAAGGACGACTGGACGCCCGCGGCGCTTTGCCAGGCCGTCAAAGACAAGCCGAACTTTGAGGTCGCCGTGTTTCCGGACTGATCCTGTCCCGAGGCGTGGTGTAGCTCGGCGATGGCCGCCGTTTCCCGGGTGGGCCGGGTTGGTCAAGCTGCCACGGCGGGCAGGATGACGATGGGATTATCGCTGATGGGGGCGATGGTTTCCAGGGTCATGCAGCGGGCTCGCTGAACGGCCCATTCGTCGTTTTGCTCCATCAGGATAGCGCCGATGAGACGGACGACGGCGTCGTCGTTGGGAAAGATGCCGACGACGTCGGAGCGTCGCTTGATTTCGCCGTTAAGCCGCTCGATGGGATTTGTCGAGCTGATCTTGTCCCAGTGCTCTTTCGGGAAGGTCATGAAGGCGAGGACGTCGACCTCGGCCTCGTCGAGGAGGGCGGCGAGCTTGGGCAGCTTGGCGCGCAGTTGATCGGCGACCTGACGCCACTGCTTGCCGGCGGCGTCGGGCGAGCCTTGCGCGAAGGCGGTGGCGATGAAGGCCGAGACGACACGGCGGCCGTTCTTGTTGGCGTGCGCCAGGGCGTTGCGCATGAAGTGGACGCGGCAGCGTTGCCAACCGGCGCCAAGAACCTTGGCGGCGGCCGCTTTCAGTCCTTCGTGAGCGTCGGAAATGACGAGTTTGACGCCGCGCAGGCCCCGCCGCGCCAGCTTGCGCAGAAACTCGCTCCAGAAGGTTTCGGCTTCCGAGGGGCAGATGTCGAGGCCGAGCACTTCGCGCCGGCCGTCGCCGTTGACGCCGATGGCGATCGCCACGGCGATCGAGACGATGCGACCGCCGCGGCGGACCTTCAGGTAGGTTGCGTCGACCCCCGGACTTCGATCCGGGGGCAGTCGCCTTCGATGGGGCGGCCGAGGAAGGGTTTGACCTTCTCGTCGATCTCCTCGCACAGCCGACTGACCTGGCTCTTGGAGATGCCGTCCATGCCCAGAGCGCGCACGAGGTCGTCGACCGAGCGGGTCGAGACGCCATGGACGTAGGCCTCTTGCACGACCGCCGCGATGGCCTTCTCGGCCAGCCGGCGCGGCTCGAGAAAGCCGGGGAAGTAGCTGCCCTTGCGCAGCTTGGGGATGCGAAGCTCCACCGTTCCGGCCCGCGTCTCCCAATCCCGGTCGCGGTAGCCGTTGCGTTGAACAAGGCGATCTGGCGAGCGCTCGCCATGCGCCACCCCCGTGCGGCCTTCAACGTCCAACTCCATCAGCCGCTGCGCCGCAAAGCCAATCATCCGACGCAGGAAATCCGCGTCCGGGGTCTTCTCCAAAAGAGACTGAAGGGCCATTCTCTCGTCGGTCATCGTGGGTTCCTCGGTTGCGTTGAGATTCGCAACCCAACCCTACCGGAGAATCGGCGATGACCACCGCAAGCCGCTCACTCGCTACAGCGCTATGGAGAGCGCGCTTCGCGAGCGGCTTGCTCCGTCAGTGCTACACCACCTATCGGGACACGACCTCCGGACTCGTATCATGGGTTCGTCTCGCCCATGGGAACGCTGGTCGATTACCTGGGGCATCACATCGTCTTTAACGAAAAGGCGACGCTGGACGCTGAAGCGCGGGCCGACGCCTTCCTGGACGCGCGCCTGAAGTAGGGCGGTGCGAGACGGCCGCATCGGACGCGTGCTCGCCCGGCGCCTCGCTCAAGCCGGCGGACGCGACGCAAGCCGGATCGGGCTCGAAAGATCGAGGCGCCCGACGAAGCGCCCTCGCGGGCGCGTTGCGGTGACGCAATGTGGAGCGCAACGCTCGCGTTGCGGAAGGCGTTCCTAATTTGAAATAGTTCGTGACAACGGCGGCTTTCAAGTATTTAATACACGGGTTCTCACGGACACGCGAAGCTCGCCGGTCGGACAGGTGGAGGAGGTGCGCGCTGGGTCGCGTTGGGATGTAGTGTTAATCAGTATTAATTTGAATGTAACCAACGTCTTTGATCCGGCTCGATGAGTTTTGCTTGTCTATTTTAAGAGAGGATAGGTTATGGATAACAATGCAGCTCGCTTTCGCGAAGCTTTACTGAAGATTGCCGAGATCGCCCGCTCCGCGGCCGGCAATGGACACGACGCCCACGGCCACAAGACCTTCAAAGGGGGCGGACGCGTCGCGCTTACCTGCAGCCCCAGAATTTTGCCGAAACGGCTTCTCATCGAAGCCGCCAAAACGGCGCGGACGATCAATCCCGTGAACGCGCCCGCGCTCGCGCCGTTTGCGGCCGCTGGCGTGCAGGATCCGCTAAGGATAGCGGTCCTGACCTCGAAATATTGGGGTCCGTCGCCGAGGACCCTCACGGTCAGCTTCATGGAGCCCGCGCCGGACGATCTGCGCGCGAAGATCCTGCAGCATATGAACGCCTGGACCGACACCGCTTGTATTTCATTTGTCGAGACACAAGGGGTCGGCCAAGTCCGGATCTCGCGAGAGGGAAGCGGTTACTGGTCGTATCTCGGCACCGACATCTTGCACATCCCCGCCAATCTTCCGACGATGAACCTGCAAGATTTCAGTATGGGTACGCCGGACTCGGAATACAATCGGGTCGTGCGCCACGAGACGGGGCACACTCTCGGCTTCCCGCACGAGCACATGCGGAAGGATCTGGTCGCTCGGATCGATCGGGACAAGGCTTACCAATACTTCTCGGACACCCAGGGCTGGGACAAGGATACCGTCGATCAGCAAGTGCTGACGCCGCTCGACGAGCAGTCGTTGATGGGCACGCCCGCCGATCAGACCTCGATCATGTGCTACCAGCTGCCCGCCGAGATAACCGTCGACGGCGATCCGATTTTGGGCGGCCTCGACATCAATCAGACCGACTATCAGTTCGCCGGCAAGATCTATCCAAAAGCAGGCCAAGCGGTTCGGAAGGTTTCCGGCGGCGCTGAACGCGCTATCCGCCTCTCCGAAGATTGGGATCCTTCGGAGGATGTCCGCGACGCGGCCCAACTGGCGATGTAAGATTTTATGAGCTTGGCGGGATGGCGAGGCTGATCGACATTGGCCCCGCCGTCCGGCCGCTTCCCCAAATCCTCAGGGTCCGGCCCGGAGACTTGATCAAGTTCGCCGCCACCGGCGGCGACGTCAAGTCTGGGGAAACCGTGATCAGAAGGCTCGGCGTATTTCGGACGAGCGCGCTTGGACCGGATGGCGGCGTGCTAAGTCCGGAGGGAGCTCCGGATGCGGTCTTTTTTCTGGTTTGTAACCCCGGCTCGGCGGTCCTTCGGATCGTGAGCGGAGATCCTTGGGGGAAGTTTGAGACCAATTTGATTGAAGCGCGGTCGGAAGCGTGACTTCGGCCGCAATATTCAATATTTCATGTGGAGCAATGAAATGGGCCTAAAATTCGCGGACTACAATCTAGTGGTCAAAACCTGACGCTTGGATCCCCGGCGGAGGGAGCGGACCCGACGCCCCGGCCGATGGCTATCGACGTTGAGCGGACGTAGCAGACCGCGGCCTTGGACCCCTCAATTGGGCGGGAAGCGCGCCTACAAGGGTTGCCTTGGGAAGGACCGGAGTCAGTGCCAAGGCCGCCATTCCATGGCCAGCCCGAAATGGGCTTTACCGCCCTGAGCGGGCATTGATCAAGGCGCCGGCAGACATCGCGAAGGAAGGACTGCGATCATCCGAAGCCGCCAGCCGAGACGGCCGGACAGCGCACCCTGAGCGGGAGTTCATGGTTGCGAGCGGCGGCAACCGCTATGCGTCGCAGGGCTTGGCAACTCACGAACATCGACCTCAGTGCGTTCGAAGACAAAGCTCGAAGATGGTGGCACCCATTTGTCCTTCGCCGAGCAGTGGACCGACCAGCGCGCAGACTTGCCCGGTTGTCGAGCCGGAACCGAGGCCCAGTTGACGAGTTTCAGCCGAAAGGAAAATGCTATCTCCACGTGTCTGCGACGGAGGAGAGGTGGATGGCGGCAGATGGTCATTCGCGCTTCATCCGGAGGGGTAAAGGCCCTCCAAAGCCTTTTCGGGGCGTCGACGGACGAGCTTCCCCATCCGATGAACCCCGCTCCCCGCGCGCGCCGATCGATCTCTCTTTTTGATCCCTCTCCGCGCAGCAGCATCCCCACGATCTGTTGCGAAGTCGGCGATATGCCGGGGAGCACGCTGGACCGTAACCTGCACGCCGACGGATCGCTGAAGGCAGCGGGCCACAAGCTCCTCGGCGCGCCAGCCCAGGCAGACAGTGAAGAGCCGTGGGGTTCACCAGGCGATGCGGCAGCCGCCGGCCTACGTCGGGGAGGGGTCCTTGTGTGACCTTTCAGAACAGGCCGCAACCGAAACGGCCGCCGAGGTGGCGGAGTTGCGCCGGCATGTGGCGGAACTGGGCAAGGCTGTCCGGGCCCGCGACGACTTCATTGTCATCGCCGCCCACGAGCTGCGCAACTCCATCACACCGATCATCGCAGTGTCGGAGCTCGCGCTGAAAACCGCCCGCGACGCCGAAGGATCGTGTCCTCCGAGGGTCACCGCCCTCCTGGAGCGTATGCAGCTCTCCACCCAGAACTTCATCCAGCGGTCGACGCAACTGCTCGACTTCGGCCGCATCGAGGCAGGCAACCTGCGCCTGGAGCTGTCATCGACCGACCTCTCCGCTCTCGTGCTCTCGGTCGCGCGGAATTACGAGGTCTCGGCCGCCCGCCGGCGCATCCGGCTCGATCTCGATGTGCAAGACGGGGTTATCGCGGTCGTGGATCGGCTCGCGGTGGAACAGGTCGTGGAGAACCTGCTTTCCAACGCGCTCAAGTTCGGCGTTGGCCAACCCGTGACGCTTCGGCTCCGATCGGATGATCGCTTGGCGCGGCTGAATGTCCAGGATCGGGGTGTCGGTATGTCGCCCGACCAGCAGGCGCGCATCTTCGGCCGGTTCGAACAGGTGGTGGCCCAGCACCGGGATAGCGGCTTCGGAGTTGGCCTTTGGGTTGCCGAGCGGCTGGTCGCGGCCATGGGAGGACGCATCGCCGTCTCCAGTCGTCTGGACGAGGGCTCGACCTTCACCGTCGCGCTTCCCCTCGCACGTCCGGAACCAGATCGGATGACGCATGAGCCAACATGAGGCTGACGCCACCCAAGGTGGAGACGACGGCGAGATTGCGCGAGTGCCGAGCCTTGTGCCTGGCCTCGACACAGTCCTTTGCGGAGGCTTCCTGAAGGGTGGGATTTACCTGATCCAGGGGCCGGCCGGTTCAGGCAAGACCGTTCTGGGGAGCCAGATTATCTACAGCCGGGCGGCCGCTGCAGAGGACCGAGCGCTCTTCGTCACCGTGCTTGGCGAGAACCACGGCCGCATGCTGGCCCACCTGCGCCCGATGCGCTTCTTCGACCCTGCCCTCGTCCCCGAACAGGTCACCTACATCAGCGCCTACCAAGCCCTCGACGAAGGCGGGCTGAAGGGTCTCGCGCCCTTTCTCCTCCGTGAGATCACGACGCGCGGGGCGACGTTGATGGTGCTGGACGGCATGAGCGCGGTCGACTCGAAGGCCGAGAACGGGTTCGAGTTGAAGCGGTTCACCCATGAGCTGCAGACGCTGGCTTCGGCGACCAACTGCACGATACTTCTGCTGACCACCGCTTCAAGTGCGACAATTGCGCCGGAGCACACAATGGTGGACGGGCTGATCGAGCTGAGTCAGCGGCTCTACGGGGTCCGCAACGAGCGCCGATTGCAAGTTCACAAGCTCCGCGGCAGTTCCTTCCTGGAGGGCGAGCACGCCTACCACATCACTCGCGAGGGCTTCGCCGTCTTCCCGCGGATCGAGGCCGCACTGGCCACGCCGACGCGCCGCGACGCTCCGCCGGGCGAGCGCGTCACGTCCGGCATCGCCTCCTTCGACGCGATGCTCGGGGGTGGCATCCCGGCCGCCACGATGACGGCGGTAGTGGGGCCGTCCGGCGCCGGCAAAACAACCCTCGCCTTGCAGTTTTTGGCTGGCTCGAGCGCTGCCGAGCCCGGCCTCTTGTTCGGCTGCTACGAACCTCCCGAGCGGCTGCGCCTCAAGGCCGCGACGATGGGCCTCGACCTCGCCGCGGCCGAGAGCCGCGGGGAGGTCGAATATCTCTGGTATCCCACGGGCGAGCACGTTCTGGACAGGCTGGCCCACCAGCTGCTCGACGCTGTCCGTCGGCGCGGCGTGAAGCGCCTGGTCATCGATGGCGTCTCCGGTTTTCAGCAGGCGGCTGTCGAGCCGGAACGGATCGTGCGCTTCTGGTCCGCCCTGTCGAACGAGCTGCGGGCGCTCCAGATCACGGCGTTGCATACTCTGGAGATGGCGGAGCTGGTCGGGGCCGAGGTCCGTGTCCCGGTGGACGGGATGTCCTCGCTCGCCGAGGGCATGGTGCTCCTGCGCTACGTCGAACTGCGATCAAGGCTGTATCGCTTGGTCTCCCTGATCAAGCTGCGCGAGGGAGCGTTCGACCCCACAATCCGCGAGTTCACGATCACCGACGCCGGCATCGTTGTCGGCGCGCCGTTCGAGGGCGTTGAAGCCGTCCTGAGCGGGGCGCGGGAAGCAGAACGCCGCGCTGCTGCAGCGCACCCTGCTGCTGCGGAGGCCGAGGGCGGCGACCAGGGCGCGCCGCCTTCCCGCGACGACACCACTCGGTCCGGGTGAGCCAGATGCCCACAGTGCTGATCGTGGAGGATGAGTTCGCCATCGCCGACCTGTTGGAGATGGCGCTCACCGATGAGGGCTACCAAGTGCAGCATGCGGCTAATGGGCGTCAAGGGCTCGAGCGTCTGGCCGAGGGGCCGCGCCCAGACTTGGTCATCACTGACTACATGATGCCGATCCTCGACGGCGCCGGCCTGCTGAAGGCGATGCGGGACACCCGGGCTCAGCGCGACATCCCCTGCATCGTCATGAGCTCTATGCCCGAAGCGAACATTCGCGAGCGCGTTACCGGGTACGCCGCCTTCGTGCGCAAGCCCTTCCAGCTTGCCGCAGTAGTTCAGCTGGTTGCGCGTGTTCTCGACGTCTCCGGGCCGGAAAGTTGAGAGGCTGCGTCTCATGCCTCACCGAGTGTGGTCCGGGCTTAGGCTACGCAGTTGTAGGGATGCCCGTACAACCCTTGGTCCTGAAGCAGCGGAAACAGGCCGAAGCTCTGCGCGCTCGGGGCACCAGGAACCGATTGCGTGCCCTTGTGCACCTGTACGCTTTGCGCGCCACGGTCGACCTCGCCTCTTCCTGGAAGTCCGGATATGGCGCATCCTTCGCCTTCAGCCGCCGACCGGTTTCTCGCGCTTCCCGCCCGTTCATAGGGCCGATCTTGAAGGGCAGCAAAGGGTCGAACTTGCGCGTTCACGGGACGGTGCGGGAACGGCAGCAATTTGCGCGCTCCTGCCGTTGAGAGTGTACCAAGCGTTCGACGTCGAGCACTAGGTCCGGACGACCCCTAAGCCTATTGCGAAGCGCTGATCGACTCTCTTGCCCGACGTGGAATTTATCCGGAGGGGGTTACGAGCCTATAGGAAGACTGGCATGCCGGTGGAGCCCCCTCCCCTGCCCCTCGAACCCATTAGCGGGGATCCCGCTTTTCGCGGGGGCGCAGGAGCGTTTCTCGCAAAGCAAAACGACGGGATCGGCTCGTCCCTCATGGAAATGACGACAAGTCCTTGCCCTTCCGAAAAACAATCGATAAAATCCAGTTTTTCGGAAAGAGCGACATGGGGCGGGCGTGGTCAATGACGAAAGCGGGCGGAAGGTCGCCAAATAGGCTCGGTCGGCCAGAGAGGCTCGGTGGGCCAGCGGACGGAAAACGCGGCACCCGAGGGGAGCTGGACCTTAACCCCGGCCCGGAAAAATGTTTTCCAGCGATTCCGCCGTAACCCCTTGAAAAGGGTCAAAACCGGCGCAAAGTTTGGCCATTTTGGAGTGGGCCCCTTGGGGCGGACGGTTGGGCGTTCATGAATTGACCGTCGGGCCGGGCTTTCGAAAGATGGAAGCTCATGGCCAAGCACCGCGCGC
>Ga0209040_10003196_pt1 | contig 12612 bp, 10 predicted proteins | sample BogFormECP12_OM3_FD_188240 | JGI IMG/M metagenome (GOLD analysis project Ga0209040, IMG submission 188240) | Bog forest soil microbial communities from Calvert Island, British Columbia, Canada - ECP12_OM3 (SPAdes) (version 2) | ecosystem: Environmental > Aquatic > Freshwater > Wetlands > Bog ... | reverse complement strand
CATGTCAGGTGGGAGCAGGTCCAGGTCCTCAAAGTGTGACTGACCATCCGTGCCGGTATAACATCTGACAAACGCCATGGGCATTCCTCCTGGGGTCCCGGTGAAGGCAGCGAAGTCCATAGGGCCTTGCCTCTCGTATTGTCGCGCGGATTGTCCAGGCACACAACGGCCAGCACACCCTCCGGGGGCATGCCCGGGCGTGCCGGCGGCGTGGCTCCCGGCGGCCGCACTGCGCTCATACGGAAAGTACTCTTTATCTGAGACGGACGTGCAGCGGTCGGCGAATGATGCAAATGGGGCATGAAGAGCGGTTCCCGCCGCAAAGGCTAAATGCCCGCTGCGGCTCAGAAAGAAGACCATCACTCGGACTGCGCCGCAACGGGCGAGACGGGCCGAAAGCGCTCCTTCCCGGCACGCTTTCTGCGTCATGACAACTAGAAAGCACCTCGAAACCCTCGGGATTGACCGACAGCCTCTTCCGCTGGTCGAATTCAGACCCCAGCGCCCCACGGCACTGGGCACGGCGGGTGGAGGCGACCTTACGAGAGAACGCAGATGCAAGCGGATTACGTCATCGTCGGCGCCGGGTCGGCCGGATGCGTCCTGGCCAACCGTCTCACCGAAGACCCGGCCACTCGCGTGATCCTGATCGAGGCCGGCGGGCGCGACTTGAACCCGCTCATTCATATTCCGGTCGGCTATATGAAGCTGCTTGACCACAAGCAGCTCACCTGGGGCTTCAAGGCTGAGGCCGATCCCGGTACGAACGGCCGCGCCATCGCCTATCCGCGCGGCCGCGTGCTCGGCGGCTCGTCTTCGATCAACGGGCTGATCTACATCCGCAGCCAACCGGAGGATTACGACCACTGGGCGCAGCTCGGCAATCGCGGCTGGGGTTGGGACGACGTCTTGCCGTTCTTCAAGCGCGCCGAGCGGTGGACCGGCGACGAGGCCGAAATTCACGGCACGGAGGGGAACCTCACCACCTCGCCGATGACCGAGCGGCCAGAGGCCTGTCACGCGATCATCGAGGCGGCGCAGCAGCTGGGCCTCGAATACCGGCCCGACGTCAACAACGTGCCCCGTGGCGCCGGAGACTCGATCGGCTGGTGCCAACAGACCCGGGGCGGGCGCCGCCGCGCCAGCGCCGCTGTGACCTACCTGCGTCCGGCGCAAAAGCGGGCAAATCTTCACATCCTCACCAATGCGCTGGTGCATCGCGTGGTGTTCGACGGCAAGCGCGCGGTGGCGGTCGAATTCTCTCGCCAGTCCGGCGTCGAGCGCGTCGACGCGGCGCGCGAGGTGCTTCTCTCGGCCGGCGCGATCGGCTCGCCGCATCTGCTGCAGCTGTCGGGTGTCGGCGGGCCCGATGTGTTGCAGAAGGCGGGTATCGCGGTGCGGCATGCGCTGCCTGGCGTCGGCCGGAATTTCCAGGACCACTACATCGCGCGCATGTCGTGCTACGTCCGGGACCTCGAAACCCTCAACGAGCGCGCCCGCGGGCTCGGCTTCGCCAACGAGATCATGCGCTATCTCGTGCAGGGCAAGGGCAAGATGACCTTCGGCGCCTCGCTTTGTGCAGCTTCCGTCAAGGTTTTGCCCGAGTCGGCGACACCGGACGTGCAATGCGTCTTTGCGCCGGCGAGCTACAAACCGGGCCTCATTCGCAGGCTCGACGACCGGCCGGCATTACCGGCGGACCGTGGCAGATGCGGCCGCTGTCGCGCGGCTATGTCCTGGTGCGCACGCCCGACCCGCACGACCACCCTGCGATTAACCCGCGCTACCTCGCCGAAGACACCGATCAGCGCGCGATTGTCGGCGGACTGAAGTTCCTGCGGCGTCTGTTCGCCGCGCCGGCGCTCGCCAAACACATCATCGGGGAGAACCTGCCGGGACCGGGCGTGCAGAGCGATGACGAGTTGCTCGATTACGCGCGCTCAAACGGTTCGACCGTCTACCACGCGAGCTGCTCGTGCATGATGGGCAATCACGGCATGGCGGTCGTCGACGACCAGCTCCGGGTCCACGGGCTCGAGGCGCTGCGGGTCGTCGACGCCTCGGTGATGCCGGCGGTAAGCTCGACAAACACCAACGCCCCGACGATCATGATCGCCGAGAAGGGGGCGGCAATGATCAAAGCCAGCGCGCGTGAGAAGCTGGCGGCTTGACTCCCGATACGGGGAGGAAGCCGCGGATACTCACCGATCCCTCGGTCGAAGGGGTCTGCAAGGATGCTTCCGACGCCGGCGGCACGGTGACCGAAGCCGGTGAACGGGGGACCACGAGCTTGGCCCGGCCGCTCGCGTTGCGTCGCGCGATCTCCGATCTGATCGATAACGCAATCAATCGGCGATTGTTCAGGATCGCGCCACAGACTTCGACGGAACCATCGGATCGTGTGTCTTAGCTAAGACCTACAGCTCTCGGTACACGTCCCACGACTCGTGTGCCGCCGCCACCACCCGGTCGCCATCCTCGGCCAGCAGCAGCCGCTCGGCGACCAGTCGATGCACGGCCTCGGCCAGCCGCGCAGCCCAGGCATCACGCGATGCATAGCGCGCTTCGAGGGACGGTCGCGGATCGCTCGCCCGCTCCCTCTCGGCTTCGGTCTGCGCGAACGGAATCATCGAACCCTGAACGGTGAATAGTTCGCCTTCGCCGTAACCGCTTGCGCGCAGCGACCAGCCGACATGCGTGGCCAAAGGTGCCGCAAGCAGAGGGTGGCGGATGCCGCCGAGAGCGTTGCCGTCGGCATCTGTCGATTGCACGAACACCGGGTAGGCCGTACTTTCGCTCGGCGGCTCAACCGAGTGGTCCAGCAGCCGCAGCTCGTTCAGGACCGTCGGGAAGTTCACTTCCGGCAGCCGGGGGAATGTCCGGCGGGCCTCTGCGATCGGCACCAGCGTGCCGGCGGCGCGCGACGGAAAGCGGCTGTCGGGCGGCACGGTGCCGTGCTCCACCCACTCGAACAGCGCGACCAGCAGCGCCCGCATGAATGCACCGTAGCCGAGCCGGTTGCCAGGCAGCTGCATGACCGGCTTGGTCAAGGGTCGAAACCCCGCATGCGGCACGCCGCTTACCGTGTAGATCCGCACCTCCTCCGGCATGGCGATGTCGGCTCCGTTCGTGTCGGTCACGATCAGAGAACTGCGCGCCTGCCAGAAGTCGCTTTCGGTATCGAGATGCAGAACCTTCGGGCACACGCCGGCATCGCGGGCGCGCTGCAGGATGCCGCTGCTGCGGCCGCTGATTGGATCGGTCAGCGTCGGATAGCTGAATGGGAACTGGTCGTCGCCGTAAGAGTGATCCTCATGCTGGCGCGAATAGCGACCGGCCTGCGCGAACTGCCAGTTGACGCAGGTTCGCCGCGACCCCGCCACGACGGGAAGAATGCCGTCGAACACCTGGCGTCCCGCAAGATCCTGGTTGAACCCGAGATGCACCAAGTCACGAAGTACGCGGCCGCTTTGCGAGATGCCAAAACCCAGCGCCCGGCGGATGCGTGTCCTCTCCTGCGGCGCCAGTGGATTGTCCTTGGTTTCGTACCGCAGGAACGAAACAATGTCGCGGAGCGCGGCAAAGCCGATGCCCATCACGATCGGATCGCGCGCGCGGTAGATGAACTCGTAGATCGCGCCGCGGTCGAAGCCCGGCTCGCTGGGTCGCGTGATCTCGACATGGCGGTCGTCGACCAGACGCCACGCAAGACCGGCCGGCGTGCCGCGCGGATCACCCTCGCGTTGCCGCACCGTCAACGTCGCACCGTCCGGGTCGGCAACGGATAGACGAGCGTGCCGACGAAGCGCTCGTCGGACAGCTCCTGGATGTTGCTGTCGCCGAGCAACCCGGTGTTCTCGGCGATGAGCTCCTCCCGTACGATGCCGGTGATACCGGGGATGATCGGAAAGCGCGCAGTCAGGCGATCGGCGCCAGGTGGCACGTCACCTTGCCAGCCGCTCCACACCACGGTGAAGCCGCGCCGCATCAGAAACCCGTTGCCGGCATGCGGAGGATGTCCACCATCCGGCGCACCGTTGAGCCGCGGCATGATCGGCTGGTTGCCGCGATTGGGCACGTCGTAGACGAGGCACCCATTGCCGCGATCGAGATCGAGCGGCTTCAAGATCCGGAAGCCGCTCTGATACTCAACGTTGCCGTGCGCGTTGCGCGCGGCCCGATCGAGGTTGACGATCCCGACATTCAGGGGATGTGTCGGATCGAGTTCGCCGAATATCGTGCCGTGCAGCCGTTCATAAGGCCCGACGGCGCCGAATTCCGTGCCGCCAAACACGGGCCTTTCCCGCTCGGTCACCTCGATCCGCCGCACGCCGCCAACGCCCATGTTGCCCTCCCGACCGAGCCCGCCATCGGCGGAAGCCTAGCAACCTCGCAGGGCCGCCGGAAGCGTGCTCCCTTCCTTCCCCGACCCTGGCGGATACCGTCTGGCTCGGTTGCGTTGACGCCGTCCGTTGCTGCCTCGCGGACGGCTGCCACGGGGGAAACCGTGGCGTTTACAAAAAGGTTGTCCGTCAATGCCACAAGGTTTTCGTCGCGAGAGCCGCCCCTTCGGCAAGCTCGGCGAGCTTCGTCCAGCCAATTTCGGCATGCACCCGTCCGCCCATGCCACAATCGGCGCCGCCCACCACATTCTCCCGCCCGACAATGCCAGCCCAGTCGACGAGGCGTCGCGCGATGAGTTCGGGATGCTCCACGATGTTCGTGGCATGACTGATCACGCCCGGCATCAGGATCGTGCCGGGTGCGAGCTTTGTCTCTTTCCAGACTTCCATCTCGTGCTGGTGCCGCACGTTCGCCGCCTCAAATGAGTAAGTTTGCGCCTTCACCTTGAGAGCGATGTCGATGATGTGTTCGAGAGGTATGTCGTTGACATGTGCGCCGTGCCAGCTGCCCCAGCACCAGTGGTAGCGCACTTTCTCCGGTTCGATACCGGCGAGGGCATGGTTCAGCGCCTCGATCCGCAAGGTCACGTATTTCCGGTAGTCGGCGAGGCTGGGCTCCGGCTTCAACATGTCCCACGAGGTGGCGATGCCGGGATCGTCAATCTGCAGGAGGAAGCCCGCGTCGACGATCGCCCGGTACTTGTCGCGCATGGCATCGGCGAGCGCGTAGACGAATTCCTCGTCGGTACTGTAGTGCTCGTTATAGATGAAGTGGTCGAGCCATCCGGGTGCCAGCGCCGGGACGAAAGCCTCATCTAGGGCAACGCCCGAGCGCGTGATCGCCGCCTTGAAGCAGTCGAGCTGGCGTTGCGTCGCCGCGGTGCCTCTCGATTTGATCGGCCCGTTGACGATGATGCGCTCGCGCGCCGGCGGACGCGGCCGCTCGCCTGGTATGCAGGCGATGGTGCCGACGCGGTCCATGTCGGCATAGAGGGTACGGAAGACGTCGCGCTCGCGCGTCGATTCGCGCATGCTGCCGACCTCGCCCGGCTTCAACGGCCGCGTGCTGAGCCCGGTCATCTGCTGGTCGAACCATTTGATATCGAACGCCGACCAGTATTCGCCGTCGCCGATGCAGTCGAGGCCGATTTCGACCTGCCGCTTCACCACGTCCGCGACCACCGGCACGACCTGTGCCGCCACCTCCTCGCCGCCAACCTCGCCGCGCGCAAGACGGAGGGCTGTCTCCTCGAAGCCCGAAGGTACGGGCAGCCGCCCGACATGGCTGGTGCGGATTTTCTGTGCGCTATTCTTCATCGGCCTCCTCCCGTGGAGTCTGGACTTATTTCCGTCCGCTCCGCCACAGCTACAATGATCGGCATGCGATCTCCACTGAGCATAGAGGATCCCGGATGACGACAGAAGGCACGGCAGGAATTCGCAAATCCAATCGCCGCTGGCAATCCGACGTCATCGTCGATCTGGTAAAACGTTACGGCTTTCCCTACGTCGCGCTCAATCCGGGAGCAAGTTTCCGCGGCCTGCACGATTCGCTGGTCAATTACGGCGAAAACGATCCGCCGATACTGCTCTGCAACCACGAAAAAATTGCCGTGCAGATCGCGCACGGCTATGCGCGGGCAAGCGGCCAGCCGATGATCGCGATCGTCCATGACGTGGTCGGGCTGCTGCACGCGCCGATGGGCATCTACTACGCCTATCTCGATCGCGCGCCGGTGTTCGTCATCGGCGCGACCGGCCCCCTGGCTGAACCCAAGCGGCGGCCCTTCATCGATTGGATCCATTCCGCCAACGTTCAGGGCGAGGCGATCCGCCATATCGTGAAAATGGGACTATCAACCGGCCACCATCGAGGGCGTGCCGGACGCCTTCGCCCGCGCCTACTCGATCATGATGAGCGGCCGTCAAGGGCCGATCTACATGTGCTACGACGCAGGACTGCAGGAGGCGGAGCTCGATCACGAGGTAAAGCTGCCGCCGCATGATGCTGCCTGGGTGCCGGCGGCACCTTCACCCGATCCTGCCGCGCTTGCAAAAGCGGCCGATGCGCTGGTTGCCGCCGAGCGCCCTGTGATTATCGCCGATTTCGCGGCCAGGCCGCCCTATGGCTGGGAACATGTGATCGCGATCGCCGAAACATTGGGTGCGCCGGTATGGGACTGCAATTCTCGGCTCAATTTTCCGAGCAACCATCCGCTCAATCTCAGCATGGCGCCGAAGGAGTGTTACGACAGCGCCGATGTGGTGCTGGCACTCGATATCGCCGACTTCGAGGGACCCACGCATGTGCGCGACGTCGCCACCCGCACCGTGGTCAACATGGTGCCGGAGACGGCGACATGGATCGACATCGGCTACACCGATGTCGAAGTCAGCAAGTGGTCGATGGACTACGCCCGCACCTTTCACGCGCGTCATCGCATGACGGCGGACCCCTTAATCGCGACGACGCAGCTCGTCGCGTTGCTGCAAGAGCGGATCGGCCGGAATGCAGATATCGCGGGCAAAATCGCCGCGCGCGCCGCCGAGACCGGCAAGCGGCATCAAAGATTACGGGCGGAATGGCGCAAAGAGGCCCAGCAGCGCTGGAACAAGGTGCCAATGACCGTGCCCCGCTTGGCACTCGAGGTATGGCAAGCGATCAAAGACGAAGACTGGGTGCTCAGCGCCGGGACGCTGCATGGGTGGGCGCGCAAGCTGTGGAACTTCGATCGCCCCTACCGCCATGCCGGGCGCGAGCTTGGCACGGGAACGCGGATCGGGATCTCGCTCGGCGTGGCGCTCGCGAACAAAGGCAGCGGCCGGCTGGTCATCGATCTCCAGCCCGACGGCGACCTGATGTATGACGCCGGCGCGCTGTGGATGGCGGCGAAATACCGAATCCCGCTGCTGATCGTCATGTACAACAACCGCGCCTATTACAACGACTGGAACCATCAGATCGTCATGGCGCGCACTCGCGGTACCGATCTGAGCCGCGCCCATATCGGCATGGATCTGTTTGGACCGGCGCCCGACTTCGCCGGCCTCGCCCGCTCGATGCGCTGGTGGGCCGAAGGCCCCGTCGAGAACGCCGACGATCTCCTACCGGCGCTTGAGCGGGCGGTGGCGCAGGTCAAGAAGGGCAAGCCTGCCCTGGTCGACGCGGTGACACAGCACCGATGAGGCGAAATCCTGCTCTCGAAAATACCAGGAACCGGGCGAATGCCGGTTGAGTTCCTATGCTCGTGCTGCCAAGCTGCGAGCGGCAGGCGCCGCCTCGGCGCCCCTTGGTAAACCCCAGCGGGAGGAGACGGCCATGGCCATGCAACTCGGGCACGTCCACATCAAGACCAGAGAGGATCCCCAGAAGGTCGCGAAGTTCTACATCGACAATTTCGGCGCGACTGTGAAGCGGGAAATTCCCGGCCGCGGCTGCCAGCTCGACCTTCACGGTGTGCAGCTCAACGTGACGACCATCATCGCCGACCAGAACCATGAGCAGCATGTCGGCATCGAACACATCGCCATCGAAACCGACGATTACTCCGCCGCGCTCGCGAACCTGAAGAAGAACGGCGCGCAGATCCTCGAAGAGCGTTTCAACAACGGTCGGCATGTGTGCTGGATTGCCGCGCCCGATGGCGCTCAGATGGAGCTGATCGAGAAGGTCTGAGGAAGGCGCTGCCCCGCAGCTATACCCCCGCCGGTGGGGGTGCGGGCTCTCGCGTCGTCAACCCTGCTCGCCCGGCTCAAGGCGGCCCATCTTTCCGGGTTGTGATCCGGTGACCCATGCTGGCGCCGCTCGGCGTGGCTGAGGGGTCGTCTCGCGACCGCATGGCCAGGGTGGCACCGCCGACGGTCACTACATCGCGTAGGGCCGGGCCTCCAAGGCGGGCACACAGTGAGCTCCGCCTCGCACCTTGGAACAGATCGAGCAAGCGATCCGGCGCGGCCGCAAGCCGGCCAAAGCCGTCACGTTCGACGAGGCTGAGGGACCGGCCGAACGCTGGAGGCGTGAGACCGCAGATCAGTAATAGTGCGCGCCGCCATTGACGTGAATCGTCTGCCCGGTGATGAAGCCGCCATCCTCACTGACCAGGAACAGGCAGGTCGCCGCGATCTCGTCGACATGCCCTTGCCGGCCGAGCGGGATGCCGGCGGCGTTCGGCAGGCGACCCTGATACCACTCCGGATGGTCGCGCCGCGTGTTGATGCTGCCCGGCGAAACGACGTTGACCCGAATGTTATGGGGAGCGAATTCCGAGGCGAGCGCGCGCGCCATGCCGATCAGCCCCATCTTCGCTGCCGATAAATGAGTGCGGCCACTGCCGCTAGCCGAGATCGAGCCGTCGCCGACGAAGAACAGAATGCGCCCGTAGCGATCCCTGACCATTGGCTCGATCAGCGCGCGCGTCAGGTAAAGCGGGCCGTAAAGAACCACACTCCGGATCAACTCCCAATCCGCATCGGTCGTTTCCGTGAACGGCTTGTGCGGCCGGATCGCGGCATTGTTGATCAGGATGTCGACCCGGCCGAACTCGGACAGCGCCCTGGCGGCCAGCGCCTCGACCTCGGCCTTTTTACCGACATCGGCGAGAATAGGGACCGCCTTGACCCCCAGATCCCGGGCCTCACGCGCGACGGTCTCAGCCTCCTGCTGATTGGAGCGCGCGTCGACCACGACATGCGCCCCTTCACCGGCTAGCCTCAGCACAGTCGCACGGCCGATATTGCGCCCCGATCCGGTGACCAGCGCGACCTTCCCTTCGAGCTTGCCCATGCCCCCATCACCCCTACGATATTTGCATCGGACCCCGCCTGTGCAGTACAATGTTTCAGAACCGCGCACTGGCCGCTACCCTCGAAGCGAACTGTGTGCCGGGGCTGGGACGGCGGTCCGGCTCAATGCGGCAAAATCCGCCTGCTGCTTGCGACGGCACGAGCCCGCCGCACGCCCTGCGAGCCGCGCCATGAATGCCCATACAGCTTCGTATCGCCTTAGCCCCGTTATTCGGCGGCGGCCCTCGCCGGCCCAGCGGCCTCGCGCAGCACCGCTTCAGCCGCCGCGGCGACGCGGGTGCCGGCGAAAAAGCGCGGGTTCTGACGGCCGAACAGCCGCACGACATTGGCGAAGGTGAAGTCGCGGAAATCGGTCGCGGTCGCCAGCCCGTCCTCGACCATCTCATAGGCCTCGGGAACGACCTGGGTCATGTCCGGCACGTCGAAATGGCCGATGTCAGAGCTGAAGATCGCATTGAGCCTGGCGCCCAACGGATTGGTGTGCGCATTGAAGGCCCAGACGTTCGACGGGTCGTCGGCCTCGCAGCCGAAATAGAACGGCGTCACGAAGAGGTCGCGCCAGTCGCGCTTTTGGTTGATCTCGCAGGCGCTGTAGTCGTCGAGATCGGCGATGCCGCCGGTCAATTTCTCCTCGCCCGGGAAGAACTGGCCGCCCTGCCGCTTCAGTGCCGCAGTGAACGCTTCGCCACCGTACTTGTCGGCGAGGTCCAGCAGCTGGGCGCTGTCGAGATTGCGCGGGTCGACCTCTTCCAGGCCTTTGCGGCTGCGCTTTTCCCAATGGCTGAGCAGGTCGCCGTACAAGAGGCAGGCCCAGCCGGCGCCACCCTCGAGGAACGCCATGTTCAGGCCGGGGAAGCGGCGCGTCACGCCGCCGAGAAGCATCGCCTTGCAGGCGGCGTGGTTGGCGGCGGCGAAATCGCCGATATGGTTATAGACGAAATTCGACGGCGACAGCCGCAGACCCGAGCGCCGCGCGCCGGAATGGAACGACGGCGCGATATCGAGTTCGAGGCACCTCGCCCACACCCGGTCGTAATCATAGTCGCTGTCGAGACCGATCACGTCCTTCCAGACGGCGAAGCGCTTCGTCTCGCCCTCGACATTACCAGCCGCCGCGACCGGTCGGTCCATCAATGAGCCCAGCATCGCAACCTTGTAGCCGAGCTGTTTGACGGCAAACTCCAGCTCCTCGATCGCCTCCTCGGGCGTGTGCATCGGGATGATCGCGGCTGGCGTCATGCGGTCGGCGAAGGGCCGGAAATACTCGGCCGTGACGATGTTGTAGGCGCGGGCGGCGGCGCGCCGCGGCTTGTCTGCACCGACCCGCGGCACTCGCAAGCCGCCCGTGGGATAGATGATCGCGAAATCGAGGCCGATCTCATCGAGCCGCTCGGCGAGGAGGCGCGGGAACAGCGCGGTCGCAAGGTCCTTCGTGTTCTTCGACGGATGGCCCCAGAACGCCTCCTGGCTGATGCGCCGCCGGCGCCGCTCCTCGACCGACATGCTGAGCGCGCTGCGCGTGCCGTTGCGCACCGCATTCCAGCCTTCGACCGCGTCTTCGCCGCCGACCCGGCGCAATTCCTCGGTAAAGACCGGGCCGTACTCGATCCAGTGCCCGTTGGCGTCAATGATCGGATGGTCGAGCCGCGCCTTGATCTGCGCTGCAGAGAGATGAGCGCTCAACGGGGCCTCCTCGTGTCGAAGTTGCGATGACGCGACGCTACCGCCGCTACCGCCCGGGTGCAACCGGGGCCGAGCCGCGCCGACAAGCGGTCACCGCATTCCCCAGTGCCAGTGTGCGAAAATACCAATACGAGTTGGGTCAGGCTAAAGGCACCGCACCCCCGACATCGGTTAGCTTTGCCACTGCGGGGGTCGGACTGCCGGTCCAGCGGTAGTCAAAATGGTCCCCCTCGGTAATCGGTGGCAGCAACGAGGGGCGATAGACCGCCAAGTTGGTGCCGCTCTGCCGGCGCACGCTTGCATACACGATCCCATTCGCCCCTGCTCTGCGCAGGGCCTCTCCAAAAGGTTGGGAAGCCGCGTAACTCTCGGGGTCGTAGAGTTCCGGGTCGCTCTCTCGCAAGCCTCGGATGTCGCAAACCTCGGCGTCGACCTCGCTGACGAGCTCGCGCATCTGGATCACGTGCCGAAATCCGCTGGCCGAATGGGCGAGGCGCTTGGTGTGGTGATAAACCGTTTCGGCGATTGCGGTCTCGATTTCGGTTGCGCAATACCAGGCGCCCAGCGCCTCGCTGTTGAACCGTCCACCACCGGGGGCCGGGTGACAAAACGCCGCCATGACGAGCGTAGCCCCCGGCCCGCCGGTGAGCCATTCGGAGCGATCCAGCCGACCCAGCCGCGTCAGGGTCTCGTTGACCCGGTCGTCAGTCAGCGATGCGAGCAGCAGCGCGGCTTCGAGGTCGTCTGCCGAGGCGACAGTGTCGAATACGCCGATGGTGGGCCAGCGGGAGGCGATCAGGCGGTGGGTGCGCGCTCGGAACCAGGCGCTCGGCGCTTCGTGCGCCTCAAGGCCAGCCTTCGCGCCAGCCATCGAGATAGCGGCGGACCGCGTAGAGATCGTCGATGCTGCCGTGAAGCATGCGGTCGAGTGGGCTCCCCCCGGCAAACGGGAGATCAGTATTCGCCGCCTTCAGCCAGCGCACGCCACTCGCATCATCGGCAAAGAGCAGCTTGAGGGCCTTGTAGATGCCCAGCGCCAGCGAGATCCGCTCGAGTTGGTCATAGGAGAGCGTACCTACCGTGCCGCCCTTCCATTTATGATAAGTCGAGGGCGGCACGCCGCCGAGCAGCACCCGCTGCTGATTTACGCTGAGGCCCCATTCGCTCGCGATGTTGAAGAATGTGCGCAGCCCAGGCCCCGACAGGCGCTCTCGGACGGCCGGGTCATGCCGCTCTGCAAACGGTAACCCTTCCTCCGATCGCAAGAGGGTGTCTGTTTCTTGGGACGCCATGACCAGTCTCATAATAGAGAACTTCTCTATATATAGAGAGTCGCGCACCTGCGAATCAAGCGCCATCAGATTGGCGCGGCGGAAAACACCGACGGATTGCGGCCGCTCCGACCCGCTCCCCATCCGGCCTTTCTAGCCGCGTAAGTTCCCGGTTTGTCCGCTTATGCTACAAAAATCGACCGTTCGTTAGTTCCGGCCCTATGGCAGAGCAAAACCAAGGCGGCTGACCGAGCCGCTGCTCCGGCCGACCGCCTCTCCTCACTCACCACAGCTCACCGAAACACACCGGAGTTCACCATACTTCACTCGACCCGGCGCGCAACGCAAAGTAACTAGTACCTCGTTGCATAAATTGGCGAATGTGTGGAGCCGCATCTCGTCGGGTTATCGTCACCCCCGCGCAAGCGGGGTCCAGGACAACTGCTAGAGCC
>Ga0209040_10003194_pt1 | contig 12619 bp, 10 predicted proteins | sample BogFormECP12_OM3_FD_188240 | JGI IMG/M metagenome (GOLD analysis project Ga0209040, IMG submission 188240) | Bog forest soil microbial communities from Calvert Island, British Columbia, Canada - ECP12_OM3 (SPAdes) (version 2) | ecosystem: Environmental > Aquatic > Freshwater > Wetlands > Bog ... | reverse complement strand
TGATTTTGAGGAAGCACAGGACCGCGTTGAAATGGGCCGAGCTTCCGGATCGACTGCCGGGACCGAACGAAATTCGCGTCGCGGTCGCGGCCTGCGGAGTCTGCCGCACGGATCTGCACGTCGTCGACGGAGAACTGGATGATCCGCGGCTGCCGATCATTCCCGGTCACGAGATCGTCGGGCGCATCGACGCGATCGGTGCGGGTGTCACCGATTTGCGACTGGGCGAGCGCGTCGGCATTCCCTGGCTCGGTCACACCGACGGCACCTGCTCTTATTGCCGCACCCAGCGCGAGAATCTTTGCGATCATCCTCTTTTCACCGGATATACCCGGGATGGCGGTTATGCAACGGCCGCGCTCGCCGATGCGCGCTTCGCATTTCCGTTGGGCGAGACCGGCAGCGACATCTCGCTCGCCCCGCTGCTCTGCGCCGGACTCATCGGCTGGCGTTCGCTCAGACTGGCCGGTGAGGCGGAGCGGCTCGGACTCTATGGCTTCGGCGCCGCAGCACACATCTTGGCGCAGGTGGCGCGATGGCAGGGTCGATGTGTCTACGCGTTCACGCAGCCGGGCGATGCGCGCACGCAAGCCTTCGCGCTCGCGCTCGGCGCCACCTGGGCGGGCGGCTCGGATCAGCGCCCCCCAGTGCCGCTCGATGCCGCGATTATTTTTGCGCCCGTCGGCGCCCTCGTGCCGCGCGCGCTGATGTCGGTGCGCAAGGGCGGGCGTGTCGTCTGCGGCGGCATTCATATGAGCGATATCCCGAGCTTTCCGTACGGGCTGCTGTGGGAAGAACGCGAACTGAAGTCGGTCGCGAATCTCACGCGTGAGGACGGCATCGAGTTCCTGCGCTTGGTGCCGCAGATCGGAATCGAGGTCAAAACCACAAGCTATCCGCTGCAGCAGGCCAATCAGGCGCTCGCGGATTTGCGTGCGGGACGATTCGAGGGCGCCGCCGTGCTCACGCCCTAGACCTCGGGGTCCGATCGGCGCTCGACCGGCGTTCCACGGCGCACGAGGCTTTCGGGCATAATCAAAATTCACCATGCAAAATTCCCACGCGCAGCGCAGGCGACGAGACAGGCGGCGATTGATTGCCGTGATCTCGGCCACCGTTGCATTCGCACTGTTCATGCAGCTCGGCTGTACGCCGCTCGCGGCGGCGCCGGCGCCTGCGGCCGCCGCGAGACTCGAGGCCGCGGATGCATGGATCCGTTGGCTTCCGGCCGATCTGCCGGCCGCGGGATATTTGAAATTGAGCAATCCGAGTGGCGTGCCCGCGACGCTGATAGGGGCGTCAAGCCCGACCTACGCCCAGGTGACCTTGCACCGCAGCCTCGATGACGGCGACCGTATGCAGATGAAGCCGGTCGAGCGCATCACGATCGCCGCGCATTCGAGTCTCGATTTCGAAGCAAGCGGCTATCACATGATGCTCATGCAAGCGACCAAGCCAGTGAAGCCCGCGGACCATGTGCCGATCACGCTGCAGTTCGCGGACGGCTCCACGCTGCTCGTGCAGTTCGAAGTGCGCAAACCCGATGCGGGATAGCGCCCGCGCCGGCAACGAACGCCGCGACGATCAGCACGATGTGAGCCAGCGTCATCGAAAAAAATGGTAGCACGGCCGGTCGTCAGACCTGTGAACCTATGGTGTAATTCCGCCTCATGAGCGCCCGCACGGTCCATGCCGCCTGTCCCCACGACTGCCCCGACACCTGCGCAATCCGAGTCACGGTCGACGCGGGCAAGGTGGTGCGAATCCAAGGCGACCCGGATCATCCACCGACCCAGGGAGCGCTTTGCACGAAGGTCGCCCGCTATGCCGAGCGAACCTATCACCCGGATCGGCTGCTGCGGCCGATGCGGCGCACCGGACCGAAGGGCAGCGGCAAATTCGAGCCGGTGAGCTGGCAAGACGCGCTCAGCGGGATTGCCGAACGGCTGCGCGCGATCGCCGCGCGCTCGCCGCAAGCGATCCTGCCCTACAGCTATGCCGGGACCATGGGCCTGATTCAAGGCGAAGCGATGGCCTCGCGGTTCTTCAACCGCCTCGGCGCTTCGCTGCTCGATCGAACGATTTGCTCGAGCGCCGGATCCGCCGCGCTGCGCGCGACCTACGGCAAGAGCGTCGGAATGCACGTCGAGCACTTCAAGGAGAGCCGGCTGATCCTGATCTGGGGCAGCAACAGCATTGCCTCGAACCTGCACTTCTGGACGAATGCGCAGGAGGCGAAGCGGCGCGGTGCAAAGTTGATCTGCATCGATCCGCGGCGCACCGAGACCGCCGACAAATGCCACCAACACATTGCAATACTGCCCGGTACCGACGGCGCGTTGGCGCTCGGCCTGATGCAGCAACTCATCGAACACGATTGGCTCGACGCCGACTACATCGATCGCCATACCCAGGGCTGGCCCGAACTGCGCGCGCGCTCTCTCGCGTGGACGCCGGAGCGATGCGCGGCGGTGTGCGGCATCGACGCCGATGTGGTTCGCGCGCTCGCGCAGGAGTACGCCGGCACCAAACCGGCTGCGATTCGTTTGAACTATGGCATGCAGCGGGTGCGCGGCGGCGGCAGCGCCGTGCGCCTGATTTCGGCCCTGCCCTGTCTGATCGGTGCGTGGCGGCATCGCGCAGGCGGCTTGCTGCTGTCGGCTTCGGGATGGGCCAAAGTGCGCCATGAGGCGCTCGAGCGGCCCGAGCTGCGCGCGCAACCGCATCCGCGGACGATCAACATGTGCACGATCGGCGACGATTTGCTGCGCGAACCATCGGCGGACTTCGGTCCAAAAATCGAAGGCCTGATCGTTTACAACAGCAACCCGCTCGCGGTTGCGCCAAATTCCGCCAAAGTGCTGCGCGGTTTCGCGCGCGAGGATCTGTTCACGGTCGTGCTCGAACATTTTCAGACCGATACGGCCGACTACGCCGACTACGTATTGCCGGCGACGACACAATTCGAGCACTTCGACGTGCACGCGAGCTACGGCCACACCTACCTCATGGTCAATGAACCCGCGATCGCCCCGCTCGGCGAATCCCGTCCGAACACGGAGATCTTTCGCGGCCTGGCGGCGCACATGGGCTTTTCCGACGCGTGTTTCCGGGAAAGCGACGAGCAACTCGGCGCGCTCGCCTTCGGCGACGAGGTCGACTTCCAGGCACTGCGCCGCGATGGCTGGGTGCGGCTGGAAGTCATGGATGCCCCCTTTGCGGCGGGCGGATTTCCGACCGTCGACGGCCGAGCGCATTTCGCTCCGCAGGGACTCGGTGCCGCGGACTTCATTGCACCCTACGAATCGCGGCAATCCGCGCCGCAATTGGCCGAGCGCTTTCCGCTCGCGATGATTTCACCGCCGGCGCGGCATTTCCTGAACTCGAGCTTCGTCAACGTCAAGAGTCTGCGAAGCATCGAGGGCGAGCCGCTGCTCGAAATACATCCGCTCGATGCCGCCGCGCGCGGACTGCGCGACGGAGCCTTGGTCCGCACGTTCAACGATCGTGGCGAATATCGCTGCAAGGTTCACATCAGCGACCGTGCCCGCCCCGGTGTCGTCGTTGGTCTCGGAATCTGGTGGCGCAAGCTCGGCCCCGACGGCACGAATCCCAACGAACTGACTCACCAGCGTCTGACCGATATTGGTCGAGGGGCTAGCTTTTACGATTGTTTGGTCGAAGTGGCTGCGCTCTGAACGCGCCGCTGCGAATGCTGCGCGGCTCGGCCGGCCAAGCTGCGGCCCGGTCTGCCCTATCGGCCCCGCTATCGGGCCTAATAAACGATCGCGGCGCGCAGCCGGTGTTCCCGCCAGGAATAATCGCCGACGATCTTCAGATCGATCAGCGTCACGAGTGCTTGGACCCGATAGCCGGCTCGAACACAAAGATCCGCCGCGGCGCTCATCGTGCCGCCGGTCGCGAGCACATCGTCTATCAACACGATGCGCCCAGAACCCGGCTGCATTTCGAGCACGCCGGATCCGTATTCGAGATCGTAGGTCGCATCGACCACGGGCGGCGGCAGTTTCCCCTGCTTGCGTACCAGCACAAATCCCTTGCCGAGGCGCGCTGCGAGCGCGGCGCCCAAAATGAACCCGCGCGATTCGATGCCCGCGATCGCATCGATCGCCAGCCACTCGACCGGGCTCAGCAAGGCCTCGAGCGTTTGCAGCGTGGTATCGAAGTGCGCGCGCAATAATGGCGAAATGTCGCGAAATAGAATGCCGGGACGCGGAAAATCCGCGACGTTTTCGATGTACTGTTTTAACTCGGACATGGCTCGCGCCTATGATAATGGAAACCGACCGCCGACCAGCGAGGAATTGACGATGTCCCGTCAGATGCCCGATGGCTTGGAACAGCTGCGCGATTGGATCGCGCGCGGAAAGCGCCCGCCGATCGGCGACGCGCTGCAATTCGAATTGATCGAAGTCGACGAGGGTCGAGCGGTATTCAGAGGCGTGGCCGGTGCGCATGCCTACAATCCGTTCGGCATCGTGCATGGCGGGTATGCGGCGACGCTGCTCGATTCGGCTTGCGGCTGCGCGGTGCACAGCTTGCTTGCCGCGTCCCGCACCTGCACGACGATTGAATTGAAGGTTTCCTTTCACCGCGCGCTGTCCGCGTCCAGCGGCGAGGTGCGCGCGGAAGCGACCGTGCTGTCGATGGGAAGCCGCGTCGCCTTTGCCGAAGGAAAACTCACCGACGGCGAGGGACGGCTGTGCGCCTCGGCGACTTCCTCGCTGCTGGTATTTGACAGGAGACCGCCCTAGCGGTGAGGCTTCGCATCCGGCCGAGGCAGCGCGAGGAGAGTGTCCCTATGGCAAAGCGCATCGCGATCAGCAGCGCGTTGATATTCTCGACGATGATCGCCTTTGGGCCGAGTTTCGCGCAATCGGCGCCGGCCGCAAGCGCGGGTCATTCGGACGCACCGGGCATCGATTGGTTTGGCGGCGACGTCGGGGCCGCCTTTGCGGCTGCCGCGCAGTCCGGCAAGCCCGTGTTCCTCTATTGGGGCGCGAACTGGTGCCCGCCCTGCCAGCAATTGAAATCCTCGGTCTTTTCGCGCAGCGACTTCGTGTCCAAGACGCGGCAGTTCGTCGCCGTCTACCTCGATGGGGACGACCCCGGAGCGCAGGGCTGGGGCGAGAAGTTTCATGTGTCGGGCTATCCGACCGTGGTCGTCTTGCGCGCCGATCAGCGCGAGATCACGCGCATATCGGGAGGCATCGATCTATCCCTGTACGCCGATTTGCTCGATGCAGCGCTGGGCGACGTCGAACCCATGAGCGAGGTACTCGCGACGCTCAAGCAGAAGCCGGCGAGCTTGAGCGCCGCCGAGTGCCAGCGTCTCGCCTATTACGCCTGGGATGTCGCGGATTTCTCCGCATCGGATAAGGAATCGATCGCAGCGAGCCTCGCGGAGACCGCCGATACCTGCGTCGGCATCTCGCCGGTCGAGCGGGCGCGATTCCAGGTGATTTCGGCGGCCCTTGCGCCGGCGCCGCAGACGGTCGCTGCGGTCATGCGCATCGTTGCAGACCCTTCGATCAGCTTGCGAGTCGAGGACGCGTTGCAGGATCTCGGTGCAAGCTTTTTTGCGGCGGTGCAGACCCGCAGCCCCTCCGACGCCGCAACATTCGAGCACGACTGGTCGCTCGTCATGGACACGGTCGCGGACGATGCGAGGGTCATCGACGCGGACCAACTCGGGGCGCTCGGCAAGAAGCTCGAACTCCTGAAGCAATTCGCGGCGGACCGTACGGTGCCGCCCGCTGTTGCGGCGCAGGCGCGCACGCGTGTTTCGCTGGCGCTTGCGAAGAAAATGGACCCTTACGTGCGCGCCGGCGTCGTCAACGCCGCCTCCTTCGTCGACGACCAATTGGGAGACGCCGCGGCCGAATATGCGATGCTCGAGGCCGAACTCGCGACCGCGAGCGCGCCTTACTACTATATGGTCGACCTCGGCACGATTGAGGAGAAGCGCGGCCACCGGGGCGCAGCGCTCGCGTGGTATGCACGGGCTTACCGCGAATCGCGCGGCATTGCGACTCGATTTCAATGGGGCTGCACCTATCTGCAGGCGCTGCTGCGCCTTGCACCTCGAGATCGCGTACGCATACGACAGGTCGGACTCGAGGTCATCGGCGAACTCGACGGACCGGATCGCATTCAGGCGCGCACTCGCCGACGGCTCGAGAAGCTCGACGAGAGCTTGCGCCAATGGGGCACCGAACAGCACGCGACAACCGACATTCGAGCGCTGCATGCCCGAATGTCGGGCATGTGCATGCGGCTGCCGAGCGAGGACAGCGGAATGGCCAGCTGCCAGAGATTCCTGCAAGGCGCCGGCTAGCGCCCGCAACCTACCGATTATCAGCTCACGAGGAACCAGAGCATGAGCACATCAGCGCCGCGTTTTTTCGGCGCCGTCGAAGCGGGCGGCACGAAGTTCGTTTGTGCAATCGGCGATCAGGACGGCAGGATCCTCATCGAAGAACGTTTTCCGACGACGGATCCGGATGCGACGATTGTCCAATTGATCGCCTGCCTGAGGCGCCAGAGCGGCGAGATCGGTCCACTGTCGGCGATCGGACTCGGTTCCTTTGGTCCGATCGAACTGCGGAGAGATGCACGGCACTATGGATCGATTCTGAAGACGCCCAAAGCCGGATGGAGCGGCACCGATCTTGCGGGCGCGTTGGCGCGTGCGTTTTCCTGCCCGATCGGCTTCGATACCGACGTCAATGCCGCGGCGCTCGCCGAACACCGCTGGGGAGCCGCACAAGACGTCCTGGATCTCGTCTATCTGACGGTCGGCACCGGCATCGGCGGAGGTGCGATCGCGAGCGGCAAACCGATACACGGTCTCATGCACCCGGAGGTGGGGCACATGTATCCGCGCCGGAATCCTGCTGATTTGGTTTTTGCGGGCGTCTGTCCGTTTCACGGCGACTGCCTCGAAGGCCTCGCCTCGGGGCCGGCCATCATCGCGCGCTCCGGAAAACCCCTGGATCGGCTCGACGCGACCGATCCGCAATGGGCGATCGAAGCGGACTATCTCGGTCAGCTCTGCGCCCAGCTCGTGCTCACGGTCTCTCCGCGGCGCATCGTGCTCGGCGGCGGCGTCATGAATCAGCAGCGGCTATTTCCATTGATTCGTCGACGCTTGCAACACTGGCTCGGCGGCTATATCGACCGCGAGGAAGTGCTCGGATTCATCGACGATTACGTGGTCGCGCCGGGCCTTGGTGCGCAAGCCGGCGTGCTCGGCGCGCTCGCGCTCGCGCTCGATGCGACCGCGGACGCTTAGCGCGCGGCCGCGGCGCCCGGATGCAGCAGCTTCGCGACCTCGCTCGCGGTGACGGTTTTCTTGTATCGATTGCCGAAATGGCTGCGCACGTAATTGACGACCCGCGCGATTTCCTCATCGTCGAGCCGCGCGTTCAAGAATGCGAACGGCTCTTCGCCGCGCCTCCCGAACGCCGGCATGCCGCCGCGTCCGCGAACCACGGTCAGCGCGACGTATTCCCACGAGGCAAGTTGCGGATTGGCGGCGAGCTTCGGGTACGCGCCTGCGCCGGCTGCGCCCTGAGCCTCGGGCATGTGGCAGCCCTGGCAAACGTGGCTGTAAATTTCTGCGCCGCTGGCCTTGGCCAAATCGGCCGGCGCAATGAAGGACGCATCGTCCGCGCTCGCGACGCCCGCGGTCGACCCGAATAACAGCAGCAGTGCAAATTTCCGCCGCGCATCCCGCGCAGCCTGCGCGCCCGACCGCATCATGCAACCCCCTGCGCCACTGCTCGCCGGTGCAGGCGGCCGATCGCATCGAGCGCCGAGACCACGGCGCCCTCCTGCCATCCGTTGATGTACGAGGCATGCTCACCGGCGAGCGCAATGCGATTGTCGATGCGGCACAGGTCCTCATAATGATCGGCACGCGCCTCTTCGCTCCACATCCCGAAGCAACCCATCGTGAACGGCGCGCGATGCCATGCAACCGCGATGCCGTTGTCGAATTCCCGCAGGTATTGCGGGTGAATCTGCGCGCCATACTCCACGGCCTTGCGGACGCGATCGGCCGGCGTCATCGCCGTGAACTCCATGCCTGCGAGGCCAAAGACATACCCGCCCAACAGCACGCCCTTGCCGCCGCTCTGATAACCGCTGCTGGGGTAAGCGATATTGAAAATCGGCAGGTCGGTATAGGTAATGCCCCCGTAGATTTCTTCGTCCTCCTCCCAAAAGCGGCGCTTGAACTGCAGGCCGATTTTGACTGCGGAGGCATAGGAAACCGCGGAAATCGCGGCTCTCAATACCGGCTCGACATTCATCGGGATCTGCGCGAGGATCGCGAGCGGTATCGTGCAAACACACCAATCCGCCCGCGACGTTCGCACCGCCCCGGGTGTGCGCGTGTCCTCGTAGCGCACCGTGACTCCGCGATCGTCCTGGTGGATATCCGTGACCTTGGCGTTGTAATGGATCACCGGCCCGAGCTCGCGAGCAAACGCCTCACCGATCCGGCCCATGCCGCCGACGGGCTGAAACAAGGCGGTTTGCATATCGAATTCATCGCCGCTCGGAATGGACTTCCACATATCCGATTGCAATAAAGCGCTGAGACCGATCGGCGTCGACGGAATCGGACGCGCGCTCGAGCCGCCGCCGGGCTCCTTCTGGTAGCCGCGCCGTCTGCTGCTCAAATCATTCGCCGCGTAGGCGTAGCTCTTGTCGAGAGCGCCCCACTGCCGCAGCGACTCGAGCAGCTTCTCCTGATCCTCCTTGCTCACCGCGCGATCGAGTGCGTTCTGGCTCGTGGCCTTTGCCAACAACTCGGCCACATGTCCGTGATAATCGGCTTTGATCTCGCGATAGCGTTGCGGTTTTCCGCCAAATGCATCACGGCTATGGATATAGGCGTTGTAATTGACTTGCACGAATGCCTCGAGCGGCACTCCGAAGTGCTTGGCGTAGGCGAGGATCCCGCGATGATGATACGGAATCCGCCAGGGTCCCGGGTTGATGTACAGATCCTGGTCGAACCGGCACTCTTGGCTGTACCCGCCGAGTTCGGTGTAGGTGTCGCCGCCGCGCAACGTCCAGTTGCGTCCGCCCGCCCGAGCGTTGTATTCGAGCACCTCGACGCGATAGCCGGCGTTGCGCAACTCGTACGCAGCAGTCATGCCCGCGATGCCCGCGCCCAAGATCAAGACCGAAGCGCCACGCGGCGCGCCCTGCAGATCGATTGGGCCTCGATAAGGCGAGTCGGCGGCCAAACCGAGACTGCTCATCGCCTGGTACATCGTCGCGCCGCCGGCCGCCGCGCCGACCATGCGCAGCAGCGCGCGCCGGCTCATCGCCGGCGAATTCGAATCATCTTGCATCGCTACCTCGAAAGTGAATCCGGGGGACACGCTGCGATCGTCGTCGACACGCCAACGATTGCCTACGGGCGTGGGCCAAGAGTTACCATAGTTATGGCGACGCAACAAGTGGTCATTGACGCGCCTTCGCGAGCTGCCAGCTCAGATGCGATTTGACGCTCGGCCATTCGCTCGCGATCACGCTGTAGACACAGGTGTCGCGCAGCGATCCGTCGGCAGCTCGCATATGCTGACGCAGCACGCCATCGAGTTTGGCACCGAGACGTTCGATCGCGCGGCGGCTTTGCTGGTTGAAGAAGTGCGTCCGAAATTCCACGCCGATGCATCCGAGCACTTCGAATGCGTGCGTCAGCAACAGCAATTTACATTGTGTGTTGATCGGGGATCTCTGCACACTGCGCCGCACCCAGGTCGAGCCGATCTCGAGACGCCGATTGGCCGCATCGATATGCATATAGGTCGTCATCCCGACCGCCTTGCGGGAATTCGGATCGAGCACCGCGAACGGCATCATCGAACCTTCCGATTGCAGGCGCAGCCGCCGGTCGATCTCGGCGCGCATCGCTTCGGGCCTCGGAATCGTCGTGTACCAAAGATTCCACAGTTCGCCGTCCTTGACCGAGTCGATCAAGTCGTCGAGGTGCGCCATCGTCAGCGGTTCGAGATCCGCGCCGGGACCGTGCAGGGAAATCGCTTCGACCCACGCCATGGCCGCCATTCTAGTCGCAATCACTGCAAAACCGCGACGCTGCGCACCAGCAGCACTTCGCAGGCGCCGGGCCCGGTGTCGTTGCGTACCATCGAAGTCTTGATCCAGCGTCCGTCGTCGCGCGTGGCATCGACGAGATCGCCGCTCAGCGATACCAACTGTCCGGGCCTGACTCCCAGCAATTGCCGCCGAACCGCGCTGTCGGCAGGTATCACGTGAGTGTTGGCGCTGTGATCAATGATCGTTGCGATCGAAATCGGCGTATCGGACTGCGTTCGCCAAAAATAAAACCGGCCGGACTGTGAGATTTCTATCGTGCGCAATACCCGGTTGTCCGACATCGCTCCCCAACCGAGCGCGAGGTCCTCGGGGATCAGCTCGGAGAGCGCATCCAGATAATAGCGCTCGCGCGAGAGGACGCGCGCCGTGATCGCGTAGTGCGCGCGCGGCCTCAGCGTCCATCGGCCCATCGACACCGGCGCGCTTGCGCCGTAGTCGGTCTGCTCGGGGTCCGACTCGGCCAAGATGCCGTCGCGCGGATGCACCGGCCGATCGGCGATCCAGTTTGAAAGGCTCCACATGAATGAAACGGCGAGCAGGATCGCGAGGAACGGGTGGCGCGGCATCGAATCAGTTTACCGAAAGCGACCGTTAGCCGGCTCTGCGCGCCTTGAGATATAGTCCTCAAATCAAGGAACTCATTCGAACAGCCGTCGCGTTTTCGCATCGATATTCCTTGTCCGGCTCGCACTGGCGGCGCCCAAGGATCCGCGAAAAGCCAAGCCGGAACCGCGCTGATTCGTTCAATCAATGCATCCGCGCGCCGCCGATCGGAAGTCGATTGTTCGGATCGAGCGCCGGCTTCTTTGCGTCCAACGGTGCCGGATCTCCGAGCAGGTAGGCGTCGAGCACCTTGCGCGCAATGGGCGCCGCGACTGAAGCGCCGAATCCACCATTCTCCACGAGCACCGAAACCGCGATCTTAGGGTCGTCGGCGGGTGCATACGCGATGAACCAGGAATGATCGCGATGGCGCTCGTCCAAGATCTTGGCCTTGGTCGAGACGTTCTGCTTGACCGTGAATACTTGCGCCGTTCCGGTCTTGCCGGCAATTTTGTACTTGGCGCCGATTCCGGAGGCGACCGCGGTCCCACCGGGATACGTCAACGCCCCGACCATGCCGTCGAAAACGACGCTCCATTGTTCGTCGGTTGCGATGTTGATGGGACTCGTGAGTTGGGGGTTGCGCGGCGTGATCACGTTCGATGACGGGTCGCGGAATGCCGCGACCAGCCTTGGGGTCGCTACGACTTGGCCGCGTTCGGCGATTTCGGCCGCAAAATGCGCCTGCTGCAACGGTGTGACGGTCATGGCGCCCTGCCCGATGCCCATGCTGATGGTCTCGCCCGGAAACCAAACCTGGTCCGCGGCGCGCTTGAACGCCTGGCGCTTCCATTCCGGCGACGCCATGAGCCCGGATTTCTCGCCGGGAATATCGATGCCGGTCAACGAGCCATAGCCGAAGGCTTTCATGAACTCCGCCATGCGGTCTATCCCCAAGCGCTCGGCGACCCGGTAAAAATAGACGTCGCAGGACTCGGCGATCGCATGGCGCATATCGAGGAAGCCATGCTTCTTGTCGTCGCGATATTCGTGAATGCTGCCCGGCAGGGTGAAAAATCCGCCGCAGTACTGCGTTTGCAGCGGCGTAATGATGTTGTACTTCTGCGCGGCGAGCGCATAGAGCGGCTTGACGGTCGATCCCGGCGGATAGGCGCCGCTCAGCGCGCGATTGATCAGCGGTTTGTCGATGTCGTTTTGCAGCGCCTCGAATTGGGCGACCGACAGGCCGCGCACGAAATCATTGGGATTGAACCCCGGCGTGCTCGCGAACACGATGACGTCGCCGGTCTTCGGGTCCAACGCGACGACCGACCCGCGCCGCCCGTTCAAGGCGTCTTCGGCGACCTTTTGCACGCGGATATCCAATCCCAGAATCAAGTCCTTTCCGGCCACCGGCGCATTGGTCTTGAGCTGCGGCGCATATTCCCCTTGCGCCTCGACGGGCCGGCCCGCAGCGTTGACGAGAATCTCGCGCCAACCGCGTTTGCCGTGCAGCTGCTGTTCGTAGGCACCCTCGACGCCGAGTTTGCCGATGAGGCTCGTGCCGGCGTATTCGTTGCTGTCGATCAGCTTGAGATCCTGCTCGTTGATCGCGCTGACGTAGCCGATCGCATGCACCGCGGTCTTCCCGAGCGGATAATGCCGCGCGAGTCGCGCGCGAATGTCGACGCCCGCAAATTGATACCGATGCACGGCGAAGACCGCCATTTCCTCGTCGGTCAGCGCGAGTTTGATCGGCACGCTCTCGTAGACTTTGTGCACGAGCACCGTGCGCCGGATATTCGGCACTTCGTCGCCATGCAGCAACCCGATCGAGACGAGCGATGCGAGCGTCGCGTCGAGCGCTTTGGTGTCGCCGACCTGCTCGCGAACCAATTCGATTTGAAATGCCGGCTGA
>Ga0209040_10003193_pt1 | contig 12623 bp, 10 predicted proteins | sample BogFormECP12_OM3_FD_188240 | JGI IMG/M metagenome (GOLD analysis project Ga0209040, IMG submission 188240) | Bog forest soil microbial communities from Calvert Island, British Columbia, Canada - ECP12_OM3 (SPAdes) (version 2) | ecosystem: Environmental > Aquatic > Freshwater > Wetlands > Bog ... | reverse complement strand
AGGAGATTTTTGGTCCTGTTCTTTGCATCATTCCTTACGAGGACGAAGACGACGCTGTCCGAATTGCCAACGACACTCCCTATGGGCTGTCAGGCTACGTCACATCGGGAGACATCGAGCGCGCTCGCCGGATCGCGAAGAAAATTCGGTCAGGCAACGTACACATCAACGGCGCACGACTCGACTTCGGTGGCTGCTTTGGAGGCTACAAACAGTCGGGCAACGGCCGAGAATGGAGTGAGGCGGGGCTCGAAGAATTCCTTGAGCTGAAAGCCGTCTTTGGTTACGCGGCCGACGGCAAATGAAGAGAAGCCCCCGAGTGTCCTAAGTTTGCTGATCAGTCGCATTCTGGCTTCCAGTCCCAAGAGCGTAGCCGCCAATCTCTACCTTCCCCTACTAACGCTCCGACGTACTGGGGATCTGGACGGATGGAACGCAGGCTCCAGTGCATGCTATCCGCGCACTGCAACCGTTCAGGCTGTCCCGGCGTAAGCGAAACATGGAAGCTCACGAGAGGGATATGCAACCCTTCTCCTCTCGCTTTCACGTAGGCCTCTTTACGCGTCCAGCAAAGAAAAAATCCTTCGGCTCGCAATGACGGCGGCAAGGCCTGCAACTCCATAACCTCCCGGGGGGAAAAGTAACGGCCGGCAATCTCCTCGGGCGAGAAATCAGGTCGGACTAACTCGACGTCAACTCCCAGATGCCGTCCTACGGCGAAGGCAAGCAAGGCCATGCCGTGTGAATGCGAAACACTAAACTGGACGGGGCGCTCGGTCAGCTCCGCGCGCAGGGACGGCTTACCAAGCGGGCTGTAATTGAATTCGAGGTGTGCTGGGGGGCGATTTACGTACCTACCCAGCAGTTCGCGCAGAACTCCCCGCGTAACCATGAAACTATTGCGGTCCCGTTGAAAAAGGAAACGGTTCGCTCTTGCCTTCTCATCGGATGCGAGTGTTGCCTCGAATCTACGAAGCACTGTCTGTTCGCACTCGAGATAGGCCCTCCAGACGTGAACCTCGCCGTCCCCGAGATCAACCAGTTCCGGCTTCAGATCCCAGCAGTTAAAGTCGGACATATCATTTCTTCTGCGTCCAATTCATTCCCGCACATATGCTCGTCTAGTCCAACCATGGCCTCCTTATTACATAAAGACCGCCGTCGCGCAAGACCGTCGATTGAATGTACGTGGGCTTGCCATTGTTGACTTCATTCTCAACAAAATGCTCCTTTCAGATATCGGGAGAGCACAGCGGCGAGGCTGTCGAAGTGTGTCGTGATAATTCCCAGATGATCTCCGGGCACTGTTTCGACTTCGAATCTCTCTGCCAACTTAGCCCAAACGGCAACAGCATCATCGGGGAAGGCAGAGCTGGTCTCGGCCCTTACAAACTTTATTTTGCCACCATAAAACCTCGGCCGATAGCGGGTCAAAGCCAGATAAGCGCTGTCCCGCACCCGCTGCATCGCCGGGCTGAATGACACACCGACCGGCGGTTGATAAGCCCTGCTCCCGCCGGGATCTCCAAGAATTTGTAATCCTCGTTTCGCCTGACGTGCTCTGAGGCGTACACGCTGCCCCAGCGACAGATGACGGAAGTGCGGATACGCATCCAACATGGCGAGTAACCCGACTTTCTCTCCACTCGCAGACAAGCGTTGCGCTATTTCTAGCGTCACTAGGCCACCGAGGGAATAACCAATAAGCAGGTAAGGACCGTGAGGCTGCACCTTCTTGATTGCATCGAGATGGAATTGGGCCATATCCTCGATCCGCTCAAACGGCTCCTCCATCCCATCAATGCCCCTTGCTTGCAGTCCGTAGATTGGATGCTCTGATTGAATGTGCTTTAAGGGTTGAAAAAAGTCCATGGCGCTGCCGCCCAGGCCATGCGCCAGGAAGACCGGCGGCTTCTCGGCACCAGCCTTCAGCAATACCAGTGGTGGAAACCGCGGTGCGGTTGGCTGCTCCAGCAGAGCAGCCAGGGCTGTGATCGTAGGCGCCTGATAGATTACCACCGGCGGTAGTTCTCGACCGCACACCTCCGCAATTTCAGTAAATAGTTTAAGAGCTAATGAAGAATCGCCGCCGAGATCAAAAAAATTATCTTCGACATGGGCGGATGACAGTTGCAGCACACGCTGCCAAATCGGAGTAAGTACCTCAATCATCGAGGAAGTGCCCTCAGGCTCACAGTGCACCTGATCGGCTGTAATCGAAGATGCCCATTCAGGCTCCATTTGGATCGTCCTATGAAAACGTTTTATCGGAAGATCTCTTACCCCGGGTGCGCCGATCATGAGTGTGCGAACGCCCAGTAGAGTTCTCGGGCCTTGATATAGATGGGACCGAACTGAAGGGAGCGGTCGTCGATCCGCGTCACCGGGACGACTTTGGAACGGTTCCCCGTGGCAAATATTTCGTCCGCCTTCTGGAAATCCTGGTAGGCGAGAGTTTTCTCGACCACTGTCACACCGCCCTGCCGCAGCAAACCGATTACTCTTTGGCGGGTGATGCCGGCCAGAAACGTTCCATTCGGAATCGGCGTAAAGACAACACCGTCCTTAGCCATGAAGATGTTGGAGGTGGCGAGTTCGCCGACATTGCCCACGACGTCGCAAACGATCGCATTATCGAACTTGCGAGAGTGCGCCTCGAAAAGCGCACGAGCGTTGTTGGGATACAGACATCCGGCTTTAGCATTGACGGGCATGGTCTCAAGTGTAGGCCGGCGGTAGGGAGACAGCGTGATCGAGAAACCAGTCGGCGGGCGCAGCGGAGCTTCATAGATGCATAGACACCAACACGTGGACTCGGGATCATGTGCCTGAACCCACGGCCCTTCCTTCTCCGCCCAATACATCGGCCGAATGTAAAGCGCGGCATCCTTATCGAACCGTTTTATCCCTTCGCGCGCGAGACTGATCCATTCTTCCGTTGGGACGGTAGGTTTCAAGAAGAACTTCGCTGCAGAGTCATTCACGCGCGCACAATGGAGCTCGAGATCGGGCGTAACCCCTTCGAATGCCCGAGCGCCATCAAACACCATGGAGCAGAGCCAGGCCGCATGGGTGCGCGGACCCATGATCGGCACGTTGCCTTCGTGCCATTCTCCCTGGAAGAACGTCCAGGTCTTGGAACAACCGCTTCCGACTGTCAATTTGACTCCTCCTTGCCTTCAACCGCGCACTTGCGGCAGCGCTGCCAGAGGGCTAAATGGCTGCGAAACTGCGAATCGCGGCGTCAATGGATTTCCTTAGCGCAGCAGCTAAGTGCTCGACGAACGGCTCGATAAGCATGCCGGCGGGGTAAACGGGCAGAACGACGATTTCTTGCCCCCCCTTGGCCAGGCGATCCCATTTTGCGTCTGGCTTATTCAATATTCGATACTGCTTCGCGGGACGAAAGTCCGTGACCTTGCCGGGATAGGGTCGTGGGATGTACTGCCAAACCGCACGATCATTCGTTTGCCAGATCTGCCCTAGAACCCATGATTCTGACTTGGCTGTGCCCGAGCCGCTACCGAACTTGTCAAGCAGCATCCCTCGCCATACCGGTATCCGGCTCCGAAGTACCTCCATTTTCTCCCGAAAGAACTTGGCCTTGCCCGCGGAATCAAGGTCGAGGACACTTGCGGCATGGAACACGAGCCGCTGCCAGGCGTGATAACTCTTGCCCCAGAGCGTAACCGGAATCTTGGACCAGTCACTTGTGTCGAACAATGCGAGCAGTGCAATTGGCTCGCCTTCCGCCTGGAGTTGCTGAGCCACCTCGAATGCAAGGGTTCCCCCCATGCAATAGCCGCCTAGGAAATACGGACCATGGGGCTGCGCTCGACGTATCTCCTTCACATACAGGGCCGCCATGTCCTCGATTCTTGTCAGCGGCGGGCAACTGCCGTCCAAGCCCTGGCATTGCAAGCCATAAAACGGCTGATCAGCGCCCAGATGCCGTGACAGATGGCGATAGATCAGAACGTTTCCGCCTGCTCCATGGAAGCAGAAAAAAGGAGGACGTGAACCACTCGGCTGAATTGCCACAAGCGGTGACCAGCCGGTCGCTGAAGCTTCGCCGCGGAGAATCCGGGCAAGCTCGCCGATCGTGGGGGCATCATAAAGCGTAGCCAGGGGCAGTTTGACTTTGAAGACGTCTTCGACTTGAGCGAACATGTGGACCGCCAGGGATGAGTCCCCGCCCACATCGAAGTAATTCTGGTCGAGTCCGATGGACTCGACGCCGAGGACATCTTGCCAAATGCGAGCCAACTGTCTTGTGGTGTCATCCTCGATGATCTCGGGTGACGATGATTCAGCCACAAACGGCCCGGACATCACGTTTTGTTCCTGGTAATGGACTTCACTCCTCATCTGCCGCTCTCACAAAACCAGCTATTCTGCACGCCACGCCCCCTTTGGGACATTTTGTAGCTCTTTAATAGACATCGGTGTAGCATGAGTAACGCAATTCGTAGGCGTTCGAGGTCTACTTAAATTCGCTTCACTTTTACGGCACAGATCTCCTAAGGACGTAGACCGATGAACGGAGCACAGAATCTGGTTCGCATGCTGGTTGCCGGCGGGATTGAAACCTGCTTCACGAACCCTGGCACCTCGGAATTGCAAATCGTTGCTGCACTTGACCGACGGCCGGAGATGCGGTGCGTGCTCGGTCTCTTCGAAGGCGTTGTGACGGGAGCTGCAGACGGCTACGCGCGCATGACGGGGAAACCAGCATGTACTCTCCTTCATCTTGGTCCTGGGCTCGCGAACGGCCTCGCCAATCTGCACAATGCGTGCCGAGCCCAGGTGCCTATCGTTAACATTGTTGGCCAGCATGCAACCTATCATCTACGGCACGACACGCCGCTTACTGCTGACATTGAAGCGATCGCGCGACCCTATTCCAAGTGGCTGCGGACATCTTGCGCAGCGTCCGAAGTTGGCCACGATGCGGCCGAAGCGATCGTTGCCGCACGCACCGCGCCCGGCCGCATCGCCACCCTGATCGTCCCAGGTGATGTCGCCTGGTCTAATGTGACCCCGAGCAAGGACGACACGATTGCCGGGATCTCAGCCGTACCCCAGGCGCCTGTACCCGCCCTCGAAACTGTTGAGCACGCGGCAGCCATGCTCCGCTCCGGTCTGAGAACTGGTCTACTGATCGCCGGAAGCGCACTCTTTGGAAAAGGGTTGGCTACGGCCGGGCACATCGCCGCGGCCACCGGAGCTAAACTGTTTTCCCCCTATCCTTTCACGCGCATGGAACGTGGCACAGGGACCCCTAAGGTAGAACGCATTCACTATGTCCTCGAGATGGCCGTCGAGCAGCTCACGGAAATTCGTCAAATTATCCTGGTAGGCGCGTCGGCTCCGGTCTCATATTTTGCCTATCCTGGCAAGAACAGCGTACTCACAGCGCCTGGATGTGAGATCCATACGCTGGCGAGGCCCGGCGAAGACTATGTCGGAGCACTGGAAGCGCTGGCAGCTGCTTTGTCGCTGTCGCTCCGCGGAACCAAGCTGCCAGCGGAAAAGGTGGAGCGGCCTTCGGCGCCGACCGGCGAAATCACCCTGCAGGGTCTTGCAGCTACAGTGGGAGCGCTCCTTCCTGAAGATTCCATAGTTGTCGACGAATCCATGACCTCGGGTCGAGGCATAATGGCGGCTACCAGGGAAGCTCCGCGCCATGACTTTTTGGCAAACACTGGTGGCTCCATCGGGATCGCCATGCCGCTAGCTGTGGGTGCGGCAGTGGCCTGCCCCGGTCGACGAATACTGTGCTTAACTGCCGATGGCAGCGGCATGTACACATCGCAAGCGCTGTGGACCATGGCACGCGAAGGTCTCAAAATCACAACCGTGGTTTTCGCCAACCGCGCCTACGCCGTTCTTAAGCGCGAGTTTTCCGGCCTGGGTGTCGGCAACCCCGGGCAGCGCGCCGCAGATTTGTTCGACATCGGACGTCCCGATCTTGACTGGGTGCTCCTGGCAAAGAGCATGGGGGTACCTGGCACTCGTGCTATTTCGCTGGACACATTCGCGAAGGCGCTGCGGGAAGGCTTCGAAAGCCAAGGACCGATGTTGATTGAGGTAGGTCTGTAAGCCACTCAGTCGTCCTTAAGGCGTCAATGCGGCTGTTCGCTGAATCTCAGCCGTCTTTGCAAGCTCGTCCTTCATGACTTTTCCGGTGAGAGTCACCGGCATTGCGGGGACGATGAGTATCTGCGACGGTCGCTTGTATGGGGCGAGATGCCGTGCGGCGTGTTCCGCCAATTCGGTGACCGTGAGTGGCGAGCCCTCCGTTAGTTGCGCGAAAGCAACGATTTCTTCATCTCCTTTAACGCCTTCAACCGACCGTCCGATCACGGCAGACCGGACTACCGACGGATGAGCATTCATCACGGCTTCGACTTCGGCCGGATACACATTAAGCCCAAAGTGTACGATGAGCTCCTTCGTGCGACCTACGATAAAGAGATGGTCATCTTCCAGGCGGGCGAGATCCCGAGTGTTGAACCATCCTTCCGGATTGATGGCGGTGGCTGTTTCGTCGGGCGCGCGGTAGTAGCCTTTCATCACGTTGGGACCCCGTACCCACAATTCACCGACTTCACCTTCGGCGACCGGATTGTGGTCGAGTCCGACAAACTGGACTTCGACTCCTGGAAGAACCCGGCCTACCGAAACGTCGCGACGAGGCGCTTCGGGAATGGCCTGAGCAATGTTGGGAGAGCACTCCGTCACGCCGTAACCATTGTGTAGCGCCAGACCGAAGAGACTTTCCACCGCTGACTTGAGAGGGCCGTGCAACGGAGCACCAGACGATGAAATGATCCTCAGCGCAGGGAACGTCAATGATTTCAATCCCTTGACCTTTGCATATTCGACCAGGAGGGAGAACATAGCCGGCGCACCGAGAAGGATCGTCAACCGATCCCGCTCCAGTACCGCCAATGCAGCTACCGGATCGAAACGCGGGGCCAAATAAACTGTAGCGCCACTAAGCAAGGCGCCCAAAAGGACTACTGAGAGTCCAACGGCGTGAGACATCGGCAGAACCCCGTAAAGACGGTCATCAGGGATCAGGGAACGTATTCTAGCCGAAACCGCCGCTACAAACAGCAGGTTCCTGTGGGTTAACATGACGCCCTTGGGAACGCCGGTAGTGCCGGACGTGTAGATCAAGGCGACGACATTATTTGCGGTGTCTCTTTCGATTGGTTCCGGTTCAACATTTTCGTTCAGGGGGCCGATTCCAATCGGACCTAAAGCAATGGACTCCGCAATAGCCGCGCCATGCCGCTTGGCGTGCTCCCTGGCGTGGGGTGACACGGTTGTGGTGTAGATTACACGACGGGCCCCACAATGATCCCGGATCTCATCGATCTCGCGCGCCGAGAGGCGTGCGTTCACCAGCACTGGCCACGCGTCGATAGCAGAGAGGGCCAAGAGAATTGCAACGAATGCCCGGCAGTTCTCGCACACGATCATGACCCGATCGCCCGGGCGCACGCCCGAGGCGAGGAGCCAGCGCTGAGCTTCCGAGACGGCAGATGCGAGTTGCCGATAGGTCCAGGTTCCAGTACCTTCCACCAAAGCCGGGCGCTCCGGAGAACGCTCGGCCCATGGCTTGATAACGTCGCTGATGCGCTCAGGAAGGTTCCTCAAAAGCTCGGCGATGCTATCGTGAGTCATTTCCGGCATAGCAGGATCGTATTTCTGTAAGCTTTCTGGTTATAGCGAAGAACGTTGCGCTATGTCAGGAACCAAGACAGGCTTTTCCTCTGCCGTTAGCGGTCGCTCGCACCCGGGCTGCACCGCGACCGGCGCCCGGCGAAGCCAAATCTCTCGCCAATAGGCGAACTCGCCGCGAGGACACCCGCCAAATGCTACACAGGCGCATCCGCACAGTGAGCCTTCCAGGAACACGGTGTTGCGCAATTGCCTCATCTCCCCCGTACCATCCACAATAATCTTATCGATCTTTCGCTCCACCCGGTATTGCTCTCCACACAAACGCCCCATGGCCGGAGTAAAGTACAGTCCGCGGTTATGCGCCTTCTCATCCAAGGTCCTTGCGATATTCGCCAGCGGTTTGACTTCGATCCACTCTCCCGACCGCAGGTTCAGGCTTTCCACTGGAGTCGGCTTTTGAATTCCACGGGCGTACGCACCTAGAAATACCTTCCGTATCTTCCAGAACAGCCATATGCTAATGCGTTGCACCATTTCTGGGACGCCGCAGTTGCCCGCGCGAATTTCGCTGAAGCACTTCCCGAATCGTTCCCAGTGCGACAACTCGCTGGTTGCGTTCAGTATTTCGCTCGCCTGGCAAAAGTAGGTTTCCGGAGCAGTCGAGGTCTTAAGCCGGGATCGCAACCGCCTGCTAGTTTCCGGATCCACACTCGATTGGATGGTGCCGGGGCCTTCGACTTTGCGCAGCCAATCTTCGCGCCAGAAGATCGCACATGCCTTCTGACAACCATCGTGTGCGGCGCCCGAACAACGCAATCCTTTGAGAAGAACAACATCCTCAGCCGGGAACTTCCGCATACCTGAGGATGTTCCGTAGTAGCAGGTTTTTACAACACGCTGGGAGACCCTAAATCTTCTCCCACAGAAGTCCACCATTTCCGGCATGAATGGCAGCTTGTCCACGGTGCCATCGGCATCCAGCGTCTCCAGGATTTCTCCGGGAGACCTTACTTCCACAAAGTCGCCGGGGCGAAGGTTGGTGGCTGCTGGCTTCATGTTTATTTTGGTGACTTCTACCAGAAATTCGGGTCGGCATCCCGCCAAAATACTTACCTTAAGACTTAGCTATTTTCCGTCTCGGCCTAAGCACCGGAATTCGGGCTGTGCGACGTGTATTATCGGCTCGCTCAGTTCGAAGTCACCGAAGGCTCCACAGTGTCCAGGCTGTAAGGGCAAGCACCAACGGCGACTTGCCAGCCAGGCCCACGATCCGGAGGAGCTTGTGCCATACCTTCAGCCCAAGTCCTAACGGGCGCCACATGCTTTCCCGGAGGATACCAACCTTTCGGAGGTGCTGCGTGACACGCCATGTGCAGGAGCTTCCTGCAGGAAAGAATGCCAGATCGCCCGGGCCGAACCGTCGCTCCTCACCCTTATGGTTGATCATGAAAGCCTCGCCGGAGATTATGACAATAGCCTCGTCCATTCCGTAGTGCCAGTTGAAGCTGCCCGGCGTGCAGTCCCAGACCACAATGTGCGAGGTCCAGTCCCGGCTTCTTACCATTTTCTTACATCGTGCCTCGGGCGAGCCGCTCACAATCCAATCGGAGGGAATGGGCTCGGGCTCAAGCTCAACAGTCGCCGGGGTAGCCACTACGATCGATTTGGACGAATCCGTTTCTAGACGGTGATCAATCGATTTCTCGTTCTGAACTATCGAAGACAAGAACGAAACTACGTTTGACATTTGGCTCTCTTTCTTCCTACGGCAATGCAGATCGGTTTCCCCGGACATCTCCAAAGACAGCCTCCATGGCTGGAAATGCGGACGCATCCGCCATTTTCGACACCACATACTGCAGCCAATTGCGATAAATGGCCGAGGCGGATGAGTGCCACGTATTCTGCAGTGTCCCGACTAGGGCAGCTTCAGGAAAACCTGCCAAGAGTTCTTCCCGTGGATCGGACAAAACTGTCTCCTGAAAGGCGTTGAGCAGCTTAGTGTTCGCCGCGTCGAAGTACCCTTTCGGCATGGAGGGGTATGTTTCTCTTTCCCGCTTGAGGAATCTTCTAATATCTCTTCGGTATTCCTTCAGCAGACTTTGCGCACCATATTCCGGATGGCCCTGGAAATGTGCGAACAGGCTCCGCTTTTTCTTCTTCACGAACGAATCCACCCCCCCCTCAGCCGATTGAGTCAGCACGAGGTAACCACATGCAGTCAGTGCATCCGCCTGCACTTCGTTCCACCGAGAATGCGGAAAACGTACCCGTTTCCCGGTTCCGGCGGTTAGATGGTGGCTGCCGGCCTTGGTGAAGTCAAAGACACCGAACTGCTTGTCACTCAGCGGATGACGGTTGATGCCATCGCTATAGAGCACGCCTGCGTGTGCCGCCAAGCATGACAATATCGTCGAGACGGTGTTGCTTTCGGCCCAGTCCAGAACGTTGGCCAAAGCAGACCAGTAGGGTTCGTTACGCAGGTTGGGCTGCCGCGGCTCGGTTCCGGTCATGATGACACCGTCAAACCGGTTGTTCAACAAATCGTCCGTGTCGAAGTAGAAGTTGGTTAGATGCTGCCGTCCGAGTTCTCCGCGAGAAACCCCGGACAGAGAGTGGAGCTTGAGGCGCACTGGAATGTCGCCGGCGGCAGCATCAAGCAGCTCGAAGAACTGGATTTCGGTGTCTTCCAGAGCCGAGTCTGGCATGTTGTTGACGAATGCAATTCTGACGCACTCGGCCCATGTTGCGTAGCCTTCGACCGAAGCCGCCGGGCGCAAACGCTGTCTCGCGGCCCAACGGGGCGGAACCCGGCCGCCGTCAATGATCAATGGCATGACATTCCCCTAGGAACTGATTGGCGTTACGATCTCTCTAGGTTTCATATTCTGGCTTTGTCCAGCGCCTGGGCCAGATCGGCAATAATGTCGTCGATATGCTCGATGCCCACGCTAAGCCGAAGCATCTCCGGCGTTACACCAACCTTCTCTTGTTCTTCAGGCGACAACTGCCGGTGGGTGGTGGACGCCGGATGACACGCCAACGACTTGGCGTCGCCCATATTCACCATTCGCTTGAATAGCTTGAGCGCATTGAAACACTTCTTCCCTGCCTCGAACCCTTCCTTCACTCCGAAGGTCAACAGAGAGCATCGCTTGGAACCCAGGTACCGCTGCGCCATTGGGTATAGTGGGTTATCCGGAAACCCGGCATAATTGATCCATTCCACCCTAGGATGATCGCGCAGATACTCCGCTACCTTGCTCGCATTCTCGACGTGACGTTCAATACGAAGCGCAAGCGTCTCAACCCCCTGCAGCAGCAGGAAGCCATTAAACGGCGACAAGGTGGCACCGGTGTTTCTTTGGCACACGGTCCGGCAGCGTGCGACGTAAGCGGCATCGCCATAGTGGTCGACGTAGACAACTCCGTGGTAGGCAATTTCCGGCCGGTTCAGCATGTAGAAGCGCTCAGGATATTTGCGCCATGGAAATCTTCCACTGTCGACAATCATTCCACCCAGGGTTGTGCCGTGTCCTCCCATGAATTTCGTCATAGAATGCACCACCACGTCGGCGCCATATTCGATCGGCCTCAGCAGGATTGGCGTCGCGATGGTGTTATCGACAATCAGAGGTACGCCGTGTTTGTGTGCGACACGCGCGAGCCCCTCGATGTCCGCGACATTTCCCGCAGGATTACCCACACTTTCGCAGTAAACAGCCCGCGTATTTTCGTCGATCAGTTTTTCGACGTCATCGGGATGATCACTGGCCGCGAAGCGCGAGCAGATTCCCCGCTTCGGGAAGATATGGGCCAAAAGAGTATAGGTGGCGCCATAAAGTTGCGGCAGGGAAACAATGTTGTTGCCGGACTCGGCAATATTGATGAGCGAGTACTCAATCGCAGCCATTCCCGAGCTGACGCTCAGGGCGTCCACTCCGCCCTCAAGCGCGGCAACTCGTTTCTCCAGGACCGTATTCGTAGGATTTCCAATGCGTGTGTAGATGTTCCCCTGGACCTCGAGATTGAACAGGGCCGCTCCATGCTCGGCACTGTCGAACTCGAACGCGATCGTCTGATAGATAGGCACGGCGACGGCCTTGGTCGTGGGATCGCCGTCGTAGCCGACGTGAATGGCAATCGTTTCTCTCTTCATACCAGTCTTAAATTTCCGAACCGGCGCAGGAGGAGCTGCCGTATCGCTGGAGTCCGTTCATTTTGTGGTGGTCACGACGCTACGAACCGGAATAGATGCTGGCTCCCGCGACAGTGACTTCGTCATGGTGTGCGTGAGGGTGCGAGCGGCGAAGCCAGCACCGAACGCGAAACGCATGACCGGCCCAAAGCTATTTGCCGCCGCAACCCCCACGAAATAGAGACCTGGTATCGACGATTCGAACCTCGACGAAAGCACTGGCGCTCGGTTGAGGACCTTGACCTTCGAGCGAATCTCCGGGTTAAGGAACGTCAAACGCTCCAGATCTACTTTGTAGCCCGTCGCCGCTATGATGTGCTCGGTCACGATCTCCCGCACACTGCCGTCTGCTGCCCTGACACGCAGATGCACCCTGCCGTTCTGAACCTCGGCGCCTTGCGGCGTGCATCCGAGATGCAACGGCACTTTGCCGATCACTTTGTCTCTAATGAACCATCCCCCCGAGGGACCAAGCGTTCTGCGGACAGCTTCCACTCGAAGACGCTCAGGCAAATAGTGAAAGGCCATCGGCAAATTAGCAAAGAAGCGCGAGCGCATGCCGGGACCAAGTCCCGATTGCGGATGCCTGATCTGTTGCCACCACGAGCGTGGTTTGCCCGCTGGCTGGCTATGGAAGTTCAGTGACTCCCGGCGACTGACAAGCTGCACGTCGGCATCAGCCTCGTGCAGCAATCCTGCCAAATCCAGCGCGGAAGCTCCGCCGCCAATC